>JAEEGL014281960.1_pt1 | contig 28198 bp, 22 predicted proteins | sample 9134231 | NCBI WGS metagenome assembly JAEEGL01 (sample SAMN16246548, study PRJNA631951) | gut metagenome | biome: gut microbiome; feature: rumen; material: fiber-attached | host: Bos | place: Iran: Karaj | collected 2018-10
AAATTCATCAAATTCTATCCCGACTTCCCCATCAAGGGGGTCAACTTCGTGGACATCATTCCCTTCCTGCAGGACAAAGCGCTGTTCCAGAGCCTTTGCGACGACCTTACCGCCATGTGTGAAGCCCCCAATGTGGCTGCTCCAGAGGCCCGTGGTTTCCTGTTCGGCGCCGGCATGCTCTACGGCCAGAATCCCATCCAAAACCTCATCCCCCTGCGCAAAAAGGGTAAGCTCCCCTTTGCCGAGGGAGACCTCGTTCAGGTGGAGATCATGAAGGAATATGGACCGGATCACGTCTATTTCCGCCGCTCGGACATTGCAGCCAGTCAGCCCAGCGGGGATACCGTCGAGATTACTTTCTTCGACGATATCCTTGCTACCGGCGGCACCTCCCTGGGTTTGGCCAAGGGCCTGAACGCCCAGATTGTCACCATCGACGGCAAGCAGTACAAAGTAAAGGTAAAGGATTTCGTGTTCCTGGTAGAGATTGACGACTTACCCGGCCGCTCCCGCCTGGAGAGCATCGCTCCGGTGAAGTCCCTCATCCACGTGACGGAAGGCTAGCGGTTGCTCTTGTAGTCGAACCGGTCCCCGTGCCAGGTCCAGGAATGGAGCTGGTCTCCGTTGCGCACGGAAACAACCTGACGGAACACCCTCATTTCCTTCCCGTCCACGGGATCGATGCTGGCGGCGGGAATCCAGTCCTTGCCGGAGAGCCGGTACAGGGAGAGCGCTACCCAGGAATTGTTGCGGCGGGCTACCACCAGTTCCGGAATCCGGTTGCCGGTGAAGTCGTGGATACCTACCACCACTTCTCCCCGCCCCCCTTCCAAGGCGTTTTCGTTCACATAGACGTCCCCGTTGTCCACGGTAACCTGAAACTGCCAGCCATTGGCTTCGAACTCCAGGGACCCCGTCCGGCCATAGAAATAACTGTCCAGCCCAAAGATGAAGGTGCCGGAAGCGTTGTCCGAATAGGTACGGGTTTGAGCTGCGGCCAGCACGCACGCAACCACGCCCAGAAGGGTAAACAAAAGTCTTTTCATTGAACACAAAGATAAGGAATTATTCGTTAACTTTGCAAAAAACACAGCTATGTCGCTTGCAGACCGCATTTTCCAGGAAGGCATCACCTTTGACGACGTCCTCATGATGCCCGCCTATTCAGAGGTTCTCCCGCGGGAGGTATCCCTGAAAGGCCGATTCTCCCGTAACGTTCTTCTGGGCATTCCCTTCGCATCGGCCGCCATGGATACCGTGACGGAGGCGCCCATGGCCATCGCCATGGCCAAAGAAGGTGGCATTGGCGTCATTCACAAGAATATGAGTGCCCAGGCCCAGGCGGCCGAGGTGACCAAGGTGAAGACGCTGGGCCTGCAGGTGGCCGCCGGCGTGGGCATTACGCCCGACGTCCTGGAACGCGTGGAACTGCTGGTGAAGGCTCGGGTCGATGCCGTGGTGCTGGACAGCGCCCACGGTCACTCCAAAGGCGTTATCGACGCCCTGAAGTCCATCAAGAAGGCCTTCCCGGGACTGGACGTGGTGGTGGGTAACATCGCTACGGCCCAGGCGGCGAAAGACCTTATCAAGGCGGGTGCCGACGGCCTCAAGGTGGGAATCGGCCCCGGCAGTATCTGCACCACCCGCATCGTGGCGGGCGTGGGTGTCCCGCAGCTCACCGCCATCGCAGAAGTGGCCTCCGTGGCAGGGGAAGACATCCCCGTGATTGCCGACGGCGGCCTTCGCTACTCCGGCGACGTGGTAAAGGCCCTGGCCGCCGGCGCGCACTGCGTGATGTGCGGCAGCATGTTCGCCGGCACCGATGAAGCCCCCGGAGAGGTGGTGGAAGTGGACGGCGTGAAGATGAAAGGCTACCGCGGAATGGGTTCCATCGACGCCATGGAAGCCGGCAGCGCAGACCGCTATTTCCAGAAAGGCGCCAAGAAACTGGTCCCGGAAGGCGTTGTTGCCCGTGTGGCTTACAAAGGCCCCGTGACCGACGTCCTCTATCAGCTGCAGGGCGGCCTCCGCTCCGGCATGGGCTACTGCGGCGCCGCCAACCTGACGGCTCTGCACAAGGCCCGCTTCATCAAGATAAGCCCTGCCACCGTGCAGGAAAACCACCCCCACGACGTCACTATTGCCAAGAAAGCGCCCAACTACTGATAACGCGTGGACGTAATCAATTGATATATAGATAATTAATAATTGATCCCTGGGTTAAAACGCCCAGGGATCAATATATAAATCACTAATAATCAAACATTTACACCCACGGTCAACTACTCCCACTCGATGGTTGCCGGGGGTTTGGAGGAGATGTCGTAGACTACGCGGTTCACGCCGCGTACTTTGCGGATGATTTCGTTGGAAACGTTCCGAAGGAAATCGTAGGGGAAGGGGAACCAGTCGGCAGTCATGGCGTCCGTGGATACCACGGCGCGCAGGGCCACGGGGTTCTCATAGGTGCGTTCGTCACCCATTACGCCCACGCTTTTGACTGGCAGCAGGATTACGCCTGCCTGCCAGATTTGGTCATAGAGTCCGGCCTCGCGGAGTGCCCGGATGAAGATATCGTCGGCCTCGCGCAGCACGTTCAGCTTCTCTTCGGTGACTTCGCCGATGACGCGGATACCCAGACCCGGCCCCGGGAAGGGATGCCGGTTGATGAGTGCGGCGGGGATGCCCAGGGCGCGGCCCACGCGGCGAACCTCGTCCTTGAAGAGCATGCGCAGGGGCTCCACCACATTCAGGTTCATCTCCTTGGGCAGGCCGCCCACGTTGTGATGACTCTTGATCTTGGAAGCGATGCCCTCGATGCCAGCGCTCTCAATCACGTCCGGATAAATGGTCCCCTGTGCCAGCCAGCGGGCACCCTCTATTTGCTTTGCATACTTGTCAAAAGTCTCCACGAATACCCGGCCGATGGCCTTGCGCTTGGCCTCGGGCTCCGTGACGCCTTTCAGTGCGGCCAGGAAATCGGCCGATGCATCGGCCCCTATCACGTTGAGGCCCATATCCTTGTAGGAGGCCAGCACATCGGTGAATTCGTTCTTGCGAAGGAGGCCGTTGTTCACAAAGATGCAGGTGAGCTGTGCACCGATGGCTTTGTGCAGCAGCACGCCTGCCACGGTGGAATCCACGCCGCCACTCAGGCCAAGTATCACTTTTTCGTTGCCAATTTGGGCGCGCAGAGCCTCAACCGTGGTTTCAATGAAGGAATCCGGCGTCCAGTCGCCCTTGCAGCCACAGATAGCCAGCGCGAAGTTGGCCAGCATCTGCGTACCCTCGGTGGTGTGATAAACCTCCGGATGGAACTGTACGGCATAAGTGGGCTCGCCTTCGAACTGATAGGCAGCGTTCACCACATCGGCCGTGGAGGCAATGACCTGCGCGCCTTTCGGAAGGGCCGATATGGTATCCCCGTGCGACATCCACACCTGCGTTTCCGGGCTCACGCCCTTCAGGAGGGGAGACGGGGCTACGGTGCGAAGCATTGCGCGGCCATATTCGCGGCTGTTGGAGGCTTCCACCTTGCCGCCGCCGGTATGGGCCAGATACTGGGCGCCGTAGCAGATGCCCAGCAGCGGCAGACGGCCGCGGAAGGCACTTACGTCCACCTGCGGGGCATTGGCGTCCCGCACACTGCACGGGCTGCCGGAAAGGATGACACCCTTCACCGTGCCGTCCAGGGCCGGGACCTTGTTATAAGGGTAGATTTCGCAATATACGTTCAGTTCGCGCAGGCGCCGCCCGATGAGCTGCGTAACCTGCGAGCCGAAGTCCAGAATGAGGATCTTATCCATAGCCTAAAAATAGGCTGCAAGTTACGAATTTTTTGCCGCAAGAACAACGGTGGCGCGGGCTTCGTGACTGCTGCCAAGGGTCGCGGCAGGCTACTCCACCGTCACGGATTTCGCCAGGTTGCGGGGCTGGTCCACATTCCGGCCCTTGCCCACGGCGATGTAGTAGGCCAGGAGTTGGAGGGGGATGATGGATACGATGGGCATCAGGCATTCGGCCGTGGAGGGTACCTCCAGGCAGTAATCGGCCCGGTGCCGAAGCAGCGTGTCCCCTTCGGAGATGACGGCGATGATCTTGCCGCCGCGCGCCTTGATTTCCTCGATGTTGGACACCGTCTTTTCATAGGTGTGGTCCAGCGTGGCGATGACCACGGTGGGCATCTCGGCGTCGATGAGGGCGATGGGGCCGTGCTTCATCTCGGCGGCCGGCAGGCCTTCGGCGTGGATGTAGGAGATTTCCTTCAGCTTCAAAGCGCCTTCCAGGGCGGTGGGGTAGTTGTAGCCGCGGCCCAGGTAAATGAAGTTGTGCGCATAGGTGAAGATGCTGGCCAGTTTTTCCACCTCCGGGGCGCTTTCCAGGGCTTTCCGGATGGTTTCGGGCAGCTGGAGCAGGGCGCCGGCCACCTCGTGGTAATAGTCCATGTCCACCGTTCCCCGCAGCTTTCCAATTTCCAGCGCCAGCATGGCCATCACGGTCACCTGGCCGGTAAAAGCCTTGGTAGAAGCCACGCCGATTTCCGGTCCCACGTGGATATAGGTGCCGGAATCCGTGGCGCGGGCGATGGAAGAGCCAATCACGTTGCACACGCCGTACACAAAGGCGCCGTTGCGTTTGGCAATCTCGATGGCGGCCAGGGTATCGGCCGTCTCACCGGACTGAGACACGGCGATGACCACGTCGTCGGGCCGGATGATGGGGTTGCGGTAACGGAACTCGGAAGCGTATTCCACCTCCACAGGGATGCGGCACAGGTTTTCAATGAGGTGCTCGCCGATGAGGGAGGCGTGCCAGGAAGTGCCGCAGGCTACGAAGATGATGCGGCCGGCATTCCGGAAACGCTCCTTGTTGTCCAGCACGCCGGAGAGGATGATTTCCCGGGTGTCCGGGTTCACGCGTCCGCGGATGCAGTCCACGATGGTGTCCGGCTGCTCATGGATTTCCTTGAGCATGAAGTGCGGATAACCGCCTTTCTCCAGTTGGGAAATGGACATCTCCAGTTTCTGGATATCTACCTTGGAGGGCTCTCCGAACAGGTTTTTGATCTGCAGGGGCTTGCCCTTCTCAATGACGGCCACTTCGCCGTCGTTCAGGTACACGAACTTCTGCGTATAGTCAATGATGGAGGCGGCGTCGGAGCTCAGGAAATACTCTCCTTCACCGATGCCGATAGCCATGGGCGAGCTCTGGCGCGCCGCGATGATGCGGCTGTCGTCGCCCCGCTTGATGACGGCGATAGCATAGGCGCCCACCACCTGCTGCAGTGCAATGCGCACCGCTTCTTCCAGGGAGCATTCATTGGTGTCCTGGATGTATTCGATGAGGTTCACCAGGACTTCGGAGTCGGTGCTGCTGCGGAACTTGTATCCGTGGGAGATGAGGGCGTCCTTGAGCACGCGGAAGTTCTCGATGATGCCGTTGTGGATGAGGGCCAGCCGGCCGCTCTGGGAGAAATGCGGATGCGCGTTGGCGTCGTTCGGCTCTCCGTGGGTGGCCCAGCGGGTATGGCCGATGCCGATGGTGCTGGCGGTCTCTTTCCCGCCCAGGAAGCGCTCCAGGTCGTCTACCTTGCCCTTGCATTTGTACAAGTCAATCTGGCCGTCCTTACCCACCAGGGCGACGCCGGCGCTGTCATAACCCCTGTACTCGAGTCTATGAAGGCCTTTTATGATGACGGGACAAGCCTGTCGCTCCCCGACATATCCTACGATTCCACACATATAATAATGGAACGATGTTAAATGATTAGACTAAAAGAAAAGTAATTCGCGGTACTTCGGAAGCGGCCACAGGGCGTCGTCCACCAGCATTTCCAGGTTGTCGGCGCTGTTACGCACCCGGGCCATGTTCTCCATCACCTCAGTAGAGTAGGACAGGGCCCGGTGGGCCATATCCGTAATCCGGTTGGCCTTCTTGCGCGCCTCTACCAGCGCCTGGGTGTCTTCCGACAGTGCGTTGATGTAAGCGGCAATCTTGCGGTACGTCTCGATATCGGCCTTGCAAAGCTGCTTGTACTCTTCGCCGAAGATTTCCTTGCAGCCCTGGATGCTCTTAATGAGGATGTCCTGGTAGGCCACGGCGGCGGGAATCACGTGGTTCAGGCAGATGTCGCCCAGCACGCGGGCTTCAATCTGCAGCTTCTTCACGTAGGTTTCTTCCTGCACCTCTACGCGGGCGTTGATTTCGCTTTGGGACAGCACGCCGGTAGCGGTGAACAGCTCCACGGATTCCGGTTTGCGGAAGGCCTGGAACGCCTTGGGAACGTTTGTGACGGGCGTGAGTCCGCGGCGGGGGGCTTCCTCCAGCCATTCTGCGCTGTAGCCGTTGCCTTCGAACATGACGGGGGAGGCTTCCTTCAGGAATTCCCGGATGACGGTGAGAAGGGCCTTGTCCAGCGCTTCGCCCTTGGCGGTGAGCGCATCCACGCGGCTGCGGAACTCCTTGAGGCTTTCGGCCACGGCGGTGTTCAGCACAAAGGTGGCGCCGGCGGCATTGGCCGACGATCCCACGGCGCGGAACTCGAAGCGGTTGCCCGTAAAGGCGAAGGGAGAAGTGCGGTTGCGGTCCGTGTTGTCGGGGATGATTTCCGGGATGGACTTCACCAGGTCCAATTTACGCTGGTTCTCGGTGGCTTCCGTAAGGTCTTCCATGCGCAGGATGGCGTCGAACACCTTGCTCAGGGTGGTGCCGGAGAAGACCGACATCACGGCCGGCGGGGCTTCGTGACCACCCAGGCGGTAGGAATTGTTCAGCGAACACACGGAGGCCATCAGCAGGTAGTCGTGCCGGCACACGGCGCGTACCACCGATGCGTAGAACGAGAGAAACTGGAGGTTCTTCATGGGCGTCTTGCCCGGAGAGAGCAGATTCACGCCCGTGTCGGTCTGCATGGACCAGTTGCAGTGCTTGCCGCTTCCGTTGATGCCCTGGAAGGGTTTCTCATGGAAAATCACCTTCAGGCTGTGCTTCACGGCCACTTTCTGCATCACAATCATCAGCAGCATGTTCTGGTCGATGGCCGTGGAGAGGTCAGAGAACACCGGTGCGCATTCGAACTGGTTGGGGGCCACTTCGTTGTGGCGGGTCTGGAGCGGAATACCCAGTTTATAGGCTTCGGTCTCGAAGTCTTTCATAAAGACGGCCACACGGTCCGGAATGGCGCCGAAGTAGTGGTCGCTCAGCTGTTGGTCCTTGGCCGATGTATGGCCGATGACGGTGCGCGAGCACAGCTGCAGGTCCGGCCGGGCGTTGTAGAGCGCCTCGTCCACCAGGAAATACTCCTGCTCCAGGCCCACGTTCACCGTAACGCCGTTCACCTTGGGGTCGAACAACCGGGCCACGGAAGTGGCGGCGCCGCTGAGCGCCTGGAGGGAACGCAGGTTGGGTACCTTCATGTCCAGCGCTTCGCCGGTGTACGATACAAAGGCCGACGGAATGCACAGGGTGCCGTCCAGGATGAATGCGGGAGAATTGGGATCCCAGGCTGAATAGCCGCGGGCTTCAAAGGTGTTGCGAAGACCTCCGTTGGGAAAACTGGAAGCATCGGGCTCCTGTTGCACCAGGGCGCTGCCGTTGAAACGCTCCATGGGTTTTCCGTCCTTTACGGAGATAAAGGCTTCGTGTTTTTCGGCGGTGGCGCCGGTAAGGGGTTGGAATAAGTGGGTGTAATGAGTTGCACCTCTTTCGATTGCCCAAGCTTTCATGCCGGAAGCGATTTCTTCGGCCATTTTCCGGTCTATCTTGTTTCCGGTTTCCCGGGCTTCAAGGATGGACTTGAAAGCGGCGTCGGACATATACCTCCGCATGGTTTCCAAAGCAAATACATTCTGGCCGAAGTACGTCGAAATCGGCCCGTCTTCCACGTAATGCCTCTCAGGCTTACGTGAGGACGCCACGGCGAGCGCCCTTTCTCGGAATGTAGCCATAGTATATATTTAAATGTCTGTAAGTTCCCGGCTCGGCGGCCGGCTTCTTACGGGGTGCAAAGTTAGTAAATATTTTTAAATTCCAACCGAACCCTACAGATTTTTCACGAAGTCCATGAACAGAGGATGCGGCGTGAGCACGGTGGACGAATACTCCGGATGGAACTGCGTGCCGATGAACCATTTTAAGGAAGGGATTTCCACAATTTCCACCAGATCACTCTCCGGATTCCGGCCCGAGCAACGCATTCCGGCCTGTTCATAGGAGGCCTTATAATGATTATTGAACTCATAGCGGTGGCGGTGACGCTCGCGGATGCGGTCTTTCCCGTAAATGGCCTTCACACGGCTTCCGGCGGCCAGTTCGCAGGCATAACCGCCCAGGCGCATGGTGCCTCCCAACTGGCTTAACTGCTTCTGGTCTTCCATCATGTCAATCACATTGTGGGGTGTATCGGGGTTCATCTCGGAGCTGTGCGCATCCTTCAGTCCCAGTACATTGCGGGCAAACTCAATCACCATCATCTGCATCCCCAGGCAAATGCCGAAGGTGGGGGTGTTGTGGGTGCGGGTATAGGTTACGGCGGCTATTTTCCCCTCGATGCCACGGCTGCCGAATCCGGGGCAGATGACCACTCCGTCCAGCCCGGCGAGGGCTTCCTCTACGTTGGAGGCATCCAGATTCTCGCTGTTTACAAACTTGATGTCCACCTTTTTACCGGCGTGGATTCCGGCAATGTGCAGGCTCTCGCGTATGCTTTTGTAAGCGTCCTGTAAGTCATACTTTCCCACCAGGCCCACTTTGACGGAAGCCCGCAGGTCTTTCTCTTTCCGCACAAATTCTTCCCATTGGGCAAGGGACTGCTGGTGACCGGCCATATGGTCCATTCCAAATTTGGCCAGGATGGTTTTGTCCAACCCCTGCCGGTGCATGTTAAGCGGAACCTCGTAGATGCTGGGCAGGTCTTCGCTCTGGATGACGGCGTCGCTGCTCACGTTGCAGAAAGCCGCCACTTTTTGCAGGATGTCGCGGTTCAGGTGCTTTTCCGTGCGCAGAATGAGGATGTCGGGCTGAATTCCCAGGCTCTGTAATTCCTTAACCGAGTGCTGCGTGGGCTTGGTTTTGAGCTCCCCGGCCGCCCGCAGGTACGGGACGTAGGTGAGATGGATGCACAAGGAGTTTCCACCCAATTCCCAGCGGAGCTGGCGGATGGCCTCCAGGAACGGAGCGCTCTCGATGTCGCCGATGGTTCCGCCTATCTCGGTGATGATGAAGTCGAACTTCCCGCCGGCCGCGTTGGCCTTGATGCGGTCCTTGATTTCGTTGGTGATGTGGGGGACCACCTGGATGGTCTTTCCCAGATAGTCTCCGCGGCGTTCCTTGTCTATGACGGCCTGGTAAATCTTACCCGTGGTCATGGAGTTGTTCCGGGTGGTATGGATGCCGGTAAACCGTTCGTAGTGGCCCAGATCCAGGTCTGTCTCCATGCCGTCGTCGGTCACATAGCACTCTCCGTGCTCGTAAGGATTAAGCGTGCCCGGGTCTATATTGATATAAGGGTCGAATTTCTGGATGGTTACCCTGTAACCACAACTCTGAAGGAGTCTTCCGATACTGGAAGAGATAATTCCTTTTCCCAGGGAGGAGACCACGCCTCCCGTTACAAAGATGTATTTTGTCTTCATTTTCCCGTATGCTTCAAAAACAATACGGGACACAAAATTAGGACTAATTCGCGGTTTTTACAAGATTTTTTTGGGGTTTCTAGCCCAGCTTATAAATCTCGCTCACGTGCACGAAACCGCGCCGCTTGAAGAAGAGGTGGGCGGCGTGGTTGTCTTTTCCGGACTCCAGGTAGATGTCCTGGATGCCGCGGCCGTGCAGCCAGTCGATGGCCGTCTGCAGCAGGGCGGCGCCGGCCCCGTGCTGGCGGTAATCGGGCTTGACCAGGACGTCGCACACCATGCCGAAGGGGGCGTCGCCGTCGTCTTCGATGTCGGCCACCACAAAGCCCGCGATGGAGCCGTCATCGGCCACTGCCTTCCACACCTGGGCAAAGGAGTCGTCCTGGATGTGCAGGAGGATGTACTTCATCCATTTTTCCCGGCCGTCGGGGGCGGGACGCGCTTCCAGGACGCCGTTACGGATGATGCCTTGGCCCACGCCCATCTGGATTTCGCCGTGGGAAATGTATTCCGTGTGGGCCGATATGTGGCCCATGAAGATGTCGGCCAGCGCCGGGGCATCGGCCGGTTGTGCTTTCAGTATATTCATCAGTTCTGCGAGAATAGGTTCTTGATGCGTTCTCCGATGCTGCGGATACTGTTGGTGAGCACCAGCAGCAGGGCGAACATGGTGATGGCAGCCACGATGGCCACCACAATGGCCGCCAGCCGGTTGCTTTCCACGCCGAAGTAGGTGAGGAAGGGCATTTCGTCCTCCTGGAAGAAGAGTTCGAAGGTGGACGCCACGGAGATGATGGCCAGGATGATGTTCAGCAGGAACTCGCTGCGCATGGACTTGTAGTCCGACATGTTGTGCAGGCTGTTGTCCACGCTCTCCATCAGCTGGGTGAGGCGCTCGTAGTCTTCGTTCAGGCCCAGGCGCTCCGTGGTGCGGTCGAACATCACCTTGTGGGAAGGATATTTGGAGTATTTCACCACGTCCAGCTGGGTCACCATCCGCGTGAGGCGGATGGACAGGGCGGCATTTTTGCCGATGAGTTCCTCCGAGGACCGTTTCTCCACATCCGTGGTGGAGAGCACCACCTGGTCCGTGGCCAGGCCGATTACGTATTTCTTGGCCAGGATCATCTGGAGGATGAGCAGGTACTCCGGCCAGGACACGTGGTAGTGGGCGCGCTCTTTCAGGTGCTCCACCCAGTTCACGCCTTCCTCTCCGGCGCCGCGTCGGCCATAGGTGCCGATGACTACGCACAGGCTGCTGCCCGCCAGCACCAGGTCGTCGGTGTCGATGGCGATATTCTGGCCGCACACTTCGTCGTAGGCCTCGGGATCCCGGTACGGCCATTCCTCGGGATAGAGGGACAGCAGGCCGATGAGTTCGTTCTTGTGCTCATCCCTTATGTGGTCTACAATCTGGGCCTCGGAGAGGCGGTTGGGACGGTCGTTGGCGAAAAGGTCCGAACCGTCTTTTTCCAGGTGCTGGATGTTCTCCCATACGTCCACCATGGCATAGTGGAGGTCGTTGTTCACGGAGAAAGGCGTTTGGGACCAGCGGTATTCCAGCCGCTTGCGCTCGGCCAGCGGCGTGTCTTTCTTGAAGCGGGAACAGTGCCGGTAGATGAAGTTCTTGTAGCGCAGGGCAATGGCGTCGAAGCTCCGGCCCGTTCCCAGGTGGGAGATGGATTCCGGCTGCTCCAGCGGGTTGCCGTCGGCGTCCAACCAGATGGCGTCCACGGCAAAATGGGTCTCGTAGTCGATGCTGGTCTTGTCCCCGCCCTCCTCCATGGACCAGAACTCGGCGCTGAGCCAGTTGCTCAGGAAGGCAATGATGTGGTCTGTGATTACCGGCCGGGACAGCGTGCAGGCGTTTCCGTCAAAGAGGAAACGGTAGGTGATGCTCACGGCGTGGCCGAAGAACAGGTTCATCTCCACGTTGCAGTGGCCCTTGAGCGTAACCTCGTAGATGGATTCGTCGGGGGCTGGCACGATGGGCATGGTGAAGTCGAAACCGCGCAGGCTGTATCGGCGCACATTCCCGTGCACGGGGGCGTCTTTGGGCAGCACGAAGATCTGGTTCTCGATATCCCGTTCCACCCAGGCGATGGGCGTGCGCAGGGCATCGGCCTTTTCTATATAGACGTTACGTTCCTCGTCATAGTCCTTGAATTCCGCATCCATCTGCTCCTCGGCTTCCTTGGGGAGGATGAACTCCTTGGAGTGATGCACAGAGAAGGTTTGGATGAAAACCACCGAAAAACCGGGGTATGTGAGCATTTGGGACATGGCTTAAAAGGCGTAAATGACAATGTAGAAAAGCATCACGGCGCTGCAGATGAGCTTGAGGCCGGTGCCGAAAAGGAAGCCCAGGAACGCACCGAAGGCTGATTTCAAAGAGGTGACGGTGTCTGTGCCGGCAAAGAGAAGCTCGGCTGCGAAGGCACCGATGAGGGAGCCCAGAATCATCCCCACGGGCGGGACGATGAGCCCCACGAACAGGCCGGCGATGGCGCCCCAGCTGCCGTATTTGCTGCCGCCGGTAACCTTGGTGAAGTAGGCGGGCACAATGTAGTCCAGGACACTGACTAAAATGACGATGCCCAGCCAGATGAGCAGGAACTGGGTGCTCATGGGCTCGCCGGCGCCATTGGCACCGCCGCCCCAGATGTACAGAATAAGCATCCCCAGCCACCCCAGCGGCGGCCCGGGCAGTGCCGGCGCCACGGAGCCGATGATGGCCACGATGCCCAGCACGATGGCCAGTATTGCAATAAAGGTTTCCATAGCACAAAAATATCTAATATCTTTGAGGAAACCAAAAATGCAGGGATATTACTCACCTTCCGGATCTATAAGCAGGTCCCCGTTGGCCGTGTAGGGCCAGTGGCACACAAACATGTTGTCCGAACGCGGCTCCACGTAATACTCCTTGTGCACCCGGCTTTCGGTACTGATGAAAATGCAGGGGGCAATGCGGTAGTACTTGCCGTTCTCGAACTTGTGCTGGATTTCGCCCTCCAGAACCCGCTCCGTCTCCTCATCTTCCGGTCCCGAGTAGGTGGTGATGGGGAAATGGCCCATGTTAATGGGGTTGAGCAGTTCTCCATGATAGAGGGAATCCCAGCAATAGTCTTCCAGGCCGGATTCCATGAGCTGGTTGAACAGGGTATAGAACGTGGGCTCTGAGGAGGGATTGTATTTGAAGCCTCTGCCCTCATAGACAGCCACGCCCACATGCAGCGGGAACAGCAGTTCTTTTTTTAGACGAATCTTGTATCGGACACCCGTGTATCCCGTAATGGCCTTGTCTTGATACAGCACGTCACCGGCGATTTTACGGGTAAAATAAGGCCCGGTTTCGGCCATCCGGGTAAATTGCTCAATCTTTACGTCCGGCAGGAAATATTTCTTGAAGATGGGCTCGAATTCCAAGGGCTCGATGTCTTTCCAGGACCAGGTGAAGGTACCGCCCAGGGTGGCCACCACGGGTGTCATGGTGAAGGAGGGTGTGATATGCACAAATGAGCCCCGCGTAAAGCCATCGGCATCATAGGCCCCTTCATACCCCACGCCGAATTTGAGCCCTACCTTGGTGCCAAGGCCCACCTTGAACAGGCCATAAATACCCACCTCGGGCTGAAAATTCAGGGCGGCCTCTATGTCAAACCCACCGGAAATGTTGAACTCCGGACACTGAAAACCGTCGTCGGGGTCCGGCTGGGAGACAGAACGGCGCGTGACGAAGCCGTTTCCCTTGTTGTAGGAGAATCCATAGGTTCCCCAATCGGCAACATATGTAAATGTAGTACTCAATTCCACGGTCCCGCTTGCTCCCAGACTGGCTTTGAGGGTGAAGCTGGGCGTGAGCACGATGGGCCCGACGGGAATGGGGGCGAAATAGTACGTGCCCAGCGGCCAGTCCTGGGACATAAAGTCAAAATCTTCCGAAAAGGCCAGCTTGGACGTGAGGCTGAAGGTGGCTTTGGGATTCACGTTGAAGTGGACATAATGGGTGCTCCCTTCGAAGACGCCGACGGACAGCTTGGTGTTGAGCTGAAGCTGGACGCCCAGAGAAGCTTCCCCGCTATCCCCCTTCAGATACACCCGCAGGCGGGGCGATGTGTAACTTCCCGTCCCAACGGCTTTGGTTTCGGCTTCCTCGTCCCCTTCGATGTCGAAGGGCAGTTCCTGCCCGTCCGGCGTCTCGATGCGTTCCAGATAATGGACCAGATTGAGGTCCAGGCCGCCTCCCTCCTGAACGGAGCCGTCTTCATTGTACAGCGTTCCGCCGATGACCAGTTCCTCGAAGGCCTCTCCGAAGTCGTCCAGGGAGGCAATCAGGAGATACCGCTTGTCGCCTACCATCTCGGCCTCCAGAATCCGGCCGATAAAACCGCCCGGGAACATTTCCGAACCGCTGTTCATAAAGAAATAGTCTCCCACATTCCCGGGGAAACGCTCGTGTACGTACATCTCCAGACCATCCCGCCAGTAGCTGTCTCCGCTGGCGGTAGGATAATTGCCGGATGTGCGGGAAGCGCTTTCAACCAGATCCCACATGTCACTGTCCATCACCACGGGCGTTCCCTTGTAACGGAAATGCACCTGGTCTGAGGTATAGCTCTGCTTCTCCGTGAGGTCGCCCACGGGATGTACCAAAGAACGGTACAACGTTTTCCCATAGATGGCTCCCACGGTTTTAATCACCTGGGTGCCGTCTTTCCGGGTGAAGGTGATTTCAAAGCCTTTTGCATACTCGCGGGCGGGAACCACCAGGAAGAAATATTTCAGTTCGTCCTGAGCCACAAACACGCCGGGCGAACAATCCAGCGTAATGCTTTCTCCGTTGCCTGTGATTTCGGCCTGCGGAATATCACCATTCCAGTCTATCTTCACCTGGCCGCTCACCGGCTTCCCGGACAAATCCCGGAACTTGACGGAGGTAACCATTTGGTCTTCCTGGCCCATGTAACCCACTTTCAGCAGCGCCAGGACATTCCGCAGTTCCACGCCGTCGTTCCGCGACCCTTTTCCCGCCATCAGGAAGGCGTTTTTGTCCGGAGTGGGCAAGTTCTTGCGATAAGCCATCTTCTGCGTGGACGGCAGGACCAGGGTGAGCTTCTGCCCGTCGGCCGATGCTCCTTCCTGGAAAGGATAGTATGCGGTGAGGGCACCGTCGGCCGCATCTCCGAAGGGGAGGAAGAGGGCCGATGCGCCGTCAATCTTGTCGGCGGTAACCGTGTAGGGAAGATTCTCCCCGCTGTGGGAGCCGAAAACGCCTATCTCGTCTCCGGCTTCCCAATAAGGAGACATCCGAATACCTGGATTGTCTACGAACTGAACCTTGGAAACGGGTTCGGTTTCTTTCAGCAGGGTGACCTTCAGGCCGTTGCCTTCCGGAACGTCCACGGGCATGTTTTCTCTGGCGCAACCCTGCAGCAGAGCGAAGGCAATAAAGAAAATGAAGTACTTTTTCATGTCTTGTCTGTATTAGGGTTAGTCCCACTCGGTGGGGTTGTCGTCATAGTTAATGGGTTCTCCGCTGTCCAGGCTGGGATCTTTGTAGCACACCTCAATGCTTGTGTAGGCCGTTTCGGTCTTCAGGACCAGCTGAGCCTGTACAGGTTTGGGCGTGTTGATGTCCCAGGCGGGTGCCGTAACCGTAACTTCTTTATCTCCGGTCCGTTCGGCGGTAAACCAGGCGGGAATGTCTCCCGTACTGGTGTAAATGGCCAGCTCCCATCCATAACTATTGGTAAATATGGTGAGCACCTGTGTTCCTCCGGAGGGCGAGAAGTCCAGTTGTTGAATGCCCCAATCTACATAGGAGATGGGGTCTTGGATTACAGAGAGGGTGGCCACCACGTTGGTTTCAATAAAACACTGGACGGTAGCCGTACGCCAACTGACACCCAACCCTTCGGCGTTGTATTCTTCCAAAGCTATCTCCAGTTCCGTTTCGTTATTGCTTGCTTTGCACCAGGGCTGGTCGCTTTGGACCGTCCATTTGGGATTGTCGGTATGGACACCGATATAGTGCCGGGCTTGATAGAAGGGATAAACCACTTGGGTAACATTCCCCTCCAGGGCGAAGGTGTATGTGGGGGTGGGGTCCGTACCGGGGTTGGTACCGGGATCGGTTCCAGGGTTGGTACCAGGATCAGTTCCGGGATTGGTGCCAGGGTCGGTGCCGGGATTGGTGCCGGGATTGGTGCCGGGATTCTCTGTCTGGTTATCAGGCTGCGCGGGCGGGTCACAGGCCGGTGCCAGTAGCAGCAGTGCAACAAAAAGGGGCCAAAAGCGTCCTAAAGTAGTCATAATCCATGTGGTTTATGCGTAAAATTACGTATTCCTCCCGGATTACCTACTCTCAACATATATAAATCTATACTTGCAATTTCGTGGGGATAATGTGAGTAAGGAAAAGCCGCCCCTTTCCCCCCTCTGTTTTTGCTTAAAACACAGTATTGGCCGCGTGGGTGTATCTGACTGTTTATGAACAACTTACATGGTTGACCCTGGGCGATTCTGCCCAGGGCCGAACACGTATTATGCTAATTTTTAACGAATTACGTCCACGCGGCTTTAGGCTTCCTCGCCAGGCGGTGCAAGCTTCCAGCCCAAACGGAGCAGGCTTCCCCGGCAACTGGCGCAGGTTCCCTAGTCAAGCGGCGCAGGCCTGATTTTATCATGGGTGCCGGCGCCAGCAGAACGCATGAGTGGCAGAAAAGCGTGGCAGGCTCCGGCACTATTTTGGAACCTGCGCCGGCAATATGCCTCTACACCCACGTGAAAGCCCATTTCCATGGAGCAGGCTCTGACACTATTTTTAAGCATGCGCCGGTCAGATGGGGAACCTGCACCACCTACGTCAAGAGCCTGCGCCAGAAGAACGCCGCATTACAGGAAAATGGCCGATAACCACCCTCTCAACCCCCGTCTAAAGCACAGAATCGGCCACACAACCTTATCACTGTGCTTTAACCACTATATTTTGTGCGCTTAAAGCACGGCATCAAGGGTTGAGACGGGTTATTGTGCTTTAGGCGTTGGTCAATCAAGCAAAAATCATTATCTTTGAGGAAACAAAATAGAAAACCATGTTTGCAAAAGAAGTGTATGTACGCCGCCGCCAGACCCTGCTGGCCAAGATGCGGGAAGCCGGAGAAAAAGGTCTCATTCTGTTTGTGGGCAATGCCGAGGCCCCGGCCCAGTACAAAGACAACTGCTATAAATGGCGCCAGGACAGCACCTGGCTGTATTTTATGGGTTTGGACGAACCCCTGATGGCCGCCACCCTGGATATCGAGACCGGCAAGGAGGTTTTGTATGCCGATGACGTGGACCTTGACGACATCATCTGGATGGGCCCTCAGCCCTCCGTGCGCTCCAAGGCCGATGCCGTGGGCGTGGCAGGCACCCTGCCGTATGCCGAACTGGACAAGGTGATTGATATCGCTCGCCGGGGCGGCCGCCCCATCCACTACATCAATCCTTCCCGGTATTTCAATACCCTCAAGCTGATGGAACTGATGGGTACCAAGAAGGTGCAGGAAGGTGTTTCCAAGGCCCTCACAGAGGCTATCATTTCCATGCGCCTGATCAAGGAGGATGTGGAAATCGAGGCACTAGACCATGCCTGCGACCTGGGTTACCAGATGCATTCGGCCGCCCGGGACGCCATTGAAACCGGCATCGTGGAGCAGGAGATTGTGGGTAAGATGGAGGCGGTGGCGCTGGCCAAAGGCTGGGGCGTTTCCTTCCCCACCATCCTCACCCAGCACGGCGAAACCCTGCACAACCACGGTCATGCCGCAGTGATCGAACCCGGCAAACTGATGGTGATTGACGCCGGCGTGGAAAGCAATGAGCACTATGCCAGCGACTTCACCCGTACCTACCCCACCAGCGGCAAGTTCACCACCAAGCAACGGGAAATCTACCAGATTGTATACGAGTGCAATGAACTGGCTTTTTCCCTGGCCAAACCCGGCATCACCTACCGGGAGGTGCACCTGGCCACGGCCCGCAAGATGCTGGAAGGCCTCAGTGCGCTGGACCTGGTTCGCGGAGACCTGGACGAGATGGTAGCCAAGGGCATCGCCGGTCTGTTCCAGCCCCACGGCCTGGGCCACAATATGGGCCTGGACGTGCACGATATGGAAGACCTGGGAGAGAACCTGGTGGGCTATGACCCGGACCAGCAGCGTGCCAAGCAGCTGGGTCTGGGCTCGTTAAGAATGGCCCGCCGCCTGCGTCCCGGTCACGTGATCACCGACGAACCCGGCATCTATTTCATCCCCGCCCTCATTGAAAAGTTCAAGAAGGAAGGTCTGGGCTATGATTTTGTGAACTACGCTAAACTGGAAGGGTATTACGACTTCGGCGGCATCCGCCTGGAGGACGACGTCCTTATCACGGAGGGCGGCGCCCGCCGTTTGGGTCCTCATCGGCTCCCCATTGCCCCGGATGATGTAGAGGCGGCGATGAAATGAACTTATTAAACCATTATAAGGCCGAGATCCGTTTCGCTCTCATTCTGGTCGCCGTTGTGACGCTCAGCATTTGGGCGTCGCACTTCATTCCCGCCGATTACTTTGACACGGCCATTACGCCCATTCTGATGTCGGCCTCCACGGCCGTGGCCCTTTGCTGCGCCTGGATCACTATCCGGCATACGGAGGGATACCGTATGCGTAGGTTATGGGCCTTTACGCTTCTCCTTTGGGGCCTTCTGGACGGGATTTACGTCATTTCCTGGCTGTTTATGGGCAAGCCCGTGATGAATATGGGAGCCTATGAACTCACTACCATGGAAATAGCGCTGGGCAATCTGCTGGGCTGGTCTCTGCTCCTGTTTCCCACAGAAGCGTTGCGCCCGGGATGGCTCAATTTCCGGCGTGCCCTGCTTCAAATCTTGCCCATGTATGCGTTGCTGGCGCTGGATTATATTCTTCCCGTTGATCTGCGCATCCTGGTTGCGTTGTATCCGCTTGCCCTCATTATTCTGTTGTTTACCCACGTACGGAAATACAGGCTTTGGTGCGAGGATAACTTCTCCTCTCTGGAGGACATCGACGAAAGGCGTATCATCCGATACATTTTTGTGGGTTTCCTGATTGTGGCGGTGTATACGTATATGTGTATTTCCCACGAACATACGCGGGGATTCACCCAGCAGTGGCTGATCATTTTCACCCTGGTTTACGGCACAGACCTCATTCTGTTCCGCCGGGACCCTTGGGAGCAGGTACGGCAGTCTATGAAGAGTCATTCTCCCAAGGAGGAAGAGCCGTCGCAGTCCAACGAGGAATACCGTCGAGCGCTGGAAGAATGGATGGAAAAGGAGAAGCCCTATTGCAATCCGGACTTCAAGCTGGTAGACCTTCAGAAGGTGCTACCCATGAACCGCACCTACCTTTCCCAGTTCATCCACGCGGAATACGACTGCAGCTTTTACCTTTTCGTGAACCGTTATCGCATAGAGGAAGCCAAGCGCCTGATGGCCGATAACCCGGACTTGAAACTGGCCGATATTTCCGCCATCTGCGGCTTCTCTTCGCCCTCCGTCTTCAGCCGCACCTTCACCTCCATCACCGGCCAATCCCCCAGCGACTGGGTGAACAATTGACCCGCTTGCAATTATCGTTTTTAATTGCTAAATTTGCATATCATGGTATTTAAAATATGCCATGATATGCTTGTTTTATATAATATAGTATGGAATATCGGCTAGACAATTTCACTAGAAATCCGCAGTTTCTGCTGGACCGGTTGGCGGCCAACTGCAAGGCCCGCAGGCTGGAGAAGGGATACAGCAGAAGGACGCTTTCGGACCTGACGGGCGTTCCCGCGCCCACCATCGAGCGCTTTGAGAGGACGGGGAAGATATCTCTGGAATCCTTCTGCCGGATTGCTGTCCTGTTCGACTATTTCGATGAGATGGCCGCCCTGCTGAACCATACCAAATACTCCACCTCCAAGGAGCTTGAAACCATCAACCGGAACCAGAACAGAAAGAACGGCCGATAATGGTAGACGTAAAAATGATTCAGGTGCTATACCGCAACTTGCCGGTGGGAATCCTGCAAATGGATGCCTCCCGGGGCGTTTGTGTCTTCGAATATGAAAAGTCTTGGCTGGCCGATGGTTTTTCCCTCTCTCCAACTGAGCTCCCCTTGCAGAGCGGTCTTATGTATGCCGATAAGGATTAGTCCTGAAGGCAGGAACTGGAATCCGCATTCCGGAATCCCGTTGCCTGGAGATTATCCGGCAAGTCCAGTCCGTCTGCGAGAAGAGACTTCCGGTTGTTGCAAAACTGTAATTTGACTCTGCGTAAATTTTTGAGGGTGTTTCTTGACTCTGCGTAAATTTTAGGCTCCGGCGTATTGCCGGGGTCTTTTTTTTGTTTTAAAATTGTCTGTTTTTATCTCGTACGGGCCGGGTTTGATTCTCTTCCAAGCTCATAAACTGCCCGGCCTGTTCAGCACCTGCGCCTTGTGGCGCGGGTGCTTTATTATGCTCACTTCTTGACTCTGCGTAAATTTTTCCCTTATTTTCTTGATTCTGCGTCAATTTTTGGCTTCTAAAGTTGTTGGGGTATATATAAATCACTATATTGCACAGATTAACCATAGGAATAACCATGAAAAAGAATTTAACGATTAAAGTATTGGCTTTTGCAGCAGTGGTGCTGCTGGCGCTGGCGTGCACAAAGGATAACGGTTCCAAGAACCAGAAAGTGGCCGTGCTGCTTCCCGACGCTTCCGTCATTGACCGTTGGGCCACCGATAAGGCAAACCTGGAGACGGTGATGGGAAAATACGGATTCAATACCACTTTCTATGTGGCCCCGGAGACGGCGGCGGGTGCGGTACAGCAGGTGGATCAGCTTCGGGATGCCCTCAAGGGCGGCGCCAAGTATATTGTTCTTACAGCCATTGACTATAAGAAAATCAACGAGTCCGGGTTGCTGGAGCAGTATCCCGATGTGAAGGTAGTCTGTCACGACCGCTTTGTCCTGGACAACCCCCGCATCGCTTATATCTCTTCTACCGACACCAAGGAAATCGGCCGTATGCAGGCCATGTTCCTGCTCAACCATTTCCATTCTTCCGGTGCCGCTTCCATGACCATCGAATTCCTGGAAGGCCCCGACACCGACATCAACGCCAAAGATTACTTTGACGGGGCCATGGAACTGCTCAAGAAGTACATTGACAGCCAGCAACTGGTGGTTAAAAGTGGCAAGAAGGAGTACAGCCAGGTGAAGGCCGACAGCTGGGATACCGCTGACGGCCGCAAAGCCATGCAGGACCGTCTTACCAGCTATGTGGCCGGTAAGGGACCGGACATGATCCTGGCGGCCAATGACAATCTGGCCCAGGGAGCCATCGAAGCACTGGAAGAAGCGGGTGTCTCGGTTATGCCGGTCATCACGGGCCAGGACAATACCGCCACGGCGCAGGCCAATATCAAGAGCCACAAGCAGACCATGACCATTGACAAGAACCTGAAGGATATGGCCTATAACACGGCGCTCATTGTAAACAGCCTGGTTTCCAATTCCCCCGTCCAGGCCAGCCAGAGCATCTCCGGCATTCCGGTATTCTACTCCAAGATTACCCTGATGACCATCGACAGCTATTAGGATTTGACATCTTTTTACAAAGTATTGTAGGGTTTTTATGGCAGAATCAAACCATCCTCTTATCTTTGCGATAAACTGATGAATGGTTTTGAACCATGAAAAAGAGATTTGGGATATGGCTTCTTGCCCTGACGGTTTTCCTGCCGGCTTGTCAGAAGGACGGGCCGGGAGGTGAGACAGCGGCGGTCAAGGACCTGACCGTTCTCTTTACGCCCGGCCACAGTTTTTCCGGCGCCAGTTACGACGACGGCATCCTCAAGGTGATGGCGGAGTGTGAGGCTGCGTGGCCCAATATGGAGCTTCACCTTATCAGGCCCGAAGATGCCCGCCAGGCCAGCAGCCTCATCGAGGCGTGGAAGGCCGGAGAGGGGGCCGATAAAGCCCTTATCCTCTGCGGCCCTACGTACGAATCCTTGGTGGGTGAAGCCTCCCCCGGACAAGGCCGCATCCTCATCGTAGATAGCAACAAGGAATTCTCAGGCGCCATCTCCACCCTGCAGATGAAGCGCTACGGCGGTGCGTGGCTGGCCGGCGCCCTAAGCAAGCACCTCACACTCACCATCATCAAGGCTTATGATGGTGACCGTATGATGGACACCGTGGCCCAGGGAATAGAGGACGGTTTCCTGGAGGCCGGAGGAGAGAACTGCCTGCACATCGTGCTCTCGGACGGTTATGAAGGCACCAGCATGCCCGACGAACTGTTTAACATACTTTACGCCAATCCGGAAACTTATTTCCAAACCAACGCCTGCCTGGTACCGGTTTGCGGCGCATCCCGTATGGGAGCATACGCTTTCTCCAACAACTACTTCGTTCAGTCCATGGGAATTGGAGGGGACTGCAGCGTTTACTCGGACATTCTGCCCTTCTCCCTCATTAACGACTTGGGGACTGTTTTGGAGGACTATATCGGCCAGTGGCTCCGGGAAGAACCCTGGCCGGCTCACCGGGACTTTGGCCTTGCTACCGGCCACGTGAGCATCCTGTACAACCAGCGTTTCTTTGAGCTGGCGCCTCAGCGCATTTTCCTGCAGGGAAACCCCTATCTGTTAACCCTGGAGGAGTACAAGGCCCTGGAGGCCCAGTATATGGAAACCGCTTTAGAAAAGGAGGCAAGCCATGCGTATTAGAGGTCTGTTAACACTGATTGCATCGGCCACCCTGCTGTGGGCATGTAACGGGAAAGAGGCTCCTGTTCAGGACGCCAACACCACCACCTACAAAGTGGCGGTCATTATGCCGCAGAGCATCTGGGAAAGCGTAAAACCCATAGCCCAGCAGGCCCTTCAGAACATTGCTACCGCACAGGAGGGGCTGCAGGACCGCGTGGCCCTGGAACTGGAATGGGTAGACGAGGACGCTGCCAACCTGGGAAGCGAGGTAACCCGCGTCACCCACGACGACTCCTACGCCGCTATCATCGGCCCCAAATACAGCCGCCATGCGCGGCAGGTGGCCCGCGAAAGCCTTAGTTACCGCATCCCTGTGCTGATGCCCAGTGTGACATCGGCCGAGATTCAGCGCATCTATGCCGGCAGCAACAAGAGTGCCCCCAACATCTTCTGCATGACAGAGAGTGACCTGGCTCAGTGTCAGGCCATCCTGAGCGTGATTTCCCGTCAGATGTGGTGCAGCCGCGTGCTCCTGATGTCCCGTCAGGACGATTCCGACGACTATGTCACCTCCTTTAACGCCTACCTTCCCTTCCTGGCCACGGAGTTGGGTTTTGCCAAGATCGAGACTTATCCTTTCACGGACAAAGAAAGTATGCGGGAACAGGTAAGGGCCATCAATCAGCTGGGCCAGCTGCCCACGTTCATCAGCGGCCTCTTCTTCGTCCCTTCCACGGCGCAGGATATGCTTTGGCTGGACGAGATTCTTTCTGAGGAGGGAATTGTCCAGGACGAAGGCGTAAACTTCCCGCGCATCTATTGCCCGGATATGGCCAGCAGCGATTATCTGGAAGAAAGGTTGCAGCACGAATACGAGGGCATTGCCCTTTGCGGCAGCCCGGAGAGCGGCTTCCCCGCCATGAGGAAGGCCTTGAGCGGAAAGGAAATCCAAAGTGGCTATGCCCAGCTGTATGACTGCTTTACCCTTCTGGGACTGGCCCTGGCCCATAAGGAAACGGCAGGAAAAGAGACGGTGCGCGAGGCCATTGTGGACGTAATGGACGCCTGTGACGGCGGTAGCGGCAACAAACTGGGATGGACAGCCGAAGCCCTTTCGGATGGTTTCCACGCCATTCGTAATGGCCGCATTCCCAATATGGCCGGCGCATCCGGCAGTTGGATTTTTGACAAAGAAACGCACATCAGCCAATTGGGCAGCTGGTATGGTCACTGGCGCTTTTATGACGGAGCCTACCACTTTGTGCAGTACCTTACCCGAAGCGACTATGCCAACCAGGCTTCCATGGACCAAATCTGGAACCAGACCGCAGGCAACAGGGGATGGGAAATACCCATCAGCGACAAAGACTTCGAGTACGAACCCCTGCAGGAGCGCTATGCCGTGGTGATGGCCACTTCTACCGGTTTCACCAACTATCGCCATCAGGCCGATGCCCTGGACGTGTACCGCATGCTCAGAGACGCCGGCTACCAAGATGACCATATTATCCTCATTACCGAGGACGACATTGCGGGGAACGAGTCCAACCCGCACCCTGGCGTAGTGCATGTAACCCCGGACGGGGAGAACCTGCACGATGACGTCCAGAACAACTACAAGATTAGCCAGCTCACCCCGGAAGACCTGGCCAACATCCTCAAGGGAACGGTTACCACCAGGACGCCCTGGGTGGTGAAAGGCGGCAAGAACACCAACGTATTCTTCTTCTGGAGCGGTCACGGCAAGTTCGACGGCATGCTCAACTGGGGCTCCGGGGAAATTACCGCCGGCGAAGTCCGCGCAGCCCTCAGCGGAGCACAGGATAACTTCCGCAAGATGATGCTGGTGATGGAAACCTGCTACAGCGGATCGGTGGGAGAGTATTGCACCGGCATCCCCGGCCTTCTGATCCTTACCGCCGCCGCTCCCGGAGAAAAGTCCCATGCCGATGTGCTGGAGGGCAATATTTACCTCTCCAATGCCTTCACCCGCGTATTCCGCGAGGAAGTGGAGAAGAACCCGGATATTTCTATTTACGACCTCTATACCGAACTGGCCCGGCACACCACCGCCTCCCACGCCATGATATACAACTATGACTGGTACGGAAGCGTATACGATAATACGATGGCCGAATACTTTAAACCCTTGAATAACCAATAATTGAACCGAATATGAAGAAGATTTTCCACATTCTGGTTTTTGGAGCCGCGGTTTTGGCCGCGCTCTGCTGCGCCTCAAAGAAAGAGGTGGAACCGGGCTATGTTCCCGGCGAGTACAACCACTCCCTGGCTGTAATCAATGAAAACTATTCGGAACAGCTGGTTCTTAATGAACTGAGCGTCCCGGTTACTGTGACGGAGACCAAGAACTTGCCCTACTGGTTTTCTGTGGAAGCCCAGGAAGAGCTGAATAAGAATGGTCATCCCGTGCTCATAATCAATGTGAAAAAAGAGGAAGGCATGATGGAAGACCGCAAGATTGAAGGTGAAGTAACCCTCTCTACAGGTGATGTGCTCCATCTCATCGTGAAGCAGGGCGCAGACCTTCCCACCGGCCTCAACGACGGCGAAATCCTCACCTCCAACAATACCGCTCTGGAAGCCGACTGGGCCAGCTGTAAGAATATTTCCCTGGTCACCAGTTACGTGGACTTAAACGGCCGCACCCAGGTGACCACCACCGAGGTGGCCCTACCCTGGGCCGAGGATGCCCTTCCGCAGGAATGGTTGCCGGAGAACGATGCCCTGGCCATGGTCGCCAACAAGGACCAGTGGGAGTTGGTCTTCAACCTTACCGGCATTGAATCCCGTCCCAACTACAACTACTTTGGCATGTACAATAAGTACAGCGGCCTGTTGCGCGTCTTCTATTACCTGGATGAAGCCCATATACCCCCCAGTGACGGGAACGACCATATGTGGTCCATGGCCTTCTCCGAAAACCTGGCCGAATATCCCGTTTTCCAGTACGGCGTCCCCTATAATGTGAGTGTCTCCACCCCCTATAAGCAGGCGGTTGGCTATCCCAATATCCAGTATATGACCAGCGCTACTACCAGCCAGATGAGTCAGCAGGGAAAGGTGATTCCCCGTATTGGCTGGTGGGCCTACGACGTGGATATGTCCCAGATGCGCCCCAAAGCCATGGACTCACAGAGCGGCTACATTACGCCCGGCATGCTGCTCTTTTCCCAGGACAACGTGTTCCTGAACTCTATCTTGAATGGGGACATCAACGGCAGCATCAATGGCAACATCAACCTGGAGGCGCTCAGGCCTACGGGTATCACAGGCGGAGGTATTTTCTTCGAGGACTTGTTTACGCTCACCAATTCATTCCTGGGCAGTTCGGGCTTCGGCGCCATCGTTTCAGGTACGGCCGATAAAAATGATGCGTGCGGTCCTTCTGTTGGCCAGGGTATAGCCTTTAGTGTCCTTTCATTGGCTATGAATATCACCAAACAGGCCGATGGAGCAGGAGCCTCCGAAACAGATAAATTGGGAGACATTTCCATGAATGCCAAACTGAACTTGACAGGTGAAATGGTTACCCAGGGAACCATCGGCGGTGAACGTTCCACCAACATTGCCTCTCCCAAGATTTCTCCGGAGTATTTCAAGACCGGTACGCATTTTGGCCAGGGCGTGTGGAATATTGAAAACCACCCCGTCATCTATGTGCTGGGTGACGCTTTCTGGAGTGATGTCAAAAGCTTCCTTTCATACTCCAAAGGAGAGGAGAAGGATGGTGCCGGAAATGTAATCCGTACTTATTACAAGACAGTCAAGGACCCCGGAAGCATCAATATGCGGCTTGTCTCGTTCCTCGATCCCACAGCCATCGGTAATGTGCTTCTCAACAACAAGGTGTACGATGCCGGTGTTCCCGTAGAGGTAAACCAGTCCTTCGGCATTTATCCCGGAGCGCAGGTGGGCCACACCAAGGGTTTCCGTGCAGGACTGGGCGTTGCACAGCAGACAACCCCCATCTCAAATAACACATTTGATACATCTAAGAACGAAGAGTTTGTAGTGGTGAAAAAGCCTGTTGACGACGATTTGTTCAAGTATGATATTCCGGAGGAATTTGCCAGCATCATAGCTCCCCGCCTGAGTCAGCAGGATGATTACACCAATGTCAATCTTGCCCGTCAGTTCTTCGGCCCGTCTATGTATTACTACAAGGTTAACCCGGGCGTGGATGAAGTGGACCAGGTCCAGTACGTCGCCGATCCTCAGGTTAAACTGCCCTTCGTGGTCAGGGACGCTCCCGGCCAGGAAAAAGTAGAGGAAAAGAAAAGAACAAAGGAATACCTCCTTTATGACCCGGACTATGTGGACTGGGTAACAACCGTGAACCTGAGAATAGAGCAGGGAGACCGCATATATATCCTGAACCGTCAGTTCGTTCCGGAGGTCAAAGTCATTTCCTACAAGGATATGCCCGCCCTTATTGAACAGATGAAGGCCCGCAGGGCCCAGATTCCCGATAATTTGAATTATCTGGCTATCGATAAAACGATTGAACGCATCCAGAGTTATTATGATGCCATTAAGTAATAAAGAGAAAGTTATGAAAAAGTCTTGGATAATCCTGTTTTGTGCCGCAATGGCACTGATCGCCTGCAATAAGAATAATGCAGAAGAAGAATCCGACATCCCCGGGAAGATGAGTGACCTGGAATATTTCCAGGACGGCTTTGTCAAGTTGGACGAGAATGGTAATATTGTCGGATACATCATTGGAGAAAACCTCAACGAGGCCGATCCTTCGGAGGTCTCCGTTCCCGTAGTGGATTATGACGAGGCACGCAGCCTCTTTCTCAAATGGCTGCCCGAAGGGGTCCAGCCTGCGGTAAGCGGGAAAACCTATACCTGGGAGATGACCGATGAAGAGGACAAGTCCGAGGGTCAGGTGATATTTGCCGAAAGCACCACGCCCGGTGTCATTGCTACCATCCGCATCCAGTCTCAGGAGGCCAAGGTCAGGACGGTCAAGTTTATCCCCGAAACAGCCTGGCCGGAAAATTCATCGGACATCGAGGAGTTTCTGGAGAATAATTATTACCTGGGAGCCCTCGTACAAGTCACGAAGGACAACGGCGCCGGAATAGGAGAGTTCATTGTGATTCGGGAGTGGACCAAACAGGAAGACGGTATTATGATTGCGATGGAAGGGAAGAAGTGGGATGGGTTTTACGACAGCCCGCCGCCAGAGGACAACCGCAAGAACTGTTCTTCTGTCAATACCACCCAAACCGTAAGCCGGGTCCTGCATGAGGGGAACAATTACGAATATATAGTCAACGTTTACGGCAAATCCAAAAATTGGCCCAGTCTGGACAACAGGTATCTGACGACTAAACAAGAACATGATTATTTACCGATATACCGCACCTATCCCATTGCCGTCAACCTTGAGACCGGCGAAAAAATGAGAATCAATACATTCTTTAAGAATCCCTCTTACTACAAAGTATACATCTACTGGTTCAAGCCAGATGGGGACAAGGTGAATTACTGGTAGTTGACTATGGATCGCAAGGAAAAATACATAGCCCCCGAGGTGCTCCCCCTGGACATCCGTCTGGAGGGAGCCATCCTCACCCTCAGCGGTACCGGAGCCACAGAGAATATTGACACCCAGGTCGACTGGGATTTAATAGGAGGTTGGTCATGAGAAAGCTTTTCATCATAGCAGGAGCCGCCCTTTTATTGGCCTCCTGCGCCAAGCAGACGCAGCCTTTCCAGCCCCTGGTCCTTTCGGCTGTTCAGGAAGGAGACGGTGCTGTCTCCAAAAC
>JAEEGL016845145.1_pt1 | contig 28198 bp, 22 predicted proteins | sample 9134231 | NCBI WGS metagenome assembly JAEEGL01 (sample SAMN16246548, study PRJNA631951) | gut metagenome | biome: gut microbiome; feature: rumen; material: fiber-attached | host: Bos | place: Iran: Karaj | collected 2018-10
CGTGGTCATCGCCTATGAGCCCGTCTGGGCCATCGGCACCGGCAAGACCGCCACGGCGGCCCAGGCCGAGGAAATCCACGCTTGCATCCGTCAGGTCATCGCCGAGAAATTCGGCACCCAGGTGGCCGACGACATGACCATCCTCTACGGTGGCTCCTGCAAGCCTTCCAACGCCAAGGAACTCTTCGCCGAGAAGGATATCGACGGTGGCCTCATCGGCGGCGCCGCCCTCAAGGCCGACGACTTCCTGGGAATCGCCACTTCCTTCTGATCCATCCTGTAGAAAGAATCGGCCGTCTCCGGTTTGGGGACGGCCGTTTTTTATGCCTCGGCAGATTTTTGCGGATGGTGCTCCAGCACGACTTTGTGCCAGGTGGAGGTGTCGATGTGGGTGTAGATTTCCGTGGTGAGGATGGATTCGTGGCCCAGCATCTCCTGGACGATGCGCAGGTCGGCCCCGTTTTCAATGAGATGCGTGGCAAAGGAATGGCGGAAGGTGTGGGGGGAGATTTCCTTCTGGATGCCGGCTATCATGGCCTGGCGCTTCACCAGGTTGAAAAGGGAAACGCGGCTCAGGGGTTTGCCGAAACGGTTCAGGAATAGATAGTCTTCATAGGCCGCCGCGGCCGGCTCCGGCCGGTCCGGCAGATAGGCGCGGATGGCATCGGCCGCCATGTCTCCCAAGGGGACCAGGCGCTGCTTGTCGCCTTTGCCGATTACCCGCACAAAACCCTCCTGGAGCCGGATCTGGGACAGGCGCAGCCCGGCCGCCTCGCTCACCCGGAGGCCGCAGCCGTACAGCACCTCCAGGATGGCGCGGTCCCTTTTGCCGAAAGGCGTTTTCAGATCGACGGATTCCAGGATGGCCGTCACTTCCTGCACGCTCAGCACCGCCGGCAGGTATTTCCCCAGCTTGGGCGAATCCACCCGGTCGCAGGGGTTGTCCTGCACCTGCCCTTCGGCGACACACCAGTCAAAGAAGGAGCGGAGGGCGCTCAGCAGCCGGGCCGTGCTGCGTTTGGACAGGCCCTGCCGGGTCAGATGCCCCAGATAGGCCTGCACGTCGGCGGGCTGCACGTCGGCGGGCGATTGGTCACAATAGTCCAGGAATCCCTTGACATCATGACCATAGGATGCCACCGTTCCGGGTGACATCCTGCGTTCAAAACGGAGATAGTTCCGGTAATCCTTATAAAGTTCCGTACTTTTTGCCATAGAGCAGCATCTGTCCCAGGTAGTCGTCGGTGTACACGGGGACATAGTCGGTCACGGTGCCGTCAGGAGAAACCACCGGCTGGATTTCGGGGTTCACGAATCCGCCGTAGGGCTTGAGCTGCAGGGCCTCGTAGCGGGCCTTCACTTCTTTGTGAAGCTCCGGATCGATGTGCACGGCATAGGTCTCGATGAGGGCTTTGCCGGCTTCGTAGTCGCCTTCGCTCTTGATGCGCTGGATCTCGGCCAGCAGCCGGGCGAAGAGGGCGCGGAGCTTTTCGTAGTCACGCACCACGAAATAGGTCTTCCCGTCGCGCACTTTTTTCACGATCACCTTGTCTTGGGCGCCCTGCTCCAGGCACCACTGGGCGATGAGCTGGCGGTTCTGCATGTGCGCTTCCGTATTGGGCCGGCCCAGTTCCACGCGGGTGAACTGCACCAGGAGGCCGTTGCGGATGTAACTGTCATATTCGGCTTTGTAGGCCTCCGGATCGGGCATGATGCCCAGTTCCACCATCTTGGGATCGGCCGTGTAATAGAGGCCGAAAAGGTCGGCCCGGGCCTCTTCCAGGGCCGAGGCATATTCGCCCATGGCGGTGGTGCTCACCCCGGGCAGGAGCTGGCCGGAGCCGTGTCCCAGGCACTCGTGCAGGTCGGTGTGGATCTCATCGGCGATGGTGCCCCATTTCTTGGCCCGTTCCATTTCTTTCTTGTCCCAGGCGAATTCGGCCAGGGTGCTGGTGGGCATCTGTTGGGCCGCCAGGTCATAGGTGTGGGTGATGTTGGCGATGGTGACGCTCTTGGAGCCGTGTTCCTTGCGGATCCAGTCGGCATTGGGCAGGTTGATGCCGATGGGCGTGGACGGATAGCTGTCTCCGGCCAGGCACACCGCGTTGATCACCTTGGCCGATACGCCCTTCACCGTGGCTTTCCGAAAGCGCGGATCCACCGGGGAGTGGTCCTCGAACCACTGGGCGTTGGCGCTCAGGGTTTCGGTGCGGCGGGATGCTTCGAAGTCCTTGATATTCACATACCCTTCCCAGGAACCCTTGCGTCCGAGGGGATCGTTATAATCTTCCACGAAACCGTTGATGAAGTCCACCGTGCCGATGGTATCCTTCACCCACTCGATGTTGAAGGCATCCCAGGTGCGCAGGTCTCCGGTCTTGTAGGAGTCGATCAGAAGGCCCAGGGCGCGCTTCTGGATGTCATTCTCGGCATATCCGGCCGCGATGGAGAGTTCTTCGCAGATTTTCTCGATGGCCGGGGAATAGAGCCCGCCCATCTTCCAGGGCAGCTCGCGCACCTTCCCGTCGGCGCCTTTCACCACCTTGGTGTTCAGGCCGTAGGAAATGGGTTCGGGGTCCTTGGGGTTCACCCGGCGGGCATAATAGGCCTCCACCTCTTCGCGCGTGACGCCGTCATAGAAATTGACGGCCGAGTTCTGGACGATATCCCCGGCTGTGTCGGTGCTGCGCCGCTGGGGCCAGATGGCCGGGTTGTAGATAATCTCCAGGAGCTCCTCGTCCTGCACGCCGGCCTCTTCCAGCAGGGAGGCGAAATAGTCCCGGGAACAGGCGGGGAAGAACTTGTCCTCGGCATAATGATGATGGATGCCGTTGGAGAAGAACACCCGCTTGGCATATTCCAGGAAGGCGGCGTACTCCGGGTTCTCCGGCTGGGCCGGCACTGCTTCCAGGATGTCTTCCAGGGCATGGCGCACCCGGAGGTTGTCCCGGCAGTTCTGGTCCCAGAGGATGTCCCGCCCGTATTTGGCGGCTTCGGCCAGGTGGTAGGCATAGGTTTTTTGCTGCAGGCTCAGCGACTCCCAGCCGGGGATGCGGTAGCGCATCACCTTCAGGTCGGCAAAAGCGTCAATGGTATATTTGAAATCGTCGGCGGGCGCTTTCTCTGCGGGCCCGTCACAGGCGGCCAGCAGGGCGGCCGTACCGGAAAGGATCATCATTTTGAACAACTTACTCATGGTTCATCGGTTTTTTCTCGCGTGCCGGGGCACGTATGCAAAATTAGAAAAATTATCATTAACTTTGCATAATATGAAACGATTTGTTTTTCTGAACAAATGGAAGTGGATGCTTTGTCTGGCCGCTTTCCTCCTGATATCGGCTTCTTGTCATAAGGACAAGATGCCACCCCGTAACGTCCTCCTGTTGTATTCGGCCGGATTCAATTCCCTGTCCGGCTATCTCCTGGCGAACCTCAAATCGCTGGAAAACGGCTATCTCCCCGAAAAGACGAAGTATGGCCCGGACGACATCCTGCTGGTCTATTCCAGGCAACCGCTGAAATACGGCACGTATTCGACCAAGACGCCCTCCTACCTCATCCGTTTCTATGCCGACGCAAACGGCCGCCCCTGCCGGGACACCCTGAGAACCTGGGACAAGGACTGCGTCTCTTCCTCCCGGGAAACCATGGCGGAGGTGTTCAGCTATGTAAAGCAGGAATTCCCCGCCCAGAGCTACGGCGCCATCTTCTCTTCGCACGCCACGGGCTGGCTCCCCAGCACCTATTATACCGACCCCGCCAAGTATGAGCGCGAACACGCCGAAGACGTGCTTCCCGCGCCCTCCGTCTCGCTCCGAAGCCGGCGTCCTCCTACAGAGGAAGTCTTTCCCCCCATCCCGGATTATCCGCCTGTCAAAAGCATGGGGCAGGAATTCTATCCCTCGGAATCCATCGAAATCGAGTTGCACGATTTTGCGCAGGCCTTTCCCTTCAAGCTGGATTACCTCCTGATCGATGCCTGCCTGGCCGGCGGCGTGGAAGTGGCCTATGCCCTCCGCGAAAAAGCGGATATCGTGGGTTTCTCCCAGACCGAGGTGCTGGCCGAAGGCTTCAATTACACCACCCTTTCGCGGCATCTGCTGCAGGAAAAACCGGACCCGGTGGCGGTGTGCAAGGATTATTATGACTATTACGACGCCCAGAGCGGCGTCTATCGTTCGGCCACCATCTCCGTGGTGGATACCCGCAAAATGGAACCCCTGGCCTCGGTCTGCAAGTCGCTCTTCGCCAAGTATCGTACGAATATGGCTGCTATCGACGCCTCCACGGTGCAAGGTTATTTCCGTTCCAACCGCCATTATTACTACGACCTGGAGGATATCCTTCTGCACGCCGGCATCGATGCCGATGAATTGTCGAGCCTGGAAAACGCGTTGGGCCAGTGCCTGCTGTACAAAGCGGCCACGCCCCAGTTCATTTCCTTTAACATAAACGTCTTCTCCGGCTTCTCCATGTACCTCCCCTCCCAGGGGACGCCCCTGCTGGACCAACATTACCGCACCCACATGGCCTGGAACCAGGCCACCCGGCTGGTAGAATAAGCACCTTCCCTATATGAAAGAATTCGTCAAGACCATGCTGGCGGTCATCTGCGCCATGATTGTGATGCAGATTGTCAGCACCCTCTTCTTTTTTATGTTTTTCGGCAGCCTGCTGGTGAGCGGGTCCGGCAATGTGGCCATTCCCCGCAATGGTGTCCTGGACCTGGACCTTTCCACCTTCGTGCTGGGAGAGCAGACCAAAGAGATGGATATGAGCAGTCTGGGCAGCCTGGGCAACCTCTCTTCCATGAACACGGTGACCCTGGGCCTGGCCGATGCCGTGCAGGCCATTGACGCGGCTGCCGCCGATATCGGCGTCCAGTACATCCTCCTGCGTCCCGACGGCGCTACGGCCGGCATGGGCCAGGTGGAAGAGCTGCGTGCCGCCCTGGCCCGCTTCCGCGAGAGCGGCAAGGCCGTGATCGCCTACCTGGAGAATCCCGGCAACGGCTCCTTCTATCTTTCCACGGTGGCCGACAAGGTGTATTTGAGCGCCCATCATGGCGGTTCTCCGCAGCTGCTGGGCCTTTCTTCCAGCATGATCTTCCTCAAGGACCTGCTGGACAAAGTGGGCGTGCACATGCAGTTGATCCGCCACGGAAAGTACAAGAGTGCCGGTGAAATGTATATCAAAAACACCGCTTCGCCCGAGAACCGGGAGCAGCACCAGGTCATGATCAACTCGGCCTGGAAGACCTACAGCGATGCCATCTGTGCGGCTCGCGGTCTTACGGAGGAAACGCTCAACGGCCTCATTGATAATTTGAAACTGAATTTACCGGAAGACTTCCTGGAGGCCGGGCTGGTAGATGCCCTCATGGACCGCCAAGCCCTGGTGAACAAACTCTGCACCCTGTCCGGCGTGCAGGAGGAGAACCAGCTGCAGCTCATCCCGTTTGCGGCCTATGCCCAGAACAAGGCCGCACAGCAGCCGCTGGCCCGCGCCTATGTGGCCGTCATCTATGCCGATGGCGAAATCGTGGACGGGGACGATTACCAGCAGGTGGCCGGCGACCGTTTTGCCCGCGCCATTGACCAGCTCCGGAGCGACCAGACCGTCAAGGCCGCCGTCCTTCGCGTGAATTCGCCCGGCGGCAGTGTCGCGGCTTCCGAAAAGATTCGGGCCGCCCTGGACCGCCTGCAGGCCGAAAAACCCGTCGTGGCCTCCTTCGGCAATTATGCCGCGTCCGGCGGATACTGGATTTCCAACGGTTGTCAGCGCATTTTCTCCGACGCCAATACCATTACCGGTTCTATCGGCGTGTTCTCCATGATTCCGGAACTGTCCCACGTGACCCGGAAAGTGGGGGTGAAGGTGGAGACCGTGGGTACCCACAAGCACAGTGACATGTTCTCCCTCATGCGGCCTTTCGACGCCGCGGAGCAGGCCTATATGCAGGCCTCGGTGGAAGATATCTACGAGCGTTTCGTGAACCTGGTGGCCCAGGGCCGCGACATGGAACCCGCCCGGGTGGACGAGCTGGCCCAGGGCCGCGTCTGGCTGGGCACCGATGCCCTGGAAAATGGCCTGGTGGATGAGATCGGCACCCTGCAGGATGCCATTGCCTATGCCGCCTCGCTGGCCAACCTCACCTCGGCCGACGGATACGGCCTGCTGGCCTGCCCGGAACAGCCCACCTTCCTGGAGACCCTCCTGGAGGGGCTGGGGCAGAACAATCAGGCGCCTGCCATCCTCTCCGACACGCCCTTCGAGGCCTTCAGTACGGCCCTGGGCTCCCTCAAGGAGGTGGATCCGGCCAAGGCCTATGCCCGCCTTCCGTACGCCTTCGAGATCAGGTAGCCGTATACAACAAGAAAACCGGCTTCAAAATTGCTTCTGAATGCCGGCTCCTTGACGTGTACTAAAACCTAAACCTATAATAAAGATGCAGAAAAAAATAAAACGTTGCAGAAAAATCAAAAATTCTGCAACGTTTTAAAAGTTTGTGGGAGAAACTTTACTTGGCGGCTTCCACGGAGACTTTACGGAATTCCTTCAGGTCCTGCATGAGAGCCAGGGCGGCCTTGCGGGCGCGAGCACCGGCGGCTTTGTTACCCTTTACAACCTGGGCCTCAGCGTTCTTCGCAAAATCTGCGTAAACAGCATTGATTTTTTCAACAAGCTCTTTCATAACGGTTAATTAATTTATAATTGGTTAAATAAATTCCCTACAATTTGGGCGCAAGGTAACCAAAAAAATTCAAAAACCAAATATTTTTTCGAGAAAAAATCACATTTCAGGGCCTTTAAACGCATTTTTTTGCTCATTTTGCCCGGCTTCGGCCGAATTTTGGACCGTCTTGGGCGCTTTGGGCTTTGCGTTCACGGTGTTCATGGCGCGCTGTACGCCGATGGCAGAGATGTCCTTGATACCCTGAATAATACGTTTGGCCAGCTCGGGAACCTGGGCTTTTTCTTCGGCCGACAGGTCTCCCAGTACGAAGTCAATCTGCCCGCCGCGGGAGAAGTCGTTGCCGATACCCACACGGATCCGGGTCCACGCCTCGCTCTCCAGGCATTCGGCAATGTTCTCCAGGCCGTTGTGCCCGCCGGAAGAACCGTTGGGGCGCATGCGGAGCGTGCCGAAGGGGAGATTGAGGTCGTCGGAAATGACCACCAGGTTTTCCAGCGGAAGGTTCAGCTGCTGCATCCAGTAGCGCACGGCCTTCCCGCTCAGGTTCATGTAGGTGGAGGGCTTCAGGAGCACAAACCAGCGGCCTTTCCACGACACTTCCGCCACGTCTCCGTAGCGGTCTGTCCTGAAAAGGACATTGGATGCCTGAGCCCAGGCATCCAATATCATAAATCCCATGTTGTGCCGGGTAGAGGCGTATTCCGCCCCGATGTTCCCGAGCCCTACAACCAGGTAGTCCATCTTTAGGCGTTCTTCGCGGCCTCGGCAGCAGCCTGCTGCATGGCGCGGGTGGTCTTGACGCTGCAGATGATGGTGTTTTTGTCGGAGAGAATCTGGAGACCTTCTACCTTCACGTCGCCGGCAACCATGCGCTTGTCCAGCTCCAGGGAAGTGACATCCAGCTCCAGCACGTCGGGGAGGTCCTTCATGAGGGCGCTCACCTTGAGGCTGCGGGCGCTCTGGGTGAACTTACCACCAGCCTGCACGCCAACCGGGTGACCGGTGAGCTTGAGGGGAACGTTGATGGCGATGGGCTTCACCTCATCCACGGCCAGGAAATCCACGTGGAGACAGTTGTCATCCACCGGGTGCCACTGGTATTCGTGGGCGATGGCGGTATAAACCTTGCCACCCAGCTCCAGGTCTACGATGTAGGAAGCGGGCGTGTGGGTAAGACCCTTCAGGTCTTTCTCATTGACGGTGAACAGGATGTTCTCCAGGCCGAGGCCATAGAGATTGCAGGGAACGAGACCCTGGCGGCGGAAAGCCTTGATGACGGCTTTGTTGCCTTTCTGGCGAATTTCGCCTTTCAGCGCAAAATGCTTCATGTTTTTGTTGTTTAAAAATGTGTTACTCAGTGCTTTGTTTCAAGCACCCCATTGCACCAAAATAACCTTTGCGGCTTTTTTTAGCGCGCAAAGATACAACTTTTTTTTCGATAAGCAAAATTAATCCAGATCCAGGGCGTCCCAGATGCGTTCGATATCCCGCCGGTCCTTTTTGGTGGGGCGTCCCGCCCCGCGCTCCCGGCTCAGGAAAAAACTCTCCACCGGCGCCCGGAGTTTCTCCAGTTCTTCCGGCGGGGTGAGGTCTTCGGCGAATTGGGGCACCAGTTTGGCCCCGACCCGCTGCTCGGTGGGCTGCAGCACGCGGTACACATAGGTGACCAGGCCTTTGCGCACATGCAGGACGTCGCCCGCATGCACTTCCTTGGACGGCTTCACATTGACACCGGAGAGTTTTACCTTGCCGCCCTTGCAGGCTTCGGCCGCCTCATTGCGCGTCTTGAAGGCGCGGATGGCCCAGAGATATTTGTCAATCCGGATTTCCGACATAGCTCACTTCCACAAGGAGGGTGTCCGGGGCGTCCGGCACCAGCAGGTAGTCATTCACTTCGGCCGGGACCAGCAGCACGTCATCCTTGCGCAGGGCGAAGTTCCCGCCGGCGGCTTGCAGGAAGGCGGCGCCTTGCAGGCACACGTACACGTGGAAGGTCTCTTCCAGGCCCGCCTGGTGGCGCAGGGGCTCTCCCAGGGGAATTTCGCTCACATGGAACTGGGGCGTGGCGGGGAAGGCGCCGGCCTGCGGCAGGCTCTCTTTCCAGCTGCGGTAGTCCACCAGGTCGATGGCTTCTTCCAGATGTTCTTCCCGGTCGCTGCGCTGCCAGTCGTGCAGGCGGAACCAGAGTTCCGAGCATTCGGCAATCTCCAGGAGGGTGACATCCTTGGCGGCGTGTACCAGGCCCGGCGGAATCAGGTAGCGTTCGCCCACGCGGGGCGTGATGCTGTGCAGGAGCGTGCCCACGCTGCCGTCCTGGCAGGCCTGGTAGAACTCCGTAGCCGTGACCGGGCGCTTGAAACCCAGGTACAGGCGGGCGTCGGGGCCGCAGGCTTCCACGTACCAGAGCGCGGTTTTGCCGAAGGCGTCGTAGCGCTGCTCGGCCGTTTCGTCGTCGGGATTGACGTGCAGGGAGGTGCGACCGCTCACTTCCAGCCTTTTCACCATGACCGGGAACTGGGTGCCGTACCAGTCGAAGGCGGCATCTCCCACCACCCTTTCCAGATAGGTCTGGAGGATGTCGCTGAGGGGATTGCCCGCCAGGGAGCCTTCCGAGGCCAGGGAATCCACGAAGCCCAGGTCGGCCAGTTTATATTCCAAAGTGCCCCAGGGCATCTCCATGCGGTCCGGCAGGAAGCGGAGGGGCGTCAGCTTGTTATTGTTTTCGTTTTCCATAATCGGCTGCAAAAATACGAAAAATATCGGCTATCTTCCACAAATGGCCTTGAAAGCGCAGTGCGTACAGTTATTGCGGTTGGCGGTGCGGGTGAAGGAAATCTCGGGCGCCGTCATTTCTTGCAGGAGCTGGGTGACCCGCTGGGTCATCAGGCGGGAGAATTCGGGACTTTCCGGGCTGTCCGGCAGGGGCGTGGTGAAGAGCCGGGCGGTGCTGTAGATGGCGTTGTCCACCCCCGTCGAACGGCCCTGGAACGCCGGATCCGTGCGGATGAGCTGGTCGTACAGGAAGAGCTGCAGGGCGGCCTTGGGCCATTTGGGGTTGATGGGGCCGAATAATCTTTCCACCACTTCGGCGGCATTGGCGTCGGTGATGAGCACTTCCTGCTCGTCCACCCGGCCAGTCTTGTAGTCCACGATGCGCACTTGTCCCGCCCGCCGGCTGTCGATACGGTCCAGGAAGCCCTTGAAATGGAAACCGCCGAAGAGCACGGCCCGGTATTCCCGTTCCAGGCCCAGGATATGGAAAGAGGAACGCCCCTCCCGCTTCAGGAGCGAGGCATCGTAGCGCAGGGTGCCCTGCACATAATCCAGGATGACTTCTTCCAGGACCAGGTTGCGTCCGCTCACCTCTACGGTACGCATCTGCTTGAGCACGGAAGACCTGATGCGGCGCTTTAGCTCGTCCACGTCTTTCTGCATGGACTCAATATCTTGGATACTTATGATATCCTGGGTTCCGTAGAGTCCCTGCATCACTTCGTGATAGACGGTTCCCAGCATGCCGGCATCCAGGGATTCCGCCACTTCGTCCTCTTCGCGCAAGCCCTCCACGAACTGGTAATAGAACTGGACGGGGCAGTAGAGGTAATTCTTGAGGGCCGATGCCGAGAGCCATCCTTCCCGGATGGCGCGGATGGCCTCTGCCGTTTTGGGGATGTCGGCCTCGTCGGCCACGGGACGCAAGGGCGCCGAGGCTACTTTCCGCTGGATGTCCCAGTGAAAGTAATACTCCAGTTGTTTGATGTAACGGCTTTCCTCTCCGCTTTTCAGGCCTTCTGTCCGGCTGTCGCAAAGCAGCCAGACCCGTTGGGCCCGCTGCAGCAGCCGGTAGAAGTAATAGGCCCATACCGCATCCTGGTATTCGTGGGTGGGCAGGCCGAATCCCTTGCGCAGTTGCGGGGGAATGAACGACACGCGCTGGCTGTGCCGGGGGAAGACGCCTTCGTTGGCGCTCAGGATGACAAGATTCCGGAAATCCAGGGCGCGGGTTTCCAGCGGTCCCATGATCTGGAGTCCCGAGAGCGGCTCTCCCTGGAAGGGCACGGAGATGCCCTGCAGGAGCCCGTCCAGCACGCGCAGCCAGGTGGCGGGCAGGATGGCCAGGTCCAGCTCTTGCAGCAGGTTGAGTTCCGTATGGCAGCGTTTGGCGAAATCCAGCTCCAGCAGGTCGCCCTGCGCCGTGAGCTGGCGGCCCGCCTCGCCCACGAGCTCACTCAGGTAGGCCCCTAGCCGGTGGTTGGCTGCCGGCGATGCGTCGCCCGGGTCTTCCACGATGGCCTGGAAGACCGTATCCAGCCAGGGACCGCCTTGCAGGTCCGAGGCGGGAATATAATAGCGGGCCTGCGCCTTGATGCGCGTAACCCGGGCTTCCTCGTCGGGGGAGAGGAGGCGGCGGAAGAGTCCGGAAGAAAAGACTTCTTCCACGCTACGGTGATGAAAATAAAATCCTTCCGGGCGTTTTCTCAAGTGAAGCTGCAGCTGCGATACGGCTTTGATGAGGGTATAGACACCGCTACTGCCCATGGGATAGCCCATGGTGACGTTAATCTGGTCCCACGCGGGCGGGATGCTGCCCAGCAGCGGCAGCAGCAGGGAGGAGTCCGGCAGCACGAAGGCGGTTTCCACGGGATTCTCCGTGGGGATGCCGGCCAGGATTTGCGGCGCCAGCTTGGCCTGACCCACGGCCGAGGGGACGCTGATTACGGTGACCTCGGGCCTGGAATCCGGCTGGGCGCCTGCGATGGGGAAGTCCTGAGGGAAATCGGCCACGTTCCGCTCCATGAAGACCGAGGACTTGTTGGCCTTGTCGCGGATCTCCGGACTCACGTAATCCCAGATGAACCCGGCCAGGCGGGCGTCGCGCAGCTTGCGCAGGACCACCCGTTCACATTCATTCAGGGCATTCAGCCCCACGAAAATGAAGCGCCCGGTGCCTTCGAAGGACTTTTCCAGCAGATCCCGGACACTTTCCCCGTCCTGGAGCCGGGAGGCCAGATGGCGGTAGATCATCCCTTCGTAGGCCATGCCCCGGGCCTGCAGGCTGGCGTTGAAATCTTGATACAGCGGCAGCAGGATGTTCCAGAGGCGCACAAAGCGGTTTTTGATCTCGCTTTCCGGGGCCTGGGCGCCGGTGAAATGGGCCAGGAACTGCCGGATGGCCTCTTCCTGGGTGGGGGTGAGGTAGGAGTAGTCGTCCCGCATCTCCTTGAGCTGGGCCACGTTGGCCAGCAGGTCGGAGGGATTGGCCAGGTATTTGTCCAGGTCGTCAAAATCGGCCAGCAGGGTGTCGCCCCAGAACATGAATTCGTCCAGCGGCTCGGCCTGGGGGTAGAGGGAGCTGAAGCAGCGGTACAGCTGGACCAGCAGCGGCAGTTTGGCCGATACGCTGCCGCCATAGACGCGGCTGAAGAAATCGCTGATGGTGAGCAGTTCCGGAACTTTCAGGGGGCGCTGGCCACGGGCGGCCACTTCTTCCGACAGGTACTTGCGGAAGAAGACCAGGGAGCGGCGGTTGGGAAAGATGAAACAAGTCGTTTCTATGTCCGGCTGGCCGTAATAATGGGCGGCCACCTGTTTCAGGAACGGGACCATGGCATATTTTTTACGAAAATAGCAATTTTCCCGGAAAATCCTTACATTTGTCTGTAACATTAAAACCAGATAACCCTATGAAAAAGAAATTCAGATGTTTAGTATGTGGCTATGTCCATGAAGGGGACAATCCGCCCGCAGAGTGCCCGATATGCCATGCCAAGGCCGAGAAGTTCGTCGAGATCAAGGAGGAGGCCGGCAAGCCCCAGTGGGCCTGTGAACATGAGCTGGGCGTAGCCAAGGGCTGTGACCCGGAGATATGGGCCGGTCTGCAGGATCATTTCGTGGCCGAGTGCTCGGAGGTGGGCATGTACCTGGCCATGAGCCGCCAGGCCGAGCGGGAAGGATATCCCGAAGTGGCCGACGCCTTCAAGCGCTATGCCTTTGAAGAGGCCGACCATGCCGCCCGTATCGCCGAGCTGTTGGGCGAGGTGGTGTGGGATACCAAGACCAACCTCAAGAAGCGTTATGAGGCCGAGGCCGGAGCCTGCGAAGGCAAGCTGGCCATTGCCAAACGCGCCAAGGAACTGGGCTATGACGCCATCCACGACACCATCCACGAGATGGCCCGCGACGAGGCCCGCCACGGTGCCGGCTTCCTGGGACTTTACAAGCGCCTTTTCAAGTAAAAAAGTACCCAAAAGAAACGATTTGAGGCTGTAACAAAAAAGTTACAGCCTCAAACATTTTTGTTTTATCTCTTGCTATTTAGCGAGTTTTGAGACTGCGTAAAGGATGAGGTTCTCAACCAGGTAAATGAGGAAAATGAGCAGGATGGCGAGGCTCCACGACCGGGAAAGCAGGACCGTGAGCAGGATAACGACGGCTGCGAGACCCAGGAACACGATGCGTTTGGCGTCCAGGAGCCGGTGTCCCGGAGCCACTTTCATGCCGAACATGGGGACCTCGCTCACCAGCAGCAGACTCAGCACCAGGGCCAGCAGCGGAAGCCCCCACGAGCTGCCCGCCCAACCCTGCAGGACACTGTCCGTGGTGGTGGCGATATAGCAGCAGAGCGAGCCGCAGAGGATGGCCGATGTGGGGGTGGCCACGCCCAGGAAATCGCTGGTCTGGCGCTCGTCCACGTTGAACTTGGCCAGCCGGATGCCGCTCATCACCGCCAGCAGCAGCGGCAGGTAGGAGCAGAAGCCCGTGTTGCCGTGCAGCTGCATGGTTTGCACCAGCATGAGCGAAGGCAGCAGGCCGAAACTCACCATGTCGGAGAGCGAGTCCAGTTCCTTGCCGATGGGGGAGTAGGCCTTGAGCAGGCGGGCCGCCAGCCCGTCGCAGAAGTCAAAGACGGCGGCGGCCAGCATGAGCACGAAGGCCAGGGCCAGTTCTCCCTGGAAAGTGAAGATTACGCCCATGGCCCCCGACAGGAGGTTCATGGACGTAATGGTATTGGGAATGTGCCGGGTGATGCCCATTATTTCGCTCCGATTCGGTTCAGGGTCTTCCTGGGCACGGCGTTCTTGTTCACCAGGATGTTCAGGGTCTTGGCCTTGACATAGTTTTCGGACATGTACCAGATGCCGTGGTAGGCGCCGGTCACGCCCCAGGAGTTCTTGACGAGGTAGTATTTCACGCCGTTCTGGTCCTTGGCGATGCCGTAGATGTGCATGCCGTGGTCGTCGGTGGACGTCTTTTCATCGTACATCTGCTGGCGGATGGCCTGGGTCACCTCCATCTCCTTGGCGGTGGTCTTCTCGGCCGGCTTGTCCTCGGCCTTTCCTACCCAGCGTTCCTGGTCCGAGCCGGCGCTGGCCTTGGCTTCCGTGTCCAGCAGGATGGCCAGGCCGTCGCGGGTGAAGCCGGCCTCGGAGACGTCTCCGCCCCAGGCCACGGTATAACCGCTCTCGATGGCGTTGTCAATGATGGCCACGAGCTCGTCCAGCGGCACGTTCCAGGACGGGGTGCAGCGCCAGTTGTCTTCCACCTCCATGGCAAAGGCCTTGTAGAAAGGATGGTGCGTGTAGGAGGTGAAGCCCAGATAGTTGTCCATATCCAGGTGCATGGCGTTGCGGTAGCTTTCCGGGGAGTAGAGCACACCGTTTACGGAGAAACGCTCCGGAACATCGCCCATGTAGGCGTCCAGGATGCCGTCCAGGCCTTTGGGCCATACGGCGGTGAGCTTCTTGTTGGGGTTTTTCACCACGGCGTCCACATAGCCTTTGAGCACGGCGTCCAGCTCGCCCTGGACGGGGAGGTCATAGCCGTAGTTCATGCCGGTGTAGGCCTTCTGGTCCATGAGGCCGTAGGTGGCGGTAACGGCCAGGACATCACCGAAATCCGATCCGGCCGAGAAGCCCATCTTGCCGTTGAGGCGGACATATTTGATGGCGCGGTCATAATAGGCGCGGCGCACCACGAACATTTCCGAGAAATCCGGATACTGGGCAGGATCCTTGATGTTCTTGGCCTTGATGGCTTCCGACTCCAGGAAGGACAGGGTCGAGAAGCACCAGCAGGTACCGCTCCGGTATTGGTTCTTGACCGGGGTGACCGGAAGCTCTTTTACAGTAGTGAATTGATAATCACTTGTTTTGATGGCGGCGCGCTGCTGGGCCAGGCTGCCGGGGGCGGCCAGTGCAAGGAGCGAGAGGCCCAAAATAATCTTGGCAAATTTCATGTTATCAGCTTGATTAATTACAAAATCATACAAAATTAAGTAAAATATCGTAATGATGCAACCTTGATAAAGTAAGGGGAAATCCTTACTTTTGCATGTTTAAAGGAAAACCATGAAAAGAGCACTGATTATCTGCCTGGCGGCAGTGATTTCCGTCTGCGCCTGCGAGCGGGTGACGACGCTCCCGCGTCCCACCATTCCGCTGGTGATGCAAATCGCGGCCGATACGGCCGGGCTCCGTGCGGTGGCGGCATCGGCCGGACACCAGGGAGCCCGGGGCGCGATCGCCCTGATCGGCGAACCGGCCGACGGGCTGCTGCTGTCGCATCGTTTCCAGCATGTTGACTGGGTGGACAATATCAGCGGAGACGGCCGTCGGGATTCGCTCCCGGATTTTGCCGGAGAAGAGTTTCAGGTCATCCTGGACGGGCAGTCGGCCCCTTACAGCCATTTCTTCTCCGACGGGATTTCCCCGGTGGAGGACGGTCCGGAAGCGCTTCGGGAAATCGCGGTGGGGAACGCCCTCTTCGCCTGGGACTCCACCTGCGTGGAGCACAACTTCTCCCGGCCGGCCCTGCTTCGCAAGAGCCGGAGCAAGATTTTGATTTACACCTCTCCTTACCAGGCCTGCTTCGGCCTGTTTGACGTAGATACCCTGCAGCAGCTCACGGGAGGCCGTTCCCGTCTGCTGTCCCCGCTCCCCGTGATGCTTCAGGAGGCGGCCGCGGCCGGCGCCCGGAACATCGCGGTCTGGGCCTCCCGTCCGCTGCGCCTTTCCGGAACGGTGGAGTATGTGGCCCGCGAAAGCGCGTTCTCCGGCCAGCTGACGGCCCTGACGCCCGAGGCGGCCCTGGATGTCCGCACCCAGCTGCGCAATCTCCTGCGGCAGTATCAGACCATCGGCACCAGCCTGGATGCCCTGCTGCTTACCGATTACGACACCGACCTGGCCCCGCTGCTCTCGGAGATCAGGCTCATCCGCCAGTCGGCCTCGGAAGAGGACCGCGCCTTCAGCCGCATGATCGCGCCGGGTTTCCGGATCCTGGATCCCGCCTCTTCCCTCATCCGGGCCACCTACCGCCTGCTCCGGGAAGAGAACCTGTTCACCCACCGTATCGCCCTGCCTGCCGTGACGTATTACGATACGGCGGAATCCATTTCCGGGGAGACTGTCCTTCGCGAAGTGAGCCCCCAATATGTCCAGTCTGCCTATGTTTCAGATATCTATTAGTCCGGAAGAGATAGGAGCCCTGGAACTGGCCGCCTTTCCTGGCGAAATCCAGGTCCTGGAGGCTCCGGGGGAAGATTTTGACAAGGCTATCAAGTATCTGCGCCGCCAGCGTGTCATCGGCTTCGATACCGAGACCCGTCCCACGTTCTCGCCCGACCAGCGCAGCAACGGAACGGCTCTCCTCCAGCTTTCCGGCAAGGAGAAGGCCTTCCTGTTCCGGGTGAACAAGCTGGGACTTCCGCGTCCGCTGGCCGCCATCCTGTCCCATCCGGGCATCGTGAAGGTGGGGGCGGCAACCCAGGACGACGTACGTGGCCTGCAGCGCCTGGCCCGTTTTTCTCCCAAGAATTTCGTGGACCTGCAGTCCATCGTGTGGGAATACGGCATCCGGGACAAATCCGTCAAGAAGATGACGGCCATCATCCTGGGCGTGAAGATATCCAAGGCCCAGCAGCTTTCGAACTGGGAGGCCGAGCATCTGTCCGAATCGCAGCGGCGTTATGCGGCCACGGATGCCTGGGTGTGCCGGGAGATGTACCAGAAACTGCTCCAGAGCGAGAAACACCCCCTGACACCGCAGCAGTTGAACCCTGAACGTTATATAGATAATAATGGATAAAGTCATACTCCGTCCCAAAAGGGAAGAATCCATCCTGCGCTTCCATCCCTGGGTGTTCTCCGGGGCCATCGCCCAGCTGGTCGGTCATCCGGCCGAGGGCGACCTGGTGTCCGTCTGCAGTGCCGACGGCAAACTCCTGGCCTGCGGGCACTGGCAGGTGGGTTCCATCGCCGTGCGCATCCTCAGTTTTGACGAGGATCCTACGCTCCCCGGTTTCTGGGTGAAGATGCTCTCGCGGGCGCTGAACCTTCGGAAAGCCTGCGGCCTGCAGGACAATCCCCAGACCAACTGTTACCGCCTGGTGCACGGGGAAGGGGACGGACTGCCCGGCCTCATCGTGGATTACTACAACGGCGTTTGCGTGATGCAGGCCCATTCGGCCGGGATGTTCCGCGCCAAGAATGCCATTGCCGACGCCCTGCGCGAGGTGTATGGTCCTTCGCTCAAGGCCGTGTATGACAAGAGTTCCGGCACGGCCCCCTTCAAGGCCGGGCTGGATCTGGTGGACGGCTATCTCTGGCGGGCCGATGATTTCTCGGACGACGAGCAGGTGGTCCTCGAAAACGGGAATCAGTTCCTGGTGAACTGGACCGAGGGGCAGAAAACCGGTTTCTTCCTGGACCAGCGGGAGAACCGGCTGCATGTGGGACAGCTTGCCAGCGGACGTAACGTGCTGAATCTCTTTTGCTATACGGGCGGCTTCTCCATCTATGCTTTACGTTGCGGCGCCCTGCATGTGGACTCGGTGGACAGCTCCCGCAAAGCCATGGACATGGTGGACCGGAACGTGGCCCTGAACGGATTCGATGCCGCCCGGCACAGTTCCTATTGTGCCGATGCCATGGAATTCCTCCGCGAGGTTCCGGAAGGGAAGTACGACCTCATGATTGTGGATCCGCCGGCTTTCGCCAAGCACCGCGGCGCCCTGAAAAACGCCCTGCGCGCCTATCAGCGCCTGAATGCCGCCGCCATCTCCAAAGTGGCGCCGGGCGGGTTCGTCTTCACGTTCAGCTGTTCGCAGGTCGTGGACAAGGAGGCCTTTGCCCTGGCGGTGTTCTCGGCCGCGGCCGAGACCGGCCGGAGCGTCCGCATCCTGGACCGCCTGAACCAGCCGGCCGACCATTCCGTCAATATCTATCATCCTGAAGGAGAATACCTCAAGGGCTTGCTGCTGTATGTCGAATGATTACATGTTCCCGACTTCCGTAAAGGAAGTGGCGGCGCTGGGCTGGGACTATATCGATATCATCCTGGTTACCGGCGACGCGTTCGTGGATCATCCTTCGTTCGGCACGGCGGTGATTGGCCGATGGCTCCAGAAATGGGGATACCGGGTGGCGGTGGTGCCGCAGCCCAACTGGCGGGACGACCTCCGGGATTTCCGGAAACTGGGCGCCCCGCGCCTGTATTTCGGCGTGAATGCCGGGGCCATGGATTCCATGGTGAATCACTACACGGCCTCCAAACGCCTTCGGCACGACGATGCCTACACCCCCGAGGGCAAGGCCGGCGCCCGTCCGGACTATGCCGTCACCGTCTATACCCAAATCCTGAAGCAGCTGTATCCGGAAGTCCCCGTGATCATCGGCGGCATCGAAGCCTCCCTTCGCCGGCTCACGCACTACGACTACTGGAAAGACTGCCTCATGCCCTCCGTCCTGTACACCTCCGGGGCCGATTACCTGTGCTACGGCATGGGGGAGCGTCCCATGCTGGAGCTCACGCGCGGCATCGAGAAAGGCTGGTCCCGGCACCGCATGGAGCAGATTCCGCAAATTGCTTTCTTTGTGACGGGCCAGGTTCCGGGGGGTGCCCGCCCCGGGACCCTGGTGCTTCATTCTTTTGAAACCTGCCAGCAGGACAAGCGGGCGTTTGCCGAGAATTTCCACTGGATCGAGACGCATGCCAACATGATGCATCCCGATACCATCCTGGAGCCGGTGGGGGAGGGCTATGTGCAGATCAATCCGCCCTGTCCGCCGGCCACCACCGAGGAAATGGACAGTTACTGGGACCTCCCTTATACCAAACTGCCGCATCCGCGGTACAAGGGCAAGCGGATTCCGGCCTACGACATGATCAAGTTCAGCGTGAATACGCACCGGGGCTGTTTCGGGGGTTGTAATTTCTGCACCATCGCGGCGCATCAGGGCAAGTTCATCCAGAGCCGGAGCGAGAAATCCATCCTGAAGGAGGTGAAGGCCCTGAATGGCCTGCCCGACTTCGCCGGCAATATCTCCGACGTGGGGGCCCCCACGGCCAATATGTACGGGATGCACGGGAAGAACCTGGAGCTGTGCGACAAATGCAAGCGGCGCAGTTGCCTCTTTCCCAAGCGCTGCCCTAACCTGGACTGTGACCATACGCGCCTGATGGCCCTGTACCGGCAAATTGACGCCACCAAGGGCATCCGCCACAGCTATATCGGCAGCGGTATCCGCTACGACCTCTTCCTCACCGAGGACGGGTTTGTGGATCCCAGTTCCAAGCCCTATCTGGAAACCCTGGTGCTGGACCATACGTCCGGCCGCCTGAAAGTGGCGCCCGAGCACACGGAAGACCATGTGCTCCAGAAGATGGCCAAGCCTTCCTTCCGCCTGTTCGAACGCCTGCGCAAAGAGTTTGACGGCGTGAACCGCGCGGCCGGCACGCATGTGGGGCTGGTTCCTTATTTTATATCGTCCCATCCGGGCTGCCGCCTGCAGGATATGGAAAAGCTGGCCAGCCATCCGGCCCTAAAGGGAATCTGGATGGACCAGGTGCAGGATTTCACTCCCACGCCCATGACCACTTCGTCGGTCATGTACTGGTCTGGACTGGATCCGCGGGACATGTCGCCCGTGTTTACAGAGCATGACATGAGCCGCAAGCAGGAGCAAAAATCCTTTTTCTTCAAAAATTCTTCGAAAAAAAGTCAGAACCCCTTGCAGAGTTCAAAACAAACGCGTAATATTGCAGGCAGAAATCTAAAAAGACGTAACAAGAAATCCTGAACTTTATCCACTATGGCAGACAGCAAGAAAAGACACGTTGTGAGTTATGAAAAGATGGCCACCCATCCGGATTTGGCTGCCGCTTTTGCAGAGAAATATCCCAAGGGTTTCAGTGACTATCTTACTGACCTTGTGAAATATCCCAAGCCGGACGGTACTACGTTCTATGCCGTAACCATCGAGGTTCCGGAAGCTATCTATCTGGTCAAGATCAATGTCAAGACCGATGATATGGACGATGTGAACCGTTGGCTCGAAGGCGAAGAAGACGCCGAGAACGAAGCCGTGGCCGGCGGCAGCGCAGACGCCTCTGACGCTTCCGGTGAAACCCTCCCGGACGACAACATTTCCCAATACTCCACCGGTTCCGACGACGAATAGACCATGGCGCAACGGGAAGGCATCAAATACGTATGGGGCCCTGTCAGGGCCCTTTTGCGTAAGTTGCCCGAGCGTACCAGCCTGCTGTTGCTGTCGGTGCTCACCGGCCTGCTGTGCGGGGGTGCCGCCGTGCTCCTGAAACTGGCCATCCATGCCATCCAGGCGGGCCTGGACAGCGTGGTCCCGCAGGGAAGCTGGCCCTCGCTCCTGCTCCCGGGCGCGGGGATGCTGCTGAGCCTGCTCATCGTACGCTATATCGTGCGGGACCATATCGGCCACGGGGTCACCAAGGTGCTCCAGGCCGTTTCCAAGAACGAATCCAAGATTGAGCGCCACAATGTCTGGTCCTCGCTCCTGACCAGCGCCCTCACCATCGGCTTCGGCGGTTCGGTCGGTGCCGAGGCGCCCATTGTCTATACGGGTGCCGCTATCGGCTCCAACCTGGGCCGCTACTGCGGGATGAGTTACCGGGGGATGACCCTGCTGCTGGGCTGCGGCGCGGCCGGTGCCGTGGCGGGCATTTTCAACGCTCCGCTCGCCGGCGTGCTCTTCACCCTGGAGATCCTCCTGTTCAACCTGTCCATGTCGGGCATCCTGCCGCTCATGCTCAGTTCCGTATCGGCCACCCTGGTGAGTTATCTCTGCCTGGGAAGAGGCAGCCAGTTTGCGGCGGCGGTCGTTCCTTTCTCCATGCAGAATATCCCGCTCTACATGCTTCTGGGGGTGTTTCTGGGCTTTTGCTCGCTCTATTTCGTGCGCGCTACCCTGGCCCTGGAAGACTGGATGGGGAAGTGGAAGAACCCCTATATGCGCTGGTTTTTCTGCGCGCTGGCGCTGGGTCTCCTGCTCTTTTTCTTCCCGCCGCTGCGGGGGGAAGGCTATGACTTCCTGGGCGGGCTGCTGCGCGGCGAGCAGGCGGGCCTGGTTTTCCTGCTGCTGGTTCTGCTGCTCAAGGTCTTTTCCATGACCTTCACCAATGCCGGCGGCGGCGTGGGCGGTACCTTCGGCCCCACCCTGTTCATGGGCGGTATCGCCGGTTCCGTCTTTGCCATGGTGTTCAACCGGCTCTTTCCGGGCCAGGTGCCGGTGGCCAATGCGGTGCTGGTGGGCATGGCGGGCCTCATGGCCGGCGTGATGCAGGCGCCCCTCACCGCCATCTTCCTGATTGCCGAAATCAGCGGCGGCTATGCCTTGCTGGTGCCGCTCATCCTCACATCGGCCGTCTCCTACGGGGTGACGCGCCTGTTTGAAAAATACTCCATCTATTCCAAGCGTATCGCCGCGAGCGGGGAACTGCTCACGCACGATTCCGACCAGGCCGTCCTCACCCTGTTGCGCACGGATTCCCTGCTGGAGACCGATTTCGTGTCTGTCCGGATCGATGATACGCTGCGTGTGCTGGTGGAGGCCGTGTCCCGGTCCCGGCGCAATATCTTCCCGGTGCTGGATTCCCGCGGCCATTTCCAGGGCTATGTCTCCCTGGCCGATATCCGGCAGGATATGTTCAGCACCCAGCTGTACGACACCCGTCATGTGTACAATTACATGAAGACGGCTCCCGAATACGTGTTCCTCGACGAGAGCATGGACAGCGTGATGCGGAAATTCGAGAAAACCGGCGCCTGGAACCTCCCGGTGGTCGATCAGGAACGCACCTATCTGGGCTTCCTGTCCAAGTCGCGCATTTTCAGTACATACCGGGAAGAACTCAAGTCTTTCTCACAGGAATAAATCATGAAAGAAATCTATGTCAAGCACATAGCCCAGCTGGCTGCGGTGCAGCCCTGGCAGGTGGAAAACTGCGCCGAGCTCCTGGACGACGGCTGCACCATCCCCTTTATCAGCCGCTACCGGAAAGAACGCACCGGCGGCCTCACGGACGTGGAGGTGGCCCTCATCAAGCATTGGGCCGATGTCTTCACGGAGATGGACAAGCGCAAGTTCACCATCCTGAGTACCATTGCCGAGCAGGGGAAACTGACGCCGGAGCTGCGCTCGCGGATCGAAGACTGCGTGGTGTCGGCCCAGCTGGAAGACTTGTACCTCCCGTACCGCCCCAAGCGCAAGACCCGCGCTACGGAAGCGGTGGCCAAAGGACTGGAGCCCCTGGCCAACCTGCTGTGGGAGGGCCGCTGCGCCCGTCCCCGGGAGGAAGCGGCGCGCTATGTGAAAGGTGCCGTGAAGGATGTGGACGAGGCCCTGCAGGGCGCCCGGGATATCCTGGCCGAACGGCTCAGCGAAACGGCCGCCGTGCGGGAAAACCTGCGGGGCATCTACCGGACGCGCCGGGTGGTTTCGAAGGTAACCAAAGCCGGGGAGTCTTCCCCCGATGCCGCCAAGTACCGTAGCTATTTCGCCTATTCCCAGCCGCTGGCCCGGATTCCTTCCCATAATCTGCTGGCCATGCTCAGGGCCGAGAAAGAGGGCTTCGTGCGCGTGTCCATAGATGCCGACCCGGACAAGTGCGGCAACAAGATCTATTACGATTACTGCCGGGAGAAAGGCTATCCCAGCCAGGAATCGGCCGTGCAGATCCGGGAAGCGGTGGACGATGCCTTCAAGCGTCTGCTGGATGCTTCCATCACCGGTGAAGTGCTGCGGGAGGCCAAGGAGAAGGCCGATTTGGAGTCTGTCCAGGTGTTTGGCGAGAACCTGCGCCAGCTGCTCCTGGCGGCCCCGGTGGGGGAGAAGCGGGTCATGGCCATCGACCCGGGTTTCCGTACCGGCTGCAAGCTGGTGTGCCTGGATGCCCAGGGGAATCTCCTGCACCATGATGTCATCTTCCCGCATCCGCCCGTGGCCAAGAAGATCCAGGCCATCACGACCGTGGCCGAGCTGGTGGAACAGTATGGTATTGAGGTGATTGCCATCGGCAGCGGCACGGCCGGCCGCGAGACCGAGGATTTCATCCGCAAGGTGGGGCTGCCGGACGAGGTGCGGGTTTTCTCCGTGAGTGAGGACGGCGCTTCGGTCTATTCGGCCTCCGACGTGGGCCGGGAGGAATTCCCGGAGTACGATGTCACCGTGCGCGGCGCGGTTTCCATCGGCCGGCGGCTGATGGATCCGCTCTCCGAACTGGTGAAGATCGATCCCAAGTCCCTGGGCGTGGGGCAGTACCAGCACGACGTGGACCAGAACCTGCTGCGCGAGAAACTGGACAATACGGTGGAAAGCTGCGTGAACAGCGTGGGCGTGAACCTCAATACGGCCAGTCCTTACCTGCTCCGCTATGTGAGCGGTATTGGCCCGTCCATTTCCCGCGCCATCGTGGATTACCGTGCCCGGAACGGCCAGTTCACCCGCCGGAGCCAGCTGCTGGAGGTTCCCCGCCTGGGTGCCAAGGCCTATCAGCAGTGCGCCGGTTTCCTGCGCATCCAGGGAGGGCAGGATCCGCTGGACAATTCGGCCGTGCATCCCGAAGCCTACCATATCGTGGACCGGATGGCCCGCGACCTGAATGTCTCTACCCGGGAGCTGGTGGGAAATGCCCAGCTTTGCGCCCGCATCCAGCCCCAGGACTATGTGGAGGACGATTTTGGCCTGCCCACCATCCAGGACATCCTGCAGGAACTGCAGCGTCCCGGCCGGGATCCGCGCGAAGCGGCGCAGGAGTTCTCCTTTGCCGACGATATCCGCGACATCGAGGACCTCAAGGTGGGGATGGAACTGCCCGGCATCGTGACCAACCTCACCGCCTTCGGCGCGTTTGTGGACATCGGCCTGCATGAGAACGGCCTGATCCATGCGTCGCAGATGGGACAGAAGGGGATGGCCGTCCCGTCCCGGGTCTTGAAACTGCACCAAAAAATAACCGTCCAGGTCCTTTCGGTGGACCTGGAACGGCAAAGGATCGGATTAAGGCTGCTTAAGAGCGGGGTTTAATCTGGCGCAGGCGCAGTCCCAGCACGCCCCAGAAGGCTTCACCAAAGATACCTCCGCTCATCTTGGAGGTGCCTTTCTGGCGGTTGGTGAAGATGATGGGCACTTCCTTGAGCTTGAATCCCAGCGTGTAGGCCGAGTATTTCATCTCGATCTGGAAGCCGTAGCCTTTCATCTTCACGGCGTCCAGGTCGATGGTTTCCAGGACCTTGCGGCTGTAGCACACGAAGCCGGCCGTGGTGTCGTACACTTTCATGCCCAGCACCGTGCGCACATAGGTGGAGGCGAAATAGGACATGATGATGCGGCCGATGGGCCAGTCCACCACGCTCACGCCGTTGCAGTAGCGGGAGCCGACGGCCAGGTCGGCCCCTCCGGCGGTGCAGGCCTCGTAGAGGCGAAGCAGGTCGTCGGGATTGTGGGAGAAGTCGGCATCCATTTCAAAGATATAGTCGTAGCCGTGTTCCAGGGCCCAGCGGAAGCCGGTGAGGTAGGCGGTTCCCAGTCCCTGCTTGCCGCTGCGCTCGATGAGGTGGATGCGCCCGTCGGCCGATGCCTGGAGTTCCTTGACGATGCCGGCCGTGCCGTCGGGAGAACCGTCGTCGATGACCAGGACATGGAAGTCGCCTTCCATCTTCATGACATAGGTGATGATATCCTTGATGTTCTCTTTTTCGTTGTAGGTAGGGATAATGACCAGTTTCTTGTCCATATTTCGCTTACTTCTTGATTTCGTTTAACATTTCCTGCACGGCGGCTTCCAGTTGGAGGTCCCGGCCGCTGAGCACGGAGGCGGGGTCGTTGTACACCAGGATGTCCGGTTCCAGCTGGAAATTCTCGATGTATCTTTGGTCCTTCACGCCCCAGTTGCCCACCTGCGGGATGCCGAACACCAGCATGCCGTTGATCTGGTTTTCCCACCAGACGGCGGTCATGGTACCGGGGACGGGGGCGCCGATGAGTTTGCCCAGGCCCAGGCTGCGGTAGGCATAGGGGAAGCCGGAGGCGTCGGAGTAGTTGTCTTCGCCCACCAGCACGCAGGAAGGCTTGGTCCATTTGTTGAACGGCTCATGGCCGATGTACTGGCCCCGGGGGGTGAAGAGGCAGTATTCGCGGCCGCCCAGGAAGGTGACCAGGTCGTCGTGGAGCCAGCCGCCGCCGTTGTGGCGCGTGTCCACGATGAGGGCCTCGCAGTTGCGGTAGCGGCCCAGCGCCTTGGAATAGAGTTCCCGGAAACTGGGGGAGTCCATGCTTTCCACATGCACATAGCCCACGCGGCCGCCGGAGAGGCGTTCCACCATCTCTTCCCGCTGACGCACCCAGCGGCGGTACAGCAGGGCATGGTCCGTGTTGGCCGGCGTCACGAAGAGTTCCTTGGTCTTGTGGCCGCTGCGGATCTGGATCACGGTTTTCTTGCCGCCGCGCTCGTAGAGGTAGGCGAGGGCGTTTTCCCCGGCTTTGAGCTCGTGTCCTTCGATGGCGGTGATGATGTCGCCCGCCTTGATTTCGCTGTCCATGTTGGACAGGGTGCCGCCGGGCAGGACTTCGGCGATGCGGAGTCCGTCGCCGGTGTACTGGGTATCATACAGCACGCCCAGATGGCCCAGGGTGCGGGAAGGCTGCGGGCGGTAGCGGGCGCCGGTGTGGGAACCGTTCAGCTCGCCCAGCATCTCGGACAGCAGGTCGGCAAAATCGTAGTCGTTGTTTACATACGGCACGAAACGCGCGTAGTTCTCATGGTAGTAGTCCCAGTCCACGCCGTGGAGGTCGGCCACGTAGAACTTCTCCTTCACCTGCTTCCAGCAGTGCTCGAAGATGTAGCTCCGTTCCTCCTGGGGACGGTATTCGTATTCTCCGGAGAAGGCCACCGCGTCGGTCTTGTTTGGCCCCAGGGTGAGGCGGTTGATGGTTCCGCCGGCCAGCAGGAAGATGTATTTCCCGTCGGTCGAGGGGAAGAATCGGCCCGAAACGTTCTTTTTCAGGACCGTGATGTCTCCTTTCTCCATGTCCCGGCAGCACAGGTCGAAGCCCTTTTCCAGCCGCTGGGTGAAATAGAGTTTGCTGCCGTCTTCCGTGAGGTAATGGTCGCCGATGGAATTGGAGAAACGGGTGAGCCGGCGGATGCGGTCGTCCCGGCTGGCCAGGTCCAGCTGGACCTTTTCCACCTTGCCGGCGACGCTGTCCTTCTTCTCTTTCTTTTCGGCCTTTTCGGCGGCCTTCTCACCCATCAGCATCTTGTCAATCTCCTTCTGCTCCTTGCTCCGGCCGAATTCCGAATAGGCCTTGCCGTCGAAGAACATGATATAGATGTCTCCCTGGGCGCCCCAGCTGCCGTGGCTGCGGTAGCCGTTCTTGTCGCTTTTCCAGGTCATGGCCTTGCCGCCCAGGGCCCAGCGGAAGGCGCCGTCGGAATAACCGCTGCGGGTGAGGTTGGTGATTTCCCCGGATTCCAGGTTCACCAGGGCGATATCTTCGTTGTTCCATCCGCCATCGGCCTGCCAGTTGCACAGGATGTGCCGGCTGTCGGGGCTCCAGGCGAAGGACTGGTCGCCGTCCTGATAAGAGTAATTGACGTCTTTGTGCAGGCTCTTGGGCGATCCGCCCTTGGTGCTCAGGACCACCAGCTCCGTGCGGTTGCGCAGGTAGGCCAGCCATTTGCCGTCGGGTGATACCTGCATCTGGAAGGAAGTCTCTCCCTCCGGGGTGACGCGCTCCTCCTTGAAGTCGGTGGCGTAGGTGAAGAGCTTGTCTTCCTTGCGCTGGAGGCTGCTCTTGTACACGCTCCAGCAGCCGTTCCGCTCGGAGGCGTAATACAGTTCCCGGCCGTCTTTGGAGAAACTCACGCCTCTTTCCTGCTCCGGGGTGTTGGTGATGCGGCGGGTGGTGCTGTAATCCACGGAGGTGACGAAAACGTCGCCCCGCATCACCACGGCGATTTCCTTGCCGCTGGGGGAGATGGCCATGGCCGATGCGCTCTTGAGCGTCATCCGGTTCAGGTCTTTCTGGTCCTCGTCCCGGGAGAGCGTGATGTTCACCTTGCCGCCCTCCAGGGTGTACAGTTCGCCGTTATAGGAATAGGCCACCGTGCCGTTCCGCGCCACGGAGAGGAAGCGGACGGGATTCTTTTCGTAGAAAGTGAGCTGGACCTGTTCCGAGGGCTTGGACAGGCTGCTCCGGTAGATGTTGGAGGTCTTTCCGTCCTGCTCGCTCAGGAAATAGAAGGTGTCGCCGTCGGCCGCGAAGACGGGGTTGCGGTTCTCGCCCTTGTAGGTGGACAGCTTGGTGAAGCTGCCGTCGGCCGTGAAGAGTTTGCCTTTTTTGGCCTCGGGCCGATGCAGCCAGATGTCTTTGGTGACTGCGGAGGTATGGTGCTTGCGCAGGGGATCTTCGTATCCCTTGTAGTCTTCATAGAGGCAGGCGCCGTCCGCACCGATGGACAGGGCCGATACGGTGAGGGAGGTGACGAGCTGGGGGGCGGCACCGTCCAGGGTGGTCTTGTACAGGGCCGGATCTCCGGGGAACCCGTCAAAGCCCGGGCTCTGGAGGTCGGCATGGTACCAGGTGAAATAGACGCTGCCATCCGGGCCGATGGCCAGCGGGGTCTCTGAGCCGGGCAGGGTGGTGAGGCGCTTGGGGACGCCGCCTTCGGGGGTGGTGACATAGAGGTCCTTGCTTCCTTCCCGCTGCGAGGTGAAGACCAGGGCCTTCCCGTCCGGGGACCAGAGCGGATCGGTCTCATGGGCGCGGTGTGAGGTGAGCTGACGGGCCTGGCCCCCGCTCACGGGGACGGTCCAGATGTCGCCCTTATAACTGAATGCAAGGGTCTGGCCGTCCGGCGAGATGGCGTTGCGCCGGATCCAGAGCGGTGTTTCCTGGGCCATGGCCAGGCTGCCCAGCAGGGACAGGGCAGAAAGGAGTATGATGCGTTTTTTCATAGAGACTTTGTTATCGAATATCAAATATACATATTAATTTTATTATAAGTAGCTATACTTAGGGCTAAGAAACTTTTTTTGGAAATTTTCTTGAAAAAAATTTGCGAGTTCAAAAAAAAGCAGTACCTTTGCAATCCCGTTCGGCGACGAGCGGGATTTTTAACGGCCGAAAGGTTGTTAAAAAGTAAAAAAGCTCATTGAAAAGACTGAAAGGAAAGTACAAGCAA
>JAEEGL011461682.1_pt1 | contig 28197 bp, 15 predicted proteins | sample 9134231 | NCBI WGS metagenome assembly JAEEGL01 (sample SAMN16246548, study PRJNA631951) | gut metagenome | biome: gut microbiome; feature: rumen; material: fiber-attached | host: Bos | place: Iran: Karaj | collected 2018-10
CAGGTCGTCCCTGTTCTCATAATCCCTGTGAATCAGGACTATTATGAATTCATCTCCGCCCACACGGAAAACGGGGCTGTGAGAAAATGTATCGCATATCATGGTGCACATCTTCTTGATATAGATGTTGCCCTTCTCATGTCCATATGTATCATTTATGCGTTTAAGGTGATTTAAATCAGCCATAATAATGGCAAACTCTGCATCTCCTGCCTTTATATCAAGGTCAAGTCTGTTTCTCTGCTGGTCGTAAGCAGCTTTATTCTTTACACCGGTCAGGGCATCTCTCATGGCTAGGTCGTTGGCCCTTGTCACTTCCTGCTTCATGCCTTCAACCTCTATGGCTGAACGAACCAGCTTCTCAACATATGATTTCACATTCTCTGACATGGCGATAAGTGTATCCTCAAGAGCCTCAATCTCATCACCTGAATGGAACAGTTTTCTGCCAAGTACAAGGATATCGGGATTATTTGCCCCATGGCTCATTTCCTCAAATGTGTCTGCAGCGTCGCCAAGTTCCTTGAGTGGTTTGATTATGCGTTTTCTCAGCCAGTAAGACATGACGAAGACAAAGAGAACCGAGAGAAGCATGCCTGCCATCACAATGATAATAACATATGTAGTCATCGTATTATCTATTTCCTCAATAGAAATGCTTGCAACGAGAAGTGCTACAGGATTGTCTTCTTTATCCCTTATCGTATATGTTGCGTCATATGTCTTGCCATAAACATTGTCAGCCTGCGAATATTCTATATCATGGGAATTAATATACAGATTGTATACACTTTCGGGGAATCCCTCAGGCAGATTGTCGGTAATCATGTCTCCAAGCTCGGGAATCGGCACGTCCTTTCTGCCTTCTCCTGCTCGCTCATCAGGGTAGAGCGCAGACATTACTTCCATTATTTCATACCTGTCACCATTTTTTATAGGCAAAAGTATATTTAGTGATTCTATGCTGGAGCTCTGTCTTGTATTATCCAGAACGGCTGAAAATTCTTCAAACTTTTCAGACTTCTGCTTTGTCTCGATACATTCTTTCAGATCTTCCACATCAAGATTTGACATCGCAAAATTAAGGACCTCAGTAATGTGCCCTCTGTAATGCTCCATCATCTGATTGTTAAATGTGATATAACTGACTATACCGATTGCAGTAGAAAAGAGTGCAATAATGATAATGCACCAAATAATAATTGATCTGCCAAGAGGATTTTTGATTTTCTTATGTTTACTCATGGGTAATATTATATCATATTTTCTCTATGGCATAAATATAGGGCTGTCACACCGGAATTATGTGCCAGCCCCTTATTATATATATTTATTCAAGCTCGATCGTACCCGGGGGTTTTGATGTTAAATCATAGAATACTCTGTTTACTCCGCGGACTTCGTTGATTACACGGCTCATTACTTTCTGGAGGACATCCCATGGAATCTGAGCTGCTTCAGCGGTCATGAAGTCGATAGTCTTTACGGCACGGAGGGCTACGGCGTAGTCATATGTTCTCTCATCACCCATAACACCTACTGACTGAAGGTTAGTAAGTGCTGCGTAGTACTGATCCGGCATCCATGAGGGATTGAAGTTGCGGGCACGATCAAAGATTTCGTCCGGTGTGCTGCCTGATGCCTTCTTCTCACCGAGATGCTCGTTCTTCCACTCTTCCGCTGCCTTGGCTATCTCTTCTCTATAAATGAAGTCAGCTTCCTGTACGATACGTACCTTTTCAGCTGTTACCTCGCCTATTATACGGATTCCAAGTCCGGGTCCCGGGAATGGCTGACGGAATACAAGGTGTTCCGGTATGCCAAGCTCAAGTCCTGCCTTACGTACCTCATCTTTAAAGAGGTCTCTGAGCGGTTCGATGATTTCCTTAAAATCCACGAAATCGGGGAGACCACCTACATTATGATGCGACTTGATTACTGCTGACTCACCGCCAAGTCCCGACTCAACTACATCAGGATATATAGTTCCCTGTGCAAGGAAGTCTACTTTGCCAATCTTCTTGGCTTCTTCCTCAAACACGCGGATAAACTCTTCACCTATTATCTTACGCTTCTTTTCAGGCTCTGTTACGCCTGCAAGCTTGCTGTAATATCTTTCCTGAGCATTAACCCTTATAAAGTTAAGGTCGAAATTCCCCTTAGGTCCAAATACTGCCTCAACTTCGTCTCCCTCGTCTTTTCTGAGAAGACCGTGGTCTACAAATACGCATGTAAGCTGCTTGCCTATTGCTCTTGAGAGAAGACCTGCTGCCACAGATGAATCAACACCACCTGAAAGAGCAAGGAGAACTTTACCATCTCCTACCTTCTCCTTAATTGCTTTAACTGTGCTTTCAACAAATGCATCCATCTTCCATGTTCCGGCACATCCGCAGATATTTCTGACAAAGTTATGAAGTATCTTTGTTCCTTCAAGTGTATGAAGTACTTCCGGGTGGAACTGGATTGCGTAAAGATTTTTCTCTACGCACTCTGCAGCAGCCACAGGACAGTTGCCTGTATACGCGATGGACTTAAATCCCGGTGCAAGCTTTGATATGTAATCAAAATGGCTCATCCAAACCTGAGTAACTTTTGTTTCTTCCTCAGGGAACATAAGTCCCGATGCATTGTCATACTTTAAATATTTACATGTATTTTTCTCATTATCTGAAAGAGGACCTGCATAGGGAAGGTCAGCAGTAAGCTCTGCTCCTACTCCCGCAAATAATGATGCATTTTTATTTACAAGAGTTCTTGTCTTTCCGTACTCTCTGTTATCTGCTTTCTCAACCTTGCCACCAAGTACGAGCTGCATAAGCTGGGCACCATAGCAAAGTCCAAGCACGGGGCAACCAATCTCAAACAATTCCTTTGATGCAGTAGGCGCTCCCGGTTCATAACAGCTGTTAGGTCCGCCTGTTAATATTATTCCTTTGGGATTCATGGCCTTGATTTCAGCCAGATCTTTTTTATAAGAATAGATTTCGCAGTAAACATTGCACTCTCTGACTCGTCTTGCCACAAGCTGATTGTACTGACCACCGAAATCGATTACGATGACTTTTTCTTCCATGCTGTTAGTGATACCCATGACGGATTCTCCTTGATTTATATATTGGAAATACATGTTTGGATAGGAAATATTTTAACAAACGGCCATTATTCTTTCAACAGTAGGACTTTATCAAAATTTATTGTATAATAGACGGGAATAGTATAAATATATACAAGTGTTAATGAAAAGGGGATTTATATGTATCGTGTCATTGCAGTAGACGACGAGGCACTTGCCATCAGACGTTTCGAGCACATAGTTCAGAAGGAAGACAGGCTTAATCTGGTAGCCACTTTTACCGACTCTAACAAAGCTCTCGAATATGTCAAAAATAATAAAATAGATATCGCATTTCTTGATATAGAAATGCCTTCTCCAAACGGACTCGAGCTCTCAGAGCTTCTTCTTGAGGCCGACCCATATATAAGCATTGTATTCGTTACCGCTTTTGATCAGTACGCTCTTGAGGCCTTCAAGGCTCATGCCATAGGCTATCTCTTAAAACCCCTTGATTTAAAGGATTTAAAAGCTCAGGTTGATCAGATTGCGCGCACGAAGCAGCCAAGAGAAGATCTGCCAGAGGAATCAGCTCCGTCAGACAGCAAGCAGATAGTAGTTCACTGTATCGGTCAGTTTTCATGTTACTGTGCCGGAAATGAGAAAGAGCCTGTCAGCTTCAGAACTGCCAAGACTGCCGAGCTGTTTGCCTTACTTATACAGCATTACAATGCGCCGATGTCAAAGTATTCCATACTTGACGCAATCTTCCCGGATACAGATGATGAGAAATCAAACAAGCTATTTTACGTTAGCTGCTCATATTTAAGGAGTGCATTTACAAAGTACGGCATTACAGAACTACTCATCAGAGAAAACGACAGCTACAGATTAAATACTGATATCGTTGAATGTGATTATATAAATATAGTTAAGGCCTCCGACAAAATGAATTCCATGTCTCTTGAGGAACTTGAAGCCCTGGCAAAACAGTGCAACGGCGAGTATCTCATGGGCAGGGCATATGAATGGGCTTTTGAAACCAAGACATATGTAGAGACCATATCACGTCGAATTCTTCTCTCGCTCTCAGATGCATATATAGATGAAGGCAGAGATCTTGAAGCTGCCCAGCAGCTTGAGAAATACCTTATCGCCGATCCCTGCAATGAAGAGATTGTTGAGAGACTCATGACACTCTATGCCGACCTTGGCCAGATGAACAGGGTACGCGCTATCTATGATACATTTAAGGCTAAGCTCTTTGAGCAGTTTAAATTAAAGCCTTCAAAAAATATAAGAGCACTTCTCGGACCTGATTCAGAGGAATAACTTTTTTATGAACAAGTATTACCGAAACACAATGATGATTATAATGACAGTTATTGTATGTGTTGTCATTGTTGGTATTGCTCTTTCTAATGCTCCGGTGAGAAAAACAGGCCAGGGGAAGGGAGAGATTATCCTTGGTGCCGAACTTGCCAGGAATCATCAGCTTGTACCAATGGGAGACTATTTCAAAGAAGTTCCCAGCGATATTTCGGGCATGAATAAATATACTCTCAAAGTTATTCTGCCTGCAGTTAATATCAATATATTCTTCAGACTTCCCGCTACTTTTGCCAGATACAGAATATTAATAGACGATGAGACTCTTATTGCAACCAACTGGAGTGACATATCCGAGGCATCATATCCTATTCCCCGTATTCTTACTTACCATTCCGAAAAACCGGCTATTACAATCACCTATTATGTCGACAATAATCCATACGGCATCAATTCGGCATATGGAAATATGACCCGGGCTTGCGACTTTTATATAGGATACGCAAAGTATGTGTCCCGTGTTCAGAACATCGCTGACTTTTTTGATTTTGCTTTATTCGTTATATGCATTCTTTACTGTTACTCCCAGCTCATTGAGTACTTTTACCGTAGAAACCGTTTCTTTAACATCGTAATAGCAATTTATTCATTGACCATCGCTGTCGAGATATTATTCCATGGCCAGTTTCTACACAGATACTTTTTCCCTGAAATATCGATGACGACAGGTGTCATAATTGTCTTTGTCACATATACAATCAGAAATTTCCTGATTATGATTATGACAATGCGTATTTTCCGTGTTCACCTCCTGAGAAATCTCTACATTCTGCTGGTCATTACGCTTACAGGTATTCAGCTTGTGCCCATGTTTATACCTGCCATGCGCAGTTTTTATCTGTATTCAACTTATCAGATTATCAGTATTATATGCCTTGGTTTGTCTCTTGCCCTCGCCGTTATATATTACAAAAAAAGATCTGTTGCACGTACGGGATACTACATATGTGGCTGCATAGTTCTGACCATGGGTAATATTCTGGCATTTGCTCTCGTAAAGGGATATACAGCGTATTACGGCTTCACACAGTTTAGCTTTATAATATTTATCCTATTCTTAAACAGCTGGGCTCGAAAGAGTTATTCGGAATCCATTGAAAATATCAAAACCCTTTCTTCAAGCATGAAAGATGCCATATTTAAAGTCCAGGAAGACAGGAGTACATACATCACTGCCCATCTTCGTCCGTCTACCATCTACAACTCCCTCGATGTCATCAGAGAAAACATCGATACGGACCAGGACGAAGTAGACTCAATGATACAGGCACTGTCAAAGTATCTCCGTCATACTCTCGATTTTTCTTCCGACAAGCTTTTGTCCGGCATACCTGAAATGAATCCGGAAGAGCTTGGTGAATATTTATCCACATATACCATCGATGATGAGATACAGCTCTGTAATGCATATATCACACTAATGGAGAAAAAATATCCCAGAGTAAAATTCTGTGTTGAATACGATGAAGCAGCCCTTAATTCAAAGGTTCCGAGATCTTCCATACAGACTTTAGTGGAGAACTCCCTGCTCCACGCATTTGGAGGTGTCCTCCATCCGGAAATAAAAGTTGAGGTAAATGTGTCCGGTGAATATGCAAATGTAAGCGTATACGATAATGGAAAAGGAATGACCCGCGAAGAGATTAATAAATATCTGAATATTCCGAGCTTCACTCTTATATTCGGACTGTATCATTTAAACCAGCATCTCAAAGACGAATTTGATACAGAGCTCTGGATAGACAGCAAAATAAACAAATATACAAAAGTATACTTCCAGGTACCTCTCATTGAGGCCAAAAGCAGGAAGGAGGCGATTATTAAATGATAAAGAGATCTATCATTTTATTTCATGCCACTCTCTTTCTGATAATTACTGGTATATTCCTGTACCTTAATCTCCATGAGAACCCGACATCAGATTATGTGAAAAACGGATATATCGACCTCTCAGATTCCGACTGGTTTACCATTTATGCGGAGCTTGACGGTGAATGGATCTCCAAAAATGGTCTGGTTACCATGCCCGATGCACTCTACAAAAACAATAATTCGACTATTGATGTATCGGTAACCCTTAACCTGCCTAAGCCCAATTCCTGGTATTCACTTATCATTCCCAAAATTCCGGGAAGTTATATTGTTCGTGTAAACAACAATGACATATACAAATGTGGTGTTTATGATTCAAAAGTTTCCACAATACATGGTACAACCAATATAAATTTTTATTCTGCAACAAATCTGGCTGAGTTGGAGTTGATATTCTCTCCTGATTTTGATTTTTTCAAAATATCTCACCCGATAATTTTAGGTTCATGGTTTACGACACATAAAACATTTTCGCAGATGATAGGCCTGGACATTTTCCTGTTTATGTCCCTTGTCTTCTTTACAGTGGTTTATTTCTCAACGGCCCGTCACAGTGTATTAAGCTTCAGCTCGACACCTATGCTGCTCCTGGCGATGGCAGCAATACTACGAAGCCTTACGATAAACAACTGTATCCTTAACATACTCATACCATGGATGCATATGCATGCTTTATATGTGATTTATCCACTCACCGCATTTTTGTTTGTATCCGGTATAGTTACATTCACACTTCGTACAGCCAAGCAGGCCAGAAATAAAAACCGTTTCCATGTATCTCAGATGATTGCACTGATAATACTTTACATATCACTCGGACTTGATATCAGGTCATATGATACACTTCTTGGAAGCAGCTATGGTTTACTGGTCGGAACACTCTTCCTTCTCGTAACAATGTGCTTTATCAATTATTCAAATATGGCGATGACATATACTGCCGAGTATCAGCTTATCTCATCATATAACGATACTCTCAAGGCAACCCAGCGTGCCAAGAACAACTATCTCTCAGCTCATCTTAAGCCTCACTTTTTGTTTAACGCCCTTAATATTATTTCCGGCTACGCACTGTTTGATACGGAGAAAGCAAAGAAAGTCTGTGATTCACTCACGACATACTTAAAGGCATTTTTTGAAAACTGTGATATCAATGCAATGAACTCGCTAACCAATGAGATAGACCTGCTCAAATCCTTCGGCTATATTGAGGAAGAACGTTTTCCTGAGATTCATCTTTCATATGATATCCAGAAAAAACTTCCAGCCATAAATGTTCCCGCTCTAATATTCCAGCCGCTCCTTGAGAATGCGGTCAACCACGGAATACGTAAAAAGAGTTCAACTGCCAGCGGTTATATTAATGTAAAGATATTCAGTGACAAAAAATATCTGACATTTGTGATGAGTGATGATGGTAGTGGATTCGACGGCGAAGCATTAAACAAAATAAACAATGCCGATGACTCAGATGAAAATACAAGCAGTATCATCACAATTAACAGACGATTAAAAGAACTATACAATGAGAAAATATATATCAAGACAGCACCCGGAAAGGGTTCCGAAGTATCTTTAAGAATTCCCATAAAGAAAAAGAATTAATAAAAGGGCAGCCATTCGGCTGCCCTTACTTATAATAATTATTATTCTCTTCCGTCCCAGCAGTATGTACAAAGCTTGTCTTTGTCGATACCTACTGCATCCATCATGTCATCAAGACGGTTAAATCTCAGTGATGTGAAATTCAGTTTCTCCCTGATCTTCTCAATCATATTTGCATACTTTTCAGTATCGGGATTCGCATATTCCTGAAGTACCTCTTTTGATACAGGACCTCCTTCAAGCTCCTCTATCACTCTTCTTGAGATGAGTTCCATCTCAGAAGATGATCTTGAGAAGTTCAGATATTTACATCCGAACAAAAGTGGAGGACAAGCAGGTCTGATATGAACCTCTTTAGCTCCTGAGTTATAAAGGAACTCTGTGGTCTCACGAAGCTGTGTTCCTCTTACGATAGAGTCATCTATAAGCAGGAGGCTCTTGTCTTCGATAAGGTCCTTAACTGCGATGAGCTTCATCTTGGCGATGAGATTTCTCTTGCTCTGAATAGTCGGCATGAATGATCTCGGCCATGTAGGTGTATACTTTATAAACGGTCTTGAGAAAGGTATACCTGATTCATTTGAATATCCTACTGCATGGGCAATACCTGAATCAGGTACGCCGGCTACTACATCAGGCTTGGCATCATCGCGCTTGGCCATTGCCTCACCACACTTATATCTCATCTTTTCTACACTGATTCCCTCATATGATGAAGAAGGATATCCGTAGTAAATCCAGAGAAATGTACATATCTTCATGTCCTTGCCTGGCTCTGCAAGTGTCGTAACCTTATCAGGTGTCATCACTACTATCTCACCGGGTCCGAGCTCTTTATACTGGGTGTATCCAAGATTCAGATATGCCGTGCTCTCAAATGTCGCACAGAATGCATCATCCTTTTTACCTATTATGATAGGAGTTCTGCCCAGCTTATCCCTGGCAGCATATACACCCTTATCATTAAGTATAAGCATACTCATGGAGCCATCGATTATCTCCTGGGCGTACTTAATACCATCAATAAAGTTTTCTTTCTGATTGATGATTGCAGCGACAAGCTCTGTCTGACTGATATCGCCGTTGCTCATCTCAAAGAAATGAACGCTGTTTTTTAATATCTTTTCTACAATCTCTTCGCTGTTGTTAATCTTTCCGACTGTAGTGATTGCAAACGATCCGTGATGTGATCTGACATGTACGGGCTGTGCCTCAAAATCAGAGATACATCCGATACCATAGCATCCCTTCATGGTATTTGCTTCTTTATCAAACTTGGTACGGAAAGGTGAGTTCTCTATGCTGTGTATAGCCCTGTCAAATCCGTTTTCCTTATCATAAACACACATTCCGGCACGTCTCGTACCAAGATGTGAATGATAGTCTGTTCCGAAAAAGAGATCAAATACGCAATCGTTCTTCGATGCTACTCCAAAAAAACCGCCCATTAAAGGTGTTCCTCCTGATTTATAATCATTTATTATTTAAGCCCGGCAGCGAACTGCACCACTTAACTTCCTCGTCACTGTACCTGAAACGTTTCATTTTTTCAGGAATTATTCTTCCGTCCTGCATGCATCCGGCGTACATTCTGAACGCTCCGCCTCTCTTAAATGCACCACGCAGGAGTTTATCTCTGACTGACTTATCCTCTATTCTCACAAGATGATAAGCGAATCTGTTTACAAGTGCCCTCTGATTCTTGGCTTTCTTGTTGCCTATATAATATCTGCACATCGCCTCATCGGAAATATCAAACTTAACGTGATAATTTCTGACAAACTCTTTTGTGATGTGTTCTTCATAATTAACCGAAATCTTCAGTATCTTATCAAGATTCTCCTGACGCTTTACTATCTCCTCAGGCACATTAAACACACTGCAGAATAAAAGCTTGCTGGTGAAAAATACATTTTTCTCAGAAAATGCAATATCTGTAAGCTCGGCAATCTTATCTTTATCTTTGTAATAAAACTTTCTCTTCGCCTCGCCGAGCACTCTTATGGCGCCCGTGATACGCTCCTTATCTTCCGTCATGAAGATTTTCTTAAACAGACTTACGAGAGAATCTGCATTAAGAACCTTAACAACTTCTTTAAAGAGCTTGCCGTTTCCGGTAATAATATCGTAATGCTCTTCTGTCATATCCACATCTTTATCATAATCATCGATAAAGTGGGCAGCGATATTGTATCGCTTTTCATTGCATTCGCTTAATAATTTCTTTACTGTATCTGCGTCAGGCAAAAGTTCCGACGGCAGTTTAAATGAAGTAAATGTCTGTAGCTTTAACTGAGCCGGCATATCAGAGTCAAGAATCTCTTTGACATATCCGTCCATTCCGTCCTCATGACTGTACTCAAAACTCTTTTTGTCTGCATACACTCTCGAGAGGACACTCCAAAGTTTCTTGTCGAGACCTTCTTTCGCCATTCTTGCAGACAATTCAAGAAGCTCCATGGGACTCAGCACACCACCAAGCTTTCTGATGGCTGCCGTACCCGGAATACCGTTTACTTCTGTATTTTCATCGTTGATAATCTCTTCGTTCATATGTAACCCCGCAAAATAATAATGAACCTACTGAATAATCTGTGGAAGGACTTTGCTCACATTGTCATGAATAACAACATTCGCGTATTTGTCCATGTAATGCTCTTCCTTTGTGATAAGCACAAGACGGTTGCCCTTGTAAGCTTCCGTACAGAAGCGAACCATGTTGTCGTACATATTTGTACCAAGGCAAAGGATAAGGTCCGCATCTTCGCAGGCATTTACCGCCTCTGTCATAAGGTGGTTGCCGATGCTCTCGCCAAACAGTCTGATACCCGGTCTTATTGCCGTACCACACTCGTCACAAAGAGGTACTGATTTGGAACTCTTGATATAATCAACGCCAAACTTCTTGCCACAATGAGGGCACCAGTTGTTGTTGATATTGCCGTGGAGCTCTACTACATTATCAAGGCCTGCCTTTGTATGAAGGGTGTCAATATTCTGAGTGATAACCTTTCTGACCTTGCCTGTATCCTGAAGTCTCTTTATATCATAATAAAGGGAAGACGGCTCATATTCATGTCCGATTATCTCATTCTTATAAAAATCAAAAAACTTATTTCTTCTGGTACTGTAAAACTCAACAGACATCATCTCATCGGGAGTCTTGTGATAGATATCCTCCATACGATAACATTCTCTTGATGACCAGATGTTTTCCCCTCCGCTTTCAATAAGCGTACCTACGCCAAGGAGTATCACTATCTTCTCAGATTCAGATACCATGTTCCTCACGCGTTCAATTGTCTGTTCAACGTTGCTCATTCCCTTTATACCTCCTCATGAAAATCATGATTAATTTATCTTGCTTCTTCCGTTTCTGCCCTCTGCATTACCTGAGTTAACGAAATGCATATAATACTTTATCAAATCCGTGCCATATAAATTCTGCAAATCCGTGTAATTATTCATATAAGTATAGACATTAAAGTTTGCCGAAGCCTGTCTGCCCTGACTCATGCCGTATGTAATAAAGTGTACCAGTGCAGCCTGAGGATCGTTTCCATAGAGAACTCTAATGTCGGGATATGCTGCGCAGTAATAAGTAAAATCAAATACTGCAGAATAATCAACACCACCGTAAACTGCTGTCGAGGTGTTGTATACTCCACTGGAGGAACCGGAAGAAGAGCTTGTCGATACTGCATAAATCTTCATCTCGGCACCGTTTGTCGTATACCATACGATATTAGATCCGACAACTACAGGCTGGCAGTCCGAGAGACATCCGTCAATCGTTTTTGTGTCAGTAAGCCTTGTACCCGAACCATCAATAAAAGCATAGTATACTTTCTCTGTATCGGTGTATCCGTCTTTCTGTTCCCATAAAACGCAGAACTTTGTAGAATCTATTTTCACAATAAAGGGATTACTGCATGTCATCGCAGAGCCTACACCAAAACCGGTGAGGTAATTAATCTTAACCTGAGAATTCGAATAATCGGCACGGGGTATCGCAACTATACCCACATTCTTACTGCTTGTTGAGCAGTCCATGGGAGCGGTTGCAATTGCTGCAAGATAATACTGTGAAGAAGTCTCATATCCGCCTATTGATAATTCGGGACAGCCTCCAAATAATGTTGCATCATACTGTCCGAGAGCTGTTACTGTACTGCACTTGCTGTTAAGAGGATAATCAGATCCGGCATTAGCGGAATAAGCCATTCCTACAAGTCCGTATCTGTTGGTTCTCGAATGATCCACTGCAGTCAGTGATCCGTACGTAGCATCTATATACGTAGCTCCGGCATTTTCAATAGTACCTGCAGTTGCATCGATTACATCAGTCTTTATATTTCTGATATAATCTGCCTCCTCAGCGACGACCATAGTCATTGTTCCCTGATAACACATGCCTGAATCATCGGGATATGTGAGATGTCCGCATCTTATTATTATATTATTTCCCATCTCTGCAAAATCAGTATTGCAGCCATAGAAAGGATATACTATATTCTGTCCCTTAACTGTATATACAGTACTTCTCTCCCAGTTCTTTGTATACTTAACTATCTGAATCTCTGTGAGTGTATCGCTGTGGGAATAATTAGGCTGACCAAAGACAAAATAATAATTGTCATCACCACTGTAGAAACCTCCGAAGAGCTCAAGCTCCATCGGTACGGTAGCCTGCCATGCAAGTGTGAAATTCGCATTATATTTCTCAAGCAAAATGACATCACCAAAACTCTCCACTCTCGTGAAGCTTCCGTCACTGTAGGGAACAAGATATGAATTTGTCACATTCTGGTAATCTGAATAATCGTGATCGTGAATATTATTTGAGACTATTGACGAACCACTGTATACAGCAGCATCTGCGTCAACAGTAAGAAAAGGCAGGACAAAAGAAACCGTCATGCAGATGACAAGCAAAATCGATGTAATTTTTTTAATAATCCACGTTTTGTTTTTCATAAATGACATTTCTCTCTGAATTAAAAACAGCTTATTTCTTCATCATGTCTGCCAATGTATAACTGTCTATATATTTATTAATTGTATCATTAAGGCCACACCAGAAATCCCTGGTTCTGCAGTCTGCCTGTCTGTCGCACTCTCCCTCAGATGAGAGACATGTGACAACTGCACGCTCACCCTCTGTCAGTCTGAGGATCATTCCTACTGTACACTTTGCAGGATCAACATTAAGCCTGTATCCTCCGCACTTGCCGTGAGTCGCCTCAACGAGTCCGTTTTTAGTCAGCACCGGAAGTATCTGTTCAAGGTATTTAAGAGATATTTTCTGTCTCGCCGCCACTTCCTTCATAGGTATATATTTTCCATTGCAATTTTCAGCCAGGTCAATCATAACCCTGAGGGCATAACGTCCTCTTGTGGATATTATCATATGATTCCTCCAATAAAATTTAGAAAAACATACATATAAATTATACTACTACGGCGTTATGTTAATCAATATTTACCCATATGGTAGGTCTTACGCCATAATCATTTGTGACAACGCTTCCGCCTGTTATATAACCGTAATATGACACATTAAGTGCTGTATCCCTCGTATCACCGGGATCCCTGAGCCACCAGTCACAACCTGTGAGCCCGATGGAATCCTCGGGCCAGTCAGGCTCGGTCTTGGTGAGAGTATCATAATCCCACTGAAGGAAGGTTATATTCTCTATATCGGCTGTCAGACATCCTTTAATAATCAGGTCTGATGAAGCATATTTCCACCAGCCGTTTCCGAGCTTCACCGGATTCATGTACTCAAGAATTTCCTCATAGCTTAAGAGGAATACTTTATCGTAAACGATATTCCCACCTGATACTCCGGCAACTGCCTGATCAGTACCTTCATAAAATGCTCCGAAGAAATCATACGATCCGGGATTTGTCACTTCCGTAGTCTCTATATATGCCATCTCATTTTCCATAAATGCGGCATAATAAAATTCTTCGTTAAGCCACTTTCTAAGTGAGCATGTCTCCCATGTCACTCTGTCATCTGTATCATTGTATGGCATTGAGTCAATACACATATGAGTAGCAAGGAGAAGCTTTCCATCTTCTTTCGCAATTACATCCCATGCAATAGGCTCTATTTTTTCTGTCTCGCCACCATCCTGATCGTATCTTCCGAAATATACCTTATCGCCAACCTGAGCCGTAGATAAATCAGAGTCATTCATGGCCCAGAAAGCTTCCGCCTCCTCTTTCGCCCTGTTCTCCTCATTAGTCTCACACTCAGCCATAAGGTAGTCATCTATCACTGACTTCTCGCCGTACATGAACTCGCCTTCCCTGTACATGCAGGCATTTCCTGTATTTAAGGTAATGGTCTGGCCGTTAGCTATTACGGTAGCACCGCCCGTTACCATCACAAGTTCTTCTATGTCGTCTCTTGCTTTTATCTCGGCTGTACCGTTCTCAAAGCTTGCTCCGAAATGAGGAAGAGTTACTGCAACAGTCATCTTTCCATCAGATGAAACCTGGCCTACCGACAACTCTCCGTATGATATGTTTAATGTAATATCACTATTGCCTGATGTACCCTTAGCACTGAGAGCAATATCGGTATCTCCGAGGAGGCCTATGCTCTTGTTATCATCTATCATTACTAATGCCGTATTGCCTGATGTGGTAACTACACGGTCTCCCGGCATAAACTTGAATTTCTCTTCATTTGTAACATCTGCTCCGTCACGAATAACAGTATATGTTCCCTGTAATGTCACAGGTCTGTTTCCACCCATCGCAGCTATAAATAATACGCCTGTTAAAGCCGCAAGAACTGCTATAACCGATACAACTGCGGACTTTTTAATCCTTCTGCCTTTCATTTCCCTTTTTAAAACCTCTTCTTATTTATATGCATTTCGCATTAACAATTAATTATACCATAATATCTCATTGCTAACCAAAAATATAAACTAAAAAACCGGCTGATTTCTCAACCGGTCTTCCAGCGCCACAAGGATTCGAACCTTGGAATGACGGAATCAGAATCCGTTGCCTTACCGCTTGGCCATGGCGCTATTCCTGCGAGCGATTTTTCACTCGCAGAGACTATTCTACAATAAAGGAATATCAAATGCAAGTACTTTTTTAAAGGTTTGTATAACCCATCAGAGATTCGTCAACCTCCTTAGCCACAGCTCTTCCTTCAGCGATAGCCCATACAACCAGGGACTGACCTCTGTGCATGTCACCTGCAGTAAATATTTTCTCTGCAGAAGCCTTGTAAGAGCCTTTTGCTGTAGCTACATTTGTCCTGCCGTCAAGATCTACCTTAAACTCATCTGTCACGTATTTCTCGCTTCCAAGGAATCCTGCTGCAATGAGTACCAGGTCAGCCTCAAGCTCCTTCTCTGTTTCCTTTACAGGCTCCATTGTCATTCTGCCTGTCTTTTTATCAACCTTTCTCTCAAGCTCCACAGTCTTAATAGATTTCAGGTTACCCTTATCATCCTTAACAAACTCCGTTACCGTGGTCTTAAAGATACGGGGATCTCTGCCATATAAATAAATTGCTTCTTCCTGGCCGTAATCTGTCTTTAATACCTTGGGCCATTCGGGCCATGGATTGCTCTCAAGTCTTTCCTTTGGAGCAGGAGGCATCATCTCGAGCTGAGTCACATCTGCAGCACCTAATCTGATGCTTGTACCAACACAGTCATTACCTGTATCTCCTCCACCTATTACGACTACTTTCTTTCCCTTTAATGATCCGAATGAAAAATCTTTTGCTCCGATTACTTTTGATGAGTCATATTCATTATCCATGAGCTTTTTGCTGACTTCCTTAAGAAAATCAACTGCAAAATAAATACCCTTTGCATCACGGCCCGGCGCATTAATGTCTCTGGGATTAGATGCTCCACAGCAGAGTACGATGCTGTCATATTCTGCAAGAAGTTCAGATGCCTTAACATCTTTTCCGACATTTACACTGCACTTAAATACGATACCTGCTTCCTCCATCAACTTTACACGTCTGTCTATGGAGCGCTTATCAAGCTTCATGTTGGGGATACCGTATCTTAAGAGTCCACCGACTCTGTCATTTCTCTCAAATACAGTTACGCTGTGGCCTCTCTTATTTAAGAGCTGAGCCGCTGCAAGTCCCGAAGGGCCGCTGCCAATGACTGCTACTTTCTTGCCAGTACGCACTTTAGGTATGTCTTCTTTTACAAGGTCATGCTCATATGCGTAATCAATGATTGCTCTCTCGTTATCTTTTGTAGTGACAGGCTTACAGTTAAGACCGCATGTACATGCTGCCTCGCAGAGAGCCGGACATACTCTTGAAGTAAACTCCGGAAAGCTGTGAGACTTTTTAAGTCTTAAATATGCCTGCTCAAGATTGCCTTTATATACGAGTTCATTTGTCTCAGGCACAAGGTTGTGAAGAGGGCATCCGCTTGCCATACCCGATATCATCACGCCTGCCTGGCAGAAAGGCACACCGCAGTCCATACATCTGGCGCCCTGAGTCATTCTGTCCTTATCTGAAAGCTGTGTATGAAATTCATCAAAATTCTTTATTCTCTTTTCAGGTGCTACGGTCGGATTGTCTTTCCTCTCATAATCCATAAATCCTGTAGGTTTTCCCATGGTCTTTGCCTCCTTAAGTATTCCTAAGAAACACACTTGTTAAATGCTTCTATCTGTGCTTCCTCAGGGCTCATGCCCTCCTCAATATACTGCTCTGTGTATGACATTATCTTCTTATAATCAGCAGGAATTATCTTCTTGAATTTACCAAGATAATTCTCAAAGTCATCAAGGATTGTCTTTGCCTTTACAGAGCCTGTATACTGCACATGATTCTCGAGCAGCGTCTTAAGCATTTCTTTATCTGTCTTGTGCTCAACCTTCTCCATAAGTACCATTTCTTTATTCAGGTTTCTATAAAGTGAATTGTACTCATCAAGGACATAAGCGATACCACCACTCATACCTGCTGCAAAGTTCTTGCCTGTAGTACCGATGATAACAGCAACACCACCTGTCATGTACTCACAGCCATGCTCACCGACACCTTCTACAACAGCTTTGGCTCCTGAGTTTCTGACACAGAATCTCTCGCCTGCCATACCTGCGATATATGCTTCACCTGATGTAGCTCCGTAGAGTGCAACGTTACCGATGATAATATTGTTCTCAGCATCATAGGGAGCATCAGCAGGAGCCTTGACTGACAGGAGTCCGCCTGAAAGTCCTTTTCCGAAGTAGTCGTTGCTGTCACCTGTCAGGTTAAGCGAAAGTCCTGAAGGAATAAATGCTCCGAAGCTCTGTCCGCCTGCACCGTTACACTCAATAGCAACTGTATCCTTAGGCAGTCCTTCATGATGATTTCTCGTTATCTCTGCTCCGATAAGAGTACCGAATGCTCTGTCTGTGTTGCATACATCAGCATTGCATGTAATCTTCTTTCCTGTCTTTATGGCTTTCTGAAGTTCCTTATTGTTTGTAAGGAGTATTTCATCTTTCTTTGAATCAAGTTCAAAGTCATAAAGTGAATCAGGATTAAATATATTTCTGATACTATCCTTATTACCAAGGATTCCTGAGATATCAATCTTTGCACCGTTACCTGTAAGGTCAGCTCTTCTCTTAAGGAGATCTGTTCTGCCTACAAGCTCGTCGACTGTACGTACACCAAGCTTAGCCATGTACTCTCTAAGTTCCTCTGCTATAAAGAGCATGAAGTTCTCAACATACTCGGGCTTTCCGATAAATCTCTTTCTAAGCTCAGGATTCTGTGTAGCCACACCCATGGGACATGTATCGAGATTACATACACGCATCATTACACATCCAAGTGTTACAAGGGGAGCTGTCGCAAAACCAAATTCCTCTGCACCGAGGATTGCTGCTATGGCAACATCCCTGCCACTCATGAGCTTACCGTCTGTCTCGATTACTACTCTGTCACGGAGTCCGTTCTGCTTAAGTGTCTGATGAGTCTCGGCAAGTCCGAGCTCCCAGGGAAGTCCGGCATTATGTATTGAGCTAAGTGGTGCTGCACCTGTACCTCCATCATATCCTGAGATAAGGATTACTCCTGCACCTGCCTTGGCAACACCGGCTGCAATGGTACCTACACCTGCTTCAGAAACAAGCTTTACCGAAATACGGGCATACTTGTTCGCATTCTTAAGGTCGTATATTAACTGGGCCAAATCTTCTATTGAATAAATATCATGATGAGGCGGAGGAGATATAAGGCTTACACCGGGTGTTGAATGTCTCGTCTTTGCAATCCATGGATAAACCTTCTTGCCGGGAAGATGACCACCTTCACCGGGCTTTGCACCCTGAGCCATCTTAATCTGTATCTCTCTTGCGCTCACAAGGTATCTGCTCGTTACACCAAATCGTCCACTGGCTACCTGCTTGATAGCTGAGCTTCTGTCATGATCGGTTCCCGCACTCTCAAGTCTCTCATCGCTCTCGCCACCTTCACCACTGTTTGACTTGCCGTGAAGTCTGTTCATGGCGATTGCAAGTGCTTCGTGGGCTTCCTCTGAAATAGAACCGTATGACATGGCACCTGTCTTGAATCTCTTGACGATTTCTTTTGCACTCTCTACTTCGCTGATATCAACAGGCTTTTCAGGATATGCAAAATCCATAAGGCTTCTGATGTTGCCTGATTCCTCTTTATTAACCATCTCTGTGTAGAGTTTGAACTTGTTGTAGTCTCCCTCTCTTGTAGCTGTCTGAAGCATATGGATAGTCTGAGGATTGTATCTGTGCTCCTCTCCACCGGAACGCATCTTGTGACGGCCGATGGAATCAATTGTCATGTCACAGTCAAGTCCGAGGGGGTCAAATGCTCTTGAGTGCTGTCTGTCTGTTGCAGCCGAGATATCCTCTATTGTGATACCGCCGATTCTTGAAACTGTGCCGGTAAAATATTTGTCAATCACACTCTTGTCTATACCGAGTGCTTCGAATATACGGCTGCCTCTGTATGACTGGATTGTAGAAATACCCATCTTTGAAGCCGTCTTAACTATACCCTGGATAACAGCATTGTCATAATCATCTGCAGCTGCATAGTAATCTTTATCGAGCATACCGTCGCCGATAAGTCTTGCAATTGAAGCATGAGCAAGATAAGGGTTAACTGCGCATACACCGAATCCAAGGAGTGTTGCAAAGTGATGTACTTCTCTCGGTTCACCTGACTCAAGGATAAGTGACATTGCTGTACACTTCTTTGTACGAACTAGGTGGTTGTGCACTGCAGCTGCCGCAAGGAGTGAAGGGATAGCTACATGGTTTTCATCAACGCCTCTGTCTGAGAGGATGAGGATTGTCACACCCTGCTTATATGCTCTGTCTACTTCTACACACAGATGCTCGATAGCTCTGTCGAGAGGAGTGCTCTTGTAATAAAGCATTGAAACTTTGCTTGCTTTGAGTCCCGGTCTGTCGAGCTGGGAAATCTTCATAAGATCAAGATCCGAAAGGATAGGATTTTTGATTTTAAGTACTTCACAGTTTTCAGGTTTCTCCTCAAGGAGGTTACCTTCTTTACCAACATATATTGTTGTAGCTGTTACAATCTTTTCTCTTACAGCATCAATAGGCGGGTTTGTAACCTGGGCAAAGAGCTGTTTGAAATAATTAAACAGTGGCTGATACTGTTTTGAGAGAACTGCAAGGGGAGTATCAACACCCATCGCACCTATAGGCTCCGAACCGTTAAGGGCCATGTTGCAAATCTGCTCTTTATACTCTTCGTATGTATATCCGAATGCTTTCTGAAGTCTTGTAAGCTCGTCGGGAGTATATGACTTAACTCTCTCATTGGGAATCTTTATATCTGAGAGATTTACGAGGTTTGAATCAAGCCACTCACCGTAAGGCTCTCTTGCTGCGTAAATCTGTTTTAACTCTTCATCAAGGATTATCTTGCCCTGCTTTGTATCAACGAGGAGCATTTTGCCGGGATGAAGTCTCTCTTTCTTTAAGATGTGCTTCTCATCTACTGTGAGAGCACCAACTTCTGATGAAAGGATTACTCTGCCATCGTCCATTACATAATATCTTGAAGGACGAAGTCCGTTACGGTCAAGGATTGCTCCCATTACATCACCGTCTGAGAAGAGGATTGATGCAGGTCCGTCCCACGGCTCCATCATGGTTGCATAGTACTGATAAAAATCTCTCTCCTGCTGAGTGATTGTATCGTTGTGCTCCCAGGGTTCAGGTATAAGCACCATTGCTGCAAGGGCAGGCTCCATACCACTCATAATCATAAACTCAAGGGCATTATCAAGCATCGCTGAGTCAGAACCCTCTGCAGATATGATGGGAAGGACTTTTGTGAGTTCCTCACTTGTAAAGGTCTTCGTGCTGATAGTCTCTTCTCTTGCGAGCATCTTGTCCACATTACCCTTGATTGTATTAATCTCACCGTTGTGAACAATGAATCTGTTAGGATGTGCACGAAGCCAGCTTGGATTTGTATTTGTTGAGAATCTTGAGTGCACAAGTGCAACTGCAGATTCATAATCTTCATCCTGAAGGTCAGCAAAGAATGTACGAAGCTGACTTACCAGGAACATTCCCTTATATACTATTGTTCTGCCTGAGAGTGAAGGCACGTATGTATTTTCATTACTCTGTTCAAATACACGTCTTACGATATAAAGCTTTCTGTCGAAATCAAGGTCGTCTGTTATATCAGCAGGTCTCTCGATAAATGCCTGATAAATATAAGGTCTGCTGTCGAGAGCTTTCTGGCCAAGGACTTTTTCAAATACGGCAACCTCTCTCCAGCCAAGGAACTTAAGTCCCTCTTTCTCAACGATGATCTCAAACATCTTCATAGCCTGATTACGCTTAAGCTCATTTGCAGGGAAGAAGAACATACCTACACCGTACTCACGCTCATTACCGATATTGATTCCAAGTTTCTTTGTAATCTTCTTAAAATACTTGTGAGGAATCTGGGTGAGAATACCGACACCGTCACCTGTCTTGCCCTCTCCATCTTTACCGGCACGATGTTCAAGGTTTTCTACTATCTTGAGAGCATCATCAACTATGCCGTGACTTTTCTTTCCATGAATATTTATTACCGCGCCGATACCACAGTTGTCATGTTCAAAGCTTTCATCATAAAGTGTTTTTACCGGCTGATTATTGTCATTCATTATTTCCTGCCTCCTTTTTTTCTTTACGGGCTACAGCCTTTTCTACAAATCCTCTGAATAAAGGATGTGGCTTGTCCGGTCTTGATTTAAATTCAGGATGGGCCTGTGTGGCCACATAAAACGGATGATCCTCAATCTCTATCATCTCAACTATTCTTCCGTCGGGAGATATTCCTGATAATGTCATTCCGTTTTCTTTAAGGACTTCCCTGTAATCATTGTTTACTTCATACCTGTGTCTGTGTCTCTCTGATATGTCTTTCTTTCCGTACAGTCCGTATGCAACTGTACCTTCACCCAGTACACACGGATACGCTCCAAGTCTTAATGTTCCTCCGATATTCTCGACACCGTTCTGGTCCGGGAGAAGACATATGATAGGATTTTTCGTGTCAGGATTAAACTCAATACTGTCAGCATCTTTAATACCACATACATTTCTGGCAAACTCTATTATCGCAAGCTGCATTCCAAGGCATATTCCAAGGTAAGGTACTTTCTTTTCCCTTGCATACTTTGCCGCGAGTATCTTGCCGTCTGTTCCTCTTGTTCCGAATCCACCGGGAACCAGTATTCCGTCCACATCTGATAAATAACTGTCCACTGTGTTCTCATTGATCTCTTCGGAATCAATCCACTTGATCTCCACCTCTGCCCTGTTTGCTATTCCTCCATGGCGGAGTGCTTCTGCAACGCTTAGATAAGCATCGTGAAGTTCAACATATTTTCCAACAAGTCCAATCTTTACAGTTTCCTTTGGTGAGTGATATGCCTCTACCATCTGCTTCCACTCTGAAAGGTCAGGCTCCGGACACTTTATCTTCAGACATTCACATACTGCCTGTGCCAGATGCTCTTCCTCCATCATGAGCGGTACTTCATACAATGATTTCGCATCAAGGTTTTGAAGGACATGTTCTTTCTTAACATTACAGAAGAGCGCTATCTTCTCACGCATATGTTCATCTATGGGATAATCGGATCTGCATACCAGAATGTCCGGCCATATACCCATGCTCTGCAGACTCTTTACACTCATCTGCGTAGGTTTTGTCTTCATCTCTCCTGATGCTTTAAGATAAGGTATGAGTGTGACCTGTATGATGATTGCGTTGTCTCTGCCAACTTCAGCCTGGAACTGTCTGATTGACTCAAGGAACGGCTGGCTCTCGATATCTCCGACTGTACCGCCTATCTCAATTATTGAGATTGTTTCCTCATCATCGCTCTTAGCCTTGTATATCCTGTCCTTAATCTCATTGGTAACATGAGGAATAACCTGAACTGTTCCTCCGCCGTAATCACCGTGTCTCTCCTTATTAAGAACTGACCAGTAAATTTTACCCGTTGTGACATTTGAATTTTTGTCAAGGCTCTCATTTATGAATCTCTCATAATGGCCAAGGTCAAGGTCTGTCTCTGTACCGTCATCTGTGACGAATACTTCACCGTGCTGTATGGGATTCATTGTTCCCGGATCCACATTGATATACGGATCAAACTTCTGCATGGTGACATGATACCCTCTTGCCTTTAACAGCCTTCCGAGTGATGCCGCCGTTATTCCTTTGCCGAGACCGGATACTACACCGCCGGTCACAAATACATACTTAACCATTTTTTATTCTCCTGATGCACCGTAGTTTGAAAGCACTCTTGCTGAAGGATCGTTTACGTTACATCCTTCCCATTCCTTGTTAGGCATCCAGAAATCAACTACCATCTTTGCCTGACCGGGATAATGCTTCTCAAATATCTGTCTGTATAAAAGTGATTCCTTTGTGAAAGGTCTTGCATGATCGTACTCTAAAGCCTTTGCCTCAAACTCTTCTTCTGTGTACTTCTGTTCTGCGTACTCTTTCAGGTAATCAACCATTGAATGACCGACAGCGTCCGAGAATGCAGCTTTCTCTCTCATGAGAATGTCATAAGGAAGGTAGTCGCCCTCAAATGCATGACGGAGCAGATATTTTCCTTTGTTATATTTGTTTAATTTCATCTCGGGATCGATGCTCATTACATATGAGACAAAATCAAGATCTCCGAAAGGAACTCTCGCTTCCATTGAGTTAGAAGAGATACATCTGTCTGCTCTAAGGACATCGTACATATAAAGTTCTCTGATACGCTTTGCTGCTTCATCCTGGAAGCTCTTAGCATCAGGAGCAAAATCCGTATATTTATATCCGAAGAGCTCATCGGATATCTCTCCTGTCATCAGAACTCTGATATCTGTCTGCTGATGAATAGCCTTGCAGATTAAGTACATTCCGATACTTGCACGGATTGTCGTGATATCATATGTACCAAGGACTGCTATAACTTCCTCAAGAGCATTTATTACATCTTCCTTGGTAATGATGATTTCTTTATGATCACTGCCAAGATAATCAGCAACTTCTTTCGCATACTTTAAATCAATGGCATCAGTGTTCATACCGATTGCAAATGTACGGATAGGTTTCTTTAAAAGCTTTGCCGACACAGCACATACAAGGGAGCTGTCCAAACCACCGCTAAGAAGGAATCCGAGAGGAGCATCCGCATCAAGTCTTTTCTCTATTCCGGCAACAAGCTTGTCGTGAATGTTTTTGCATACTGTCTCAATGTCATCCTTTACTACAGCCTTAACCTCTGTCATATCCCTGTAGCATACAAACTTTCCGTCTTTATAATAATGCCCGGGCGGGAATGCCTTTATCTCTTTTACAATTCCTGTTAAGTTCTTGGCTTCGCTGGCAAATATTATCTCGCCTGCATCTGTATGTCCGTAAAACAAAGGTCTGATACCAATGGGATCTCTCGATGCAATAAGTTCATCTGTCCTGCCGTCATATATTATGCATGCATACTCTGCATCAAGCATTGCGAACATGTCTGTTCCGTACTTTTCATACATGGGAAGCAGTATCTCGCAGTCTGAGTCGCTGACAAATGTGTACTCCTTCTCCAATTCCTTTTTAATCTTTCTGAATCCGTAAATCTCTCCGTTACATACAACAGCGTTGCCGTTTAATTCAAAAGGCTGCATACCTTCCTCATGAAGTCCCATGATTGCAAGTCTCTCGAATCCAAGAGTCACATCACCGTATGAAGTAATACGCTGCATGTCAGGCCCTCTTGACGTTGTCTTGTCAAAATGCTGTTTAAAATCTTCTGCTGTAATACTTGTTCCTTTATATCCCATAATGGAGCACATATTGTTTTCCTCCTGTTTATTATCAAAAATACATCTAAGGAAACGCCGCAATATACGACGTTTCCTTAGAATAATGCAATCTGTGCATTTTCTTTTTCTTAATTATTCAACATCCTGAAGAGCATCGAAATCTTCTTCACCGGTTCTGATCTTAACGACCTTCTCAACAGGATATACAAATATCTTTCCGTCTCCTATATGTCCTGTGTAGAGTGCTTTCTTTGCTGCATCGATTACTGACTCTACAGGAATCTTGCTTACTACCACTTCAACCTTAACCTTAGGAAGCAATGTTGCATCGACTTCAACTCCTCGGTATTTCTCACCGGCACCCTTCTGGACACCACAACCCATTACCTGAGTTACTGTCATACCGGTTACACCAAGGTCATTCATGGCCTTACGAAGTGTATCGTATCTTGAAAGTCTTGCAATGATTACAACCTTGCTGATTCCGGTTGAAGGTAAAGCGTTGACAACCTTTACTGCTGCATCCTTTGCTGCATCGCTTGCTTCTTCGTACTCGTCCGAACCAAGGCTTGTGTTCTCGTTTACATCCATTGTCATGGTGTTTGAAATATCCATGATCGAGAAGCCTGCATATGCAGATGTAAGTCCGTGCTCTGTTCTGTCAAGACCGATGATTTCTTCTTCCTCTGAAACCCTGAGGCCGTTGATAAGTTTAATGAGACCGTAAGTAATGAGGATTGTTACTACTGTCCAGGCGATTGTTACGCCCATACCACCGAGCTGTTTGATAAGCTGGTCTACGCCGCCTCCGTAGAAGAGACCTTTTGTAATACCTGCAAGCTCAAATCCGGGTGCTGCATCTGTAGCGAAGAGACCAACTGCGATTGTTCCCCAGATACCGTTAAACATATGAACTGCAACTGCACCAACGGGATCGTCTACATGAAGTACATTGTCTGTAAACCATACACCGAATACTACGAGGAGACCTGCAACCACACCGATGATTGCTGATCCTGCACAGTCTGTTACATCACAGGGAGCTGTGATAGCTACAAGACCTGCAAGTGAAGCGTTGAGACACATTGATACATCGGGCTTGCCGTATTTAATCCATGTGAAGATCATACATACTACTGTTGCAACTGCGGGAGCAACTGTTGTTGTAAGGAATACAGATCCGAGTGTATCGATATCTGTTGCTGCAGCTCCGTTGAATCCGTACCAGCCAAGCCAGAGGATAAATACACCGAGTGCTGCGATTACAAGGTTATGTCCGGGAAAAGCATTTACTTTTGTTACTTTTCCATTTTTGTCTTTTACAAACTTACCGATACGGGGACCAAGCATCCATGCACCGATAAGAGCACATATACCACCAACCATGTGGATACAGTTAGAACCTGCATAATCGTGGAAGCCCCACTCTGCAAGGAATCCGCCGCCCCATGTCCAGTGAGCTTCGATAGGATAGATGATTGCAGAGATTACTGCCGAGTAAATGCAGTATGATGAAAACTTAGTTCTCTCTGCCATGGAACCTGATACGATAGTTGCTGTGGTTGCACAGAATACCAGGTTGAATACAAATGATGAATAATCAAATTCTCCGTACTTTGAAAATACATCGAATGAAAACTTTCCAGCGAATCCGCCAAGCATGTTGTCGCCGAGCATTAATGAAGCACCGCAGATAAACCACATTACTGTACCGATACAGAAGTCCATCAGGTTCTTCATGATAATATTTCCTGAGTTCTTTGCTCTGGTGAAACCGGCCTCACACATTGCAAATCCGGCCTGCATCCAGAATACCAGTGCGGCTCCAATCAGAAACCATACGCCATACACTTCTCCGTGTATTGCATCCAAAATTTCAGCTGCCATAATATTTCTCCTCCATTCTCCTTAAAAAAGGGCACGTTTCCCTAAGGAAACGCGCCCTTGCGTAATTTCTATTATTTTATTATTTATACATAGAACAAAATCTGCTCATATGTAGGATAAGGAAGATATCCTTCAGGAATGAGTGGCTCTGCCTTGTCGGCGTATACTCTGACTTCCTCCATATCCTTAAGTACGGTATCGTGATAGAACTTTGCCTGATTAATATCACATTCCATCTTCTCCGCTTTATCTATATCCTCGATAAGCTTATCTGTTGTAGCTATCACCTTCTCATAATATCCTGAGAGCTCGTTAATCAGCTTTGTCTGGGTTGCTACCGCAGCTTCAACGCCGAGTTCCTTCTTGGTGAGTGCTGAGCTTGTAAGTTCATCGATATACTCCATAAGTGCCGGAGCGAACTGCTTAAGTACCATATCCTTAAGTGTGAGAGCCTCGATATGAAGCGTCTTGGTATAATTCTCAATACGAATTTCATATCTTGAATGAAGCTCTGTCTCTGAGTAAATATGATGCTTTGTGAAGAGCTTTACGTTCTTGTCTGCAATGAAAACAGGCATTACATCGGGAGTTGCCTTGAGGTTGTATAAGCCTCTCTTCTCGGCTTCCGCTACCCATTCATCTGTATATCCGTTTCCGTTGAAGATTACTCTCTTATGCTTAATGATTGTATCTCTTACAAGATCGTGTACTGCCTTTTCGAAATCTTCACTCTTAACATCCTTGAGTGCCTCATAGAATGTGCTGAGTGCTTCTGCAACGGCTGTATTAAGAATGATGTTAGGTCCTGCTACAGATACTGAAGATCCGAGAGATCTGAACTCAAACTTATTACCAGTAAATGCGAAAGGCGATGTACGGTTTCTGTCTGTAGTATCCTTTGTAAAATGAGGAAGTACCTGAGCTCCTGTCTCAATCTTTACTTTCTCTGCATTGCTGAAGTATTCATTCTTCTCAATCGCATCTATAACCGCAGAGAGCTCGTCGCCGAGGAAAATAGAAATGATTGCGGGAGGTGCCTCATTGGCTCCGAGTCTGTGGTCATTTCCTGCACTTGCTACAGAAAGTCTTAAAAGATCTGCATATTCATCAACAGCCTTAATAACTGCTGAGAGGAAAACGAGGAACTGTGTATTCTCACCGGGTGTCTTTCCGGGATTTAACAGGTTTTCTCCTGTATTTGTTGTAAGTGACCAGTTGTTGTGCTTACCTGATCCGTTGATACCTGCGAAAGGCTTCTCATGAAGGAGGCACATATATCCGTGCTTCTCAGCAACCTTCTTCATTACCTCCATTGTGAGCTGGTTGTGATCAACCGCTACATTTGTGGTATCAAATACCGGTGCAAGTTCATGCTGGCAGGGAGCAACTTCGTTGTGCTTTGTCTTAGCCGGTATACCGAGCTTCCAGAGCTCGAGGTCAAGGTCGTGCATGTATGCTGCAACCCTAGGCTTAAGATTTCCGAAGTAGTGATCATCCATCTCCTGACCCTTTGGAGCAGGTGCTCCAAGAAGTGTTCTTCCTGTGAAGATGAGGTCTTTTCTCTTTTTGTAATCTTCCTTGTCGATAAGGAAGTATTCCTGCTCAGGTCCTACTGTCGTAAGAACTCCTGTTACATCGTTATTACCAAGAAGCTTAAGAACCTTAACCGCTTCCTTGCTAATTGCATCCATTGATCTAAGCAGCGGTGTTTTCTTATCAAGTGCTTCTCCGCTGTATGAGCAGAATGCTGTAGGAATATAAAGTGTTCCGTCCTTTATGAATGCAGGGCTTGTAGGATCCCATGCTGTATATCCTCTTGCCTCAAATGTTGCTCTGATTCCTCCTGAAGGGAAGCTTGATGCATCGGGCTCACCCTTTACAAGCTCCTTGCCGGAGAACTCCATTATCACCTCACCCTTATCTGTAGGGCAGATGAAACTGTCGTGCTTCTCTGCTGTATATCCTGTCATCGGCTGGAACCAGTGTGTGTAATGGGTAGCTCCGTTCTCTACTGCCCACTCCTTCATGGC
>JAEEGL011333374.1_pt1 | contig 28196 bp, 29 predicted proteins | sample 9134231 | NCBI WGS metagenome assembly JAEEGL01 (sample SAMN16246548, study PRJNA631951) | gut metagenome | biome: gut microbiome; feature: rumen; material: fiber-attached | host: Bos | place: Iran: Karaj | collected 2018-10
ATCCATAGGAATATTACGAAAACTGAAATCCTTAAGATTAATTACATATACACCTTCGATATAATTACCGATATATAAATAATCTCCAACGATAATCGAATCTATAAAACAATCGGTGGTAATCAAATTCACCTCTACAGATACTAAAGGTGTTTCATTTTCATATATATAGAAAACTTTTCCGCTTCCGAAATTTATTCTTTTTACATTCTCAAACTCATAATTATATTCGTTATTTACTTTATAATTCATAAAAAAACCTATTGAAGAAAACCAAAATTTTCCAACATACCATATTTCATTAATCATTTAATATATTTGCTGAAGTCCGAAAGTAATGAACCAGCAAATTCTTTTAGATAAGTCTGATCTATTTCGTTTTCAAAGTAAAATTCATGTTTATTCCAAAAAACACAACTATCCAAACGGCCAACAACACTTATGTGGCCTCCAGTTTCAGAAACAAACTCAATAAAATTATCTTTATTGTATGGTTCATCTAATTTTGCTTCGCCTGTCAATGTTTCATAAAGGTCATTTAACTGATAGGCAAATTCAGCAATATCTTTAGCGCCCACATCCAAAGTTGTTTCAACTGAATAGCCATAACTAGTAACCTTCACACCAAGTGTAACATTTACAGGATATGCTAAATCTTGCTCATAGATTTTCGGTAATAGTTCTAATTTAAATGTATCTGATTCTATTCTGTACATTTTTCCTCCCAAACATCTATTTCGAAACTGTAATTTTATAAATCTATTTTAGTGCAATAAGAACCTTTGAAATTGTTTTTTACTTTATATGTCGACCCAAAAACCTTTTCAAGTATTCCTGCATTAACAAGCTTAGTGCACAAATTTCTGACATCAGTAATTTCAACTTCTTCATATCCCGAAATGTGATTCAATGTCAACATAAGCTTATATTCATCTATTGATGAGCACCAGTATCCGTTGCCTGAAAAATCCCAACTACATATTTGCTCAGAATTCTTAAATACTGAACATCCTATTCCATGGAAGAAAACTTCCACGTCATCTATCATAAATTTATCTATCCCGTTCTTTGTTTTTAAATGAATAAGCGAAGGAACATCATTGATATTTGTTTCGAACTTAGTATTTATGAAATCCACGATTCTATTACAATAATCCGAAACAACTTGAAAATATTTGATTAAGGCTTCTTCTTTTATCTCTTTCATACCACATAACTATTTGGAAAAACTGTAATATTGCTTCAAATCAAATTGTTTTCAAGTGCTCATTTATTCCAACTTTTGCAATCAAAAACTTTCTTATTTTTTCTTTAGCGACTCCCGGAATCGACTATTTCCCATAGATTACTCTTCAACACACTCAATGGTGCTTTCCCATCGTCTTCCAATATCGTATATGTAACTATAGTTCCATCTTTATACTGAAATCCCATATGCCATAATTCCTGGTTTGAATCCTGTGTTCTATCCCAACTTTCTATTTTAGCTTCATCAAACCACTCATATATCTGTGTCATTTGATCATCAGTCAAGTCTATCTCTTCGCCCAGAGAATAGTCATGAGGGAACTCATTCTCATTATACATTTTACATAGATAATACTTTTTATTTTCGAAATCTATCATAAAGCCAACATATCCATCGGGACTGTTGTCATCGCCACCTTGGTTGACATAAAGCTTTCTCTGGCAAAACACCCACTTCAACTCAGAAGAATCAGGTATCTCTCCATCGATTGCCGTGCCCTCCATTAAATAGGCACGAGAATACAGTTTTTCCTTTTCCGCATTCGCTGCTTCAATCTCATCCGAATGAGTTTGCATATACATGACCTTATTACTTCTTAATAAACTATAGAATTCAGATGGATTTCTTGCCTCTTCTTCCATGCGTCCAATGGACCATTCACCCGAATTGATCATCTCATCGACATAATAATCATCCAGTTCCTCATCCGTATATTTATATGTTTCTTTAATCCACTCTCTTGTAAGAGGTTTTTCATAATCCTCTTGTGGAATATCTTTTACTTGCCCTGTCCTATCATAATCTATTACCGGAGTGAATTGATCTGATACATTTTTCCCGCAACCCGTAAAAATCAGAATTAGTGATAACACAATGAGAATATATGCTTTTTTCATAGTTTCCTTTCCTTTACGTTAGTGAGTTAAACCAAAATTAATTCTCAAATGTCAACCACTGATCCATACCAGCCCCTGCGTCCTCATTCGGACGTATCTTAAACCCAAACTTCTCATAAAATGGTTCTTTGCCCTTTGCTGAGTTTAAGTTCAGTTTAACTTTATATCCCGGTTTAATATCATCTTTAATTCTTTTTATAACCGCCTCAACAAGAGTTCTTCCTATTCCCTGACCTTGATAATCAGGATCAACTATAACATCAGACAAAAATGCAACATATCCTCCGTCCCATAGAAGTCTAACCACTCCGATAGCATTATCATCCTCGTTCCTTACACAAATCACCATATACGCATTTTCAACGCAGTTTTTTGCTTCCTCAAGAGGAAATTCCATCCATCCGACCTGTTTTCGCAACGCCATGTATTCCTCGGGTGAAATGTAATCACAATATTTAACCATATCCTGACCTCAATCTAAATAACCTATGTTAGTTCGGAAAACCAAAATCTTCCATTCTACTTAAACCTATGAATGATTATATTTTACTCCTGAAATAATCAATAAAACTATTCCTAAAATCAATCCTAATGTCATAGGTACAAAGATTAACAACGAATGTATGAAAAATGTCAGTATTCCGGAAATTCCAAACCCTACACCCATTATTATCATTCCGATTCCGAACAGCGAACAATAAGCTTTCTTATTCTGCTCGCTAACTTTGTCGCAATGATGACTGATAATCAGATTTGTTTTCTGTTTTTTCCAAATCATCCATCCAAGTATTATGAACGAAACACTTAATAGCAAGAATAAAATACCTATAATGATGAACCAAATGTAATCACCCATAATATCCCTCAAATTTGAATTAGCCTTCGTAAGAAAAACCAAAAATTTTCTTAACAATCATTTTAATATATTATATTTGAAATGTCTCTTTTTTACACATTATACGTGAAAATTTCAAAGAATAATGCCATAAGAGATTCCCTATTCATTTTTTTCCAACCAGATTGTAATGATCTTATCCCTGTAATTATATATTTTATAACTATGATGCGATTTCATGTCGCATCTAACGGTATATTCTATTCCGTCACCGCTTTGAATATGATAATAGTCATCCGGATAAACCTGCAACCACGTAGGATTATATGAATCGTCTACATAAGCATCGATTGTTTTGGCACCGATTTTTCTGCGATAGTTTTCCATTTTTTCCGCAAGACTGTCTATCCATTCCTGTGTCGGATCCTTTTGAACAATATAAAAATCCATCTCCTCATTAAATGTAAAATCATAATAATCATCTATGAATTCATTAACATTTGAAGCATTATATCTTTTTTCGCTCGTTTCCAAAAACGTGCCCAAAGTACGAAGCTGCTTTTCACCGTTGTCATAAACAATCTCGCCTTCGGACATTATAAATGCCAATGCAACGTCGGCTTCAAGCTCCAAACTTATTTCTTTCATCCACGCATCATATAATTCGAGCAATTCGTAGCTGTCCGCGTAATTACCGTCCGCAAGGGAAACTATGACTCTTTCCCCGTTATCAAGTTCGACAATGCCGTATTCCGCGGCATTAAAACCTTTTTGGACGGATTTATGATATATCAGGGAATCGCATTTTACATCGTATTTGTTTCTCAAATGCTTTTTCGCGCCGCTGTAAAAGCCTCCTTTGTTCGTACAAGAAACGAGGGAAACGCCGATCAGCAAAAAACAAAAAAATATCGACAAGGTTTTGAATTTTTTTCGAATTTTCATGTTATTATCCTTTCTTAATCAATTATCATTTTTCGCGATTCCTGATAATCGAGCTTGCACGTACCGCGTCATTAAAATCACATTCATCTATGCCGTTTTTCCAAAGATTCGGAAGAACAATCTGCTTATAAGCTTCCAATCCTTCCTTGGAAAATTCGTCAAATATAACATATGTACGGGCATAGTCAAATACAGCAGGTGCAAGTCTCGCATTCATCCAGTCAATGATTACAAATCCTTCTTTGTCTCCCGGCAGCATAATATTCAGAAAATGCATATCAAGATGGCAAACGCAGGATTGCATCTTTTGGGACAAACGCGAGATAATTTCAAGGACCTCTTCTTTTTCGCATTCGTTTAAACCCATACCTGCGGTTTGGGCCAAATGAGGCATATTAATTCCCGCAGAATCCTTCTCGTGAACAAAACGAAAAGCCTCGGCCAGAGTATAAAAACAAGTAATGTCTCCTGCTTTGGCTTTGCTTTCAAGCATTTCACCGTCAACATAATCCATCTTTATTATGTGATCGTCGTCCGTATCATAATACCGGACATCGCAAAGTCCTGCTGCATTCACGGCCTTTTGCTGTCTTTTCTCAAATTCTATCCACTCTTTCGGATAGGAAGATTTATAAATTTTATATGCATATCCTCGATACAGGAAAACCTCCGCCTGCGCGCCCGTACCGACCTTTTTTTCGGTTCCGTCAAAAATCATTTTACTTCGATTCCAAATACTTTTTAATTAAAACTTACTCATTTTGTCCGTCATATCTCTTGAAAAAAACTTTGCGGACATCTTTGTCAAAATCCCAGCTCATACCAGCCGTCGGTATTAACTTTGCCTTCATGGTAGAATTCAACGAATATCTCCATGCATTCAAAAGGCTCTGTCCTGTCTTTGCAAAGTATCTTCGGAAGACTGTTCTGCTCCTTCTTCTCGTCAAATCCCGCCTCGATATGCATTAAGTCTGGTTGCTTATCCATACACGCCTGAATGAAAGTTACATGATTAACCGGTTTTGAAGGAGAAAGGATTATAAACTCTTCATCTCCGCTTTCGACATCTTCGATTGCCGCTTCCGCAATAGCGATAAAATCATCGATATTATCAATAATTTCTTCCGTATCCGTCACGCGAAGAGTCCACACCAAGTCTGTATCAACGGGAAGTTCTTCATAATCATCTCTTAAATATCTTCTGTCAAATCCGAAATTTGTTTCAAGATATTTTTCATAATCCAAACCGGAAGAAAGCAAATCTTTCCATACAATCTTCTCTTCCGGCAGACAAGCTTCGAAATATCGGCTGTTCATTATTCCCAAAACGGAATCGCCCGCGGGATTTTCAGAATCGAATCTTGCGATAACCGGAAGATTGTTTTTTATATTCGAAAAAGCATATGCAAAAAGATTATCCGTTATATCGCTGAGCCATATCAAAGCATTGAGATATTCCCAAAAAGGAGTATACATCGGAATCTGATTCCTGAGAGTAAATTCGATTCGAATCCATTTTGTTCCTTTTATCTCTTTTATGACATAATTCAGTTCATAAGAAGCCGGATCCGAATACAATTCATAGTATTCATCCATGCGTGCTTTAAGATTTGAATACGAAACATTCCCGGCGAATATAAAAGATCTGTAATTCTTAAGATTGGGAAAATCGTTTTCTTTGGAGTTGTCCGTTTCTTTGCTTTCCTCGGTCGGGAGTTTGCTTTCGTCCACCGGAAGCACACCGTTTTTCAAAAAATAGTTAAAATCATCTTTAAAAACTTTAAAGCCTTCTTCTCCGAGATAATCAAGGTTAACCTCTTTCTTTTTTCCGTTCGAATTAAAGATTGCGCCCCTTGTAATATTGGTTGCATATTTGGTATGAAAAGTTCTTTCATAAAACTCTTCAAAAGACATGCGCGAATACAATTCACGCTTTTTATTTTTCTTATGAACAATCTCCAGTCCGTGTTCATCCACTTCAATGTATTCAATATCAAATACGAAAACCAGATAATATATCAAAATCAATCCGGTACCGATCAGTTCGAGAATTATGATGCCGACCCACCATTTTATGAAGGGGAAAACAATCGGTATCATGAATGCCGGAATAACGGGAAGAATCATATCGCAAACGGCGAACACCACTATAAACTCCGATACGGCCGTACCCTTTTGTCTCTTTAAAGGATAATATCTTCTCCTGTGTTTATCCGTCCTGTCGGATTGACCGGATTCCACCGGCTTTCTGTAGATTATAAGCGCCACGGCGATCGGTATGAGAAGGATTGCCAATCCGCCAAAAAAAATAATCAATTCAAACATCGTTTTGCCTCATTTTCGTTTTACGAACCCTAACCCCCGTCCCCCGGTTCCTCCCTTTATTTTACTGTTTCCCTCTTTCCGTGTCCACTAAATCATGGGTGTAACGAAGAATCAAAAAGGAAACGATACTTAAAATATTCCAGACGGAAAAATAGCATTGTTTATTACCGACGGAAGTGATGAATATCGGACATCTATTTCAACTTTTTCAACCTTTTTTTTGTATATTCTGATATAGTATAATGTAATTGCAGCAATTTGATTTATACACTTAATTATGGGTCTATGTCGGAGGGGATAATGAGTATCGAAGCTTTAAATTGTCAGTGTTGCGGCGCTCCGCTTAATATTACGGACACGATTTGCGAATGCGAATACTGCGGCGGCATCAATATCATCGGCGGAAACGCCGGTAAATACATCAGTCAGTTAAACCGTGCCAACAAATTAAGGCAGGAATGCGAATTTGACCATGCATATACGACATACGACATTATTCTTTCCGAGAATACTCCTTCCGCGGATGTTCTCTGGTCTCAGGCTCTCTGCGAATACGGAATCGAATATGTTCCGGATCCTATTTCGAGCAGATTTTTTCCCACGCTTCACAGAGTCAAAGACATAAGCTTTTTAAATTCGCGCTGTTATCTCGAGGCACTTGAGCTTGCGGACAGTCAGCAAAAAGAACATATGAAAAAAGCTGCCGAAGAAATAACCAGAATTCAGGAAGATTATCTTAATATCGCAGCAAACGAAAAGCCCTATGACGTTTTTATATGTTACAAGGAAAAAGATTCTGATACCGGTGAGTATACCGAGGATGTCAAACTTGCAGAAGAACTGTACAGGGAATTGACCGACAAAGGATATAAAGTATTCTTTTCGGGAGAAACTCTCAAAGATAAATTAAGCGTAGATTTCGAGCCGTATATATTTGCCGCATTAAAAAGCGCAAAAGCAATGGCGGTAATCGGTACCAAAGCCGAATATTTCACATCCGTATGGGTAAAAAACGAATGGGGCAGATTCCTTAAACTCATGGAACAAAATCCCGAGAAAAGGATGTTCTTTGCCTGTGACGATCCCGATGAACTTCCGAGGGCTTTTTCCGCCAAGCAGGCTCAGCTTCTTTGCAAAGACGGTGCCATCAAAAACCTCGCAACCAATATAGTGATGTTTTTGAAAAGCGGTTCAGCCAAAGTAATCTCACCTTCCAAAATTCTGACCGTTCAGGATGAATTCGACAGGATAATGGCTCAAAAAGCCAAAGAGTATTCCGAAAAAATCGAAAAAACAAAATTCAGGGAACAGGAAAGAAGCATCGTAAAAGAATTGTGGAATTTAAACGGGTTTGCTTACGTTACGAATAAACTCTTCACAAGAACGTTTCATATAGGCTCAATATTGCTCTTGCTGGCCTCATTTACCTATATTTTTTATTCGTTTTTCAGAACCCTTTTTCCCGAACAGAAATTTATGAGTCCCCTTTATATATACAGTTTTATTCTGATAATTCTCATTTTCGCGGGAATCCTGACGCTTTTGATGCCTATAGTTTTTCTGAATTTATTTGATTTCAGAAAAAGGGAATCGCAGGAACTCTACATGTTTATAGTATCCTACGGGCTGTCAATCATTGCCATAGGTTTTGTTATTCACGCTTTTTTGTTTGCGTTCTTTCCCGTAACGGACTTTGTAATACTTTGTGTTGTTCCCCTGCTGATTGTTTTAATCGGAGCAGTAAGATGGTTCAATTCCGCTTTTATCGAAAACAAAAAATCATTGGCGGAAGTAAATTCCAAATTAACGCAGATTAAAAACCTTGAAGAAATTGCCAGAAAAGAGTTTTTCGAATTTGAGAAAATTCAGCTTGAGAATCTTATCCAAAGCGGTCATATAAACGATGAAGCCCAAATAAAGGAATATCATTATGACGAGGTCAAACAAAAAGTCGACGAAATCTTAGAAGAAGATATTCAATTCATAAGAAAATCTGAAAGCAACAGGCTTAATGCCCGTAATCTGATTGTAAAACGAATAGTCTTTACGATTGTTTACGGCCTGTTGGCTGCAACTGCATCCGCTATCAATTTTTCGATTTTTTACTACAGCTTACTGTCGGCACTGGAATTATAATTTTTTAGATATATTTAAAAAACAAATCAAGGGGAGTTAAAAAATGCAATCTGATACACTTAATTGCAGATGTTGCGGCGGCACACTCAATTACACTTCTAACATATGTATATGCAAACATTGCGGGGCTGCAAATTTCATATCCGATATAGCAAACAAAAATATCATTCAGTTAAACCGCGCCAACAAATTAAGGCAGGAAAACGAATTTGACAACGCTGCAAGAATCTACGACAACATTCTTTCGGAAAACGGTCCGAGTGCGGATATTCTCTGGTATCGTACGCTCTGCGAATACGGTATCGAATATGTACCCGACCCCGTCACATACAAATATTTCCCGACGCTTCACAGAATAAACGACGAAAGCATCAAAGACAATGCTTTCTTCAGACAGGCTCTCGAATTATCCGATGAGAATCAAAAAGAAACGCTTGTTAAAGAAGCCGAATACATAGATGAAATACAGATTAAATATCTTAATATAGCAGCAAACGAAAAGCCCTATGATGTTTTTATCTGTTATAAGGAAACAGATGCGGAATCGGGCAAGAATACCGAAGATGTCAAGCTTTGCGAAGAACTTTACAATGAACTTACGGGAAGAGGTTTCAAAGTATTCTTTGCCAGGGAAACTCTGAAAAACAAATTAAGCATAGATTACGAGCCCTATATCTTTGCGGCCTTAAAAAGCGCAAAAGCAATGACTGTAATCGGTTCCAAATCCGAATATTTCACTTCCGTCTGGGTTAAAAACGAATGGGGCAGATTTCTCAGGCTCATGGAAAAGAACCCGGAAAAGAAAATGTTCTTCGCGTGCGACGATCCCGAAGAGCTTCCCCGTGCTTTTGCCTCCAAACAGGCTCAGCTGCTCGGTAAAGAAGGAGCAATCAAAAACCTTGCCGGTAATGTGGAAAAATTTTTAAAAGAAAACAAACGCCTCCTTTTTTATGTGGAGGAAACCGTAATATCCGAGGATCAGCAGCTGTTTGACAAAGAGCTTGCCGATAATTCGGAGAATTTTATAAAATATCTCGAAAATACGGAATTTGATAAAAAAAGAAAAGAACTGATAGAAAAGATCGAGAAAGAAAAAAATACCGTAAAGCGAACGAATGATGATTTTAATTCGTATTATAACCTGGGAGCGATATGGCTTTTGGCATCCTTTGCCGTAACTTTGCTTGCGTTTTTCTTTACAATTATGGAGTACTACTATTACCCGACTCCTCATTTCGATGATACGCGAATATTTTTATTATCCATTGTGTCTACATTATTATTTCTGGATATAGGAGTTGCTATAATTTTGATTCCCTATAAAAAATGGGTAATTACCGCAACAATACTTATTCTCGTGACTGTTCAAATTCTTTCGATAATTTTAAGTTTGACCTTTCTTGATTTATTTTTGTCAGTCCTGATCCCTGCCCTGATACTTTGTGTCGGTTTATTATATAAAAAATCCGATCGGTATTATTTGGAAAATAAGACGGCCTTCAATGAAGCAAACGCTTTTCTTGAATTGTTAAGAAACCTTAAAGAAAGCGGCAAAAAGGAATTCTACGAATTTGCCGCAAAAGAACTGGTGGAATTTAAAAGAAACCGAGACTCTTCAGACGATGTACAAATAAAAGATTATCAATTTGAGGCTGTCAAACCTCTTATAAGCAAACATATTGAGGAAGATGTTAATGAACATTCCGAATTTCGGAAATATCATCTGGATTCATACAGAATATCAAAAAAGCGCAGGATAAGAACAATTGTTTTTTTTGCGATTTCATTAATCATCGGGGCAATTAATCTCATTGCGATGATTTTGGGACCGTTGCCCAAATTGATTATGGATTTTTTTTCGAATATATAAATTATTTTTTGTATTCCGCGAAAAAGAACAGGGGCAAATCCTCATTTTTATCTTTTCCGTCGTAAATCTTTGGTTCCTTTGTGTGCAAAAGAACAAAACCTACATCCGATGCGGTATTAAGATAATAAGACAGCGGACGGTGAAAATGAGGGGTTTCTCCCCAAAAATGATTGCTTGATGAAAAAGGAGTTATATATGACGAAATCAGTTTGCCCGCCTTACCCCCTTTTTCATCATTTTTCCATTCACCGTTAAAAAACGCCGGATGAATTATTGAATAATATAATATTCCGCCCTCTTTAAGGACTCTGTGGCATTCACCGAAAACATTCTTTAAATCTTCGATGTCCATAAGGACCTGATTGCAGAAAACAATGTCAAAAGATTCTTTTTCGAAGGGCAATTTCGACGTAATATCCGAACGGAGAAATTCACATTTCGGATATTTCTTTCTTGCTATATCAATCATCTTTTGCGAGGCATCCGTTCCGATTGCACATGCTCCGATACTATTGAAATAATCGGTGTAATATCCGTATCCGCATCCGAGATCCAGGATTATTTCACCGTTAAATTCTTTAAATCTTTCTTTAATTATTCTTTTGTTGGCGTCCGCATAAACCGATTGTTCCTGATCTTTTGCATAGCATTCGGCCGCATCGTCCCATTGTTTAATAATGTTTTCGTTCATTTTTTCCTTTTAATAAAACAATCACTGCAGTTTAAGATACCAGATAAACTGAACCTCTCCCTCACATCCGGGCTCGGAATCATATGCATGCATGTCCATTTTATCCAATAAGGCACCCTGCTTTTTATAAAAATTGCAGGCAGTAACGTTATTGTTCTGGCATTCAATCATCATCATTTTATAACCGTCCGACTTCGCATTTTTTACCCCGAGATCGAACATTCTTTGGCCCACACCCATATGTTTGTAATTGTCCGCCACGCGAATATCCCATAAAATACAGGCATCATTCCTTCCTTGGAGCAGATCCAATCCTTTTGTGGGACCTGCCACGGTCATTGCTCCTATGGGTGTTTCACCGTCGAACGCCATATAAAACCTCCAGTTTGAGATATCAAACTGCTTTTCGAATTCCATTGCGCGTTCATATTTGCCTAAATCCTTGACTCTGTAATCTACGCTCTTTTCCTCAATAACAAAGCCGCCGAGCCCGTTATTGATTCTTTTTACGATATATTCGGATTTAATCTCGACATTCTGCGAAACTTCGTCATAAAGCGGAAAAAATGTTTTATCCACTTCTCTTATTTCTGTCATAACTTTTATCCTTTTAGCTTTTTTTCAATTCATTGCGGATGTAATTCTTAAAATCTTCGGAAATGTAATTGACGAAACGATTCCACACGTTTTCATTGTCCGAAAGCCTCTCGAGCAATGTCACTTCGGCAACATTTCGGGTTTCATCATCTCCGTAGCGCCACATAACTTCGACGGCTTTGGATAAGATATTTATACGGATGTCTTCCTTTGCATTTTCAAGCAATTCAAAAAGGGGCTTGCCGATTTCATCCGCCGCATAAACATGCAAAAGAACTTTACCGTAATATTCAATATGCTCATCAAGTTTTCTTTGTCCGTTTCTGCAAAGGCTTTTAATCAAATTGACACATCCGTTAAAATCGATTTTATTGCGGTTTGGTTTATCAAGCACGGATAATGTTTCTTCATTCCAATAATCGTTAAGCATGGCTTCGTATTCATTTCGGTCAAACGAAAAATTAAGATCGGCAAACCAGAGAATATTATCGTCGTTTTTATATTTCTTTAAAGTATAATTTATTCTTCTTCTGTATAATTCTTCGTCCCAGTTTTTGCCAATCCAGTTTTTCCATTCCTCGCTTTCGGCTGTTTCCAATGCGATATTATCGCCGTATTTTTCCCAGTCCGAATCGGAATAATTTTCAATGCAAAGTATTCCGCAGTGTTTTTCCTCATCAAAGCTGTAATCCTTTATATTGACGTATCCGGCTTTGTTCCAGTAAACAAAGTCCTTCGTTTTTTCGACTTCAACGACTATTACAATGCATGAAAAATCCAAATCGTCAGGACATAAATACACGGGGACGGGTGTTCTTTCTTCTGAATAAAGAAGGTTCCAAACGAATCTTACGTCACCGTAATAATTCAGTTTTTTGGTCCATGCGGGACATAAATCATTAAAAGGCGCGATTCCTTTAGGTAAATCGACGCTCTTTTTTTCCTTTAATATTTCGCTAAAGGAAATGCCGTCAATAAACCATTCAAAATCAAACCAATTTGCGTTTTTTTGTATTTTTCTCTTCTCTATTCGGCTCAATTGTTTTTCCTCTTTCATAAATCAGGTTTGACTTAAAGAATTACCTAGGCTTTTTTCAATTCGACCAATACCCAGTCGTCGGAAAGCAATTCATATTCGTTGCCGCAACTCGGACAGAACCTGTTTTTCATTGCATTGAAACTCGTGCCGCAAGTGGGACAGGAAATCCTCGTCATTGTGAAGTTGATATTTACCGGTATATCCGTCCTTCTTTTAAAAGTCGCGCTGAATACGGGATGGGTAAAACGCACTTTATCGTCTTTAACCGAAAGAACGTCAAAATAACCTTTAAGTTCAACTGTTACAAAGCCGTCTTTTTCCTCGAAATGCTTAAGACCTATTATTCCCGAATAATTAAAATCGATAATATCCTTCATTTCGTCCGGAAGCGGTTCTCCTTTATAGCAGGCAAGTTCGTTCTCATCCTTTGCGTAAATTGCGGTTTTTATCAGAGAAATCGCTTTTCCTTTAAAATATTCGAAAGAAAACTCAGGCGTTATCTTCTTCATGCCTTTTTCAAAACGTTTTCTCGAATCCGCGGTTCCCATTCGGTAAAGATCTACGATTCCGCGCGCTATCTTAAAGAGCGTATGGAAAAACATAAACAAAAAGAATCCGTAAACCATGCCCAACAAAGGCCCGAACAGTATATCAGATGAGGGCTCCTGCACCGTTATCGGGAAAAGTTCCCTGAATGAGGGATTAAAAAGATAAATATATACGAGAATCGTACAAATAAGAGCGCAAAGAGGCCATCCGATCAATATCTGATTCCTGGTTATACCCAAATGATCAAAGAAATAAAAACCCGTAATCTTCGGTAACAAATCGTCCATTTTATACTGCGTACCGCAGTAAGGGCAACCGTTTTGAAGTTGCGCCACCGTCCCGTCCGCACCGCAGTTCGGACATATATATGGTTCATTGTCGGGATGTGCTCCGGATACAATATCCGTAACCGTTCCGTAAAAGCTGTTTCTTAAAGTGTCTTTGTATAAAATTTTGTTGTTCTTCTTTACAAGTCTTTTGATTTTAAAACTTCCGAATCCGACCGAGCTCGCATAGTGCCCGTCCTTCCAGTCGGCCACATCGAAAAATTGAGTTTCTTCGGTCTCTTTTTGCGTGGCTTCATATTCGAATTCCACGCCTTTTTCTTTGATTCTTTCGTTTTGAAGTTTAAGCGTATACGAAATATCATTATCCGCAAAAGGTATGGTTTCTCCCTCTCCTATGGCTTTTCCCAGAGAAGAAGTGAATTTTTTGAGTTTTTTCGTATACGAAGTTCTAAGCGGTATTGCCTGAAAATAATTCTGTCCCATTTTTTTCCCTCAATAATTTATAATTTTTTGTGCCTTATCGAATCAGTGCTTATTCTGAAGCTTATTCTGAAGCGTATTCGGAAATAATTTCTATTTTTCCCACAATATGACGATTGAATTCATCCAGTTCTTCGGCGGGCACCCACAATTCCTCATGATATGCGGCGCCTACAACATGGGATTCGTATTTCTTACAAAAATCGTCTTCGACTTCAAACCTAGTAACATAGCCTTTGTGATCGTCATTGTATTTAACGTTCCAGTTTTTTGCTATTTCATCGGCATATTTTTCGTTTAATACCGGATAAAAAATCGGCTGTTCGGGAAGGCGCGGCGGAAATGCTTTATATCCGCTTTTCTCTATGAGTCCCAGTTCTTTTGTTCCGACCGGTCTGTATAAAATCATTGTTCCATCCTCCGATACGTTTCCGTATTGGTTTTGTTTTATTTCAAGCCTTCAAAGTCACATTTGATTTTTTGAAAATCAAATGATTGAAAAAGGCGATTTTTCTGAATTCTTCCATACTGCTTGTTTTATTTTCAAGTTCAAGCATTTCACGATACCATTCATCCGTATATTTAATTTCGTTATTGGATGAGAGTCCGAAGAAAGTTCTTATTCCGTAAATTTTCGAAAGCGTCATATCCTTTTTTAGAAAATCCGTAAGGAATTCATTATCGTAGACGCTTCTTTTTCCAAACATACTGTTTTCCGTTACGTCGTTTAGCAAATCCAATGCAGCTTTGGGATTGTCTGACAAAACCGCACTTCCCATTACTCTTCCGTTAAGATTATGTTTGACTATCGATAAAATTCCGTCCGGTTTTAATATTCTGACGAATTGTTTTAATATTTCTTCCTTATCGTCGGTATATTCAAGGACATTGTGACATATAATCACGTCAAAGGTATTATCTTTTACATCCTTAAGATATTCAATCCCGCTCTTTATAAGCGTGTAGCCGTTTCCTTTTGCGCGAAGGTTATACATTTCCTCACTCGGTTCTATCGCATATACTTCATGATATTCGGAATAATGTTTCGCACTGATACAAAAACCCGCTCCGAAATCCAGAATCTTTAATCTTTTATCGTTCGGAATGACCAACTGTTTGAAGATCATTTCATAGAACATTCTTCCCCAGGGCTGATCAACCATATTTTTGTAATCTTTAATCGGATCCGACACTTTCGATTCTCCTGTTTCCCTTCCGTCAAATTATGATAGCGGCATTTTAAATCATCCGATATTAATATCCGTTTCTTTTTCTTCCTCTGTTTCTCCCATGGCTTTTTTCTTTTTTTGAATATTCGCCATGATCCTGTTGTAACTGTCGTCGTCCTTCATCCTTTTTGCGTTAATAAACGTGAATACGACAAGAAGAACCAAAATAATTCCCTGAACCGCAGGCCAGAAATAAATGAATTCGTACGAATCCAAGATGAATTTTCTGGTATTTATCCAATAAGCCAGATACACTTCGATAAAAATCGCCAAAAACGTCAAAACATCGGTAATCACATACATTACGGTACAGGTTCTGTATAGAGGTTTCCACGTCAGAATATAACTTATGATGCTCAACAGAATAATAAATGCCGACATAAGCACGATTAAAATCGAAAGCAACAGAATATGAAAACCATGATAATATTCTTCGACATAACAACCGTCAAGTCCGTCAAGGAAAGATACGAATCCGTCTGCAAAAGCAAATACGAACCCGTTCATGAACGGAATTGTATCGCCGAAAAACATCAGCACTCCCGAAAGTATACCCAAAATAAATTTGATGACTTTCATATTCCCCTCCAAATCAGAGCAAATCCGGGCATCGAAATATTTCGACGCCCCGAAAATGCTTTATAAATACTATATTATCAGTTACCTACCCACGCGTCAAAGCCCGGAAATCTGTGATAATATATGGTGAATTTCTCAAGTGTGTTTTTATTGTCATCGTATTCGTCCCTGTCTTTTTTGAGATAATCCTCGTAATCTTTGAGATCGACAAATTTCGGATAACTCAAATTCACATATATTATCGTGTTGTTTTCTTCATCAAGCAGGGCATATTCATATACGCTGTCATATCCGTCGGATGTTATGTATGCCGGGTAATTGTACATATTCTCGTCATATAAAACGTAACCGGTATACGAATCGTTTTGGAATGTAATTTCGCAGTTTATATCGGCAAGGCGCTTAACTTCGGCATTGTAATCTTCCTCATTGTATTCAGCCTTGAGGATAAAATATCCGTCGGTATCAAAAAGACCGGTTTTTGTCGAATAAGCATATTCGCTGTTTACCGCGTTGTTTAAATCTTCGGGGAAAATCATGAATTCGGAATTCATCTCGGAAGAAAACTCGGAAACCATCTTGGCTTTATCGTAATCTTCGCTTCCTTTTTTCGTCGGCGTCAGGGTCTCAACGAGCATTATCGCGATTAAAACTACAACCATGAAAATGTATCTTAAACATACCGCAAGCGCAATAAACAGAAAAATGATCAAACCGATCGTAACCGCTTTGTTTTTCTTTAGCCTTTGCAATACTCCGTTTACGTATAAAGTTAAAATCATCATTGCGACAAATGCCGCAAACGAAAGTGCCACGGCTATGAAGCTCAACAAACTCGGTTGATATTTCACGCACTGAAATACTATCGCAATCGCTAATATTATTACACCTATTATTCCTATTAAACGTACCGTTTTAAATAATCTGCCTTTTTCGTTATTGGCATAATCCGCCATTTTTTCGGCAACTTCTCTTACTTCTTTGTCCATCATCTCGCTTTTTCTTTCTCCTTCTATTATTTCTCTTACGTCAACATCATAGAAATCGGCTATTTCGACAAGTAAAGAAATATCCGGCATATTGTTACCGGTTTCCCATCTCGAAACGCTCCTTCCCGATACATTGAGTTTTTCCGCAAACTGTTCCTGGGTAATACCTTTTTCTTTTCTCAATTCTTTCAAAAAAGAACCGACTTTTTTCTGATTCATCGGTTTTACCTCCTTTCCTCTGCAGAATAATAAAAGTTTGCTGCAATTCACACGACACAAAGCGAGAAATGCCGTATTTTTGCAATTAGACACACATGTCTTATGATTTTATTTCATTTGTTTTACGTCAAGAATACCGGCAACTACGGCCAGTGCAAGGGATATTACGGTAAAGCCCACACCTACCGCGAGCGCAATACCCAGTTCCCATCCTTTTACGATTGCAAGAATTACAAGTACGATTGTAACAACAATTCCCGTAAGCCACAAAATTGCGGATATGAATTTGATAATCATACTTTTGGTTAATATTTCATTCTTTTTCATTATTTTTCTCCGGTATAAATTTTCACACAAGAATATTATATACGAAAAAGCCCATAATTTCCTTATTTTTTGACAGAGATTGACATTTGCAAACATTTGTTCGATAATATTCGTATGGACGAAGAAAGAAGTTATATCGCAATTGATTTAAAAAGCTTTTACGCTTCGGTCGAATGCGCCGAAAGAGGTCTCGATCCGCTTAAAACAAACCTTGTTGTCGCCGACGCTTCAAGGACGGAGAAAACAATATGTCTCGCGGTTTCTCCCTCTCTTAAAGCCTTCGGAATCCCCGGAAGGGCCAGACTCTTCGAGGTTTTGCAAAAGCTGGATTATGTAAATGCTTCGCGTTTAAGCCGTATCAAAGGAAGGCAATTCTCTTCCTCTTCTTTTGATGCCGATGAAATAGCTTCAAATCCCTCCTGCAAAATAGATTTTATCGCCGCCCCTCCGAGAATGTCTTTATACATGAAATACAGCACGGATATTTACCGCATTTATTTAAGATATATTTCACCCGAAGACATTCATGTCTATTCATGCGACGAGGTATTCATAGATGCTACCAAATATTTAAAATTCTACAATCTGAGCGCTCACGATCTCGCCAGAAAGATTATAAAAGACGTATTAAAAGAGACGCATATTACCGCAACGGTCGGTATCGGCAGCAATCTCTACCTTTGCAAAATCGCAATGGATATAGTGGCAAAACTTATTCCCGCCGACAGTGACGGTGTAAGAATCGCAGAACTCGACGAAAGAAAATACAGGGAAATTCTCTGGGATCACAAACCCATTACCGATTTTTGGCGATTCGGACCCGGTACCGCAAGAAGGCTGGCCGACATGGGCATTTATACAATGGGCGAACTTGCCCGTTTTTCGGAATACAACGAAGACAGGTTATACAAAATATTCGGAATAAACGCCGAGCTTATCATCGATCACGCCTGGGGTTACGAACCCTGCACCATTGAATATATCAAACAATACCGTCCGGAAAACAATTCGATCAGCACGGGTCAGGTTTTAAAAAGACCTTACAGCCACGAAGAAGGTGCGATAATAGTTCGCGAAATGGCGGACAATCTCTCACTCGATCTCGTATCCAAGGGTTTGCTCACCAAACAGATTGTTTTAAACATCGGTTACGAGATTTTTAAAGAAGCAGACAGCATCAAAAACTACAAGGGCGAGATAAGACTCGACCACTACGGCCGGCTTGTTGCAAAATACGCTCACGGAAGCCGCAATTTAAAAAGAAGCACATCTTCTTCCAAAATGATAACGGAAGCCGCTTTAAGCCTTTACGAAGAGATTACAGACCATAATCTTTGCATAAGACGTTTGAACATCTGTGCCGAAAGCGTCGTAAGCGAATTCGAATACACCAACGATTCCAAAGAAACGCAGCTCTCGTTATTTGTTGATTACGAAAAAGAAAAAGCCGAAGAGATCGAACTCAAAAAAGAAAAAGCCCTTCAGCTTGCTTCTTTGGAAATAAAAAAGAAATACGGCAAAAACGCTATTCTCAAAGGTACCAATTTCTTGGAAGGCGCTACCGCAAGGGAGCGAAACGAACAGATAGGAGGTCATAAGGCATGAGCGATTACAGCGATATCATAGATCGTCCTCATTACCAATCAAAAAAAAGGCCGCACATGTCAATGTACGACCGTGCCGCCCAGTTTTCGCCTTTCGCAGCGCTGACGGGTTACGAAGAATCCGTGGAAAATGCCGCGGCCGAAGAAACCGACAGGATGAATGCCCTGCCTTGCTTTAACGAGGACGATGAATTTTTAAAAGAATCCAAAAAGGATTAAACATTCTTTTTCTTTGCAAAAAGCCCGATTTTGTTATCGGATATAAAGAATCCCAAAAGAAGAAGCGCGATGCCTATTACCGTGTAAATAAATACATCTTTTATATCACGTACTCCGTCAGAGAAGAACGGAATTTTAGCCGATATTTCCTTGTGATATTCGAGAAATACCGAAAACGAATTGTTCAAAAGATGGAATAATACGGTAACGAATATGCTTTTTGAATTGTAAATCATATAAGACATTATAAGTCCCATTATCGTAACATATATGAACTGCAAAAGATTCATATGGTATGCCGCAAAAACAACGGCGGTAATAATGCATGTTGCGAGAGCAGGGATTTTTTTGTTTTTAAGCGTACCGTAAAGAAATCCCCTGAACGCTGTTTCTTCGGCTATTGCTGGCAATATTCCTACAACAATCAAAGAAGGTATAAATCCTCCGAGCGAAACAGCATTTGCAAGCGATTCGTTATCCGAAGCCAATGTCGGAATAAGATTATACAATATGCTTACTATCACGGTATTTATTATATATGAACCCACAACGAAAAATACTGCCCCGATCATTTCTTTTACGCCGGGTTTTTGAAGCGAGAAAAGATTTTTGAAATCGGTTTTCATATACCATGCATAAATTGCGGGTACAAGGAAAATAATCAATTGCGTAAGGGCATATCCGGCAAATCCGAAACGAAGGATAACATATCCTCCCGCAAAACATGATATCAAAAACATTATCGCAAAAACCAATACGATATCTCCCACACCGGGAATTTGTTTTTCTTTCATATTGGCTCTTTTTTCGAATATTCTTACGCTTCTTACACCCTCCGTAAACAATATGTCTTCGGACGAGAAGACCTTTGTCATTATATAAATCGCAATGATTGTATGAATCATTGTGGAAAAGAATACAATCGCAATAAGATAGGGGTTTAAATTAAGCATAAAGAGCTCTTTTATCAAAAGAGATACGTTTAATATCGGAACGATTGCAAGGCCGAAATTCAATTTGACGCCCGGAAGTGCGGAAAGGCCTGCGCCGGTCATAAGCAAGAGCATCATCGGCGTTGTGAAATTGTTTGCTTCTTTTACGCTCTTGGCCGTAAAATCGACGCAAAGGCAGAGAGCCGATACAAACATCGAAAACAATACAATAACAACAATCATCAAAAGTATCGAAGGTATGAACTGCGTAAATTTGAATTCACCGACGAAAGTTTCTGCAAGCGCCATGGAATTAAAAAGATAAATTCCCATTAACGCGAACGAACAGATATTTATAAAAACAGAAAAGAGCGCAAATATCGAAACCGCAAGGAATTTTGAAATCATCATATGCGTATTGCCGATGGGCAGGGTAATCAAAGTTTCCAGAGTACCCCTCTCCTTTTCGCCGACGGAAACGTCGATTGCAACCGTAAAAGCCCCCATGAGAACGCTTATTATCATCATAAAAGGCATAATATATCCGATAAGCATTCCGGTGGTTTCTTCTTTGCTCGAAAAATCTTTGTATGTAATCTCAAAAGGATCGGTTTTAAGCAATTCGTAATCTTCAATCGAATTTTTCAGGCGTTCGTCGACTATTTTGTCGCCGTAGTCTTCAAATACCTTTTCAAGCATGCTTTTGCAGGTCGAGGATTTGTTTGCCGAACTCATACTGTAAATATTAATGTCAAAATATTCGCTCTCGGTAATTTTGTATGAAATTATCGCATCGAGTTCCCCGTCTCTTATGCTTTGTTCGAAATCATCGGACGTTCCGATATCTTTAACGTCAAAATGGTATTCGTATTCTTCAAGCGCATCGCCAAGAAGGGATTTTAAAACGGCGCTTTCTTTGTCCGACTCGTTGACGATTCCGACTTTATAAGTCTTAACCGTGGCTTCACGCATGATATTCGATGTAATAAGCATGGAACCCAAAAATACAAGGGGATAAAGAATTAAGGGAACGATAATCGTGATAATGATTGTTTTGGTATCCCTGAAAATATCCACCATTTCTTTTTTAAGAAGAGTGAAAATGATTTTTTTATTCATCGCTTCCGCCCTCCCTTAAAATAAGTTTCTTAAAGGTATCGCGCAGATTGTTGGTTCCTGTCTCTTTCATCAGTTCTTCGGGAGTTCCGTACGCGATTTTTTTGCCCTTGTAAATCATAAAAATATTATCGCAAAGATACTGTGCCTCTTCCATGTAATGCGTGGAATAAAGCACGGTCTTTCCGCTCTCTTTTTCTTTTTTCATAAAGTCTACGATTGCATCGGAACTAATAACATCAAGTCCGAGCGTAGGCTCGTCGAATATATAGATTTCGGGGGAATGAATAAGACATCTGGCAATATTCGCTCTTTGCGTCTGACCGGTCGAGAGTTTCTCGATACGATTGTCCATAAAAGCCTGCATGCTTAAAACTTCTTCGATATAAGCGATTCTTTTATCCGCTTCGTCTTTATCGATTTGATAAATATCCGAAAGTATTTTAAGCATTTCCCTTGTGGAAAAACGATTGTAGAGTTTTGTATTGCCCGAAAGATAGCCGATGTGTTTTTTCTTTTCGACCGTATCTTCGATTACATTGTTATTTGAATCAAATATACTGATATTTCCGCTGTTCGGGGTCATTAATGACGCCAGCATTCTCAAAAGCGTGGTTTTGCCCGCACCGTTTGGTCCGAGAATCCCTAATATTTCTCCGCTTCTTGCTTCAAAAGAAACATCGTTTACGGCAAAGAATTCTTCTTTTGTTTTGCTTTTAAAGCCGAATTTTTTCGAATCGTTCTTCTTTATGTTTCGAGTAAACTGCTTGCTGACGTTTTCAACTTTAATCATTGAATATATTCCCCGTATACATTATTTGGACAAAAGTTCCACCGGTTTTTCGAGAATTCTTTTAAGCTTGATATGGGGCGGTTCCTTTTTGTCGATAATACCCACTCTGATAAATTTAATGCCGGCGTTTTTGGCGCCCAAACAATCCGTAAAAAGCTGATCGCCGATTGCAACCGTCTCTTCTTTTTTAAGGGACATTTTTTCAAGCGCAACAATATAATTTTTCGCCTTCGGTTTATCCGCTTTATGGATATAATCGAGTTTTATGTTTTCAATAAAAAGCTTTACTCTTTCTTCGTTGTTGTTGCTTAGAATGAAGATTTTATATCCTTTTTGCAAAAGCTTCGAAACCAACTCATCGCTTTTTTCGTTGCATGGTGCGTCATGCGCGACAAGAGTATTGTCTATATCGAATATTATTCCTCTTATCCCTTCATCGAAGAGCTTATCGAAATCGATTTCATATACCGAAGCAGCTTCGATATCGGGTTTGAATTTATTAATCATTTGCCGTCTCCAAATATGAACTGTCCAAAAGGTTCTTTGTATATTCGGTGGAAGGGTTTGTAAAAAGCACTTCGCTTTCGCCTTCTTCAACCACTTCGCCGTCTTTGACTATATAAATATAATTACAGATTTCCCTTACGACCTTAATATCATGAGAGATAAAAAGAATCGCAAGATTTTTCTTTTCGTTTAACTTTTTAATAAGCCTGATAACCTGCTTTTGTACCGTAACATCGAGTGCCGATACCGGTTCGTCCGCAATGAGAATGTCGGGATCTGACAACAAAGCCATCGCAATGCCGATTCTTTGTCTCTGCCCTCCCGAGAGCTCGTTCGGATAATGATCCAAAACACTCTCATCAAGTTCTGTTTCCTCAAGAATGTTTTTGATAAGCCTGTCGCTATCGGCAAAAGAAGCCGGATTGCCGTATCTTATCGTTTCCTTCAAAAGCCATCCTACTCTCTTCGCGGGATTTAGGGATGCGTAATTGTCCTGAAAAATATAACCGATTTTTTTGCAGATTATCTCTCCGGAATCGGGAACTATCTGCGCGGAAATACATTTTGCGAGCGTTGATTTGCCGCATCCGCTCTCGCCCAAAAGACCGACGATACTGCCTTTATTAACGTATAAACTGACGTTTTTCAAACCCTTGTCGGACTTTGGATACGTATATGTTAAATTTTTTACTTCACAAACTTTTTCTGACATAATTTTAGAATATTAACTGTTTAGTGTATTCCTTTGCGGGATTTTCGAAAATATCTTTTACGCTTCCTTCTTCGACAACAAGACCGTCCTTCATTACCAAAACTTTGTCGCACAAAGCCTTAATAACGGTTAAATCGTGCGATATGAAAAGAATCGAGGTTTTTGTTTTGCGATTCAATTCTTTTAAAACGTCTATTATCTTCTTTTGAACCGTAACATCAAGTGCGGTTGTCGGTTCATCACAGATTAAAAGCTTTGGTTTTAAAACAAGCGCTGCAGCAATCATTGCCCTTTGTCTCTGACCGCCCGATATCTGATGAGGATACGAATCGTATATCCTTTCGGCATCATCGAGTCCGACGCTTTTCATAACTTCAAGCGCGCGTTTTTTCATATCTTCCTTGGACAGATTTAAGGATTTTTTTCTGATTCGCATCGCTTCCTCAACCTGAGGACCGACTTTCAGCACAGGGTTCATCGAATTGAGCGGATCCTGGAATACAAAGCCGATATCCTTACCCTGAATCTCTCTAATTTTGCTTCTCGGCGAATTCAAAATATCGGTTCCGTCAAAATCAATGCTTCCGGATTTGGTCAAATCCTTTCGGTTTAACAAACCAGCAATTGCCATGGCGGTCATGCTTTTGCCCGAGCCCGATTCGCCCACTATTCCGAGAATCTCTCCGTCTTCAATTGTAAAATCGACATCCTTAACAGCCACTTCCGGCAATTCGTGGTCGAAAAATTCAATCTTTAAATCTTTTACTGTAAGCATGATGAAATGATTCTCCACTCGACAAAAGTCCGATACCAAAAAGCAAAACCACAAGCGAAAGCGCAGGAAAAAATACCATATAGGGCGCACTTCTGATATATCCGCCCGCATCCGAAAGAAGTGTTCCGAGCGATGCAAAAGGCGGCTGAACGCCGATACCGAGGAAACTTAAACCCGCTTCCGCCAAAATACAGTTGTTAAAAGCAATAAAAATACAGTTGATAAAAGTCTCCGTCACATTCGGAAGAATATGCACGAATATTATTCTCGCCGTCGGAACCTTTAAAAGTTTTGCCATTTTAACATATTCAAGTTCTCTTTGTTTCCTGAATTCGGAGCGCATCATTTTCGCAAAAGAAGGAATTATAGCAATCCCCAACGCAAATGTTACCTGCACCATTCCGGATCCGAACAAAGACACAAAAACAAGCGCCAGCAAAAGCGACGGTACAGCAAACAAAACATTGATGATTCCGGTAAAGAAATCATCGACAATACCGCCGAAATATCCGCAGAGCGCTCCTATTAACGTTCCGAAAAACGTTCCTATCAAAACACTGAAAAAGGAAATGACCACAGAGATACCCATTCCCATCTGGGTTCTCTTTAAGATGTCTCTTCCGAATTCGTCGCAACCGAAGGGATGCAAAAAGGAAGATCCTTTAAGAATTAAGTCTTTATTCATAGCATCAAAAGAGTTGCGGTTCAAAAATCCGAAAAGAACAAATGCAATCATTATGGCTACAATGATTAAACCGACCTTCTTTTGATTGTTTATTTTAATTTTTTTCATAATTTAAAATTGCTTTGGCGAGATTTGCAGCGCCGTGGCCGAGATTCAGTCCCAGAATGTTTTTGCAGATATCTTTTCTGTTCTCTTCAAAAGTCAGAGATTTGAAGCCCTCAACCAGGTCTCCGTAAAATCTGTTGCTCTTATTAACGAAATCGCCGCCGTATACCATCAAATTCTTCTGTGTAAGACCCGTCATCAAAAGATTCTGGCTGTAATCGCTTTGGAATACACACGCTGGTATATTGCAGCTTAAAATATCATAACAGACCGAATCAGCAACCGTTACCGCAAGGTCGCAGCTTTTTATAAGTTTCGGATAATTCGTAATATCGGGTTCCACTATTATCTGCGAGGAGGTATTGCTCATTTTAAAAAGCTTGTCCCTCGTCGAAGCGTTCTTTGTGGTAACCACACGAAGTCTCACACTGTCATCAACACAGTCCAAAAGGGAATCCACTATTCCGGGCGCAAGTTCATGAGTATCAAGTTCGCCGGTATAAACCATAATGCTTTCAATGTCGTTAATCGGAGGTTTCCGTAAAGACAGCGAAATATCGTTTCCAAAAGGAGCATAATCCATTCCGAGAAGAAGGTTTGTATTTCCCTTGTATTTTGTTTCGTAATTTAATTTATCAACGTACAGATTATAATTGACGACGCAGTCCACGTCATAAACATCATAAAGATAATCTTCGATAAGAACGGCCTTGCAGACCTCCCTTAACGAACAGAAAGCAGTATTTGAGACATCATAACTGTCCACAACGCATACTTTCGCACCCGTTTCGACGATAATGTCCTTAAGTCTGTTAATTGCCTTCTCACTTCCGAGAGTCATTGAAGGAACAGTTTTATATTCCATAAAATTGTTCTCCAAAACGGAAATGTCGGAATCTTCTCTTGTTACAAAAAGCACACTGCCCCCCAGCAGTTTGATGGCTTTTGCAATCGCGATGCACCTTTTCATATGACCTTTTCCGATCATCGAATTGGCATCAACCCTGAAATTTACCATATGCAATACCCCGAATACAAACACGCCTTACGGCGAAACCTAGATCCTAACCCTCGGATCTATAATTACATGTATGATATCCGTAATAAAACTTATTACCATTATAAACAATGCAATCATCAATACTTCGGCTTCTACCACGGGAAAATCCCTCGTGGAAATCGAATTGATCAAAATCTGTCCGAGTCCCGGAACGGAGAAAACCTGCTCTATTACGATTCCGGAACATATCATGTCGGCCGCTATCATTCCGATAAAAGTGACAGTCGGCATTGCGGCGTTTTTCAATACATGTCTGTACAAAAGACCCGTTGTATTGTTGCCCCTTGCATACGCGGTAGTCGAATAATCTTTCGAAGCCTCTTCAAGAATATTTCCTTTAAGCAATCTTATACACATTGCTATTTTCGGAAGTGCAAGTGCAAAGGACGGAAAAATCAGAAAATACAAAAATCCGAAGAAATCGGTCTTATACGAGACATAACCGCCCGGTTTAAACCATTTTAAAACAATTCCGAAAAGAAATGTAATTATAAGTCCTAATACAAACGAGGGAATCGACATTGCCGTCTGATTTAACGGCGAGATAATTTTATCCGATAATCCTCCCGTATGTTTAGCAGTATATATTCCAAGAGGAAACGAAATAACGATTACAAACGCAAGCGCCATAAGCGACATTACGAGATTGATCATTATTTTTTCTTTTAAAAGCGAAGATACGGAAATACCGTATGTATATGAAGTACCGAAATTTAGGGTGAAAATGCCGCCCAGGAATTTGAAGTATCTTACTACAAAAGGCTGATCGAGTCCCCATTTCGCTCTTAAGGACTCTATCATTTCGGGTGTTGCCCTGGTACCCAGCTTATCCGTAACGGGATCGCCGGGTACCAGTTCAAAAATCAAAAATATTACAAAACTGGTAACAATCAGGGTTATAATCAATAAAATAAATTTTTTGATTATATATTTTCCCATAGATTATTTTACCGCCTTGATATTCGTTAAATCGAGCACATACAAAGGATAGAATTTGTATCCCTCGAAATTCTTGTTTAAAGCCACAAAATCAGGTAAATCCTGAATATATACGTTTGCTGCGTCATCGTTCAAAATCTTTGCGCATTCCTTGTAATATTTCGTAGCGTTCTCGTCATCGGAAGCAGAGATTGCTTTTGAGAATGCGGCATCGTATTCGGGATTGTCGTAATTGGTGAAATTATCTCCCGCATCGGATGTGAATCTTGACAAAAGAGCATTTGCGCTTAAATTTGCGGCATCGACACCGATTACGGTCGAATCGTAATTTCTTCCGAGATAAACATCACTGATCCATGTATCCCAATCAACTTTTACGATTTCGGCATTGATACCTATGAGCGCAAGCTGATTCTTTAAAACAAGAGCCGTATCAACATGCTGATCGTAATTCGAAGGAACCGTAATGGTCATATCGAATCCGTCGGGATAAGCACTCTTCGAAAGGCAGTCTTTTGCTTTCTGAATATCCGCATCGTAAACGCTTGTTAAGGATTCATCGAAATATTTGCCGAAGTTAGGATAAATGCTTGTACCGATTTTGGCACCGCTTCCGTTTGAAACATAATCCATTACTTCTTTGGCATCAACGGCGTAATTCATTGCCTTTCTGACATTCACATCGTTAAAAGGCTCAAAATCATGATTTAAATACAATGCCTGAACAAGGTTCATTGTTCCTTCGTAAACATTGAATTTTTCTTTGTCAAGCTGCATTTTCTGACCGTTGGTCATATGAATGCACATGTCAATCGTACCGCCTTCAAGTTCCATAGCGATTGTATCGGGATTGGTACAGATTTTGAATGTTACATTCTTAATATTTCCGCCCTCTCCCCAATAACCGTCGAATTTTTCAAATACAACGTTTTGAAGAGGACTTCTTGATACGTATTTGTAAGGTCCCGTACCGATGCATACACCGTCGGGATTTGTATTGCTTTTCGGAATAATTGCCGATTCAACGCTTGCCAAATACGAAAGAAAAGCGGGATCCGCGGATGCCAGCTTTATTTCGATTGTATCGTCCGATACGACATTTACCTCCGAAATATTTAAAAAGGCCGAACTTACGGGTTCATCTCCGCTTCGTCCGGCAAATTTGTTGATTGAATATTCCAAATCTTCAATCGTGACCGCATTGCCGTCATGAAACTTAATTCCGTTTCTCAACTTAAATGTGTAACATAGTTTGTCCTCTGATACTTCTACACTTTCAGCTACCGCAGGCACAATGTTTCCGTCACTATCAGGTTTTACGAGTCCCTCAAAAACATTGAAGAAAATTTCCTTAGTTCCTGCCGCCACCATCTTGTGGGGATCAAGACTGTCATCAATGTCCTGAGCGATACCAATAGTTATAGAATCGGAATTCTTTGCCTTATCGTCTGTGCACGCACACAGTACAGTAGTCAAAGCGAGTAAGCAAAAAAGAACGAGAGTTTTG
>JAEEGL016892854.1_pt1 | contig 28196 bp, 29 predicted proteins | sample 9134231 | NCBI WGS metagenome assembly JAEEGL01 (sample SAMN16246548, study PRJNA631951) | gut metagenome | biome: gut microbiome; feature: rumen; material: fiber-attached | host: Bos | place: Iran: Karaj | collected 2018-10
GTTTGGCTTTGAAGAAAAGAAAGAGCTCTGGAAAGAGGATCAGGAAATTCCCGCAGTATACAAGCTGTGAAATCCGTTTTTCCGAGACAATAGTATCGATCTCGAATCTCCGCGCAAAATGGACAACGGCATATTCCTGACGTCGAGGGTCGTGTGGGCAGCGTGGATAACGGTATTTTTATTCACGCTGTTGTCCCAAGGCATGTGGAGACGGTATGCTGCTTGTACCACCAATAGAACGTTTTCATTTCAGTACCGCATGGACCGAAGAATGCAGAGTATCTGAATAAAAAATGTGATCGGTAAATCGAGAAAGATGAGGATAATAATATGACTGCGGCGGAATGGATCACTGCGATCGTGGTGTTTTCGATCGCGATCGGAATGGCGATAATCAGTATCAGGCACTTCAAGGATCAAGGTTTTTTATTCAACAATGCATATATCTACGCCACGAAAAAAGAGCGGGAAACAATGGATAAGAAACCTTACTACAGACAGTCGGCGATCGTATTCCTGATACTGTTTTTCGTTTTTGTTGTTATCGGAGTATCTGTAGTCCTTAGGGACGGAAGGATCAATCTTCTGGTGATCCCGCTCATTCTGGCCGCGGTTACTTATGCGATTGCCTCATCGATACAAATCAGCAAAAAGGAGAGAAAGTAGGCAAAGATACCGGCAGACACGGTTTGCGGAGCATCGGCGCCTTCGTGTGGTTTGCAAGGATCATCGAATGGGAATTTCCCGGCTTTTCCGTCGACCGCTGCTTCGACCGGCTTCTGCAGTTGCAGAAGACCGTGGAGCGGGACGGAAAGATCACCGGAACGACCCACCGGTACCTGATCGTTGCCGAAAAAGGTCGATAAGACGCCAACGCCCGCATGGGCGGCGACGGATATGCGCCGCCGAGAATATCTGAAAAAACGCGACAGGAGGCCGCTACGGTGAACGAGAACAAACCCAAACACGCCCCGGTCAAAAACCGCCATCTGCTGCTGATGCTCCTGCTGGCCCTGCTGATGCTGCTGACGGTCGCCGCCGTCGTCGTCACCAGCGTGGTCATCCTCGATCGCACCACCCGTGAGCACCGCGAGCAGATCATCGTCAACACCGCCCGCCTTGCGGCCGCCCGCATCGACGGCGATATGGTCGACGGCTGGCTCGCCGACGGGCAGAACGACGCCTATTTTGCCACGGCGGAAGAACTGGAGAACATCCTGCACAACACCCCCTACCTCCAGTACCTCTATGTCTACCAGATCCGGGAGGACGGCTGTCACGTCGTCTTTGATTTCGACTCGGTGGACGAGGAGACCGGCGAACTCGTGGAGGGCAGCGACTTCGGCGACGTGATCGGTTTCGACGAGAGTTGGGAGGACCTCGTTCCCATTCTGCTCGCCGGCGGCGAGGTCGACACCCGGGAGACCAAAGATACCTTCGGCTGGCTCCTAACCCGCTACGAACCCGTCAAGGACGAAAGCGGCAAATGCGTCTGCTACGTAGGCGCCGACCTCTCGATGCAGGGTGTGCAGGACTACGTCGTCAGTTACGTCGTCCGCATCGCCGTCATTGCCGTCGTCTTTCTGGCCGGCTGCATCCTCATCGGGATGCGTCTCTACATCGGGACCCGCCGCGCCGACCAGATGGACGTCCTTATCGCCCAGCAGGCGAGGGACAAAGAACTGACCCGCGAGATCATCGAGGCCTTCGCCAAGGTGGTCGACCTGAAAGATTCCTATACCCAGGGCCACTCCTTCCGCGTGGCGCGCTACACCGAAATGCTTGCCCGCGAGATGGGCTGCGATGAGGAGACGGTCGAGAAGTACCGCAATATCGCGCTCATGCACGACATCGGCAAGGTCGGCATCCCGGACAGCGTTCTCAACAAGCCGGGCAAACTGACGGAGGAGGAATACTCGCTCATCAAGTCTCATGCCTCCCGCGGGTATGACGTTCTGGAGACCATCAGCCTGATGCCGGAGATCGCCATCGGCGCCCGCTCCCATCACGAGAGGCCGGACGGCAAAGGTTATCCGCTGGGCTTGAGCGGAAACGAGCTGCCCCTTGTCGGTCAGATCATCGCCGTGGCCGACTGCTTCGACGCCATGTATTCCAACCGCCCCTACCGCTCCCGCATGAACTTTGACCGGGTCGTCTCCATCATAAAAGAGGTTTCCGGAACGCAGCTTTCCGCGCCCGTGGTCGACGCTTTTCTCCGTTTGGTCGACAAAGGCGAGTTCCGCGCCCCCGACGACGACGGAAGCGGCTCCACCGAGTCCATCGAAAACATCCGCAGCGAAAAGGCCTGACCAACACATCTTTTCATCCGTTTTTAGGAGAACAGAAAATGCGACTTATTGAACTAAAATGCCAAAACTGTGGAGCCGCCATAAAAATAAATGCCAATCAAAAAGAAGCGGTTTGCGAGTATTGTGGGGCAAAGTTTGCCATTGATGACGAAGTTCAGCACATTCATTATGATAACGCTGAACAAGCTGGCTATGAGTTCGAAAAAGGAAGGCAAAAAGCTCAGGCTGAACAACAGGCAAAAAATATACATAAGAGCACTTATGCTCAACAAGTCAGCAGACAACAGAAGAAAAACAGAATATGGTTGTGGGTGATTGGTTGGATAATTATTTTCCCACTTCCGCTAACTATCTTAATGGTTCGGAACAAAGGACTAAACAAATGGCTTCGCATAGGAATTATCGTTGTTGCTTGGATGGTTTACTTTGCAATAGGTGCTTCAGGAGGAAGAACTAATAGTGATAATCCGTCAAGCATAGACAATAACCCAATTGAGAACATCAGTAAACAGGTAACTATTGCACCCGAAAAGAGTTATTCGCTTGACGGCATTGTAAATAACAGTTCATCGTCTTATAGAAAAAACGAGGAACTAATTACAAAGTTTGTCTGCGAAGTAAATGAAACAAGCGCATCAAAAATTGTTAGTGTTGATTTTAAAAACAATCATAAAAAAGCAACGCTGACTTTTAATGATGATTCCACATATACAGTGTGGGATCAAGTGGATAACTCAAGTGTGAATTATAACTTCGGCATTGAAATAGGTTTCAACAATGGCAAGGCCACGGTAGACAATTATGACGGTGTTATTACGGCGATGATTAATGTACTCGATAACAATTATGATATCGAGAAGATACAAACTATTATTTCCGAAGCAAAAAAGAATGGAAGTTGGTCTAGCGACTCTATTTACGTAGAGTACAAATATACAGAGAATGCGGTCGGTTATCAACAAGGCGATCATTACTGGGTATCGATTCAAGGAAATAACTACAAATAATCATATGTTTTTCTCGCCGAAAGAAACTGTCTGACGAATCTCCGTGTATGCCGCCCTGAGAACAGATATAAAGGATATGGATCTATGACAGTATACGAAGTGGAATTGGACGACGCCGTGTTGGCTAAACTGATCCGTTTTTCGGAGGACTGGGCGAGGGAGAACAGCTGCTTCGGTTACCGGCCGAACGAAAGGTCGGACGTCGAAGGGAACCGCATCTTCCTTGCGGAAGACGGCGGCGAGGTCGTCGGATATCTGTTCGGAAAGGTATGCAAGTCGGAGCGGATGACCTCCGTTATGCCCGAAGGAACGCCGTATTTCGAAGTGGAAGAGATCTACGTGGTCCCGGAGAGGCGCTCCCGCGGGATCGGAAAAGCGTTGTTCCGTCATGCGGAGAACGCGGTGAAAGAGGAAGCGGAATACGTCGTTTTGAGCACGGCCGTAAAGAATTGGAAAGCGATATTCCACTTCTATCTGGATGAGTTGGACATGCGGTTTTGGAGCGCAAGGCTGTTCAAAAAAATCGGATAGATCCCGATCCGCCGCGTTTCAGAATGGCGTCCGTAGTCAGATTGATATTTCTGCGATGCGCCGAATGCAGAATCGTGTCGATTCGCCGCATCGGTCGGATATGAAGAAGGGAACCCAATGATCTCACTGCTTATTTCTTTTGCCGTCCTGATCGTCGGCTATCTGCTCTATGGCAGGCTGGCGGCCAAGGTCTTCGCGCCGGACGGGCGCGCGACGCCGGCGATCGCCGTCAACGACGGGGTGGACTGTGTGCCGATGCCGACGTGGAAGGCTTTCCTGATCCAGCTGTTGAACATCGCCGGCACAGGGCCGATCTTCGGGGCCCTGATGGGCGCCGTGTTCGGTCCCGTCGTGTTCCTGTGGATCGTGTTCGGTTCGATCCTCGGCGGCGCGGTCCACGATTACATGATCGGCATGATCAGCTCGCGGCACCACGGCACGTCCGTCGCCGAGCTTTCGGGCGAATACTTCGGAAAGGGTGCCAAATGGGTCATACGGCTGTTCGCGGTCGTCCTGCTGGTGCTGTGCGGCACCGTCTTTGTCACCAGCCCGGCGGAACTTCTGGAAAAGATCACGCCGGAGTGGATGAGCGGCGCGTTCTGGACCGTCGTCATCCTCGTCTACTATCTGCTTGCGACGATCCTTCCGATCGACAAGTTGATCGGAAAGTTTTATCCGGTATTCGGCGTTCTTCTGATCGTCATGGCGGCCGCGGTCATCGGCGGCATCCTTTTCTCGGGCGGCGCCTATTCCATTCCGGAGCTGTCCCTTCACGATCTCCATCCGGACGGCACGCCGATCTGGCCCTATATGTTCATCACGGTCGCCTGCGGCGCGATCTCCGGTTTTCACGCCACGCAATCCCCGATGATGGCAAAATGCATCCGAACGGAAAAAGAGGGCAGAAGCGTATTCTACGGCGCCATGATCTGCGAATCCGTCATCGCGCTCGTATGGGCGGCCGCCGGGGTCGCGTTTTACGGCACGACCCAGCTGCTCGGCGAGGCGCTGAAGTCGGGCGCGTCCAACGTGGTCTACGAGATATCCACCGGCGTGCTGGGCGGCTTCGGCGGCGTCCTCGCGGTGGCCGGCGTTGTGATCTGTCCCATCACCTCCGGGGACACCGCGTTCCGCAGCGCGCGGCTGATCCTTGCGGAGACCTTCCGTCTGGAGCAGAAGCAAATCAAAAACCGGTTGCTGATCACGATCCCTCTGCTCGTCGTCGGCGGGGCGCTGACCGCATTCGCCATTCTGAACGCCAACGGCTTTCAGATCGTCTGGCGATATTTCTCCTGGAGCAATCAAACGCTGGCGGCGATCGCTCTGTGGACCGCGACGGCATACCTTTTGAAGAAGGGAAAATACCGCTTCGGCTCGCTGCTGACGGCGCTTCCCGCGGCCTTTATGTCCGCCGTGACCGTGACCTATATCCTGATGGCCAAAGAGGGCTTCCGGCTCTCCGCCGTGATCGCTTGCCCGGCCGGCGCCGCGCTTGCGGCGGCGTTGCTGGTCGTTTACGCGGTCCGGCTGATCCGAAACTGTACTCGCCCGAAAACGCCGAGAGGATGAAACGGATATGAAAAAAGTGCGCATCACAGTCAAGCGGGTCGCCCGCTACGAAGATCTGATCGAGCAGTATGAAAACCCCATCGAACACGCCTGCGAAATGCGCCCCGGGCGGGAATTTATTGCGAACGGCTGGCAAAAGCCCGACGGGTTCTGCGACAGCGCGTGGGAGGTGCTTTCCCCCTTCGTGATGGCGCTGTCGCACGGCGCGGAAAACCTCTACGACGGATGGATGAAAAACGGCAGGTCGGCGATGATCTCCTGCAATGACGGATTTCGTCCGGTCAGCTTCCTTCTCGAAACGATGGAGGAAGACGCGGAATAAAAAGCCTCGGCTTTCGGAGGAACGTATGGCGCTGAAACTGATCAAACTGACAAAAGAATACGAGCGCAGGCTCGGCGAGATGATCGACGAATGGAAAGCCGATCAGGAGCAAAATCATACGAACGGGTCGCCCTGGGCGATCTTCAAAAACGACTATCACGATTTTGATCACTATCTGGCACATCTGGAGATAAAGGCCGCGACGGAAAACCGCGTGCCGGACTCCGTGTTCTTCCTGCTGGACGAGGAGCGCGATCGGCTGCTGGGCGCGGTGAACATCCGCCATTATCTCAACGACGCGCTCTTGAGAGAGGGCGGCCATATCGGCGACGGTATCCGCCCGAGCGAGCGCGGAAAGGGCTACGGCACGGAACTGGTCCGCCTCGCGCTGATCGAGTGCAGAAAGCTGGGGATCGACCGGGTCCTCATGGTCTGCGATAAAGACAACGTCGCCTCCGCCAGAACCATTCAAAAAAACGGCGGCGTGCTGGAGAACGAATTCGTCGATTCCGACGGCGTCGTCAATCAGCGATACTGGATCGAGCTCTGAAGCGGGAGAGGGTCAATGATCATTCTGATCACCGGCGCGAGCCACACGGGCAAAACCGCGCTTGCGCAGCGGATGCTGGAGAAATACGAATACCCCTATCTTTCGATCGACCATCTGAAAATGGGTCTGATCCGCAGCGGACACACGAACCTCACGCCGGAGGACGACGGCGCGCTCACCGGGTTCCTCTGGCCGATCGTCCGCGAGATGATCAAAACGGCGATCGAAAACGATCAGAATCTTATCGTAGAGGGCTGCTACGTCCCCTTTGATTGGCGAGGAGATTTTGACGTCTCCTATCTTTCGTCCATCCGCTTTATCTGCCTTTCCCTGACAGACGCTTACATCGATGCGCACCTGGAGGACGTGCGCGCGCACGCCTCGGACGTTGAGAGGCGGCTGTGCGACACCCCCCTCACGGCGGACTGGCTGAAGGAAGAAAACCGCGCGTATGCCGAGGGCTTCCGTGCGCGCGGCGAGCGGGTCGTGCAGATCGGGTCGGATTACGAAAGAGAGATCGCCGCTCTGCTGAACGGCTTCGGCGTCCGGGAATAGAGGGCGGCATGGAATTTATCGACCGTTATCCATCCCTGCTCGGGGGCATCGTGCTTGCAGCAGATGGCGAATACTTGACCGGCCTCCGGTTCGACGGGCAAAAGGATCGCCGCGGCCTGCCGGAGACGGCGTATACGGAGAAAGAACTCCCGGTCTTTGAACAGACGAAGAAGTGGCTCGATATCTACTTCCGGGGCGCCGACCCGGGTTTCACGCCGCCGCTCCGGATCCGGGCGACCGGGTTTTGCCGGGCAGTCCTGGACATTCTGACGACGGTCCCCTACGGGCAGACGGTGACTTACGGGGAGATCGCGAAGCGGATCGCGGAGGAGCGAGGCCTTGCGCGAATGTCCGCGCAGGCGGTCGGCGGCGCGGTCGGCCGCAACCCCATCGCGCTGATCGTCCCGTGCCACCGGGTGATCGGGGCAGGGGGAGCCCTCATCGGCTATGCCGGAGGGATCGAAAGAAAACGGGCGCTCCTTGCGCTCGAGAGCGAGCCCTGCCCCTATGAGAACTGACGGACGTACCCCTGCGGGTAAAAAATACGTTAGATCACAAAAACAGGCGGCGTCGCCGCCGGGATCTCGGAGGAGATATGAAACTGGTAACCACCACGGCCGATCTTGCGCCCTACTTGAAAGATCGAAGCGTCGCCGCGCCGCTCGCAGCGATGAGTGCGACGGGCTTTAAGCATATCGATCTGTCGCTCTATCACGTCATCTATAAAGATTCCCCGTGGATCGCGCCCGGCGACGGCTGGAAGCGGGAAGTGGAAGACTGCATGAAGGCGGCGGAGGAATACGGCTACGACTTCCGTCAGGCCCATTCCCCCGACGGCGAGCATTTTCAGGAAGGGGAGAAGCGGGACGCGCTGATCCTCGCGACCAAGCGCTCCATCGAGGCCTGCGCGATGCTCGGCATCCCGCACACCGTCATCCACGGCGCCGGCTGCGACGGCCCGGAGGAGTTCTTCATCCAAAAGAATATCGAATTCTACAAGCTCTTCGAGGAGGACGCCGAGCGCTTCGGCGTGGACATGCTTGCGGAGAATAGCGCGGATCTATGGGCTCCGCACTACTATCTCCGCACGGGGCGGGAGATGCGCGACTTCATCGAGCGGGCGGGCATTCCGCGTCTGCATGCGAACTGGGACACCGGGCACGGCAACGTGCAGGGCTGCGACCAGTATACCGACGTGATGGACCTGGGCGACGAGCTGCACGCCCTCCATGTGCAGGACAACTATGCGAACGGCGACGCGCACATGATGCCCATGAGCGGAACGATCAACTTCGACGACCTGATCCGCGGCCTGCTGGATTCGGGCTACCGGGGCGACTTCACGTTCGAGGGGTCCAACACCATCCGCAGAGCGGACGAGTGGCCCTTCTACAGGAGAAACCGGAAGCCCGAAGACCGGCTGCTGAACGCGCCGCTGCGCGTCCAGCAAAAACAGATCGCACTGATGTACGAGATCGGCGTCTGGATGCTGGAGAGTTATGGCATCCGGGCCGAGTGATTCCCTCTTTCCCATCCGCCGGGAGCGGAAATACGTTTGTGAAATGAGAGAGCATGAAGACAACGTTTGAACGGTTCGACATGGCCGCGCCGCCGGTGCGCACCAAATGGTACCTTCGTCCGCTGACCTATCTGTTGAGCGTGCCGGACGTGCGCCGCCACCGGCTGATCCTCACGCGCACCGGAACGGAGGGGCTGAAGCCCCCCTACGTCCTTTTGTGCAATCACAACGCGTTTATGGATTTCAAGGCGGCCACCATGGCCATCTGGCCGCACCGCGCGAATTACGTCGTCGCCATCGACGGCTTCATCGGCCGCGAATGGCTCCTGCGGAACGTGGGCTGCATCTGCAAACGGAAGTTCACCAGCGACGTCTCGCTGGTGTTCAACCTGCAGAAAACGATCCGGAACGGCGACGTCGCCGTCATCTATCCGGAGGCGCGCTATTCCCTCTGCGGAACGACCGCCGTGCTGCCGATGGCGCTCGGGAAGCTGTGCCGTCTGCTCCGCGTTCCCGTGGTCACCCTCATCTGCCACGGTCATCACGTAAACTCGCCCTTCTGGAACCTGCATGACCGGGGCGTAGCGCCGACCGAGGCGGAGATGAAGCTGCTCTTCACCCCGGAGGACCTGAGGACCCTGCCGGTGGAAGAGCTGAACCGTCGCATCGTCGAGGCCTTCGCCTACGACGATTTCCGCTGGCAGAAAGAGCGCGGCATCCGGACCCCCTACGAGGGCCGGGCGGAGGGCCTGCACCGTGTGCTGTACCAGTGCCCCGCCTGCCGCACGGAGTACCGCATGGCCTCGGAGGGGACCCGGCTGTTCTGCAAGGCCTGCGGCAAAAGCTGGACGATGTCCGAGCTCGGCGAACTGCAGGCGGAGAGCGGCGAAACGGAGTTCTCCCACATCCCCGACTGGTATGAATGGGAGCGCTCAAACGTCCGCGACGAGGTCCGCCGCGGGGTCTATTCCAGCGGCGACCTGACGGTCACGGTCGACTCTCTGCCCAACGCCAAACGCTTCATCCGCCTCGGCGAGGGCGTCATGACCCACGATATGAACGGCTTCTTCGTCCGCGGTACCGACGTGGACGGCGACCCGTTCGAAATGCGCAAGCCGGTGCCGTCCCTCTATTCCTGCCACATCGAATACAACTACCTCGGCAAGCACGGCGACTGCGTGGACCTCAATACGCTGGAGGACACGTGGTATATCTATCCCCACGGGGAGAACTTCTCCGTGACCAAAATGGCTCTTGCGACGGAGGAACTGTACTTCCGCTGCTGCGAAGAGAAAGGGCGGCCCTGCCCGCCCGGCCTTGCCTGAATCGCGACTGTCCGCGTTTCCGTGAGCGTATACTGTACGGATGGGAGCGCGGCTCCGAAAACCAAACCGAAAGGAAACCGACATGAAAGCGAAAACCGATTTTATTCTTGCAGGCGTCTTCTGCATCCTGTTTCTTCTGCTCATCGTGCTTCTGTGCACGGTCGACGTCATCATTGTAGATTCGCCCCAAACCTCGCATTTTTCGATATGGATCGGGCTTGCCGGGCTCAACACGTCCGTCTCCGCGCAGCTTCCGCTCCGCATGGGGCTGTACAAGGCGACGAATTACCTCGGCTATCTCGCGCTGCTCGCCGGCGCCGCCTTTGCGCTGGTCGGGCTCGTTCAGCTCGTCGCCCGCCGGAGCCTTCGGAAGGTCGACCCGGCCATTCTCGCGCTCGGCGGTCTGTACGTGCTGATCGGCGTGATCTATGTGTTCTTTGAAAAGGTGATCGTCAATTACCGGCCCTTCCTGATGCCCGGTGCGACGTATCCGGAGGCGTCCTTTCCCTCCTCCCACACGGTGCTGGCCTGCGTCATGCTGGGCAGCGTCATCCTGATGCTGGGCCGGTACGTGAAGCGGCGCGGTCTTTGCCGCGCGCTGCAGACCCTCTGCGCGGTTTTGATGGCCGCCATCGTCGTCGGCCGCCTGCTCTCCGGCGTGCACTGGATCACCGATATCCTCGGCGGCCTTCTGCTCACGGCGTCCCTGCTGTTCCTCTTCATCGGCGTGCTAAAGCGGATCGACCGCGCGGAATAGCCCGATGCGGATCCGTCACCCGTTCCCGCCGCTGTTCGACGAGCGCTCCGAGGTGCTCATCCTCGGCTCGTTCCCGTCGGTGAAGTCCAGAGAACAGATGTTTTTTTACGGCCACCCGCAGAATCGCTTCTGGCGGGTACTCGCGGCGGTTTACGGCGTGCCGGTGCCGCGGACGATCCCGGAGAAGAAGGCGATGCTGCACGCCTGCGGCGTCGCCCTGTGGGACTGTGTCGCCTCCTGCGAGATCCGCGGCTCGTCGGACGCATCCATCCGCTCGGCGAAGCCCAACGACCTTACGCCCATCCTGACCGCCGCGCCGATCCGGCGCATCTATTGCAACGGCGGCGTTTCCTACGCGCTGTATGAAAAACTGATCTATCCCGTGACCGGGATCCGCGCGGAAAAGCTTCCCTCCACCAGCCCGGCCAACGCGGCGTGGACGCCGGAGCGCCTCATCGGGGCGTGGCGCGTCATCCGGTCCGCCGGCAAAACAGAAAGGCAGGAAACGAAAAAATGATCCCGTTCGGATGCGATTACAATTTCGGCGCTCATCCGGCCGTGCTTCGCCGGCTGGAGGAGCTCAACGCGACGGCGTTTCCCGGCTACGGTGAGGACGAGTTGTGCCGCCGGGCAGGGAAGAAGATCCTCGCCCGGTTCGGATGCCCCGGCGGCGAAGTGTATTTCCTCGCCGGAGGCACGCAGACCAATCAACTTGTCATCGATACCCTGCTCGCGCCGTACGAGGGCGTGATCGCCCCGGATACGGGCCATATCAGCGCGCACGAGGCGGGCGCCGTTGAGTTTACCGGCCACAAGGTGCTCGCGCTGCCCGCCAAAGAGGGGAAACTGGATGCGGCGGCGGTGGCGCGCCTGATCGACGGCTTCCGAGCCGATCCCAATCACGCGCATATGGTGTTCCCGGGCATGGTCTATATCTCCTATCCGACCGAATACGGAACGCTATATTCCAAAGAAGAACTCGCCGCGCTGTCCGCCGTATGCCGCTCCCGGGGCGTCCCGCTGTATATCGACGGCGCGCGGCTCGGATACGGCCTCGCCGCAGACGTCTGCGACGTGACCCCGGAGGAGTTTGCGGCGTTCGCGGACGTGTTTTACGCGGGCGGCACAAAGATGGGCGCGCTCTACGGCGAGGCGCTGGTGTTCCCGCACGGCGGGATGCCCGCGCATTTCGCGACACGCGTCAAACAGCACGGGGCAATGCTCGCCAAAGGCTGGCTGATCGGGGCGCAGTTCGAAGCTCTGTTTGAAGACGATCTGTATTTCCGCATCGGCCGTCACGCCGAGAAGTGCGCCGCGCGTCTGGAGGCGATCCTCCGCGCGAAGGGGTATGCCTTTTATCTGCCGCGGCAGACCAATCAGCTTTTCGTCGTTCTGGATGACGATCGCGTGAAAGCGCTCGCCCCGGAGATCGGCTTCGGTTTCTGGGAGAAGCCGGATGAAGACCGCACCGTCGTGCGCCTCGCCGTGAGTTGGGCGACCGACGACGAAATGCTCCGAAACGCCGAAGCGCTGCTTTGAACCGACCGGCATTCAAACGGTTTTATGAATAAAACGCTTTATAAGCCAAACAAATAGAAAAAGTTCAAAAATTGTTTTATAGCAAAATTATTTTACAAATAAACAAAAAAATAAACGATTTATGAATAAAACGCTTTATAAGCAAAAAAATAGAAAAAGCTCAAAAATTGTTTTATAGAAAAATAATTTTACAAATAAACAAAAAATAAACGACTATTGTCTATTATTTCGTATGAATTCATAATTTGTTCACAGATTCTCTTTCTTTGGGTTGTATAATTATTTATACAACTAATAAAAAGGGGGATCTCGTATGGACACGAAACAGAGACAGCAGGCGGAAATGGATCCGGAAACCATGACGGTCTCGATGCTTCTCGGGCAGATCGGCCGGATCCGGCATCGCCAGAAGAAGGAAGACGTATCCAGATCCGGGCTTCAGCCGGGCTTTCGGAAGATCCATGCCGAATTGATCCGAAACGACGGCTGCGCACAGCGTTTTCTGGCAGACCAGACCGGGCTAAGCGCACCGACGGTCAGCATCGCGCTTGGCAAAATGGAGAGCGAGGGCCTGGTGCGCCGCGAGGTGGACAGCATCGATACCCGCCGCTCCAAGGTCTTCCTGACTGAAAAAGGCTGGGAAATCGACGCGGCCATGCGCGAGCTTGCGCGTGAAAACGACGCCTATCTGGTCGAGCCGCTTTCCGAAGCAGAACAGACCGAGCTTCGTCAGCTCCTTTGGAAATTATTGAAACATCTGGAGGAAACGAACAAAATTGAGACCTGAAAAGCAGAAACGAATCCGTCTGAGGCGGTACCTGAAGCCGTATTGGTTCCTCGCGCTGATGTCGCCGGTCTCCATGTTCCTGGAAGTGGGCATGGACATTCTGCAGCCGACGCTGATGGCGAGGATCGTGGACGAGGGTGTGCTCAAAGGCGATATGCAGACCATCATCGCGACCGGCCTGTGGATGCTGGTCCTGTCCGTTTTCGGCGGGATCGGCGGTCTGGCGGCGGCGGCCTTCGCAAGCGCCGCCTCACAGAATTTCGGGGCGGATCTCCGCAACGATATGTACAGGAAAGTGATGAGTCTGTCCTATTCGCAGCACGACCGCTTTTCGGTGGGTTCGCTCGTGACGCGTCTGACCAATGACGTCACGCAGGTCGAAACGTTCATCGCGGAGGTTCTGCGGATGTTTTTCCGCTCTCCGCTGCTTTTCATCGGAAGCATCGTCATGGTTCTCCGACTGGACATGCGCTATGGGATCATCGTCCTGATCGCGCTGCCGCTGGAGGCTCTGACGGTGTTTTTAATGGTCTCCAAAACGTCGCCGCTCTATGACAAAGTGCAGACGCGGCTGGACAAACTCAACGCCGTGATCCAGGAGAACGTCATCGCCGCCCGCGTGGTGAAGGTGTTCGTCCGTGAGGATCGGGAGGTGGATCGCTTCAACCGCTCCAACAACGACCTCACCGACATGACGCTGAAGGTCCAGCGGATCACCTCATGCCTGATGCCGATCATGACCATCGTCATGAACTTCTCCGTCATCGCCGTGCTCTGGATCAGCGGCGCCCGCATCGAGGACGGGAGCGTCCGCGTGGGCGACGTGATGGCGGTCATCAACTATCTGACCACCATCCTGATGAACATGATGATGATCAGCATGATCTTCAACTCGGTCGCCCGGGCGAGGGTTTCTTCCGCCCGCATCCGCGAAGTGCTGGCCGAAGAGCCGGAGATCGTCGCCCCGAAGGGCGGCGCGCTGCCGACCGTTACGGAGGGCGCGGTCCGCTTTGAGAACGTGAGCTTTTCCTATCAGGGAATGGGCGGCGATCCGGTGCTATCGGGGATCGATATGGAGATCCGCCCGGGAGAGGTCCTGGGCATCATGGGCGCTACCGGGTCCGGCAAGAGCAGTCTGGTGAATCTGATCCCCCGTCTGTACGACGTGACCGCCGGCCGCGTGCTGGTGGACGGTGCGGACGTCCGGGACTACGATCCCGCCGAGCTGCGGAAGAACGTGGGCATGGTGCTGCAGAAGAGCGAGCTCTTCTCCGGCACCATCGGAGACAACATTCGCTGGGGCAAAGACTCTGCCACGGACGAGGAGATCCGAAGCACCGCGGTCACCGCCCAGGCGGACGAGTTTATCACCTCTTTCCCGGAAGGGTACGATACCGTCATCGGGCAGAAGGGCTCCTCGGTCTCCGGCGGTCAGAAACAGCGCATCGCCATCGCCCGCGGGCTTCTGAAAAAACCGAAAATACTGATCCTGGACGACGCGAGTTCCGCGCTGGACCTCGCCACCGAGGCGCGGCTGCGGACGGCGATCCGCACCGGGATGCAGGGTATGACCGTGATCATCATCGCTTCTCGGGTGGCCAGCGTGCGCGACGCGGACCGCATCGCGGTGCTGGACAACGGGAAACTCGTCGGCTTCGACTCGCACGACCGCCTGCTCGCCGCCTGTCAGGTCTACCGCGATATCTACGATTCGCAGATGAGAGGGGGCGACGAGAATGTCTGAAAAAAGGCCTCCCGTGCGCATCGTTCCCGGGCCCGGCGGCGGGCGCGGCCCGATGAACAGCCGGATCGTGGGCGAAAAGCCGAAGGACGCGAAAAAGACCCTGCGTCGTATGTTCGCCTACATGGGCAGCTTCCGTCTGCTGATGATCTCCCTCTGGGGCGTGATGCTCATCGCCGCGCTGCTGGACCTCGCGGGCCCTGCGCTTCAGGGCCGTGCGATCGACACCCTCACGCTGACCGGCGGCAGGCTCCGCGTGGACTATGCCGCACTCGGCGGGATCCTTCTGCTGATGGCGCTGGTATACGTCGGGGCAAGCCTTCTGCAGCTCGCGCAGAACTGGATCGCCGCCACGCTCGCCCAAAAGACCGTGCGCCGGATCCGCCGGGATCTCTTTGCGAAGCTCTCCCGGCTCCCGATACGCTATTTTGACACGCATCGGCACGGCGACATCATGAGCCGCGTGACCAACGACGCGGAAAACATTTCCAACGGCCTTTCATCCACCGTTACGCAGCTTTTCTCCGGTGTGATCACGCTGGCGGGCGCGCTGGCGATGATGCTCGTCTACAGCCCGCTGCTCACGCTCGTCGCGCTGGTCACGGTGCCGCTCACGGTGCTTGCCTCCAGTAAGGTGGTCAAATTCGCAAAGAAATACTATCGCCGCCAGCAGGCGCTTCTCGGCGAGCTCAACGGCCAGATCGAGGAGAACGTCACCGGCTACCGCACCGTTATCGCCTACACGCGGGAGGCCGATCTGGAGGAGACCTTTGCGGCGACCACGAACGAATTGAAGCATACAGGCATCATGGCCAAGATATTCGGCGGCATCATGGGCCCGATGATGAATGTGCTGAGCAACTTCAATTATCTGCTCGTGGCGGCCGTCGGCGGCATGCTCGCCATTCGCGGGCAGATCTCCGTGGGCAACATCCAGTCCTTCCTGCAATACTCCAAAAAGTTCACCCGGCCGCTCAACATGATCGCGAACCTCTATTCCACGATCCAGTCCGCCATCGCGGGCGCGGAGCGCATTTTCGAGATCATGGACATGGATCCGGAGACCGACGAGGGGCACGCGCTCTTCGGCGGTGATTCCGTGAAGGGTGAGATCGACTTTGCCGACGTGCAGTTCGGCTACAACAGCGAGAAAATCGTTCTCCGCGACTTCTCCCTCCACATCGACCCGGGTGAGAAGATCGCCTTCGTCGGCGCCACCGGCGCGGGGAAGACCACGGTCGCGAATCTGATCACCCGCTTCTACGACCCGCAATGCGGCGAGATCCGCATCGACGGCATTCCCCTCCGGGAGATCCCCAAGCACGACCTGCGCGACAGCATCGGCATGGTGCTGCAGGACACGGTGCTTTTCACCGGAACGATCGCGGAGAACATCCGTTACGGCCGGGAGGACGCTACCGACGAGGAGATGATCGCCGCCGCCTGCACAGCCAACGCGGACGCGTTCATCCGCCGCCTGAAAGACGGGTACGACACTCAGCTTTCCGACGCCGCCGAGAACCTGAGCCAGGGGCAGCGCCAGCTCATCGCCATCGCCCGCGCGGCGCTCAAAAATCCGAAGATTCTCATTCTGGACGAGGCGACCTCCAGCATCGACACCCGCACGGAGATGCATATTCAGAGCGCGATGATCTCTCTGATGAAGAATCGAACCAGCATCATCATCGCGCACCGGCTCTCCACCATCCGCGACGCCGACCGCATCGTGGTCGTGGACGCGGGCCGCATCGCGGAGACCGGCAATCACGAGGAACTGCTGGCAAAGAGAGGCGTCTATTACAACCTCTACAAAAACCAGTTCGAGGGCTTCGCGACGTAGGGAAAACATTGCAAACGAAAAACCGTTCGTGTATAATAACCACGAACGGTTTTTTTATTCGAGAAAGGAAGAGATCACGATGAAAACGAGCGAACTGTTCCGGGAGATCTGCGGCTGGGGAAGCGCCTTTTCCGGCGACCGCACCTGCGACACCTTCAAAAGCGGCGATCCGGAGGCGGAGATCGCCCGGGTCGGCGTTTGCATGTTCCCGACGGTGGACGTCATTCGCGCCTGCGCGGAGAAGGGGATCAACTTTCTCATCGTGCACGAGCCGCTGTATTACAATCACTGGGACACCGAGATCCCCGGGGCGCTCGCGCAGAAGAAGAAAGAGCTGGTCGAGCAGACGGGGCTCACCATCGCCCGTTTCCACGATCACGCGCACGCCATGGAGCCGGACCTGATCTATCAGGGCGAACTCGAATGTCTCCGCCTGCCCGGAAAGATGGTGAAAGGCCCGTTCTTCGGGATCAACTTCTACGATCTGGACGAACCCATGACCGCCAGAGAACTCGCGCGGGCCATCGAGCAGAATCTCGGGCTTCACCATGTGCGCATCGCCGGCTGTGCGGACCGGCCCGGCCGCCGCGTCGGCACCTGCTTCGGCGCCTGCGGCCATCACGATGAGATGATGGAACTCAGCGACTTCGTGATCGCCGGAGAGATCAACGAGTGGAAGATGAGCGAGATCGCCCGCGATTACGCCGCCATGGGGGAGAACAAGGCGCTGCTCGTGCTGACCCACGAGGGGTCGGAGCGGGCCGGCATGATGCTTCTCGCGGACCTGATCCGCAAAGCGCATCCGGAACTCGACGTGGAGTATCTGGAGAGCGGCGAGGTATTCACCTACACCGATTGAGGCAAAAAGGTCCCCGCAAAGCACGAAAGGCTTTGCGGGGTCCTTTTTTTATGACCAGGTGGTTTTTTGAAGGTTTGCGCAGAAGTGGAGGAAACTCTTTCCCGCGTTGACGGTCAGTTCGATTCCGGATTCGTCGTAGAAGCGCATCCGGCTGTCCGCGGCGCTCCATTTCCACGTGATCTTCATCATGGCGCCGCCGGTGAAGTAATACCCGTTTCCGGAGCCGATGTTCTCAAAGGAGAGCCGGCCTTTGTCGTCGCCGGGGATTTCGGAGTATTTCATCTGCAGCACAAAGACGTTGCGGAAATCGAGCTTGCCCGTTCCGTTGTTGTCGTAATTATAGCCGTTCTGCGTGCGGATGTAGGTGCCGGAGGAGGGCACGTATTCATAGACCGACGTATAACTTCCGGTCTTGACGGAGACCTTGGTCGCCGCGCCGCCGGCAGGAACGAAATCGGAATAGGTAAAGCGGAAGGCGTTTTCCGTCGATTTCTTTTCGGTTCGCGTGCCTTTTTTCGCAAGTGCTGAGATCCGTTTGACAAGATTCGACCCGGTGGTCATGGAGCTGTGCGCATACCCCATGTTGGCCCGCCTCCACGCATCCCGGTAGAAGGTGGCGCCGGAATTCATGCCGTCGATGCTCGTCACCAGCCCCTGCTTGATCATGGTATAGGCCTCGGGGCTTCCGCCGTGATGAACATAGATCGCATCGTAGGAACGGGCCACGTCGATGAAGATCGCCCGCGAACTGCGAACGGAGCCGATGACGCCCGCCTTCGATATATCCTGATAGATCGCGAGCAGCCGGGTGATGCCGCCCTCCGCCGGGATCTCGTAGACAATATCCGCGTCCTTCAGCCCGTGCTGGGGGAGCGCTTTTTTTATGTTGTTGATCATGACCGCGACCGGTCTCGCAGAGGTCGAGGAGGAGCCGGCGTCCATTCCGGTGAGCGGGTTGACCGAGGCGGGCTCGGAGAGCACCTTGTGGCCGAGATTGTCCGGGTTGGGCGTCGGTTCAGCGGTCGGTTCGGCCGTCGGCGACGCGCTCGGCTCTGCGGAGGACTGCGGGGATGCGGAACTGTCCGCCAGAGACTTGCTGACGGAGGAAGAGGGGGCGGGCTCGATGGAGCTCGCCGAAGGATCCGCTGCGGGGGAACAGGCGGAGAACAGCAGCAGGAAACACAAAAGAAGGGCAACCGACCGGTATTTTCTCATAAAAGGATCCGTCCTTTTTATTTTTTATCCTTCGGGGAGGCGGAAAGATCACGTTCCTCCCGGTAATCATCCAGAAGATCGTGCAGGATCGCATTGTAGAGCTTGCTGCCGCCCTGGCGGAAATTGTTTTCGAAGATCGTGCCCTGGTCTTCGCGGATGCAGAGCATCTTGACCTCCATCAGCGTATCGTCCCCGTCCATCAGAGACATCGTGGTGATGTATTTTCCGTCGGCGACCTTTTCCGTCGATGTGACCACGCCCGACCCGGCGCGGTACTGGCGCCAGGAGATCTCCGCGGCGAGCGCGGCTTTTTCGCGAACGGAGGGGCGGATCTCATCCATGCAGGCGCTCAGCGTTTCCTCGCCGAGCGGCGAGATGCAGTAGAGGTCTGCCTGCCCCTCTTCCCGGAAACGGCGGACATGCTGGGTGTCCACCAGCTGTCCCACGCATTCGATCAGCGACATATAGGGGACCGCCGGATCCGTCGTGACGGCATAGATGATCACGTCCAGAGGGATCGCGTCCCGGATGCTGTGCAGCACGTACAGCACCAACAGTTTCATGTCCATCTCGGTGCGGACGTATCCTTTCTGCGCCATGTCTTAGCTCATCCTTTCTCCAAAAGGAAACTACCGCACTTCAGCGGTGATCTCCCGGGCGCCCGAGGAGGCGCCGGTGACGTAGAAATCGGCCGAAAGGCCGGTCAGCATCGTATAGCGGGCCCCGACGGAGGAGATGAAATCCGCGATCGCATCCTTGTGCACGAGGCTGACGGTGCAGCCGCCGAATCCGGCGCCCGTCATACGGCTCCCGAGGCATCCGGGCGTGTTCCGGGCGGCGTCCGTCAAAGCGTCCAGCGCCATCCCGGTGACCTCGTAGAGATCCCGCAGAGAAGCGTGAGAGGCGTTCAGCAGCTCGCCGAAGGTTTTGAGCTCGCCGGCGGCGAGCGCCTCGCAGGAGCGGTTCACCCGTTCGTTTTCCTCCACGCAGTGGCGCGCGCGGCGACGGCACACGGGGTCGCCGATGCAGTCGGCCAGCGCGTCAAAGCGCTCGGGGCTCAGCTCGCAGAGCGCCCGGAGACCGGGGACCTGCTTCTGCAGATCGGAGAGCGCCCGCTCGCATTCGCCGCGGCGCTCGTTGTACTTGGAGTCGGCGAGCGAACGCTTCTTGTTGGTGTTGCCGATGACGATGCGGTAATCCCCGAGCTCCAGCGGAGCGTAATCGTAGGAGAGCGTGGCGCAATCCAGACGGATGCAGGCGTTCTCCCGCCCCATGGCGCAGGCGAACTGATCCATGATGCCGCAGTTGACGCCGACGTACTGATTCTCCGCCCGCTGACAGAGCTTCGAAAGCTCGACGAGATCCGGCGTTTCACAGCCGCCCGTCACGGCCATGCACAGCGCGGTGGCGACCTCGATGGAGGCGGAGGAGGAGAGACCCGCGCCGAAGGGCACATTGCCCCAGTAGAGCATGTCCAGCCCCGTAAGCGCGTATCCGGCTTCCCGGAGCGCCCAGGCGACGCCGATGGGATAGGATTCCCACGCTTTTCCCCGGTGGTTTTCCAGATCGTCCGGAGCGCATTCAACGAAGAGATCCAGGTCGTCCGCCGCCAGCCGCAGTTTTCCGTCGTCGCGGGGGCGGCAGAGGATGCAGTTCTCCCGCTCGATCGCGGCCGGGAGCACCCGCCCGCCATTGTAATCGATGTGTTCGCCGATCAGGTTGACCCGTCCCGGAGCGCAGAACACCCGGATCTGTTCGGCGGATCCGCCGAACAGCCGCAGAAATTTCTCCTCCAGCGCGGGGTAGTCCATCTCATGACGCATGCCCGATCACTCCTTTTCCAGGAACCGTTTGTATGCGGCCCGCAGTTCCTCCGCCTTATCCTCCGGAGCGGTGGGGTTGCAGTGCGCCCACGCGCCGGTCTCGCTGGAGGCGTTGTATTTGATCTTGTCCGCCGCACGCATGGGTGGGAAGAATTCAATATGGAAATGGTAGTCCCGGCTGTAATCTGCGCCGGTGTTCACCGGGGCGTTGTGCATGCACATCATATACGGGAAGGTGAAGCCGAAAAGGGCGTCCAGCGTCCCCGCCGTGCGGCGGAGGATATCGGCCAGATCGTCCCGTTCCCGGTCGGTCAGTTCGGTGATATACTGCTTGTGCGCCTTGCTCACGACGTACACGCCGTAGGGATACTCGCAGAAATAGGGGAGAAAAACGGTGAAACTGCCGTTCTCCATGATCACGCGGCGGCCGTCGCGCACCTCCTCCTCGCGCATGGCGCAGATTAGGCAGCGGCCGTTCTTTTCGTGGTATTTCCGGCAGTTTTCCGTCTCCAGCCGCAGTTTCTTCGGCACGAAGGGATATCCGTAGATCTGCCCGTGGGGATGCGGCATGGTGACGCCCACCGCCGCGCCGCGATTTTCGAAAATGAAAACGTATTTCACTTCGGGGTCGGCGGAGATCGCCCGGAAGCGGTCGCACCACAGGTCCACCAGTTTGCGGATGTGGGGAACGGAGAGTTCGGGGAGGGTGACGGTGTGTTCCGGCGAGTAGAGGATGACCTCGCACTTGCCGTGCGCGGTCCCGTTGACAAAGAGCGGCCCCGTCAGCTCGTCGGAGGGCGCTTCCGCGTCCTGCTGGAGAGCGGGGAAGTCGTTGTCATATTCGTACACGTCGAAATGGTCGGGCACCTTGCCGGAACCCGGGCAGAAGGGACACCAGTCCTTGGGCATCTGCGGGCGTCCTTGGCGGCTCGCGGCGATCATCACCCAGTCGTCGATCAAGGGATGGTAGCGAAGCTCAGACATCGTTCTCTTGGAACCTCCGTAAAAGAAAATACGTTTTATCTATTGTAGCACATTTATTGCCGCATGAAAAGCCGAACTTGCAAAAAGTCGACCGCCGCATGCGGTTTTCCGGTTGCTTTTTTCCGGGCGGCAGGGTACAATAGAGCCGGGGAGGGAGTTTACTATGCGGCAAAACGAAAAACGGAATACGCTCTGGCCTCTGTTCGCCACCTTTTTCCGCATCGGCGCCTTTACCTTCGGCGGCGGTTACGCCATGATCCCTCTGGTTCAGCGGGAGGTGGCGGAGAAACGGAAATGGGTCACCGACGACGATATTCTGGAGATCCTCGCCATCGCCGAGTCCACCCCCGGCCCCATCGCCATCAATATGGCGACTTTCGTGGGATACCGGATGGGCGGCGTCCTCGGCGCCGCGCTCGCAACGGCCGGGGTCGTGCTCCCGTCCATCGTCATCATCTCCGTCATTGCGCTGGTGCTGCGGCAGTTCGCCGATCTGACCCCGGTGCGATACGCGTTTTACGGGATCCGGGCCGGCGTGCTTGCCCTCCTTGTCAAAGCGGTGTGGAGCATGGCGAAGAAATGCCCGCGCAAGCCGGTGGCGATCGGCATCGCGCTCGGCGCGTTCCTCGTGAGCGCGCTCACCGATATCCACGTGCTGCTCATCATCGTCGTCTGCGCGATCGCGGGTCTCGTCTGGTCGAACCTGCGCCGGAAGGAGGAAAAATGATGCTCCTTCTGGAACTGTTCTGGACCTTTTTCAAGATCGGGCTTTTCACCTTCGGCGGCGGTTACGCCATGCTTCCTCTCATTCAGCAGGAGGTGCTCGCCAAGGGCTGGATGACGCAGGAGGAGCTGGTCAACTTCATCGCCGTCAGCGAATCCACGCCCGGCCCCTTCGCCGTCAATATCTCCACCTACATCGGTATGGAAAACGCCGGGATCCCGGGCGTCCTCTGCTGCACCCTCGGCGTGGTGCTCCCGTCCTTCCTTATTATCCTGATCGTTGCGCGTCAGTATGCCAAATATCGGGAAAGCCGAATCGTCTCCGGCTGTATGGCCGGCCTGAAGCCCGCCGTTGTCGGCCTGATCGCCGCGGCGGTGCTCTCCGTGGGCAGCACCGTCTTTTTCCCGGACGCGCTCACGCTCTCGGTGTTCGGCACCGCCGTCTTCTGGGTCTCCGCCGCCATCGCCGCGGGCGGTCTGATCCTCGCTTTCAGGAAAGTGCATCCGATCCTGATCGTGCTGCTTTCCGCCGCGCTCGGCGTCGCGGCCGGCTATGCCCTCGGCCTGCCCGCGTAGCCGTCCGCTTTAAAAACGCAATTTCATCAACACAAAAAGGAGAAACCGCCATGTATCCCATCGCCGCTATGTCCCCGGCGCTTCTGGATGAGAAAGCCGCCGACGCCTACAACCGTTACACGTTTTCCTATTCCGCTGACATTCCTCTGCGCGGGCGCATCGTCTGCAACGTCGCCGGGATCGCCCGGATGGAGGAGTTTTATCTGGAGGCAGGGAAGGGGCAGACCTTTTCCTCCTTCATCGACGGATATCTGATCGGCGAAAAGGCCGATCCGGGAGAGGTCTACGTCACGCTGGAGACTATCACCGGCGAATCGGGCGAGTTCGAGCTGACCGCCTTTGAAACGGCGGATGTCCCGGTGATCGCGCCCGAGACCTGTTTTATCGAGAACGAGCGGTACCGGCTGGGCGTGGAGCTGGCGTGGGGCGGCGGCCTGTCCTATCTCAAGGACAAGAAGAGCGCTGTGGAGGGCGTGGAGAACATGCTCAATCACTTTGACACCGGCCGCCTGATCCAGCAATCCTATTACGGCACGCGGGAGGCGCCCTATACGGAGGGCTTCTTCATGAATCACAGTTGGTGCTACAATCCGGTGCAGGGCGGGGATCTCGGCATGAAAAAGTCCAAACTCATTGACGCCGTGGTTGCCGAAAACGAGATCTGGGTGAAATCCCGCCCGAGAGATTGGGGCCACAACGGTGGCGTGACCTATTCCTATATGGAGAACCGCTACCGTCTGGAAGGCGACTGCATCCGCGTGGACAACCGCTTCGTCGATTTTTCCGGATGGGCGCATCCCGTCGCCTCCCAGGAGCTCCCGGCCTTCTACACGGTGAGCTATTTTGACCGCTTCTGGTTCTATGACGGGGAGAAACCGTGGACCGGCGACCGGCTGGAATGCCGGCCGGACCTTCCCTTCTGGGGCACGTGGAAAGAACCGTGCCGCTTTGAGCGGAAACCGGGGAACACGGAGGCGTGGGCGGCTTTCACCGACGCGAACGGGTACGGCGTCGGCCTGTATTGCCCCGCTACGCCGTTGTGGGTCGCCGGCCGGTACGAGTACGACGGCTCCAAGGACCCGAAAGGGAAGTCCACCAACTACATCGCGCCCACGCGGAGACTGCAGCTGCGCTGCTTCCGCCCGGTCGAATACAGTTATTTCCTCTGCGCCGGCGAGCTTTCCGACATCCGCGAGAAGTTCCGGCTCCGGCGAGACGATATCACGAACGCCTCGCTGGACGAATACGAGAAATAAAAAACGGCTCCTCCGATCGGAGGAGCCGTTTTTTTGCGTTTTCAGAGCGTCCGCTTTTTGCCGAAGATGCTTGCCAGCCGTTCGATGTCCGCCTTGGGCGAGCGGTCCATCCGCAGAAGCCCGTTGGTCTCTTGATAGACGTCCGTGAGCTGCGTGTAGCAATATCCTTCCATGGTGGGCATGGAAAGGATGCCGTTCACGTCGCGTTCCACCGCCTCTAAGAAAGCGTCCACGCTTTCGATGGGGGTGTCGTAGCCCCAGCCCGTGTCGTTGGCCAGCCGGGCGCCGCCGAATTCGGTGTACAGGATCGGCTCGCCCTGATACTGTTCTCCGGGCAGCAGATAGGGATGCCCGGTGCGCGCGGAGCCGTCCTGCAGGAAGGCGGTGTCGGAGTAGAATTCGATGAGACCGGGGGTGACGCTCCGATAATCGTGAACGGAAATGATATCGGTCGGGTGCAGGTTTTCCCAGCCGTCGTTGGTGCTCACGATGCGGGAGGGATCCATGCTCTTGCACAGATAGTAGAAGCAGCGGGCCAGACTCTGCTGCTGCGGATCGCCGACGATCTTCCGCAGGCCCCACGTTTCGTTGAAGGGCACCCACGCCATGATGCAGGGATGGTTGATATCCCGGCGGATGAACTCGCGCAGCGTGTTGGTCGCATCCTCGCAGGAGCGCTCGTTGAAGCAGTAAAAGGAGGGCAGCTCGCCCCACACGAGAAGGCCAAGCTTGTCCGCCCAATAGTAGTATTTGGGATCCTCGATCTTCTGATGCTTCCGCGCGCAGTTGAAGCCGAGCGCGAGCGTGGTCTCCACGTCTCTGCGGAATCCGTCATCGTCCGCCGGACGGTAGATCCCCTCGGTCCAATAGCCCTGATCCAGCACCGCGCGCAGGTAGATATGAGAGTTGTTGAGGAAAATGCGGCTGCCGGACACATGGATCTTCCGCAGGGCGAAATAACTGTACACCGTGTCCAGCGTCATGCCGTCCTCATCGGACAGAGTGACGGCGATGTCGAAGAGGTTGGGATGCTCGGGAGACCAGTTGTACAGACGGTTGTCGCCGGTGCCGCATTCCGGGAAGGACACGAGCAGTTCGGCCCGGTCGCCCTTCACGGTCTGTTCGGTCTCGCTCCACAGCTCGCCGTCCTTGGAAACGGAGAGAAGTACGGAGCCGCGCGTTTTCCGGTCAAGGCAGACGTTCACAGTAACGGAAGAGCGGTCAAAATCGACGTCGCAGCGGATGTCGTTGATGATGATCGGCCCGGTGAACTCCAGCCACACCTCCTGCCAGATGCCGGACACCGCCACGTAATGGCAGCCGGCGGGCACGGGCTCCCAATACTGCTTGCCGCGCACCTGATCCGCGGCGAGCGTGTCCGCCGCGCGCAGGGTGATCTCGTTCTCGCCGGTGTGAACGAAAGAGGAGATGTCAAATTCAAACGGCGTATATCCGCCGGTATGGCCGCCGACGAACGCGCCGTTGACCCAGACGGAGGCGTCGTGATCCACCGCGCCGAAATGCAGGAGGATCCGGCGGGAGGTCTGCTCGGCGGTCAGACGGAAAGCGCGCCGGTACCACATCACCGGGTGCTCCGCGGTGTCGCCGATCCCGCTCGCGGGGCTCTGATAGGGGAAAGGCACCTGAATGGTCCGGTTGAGCTCCAGATCCCCGCCGCCGTTGAAGATCGCTTCCAGCGTCCCGCGGTCGTCGAAATCAAACTCCCAGATCCCGTTGAGCGACTGCCAGTCGGCGCGGATGAAATCCGGGCGCGGATAAGTGCTTTTGTCCTGCATCAGCATATTCGGATACTCCTTGTTTTGAATTCACAGGGGTGGAAAAGAACACAGCGAGCGATCCCCGAAAGCGGGGCGCCCGCTGAAGATTCCCGCGGTCAGTCGACGTTGTCGCAGTTGTGCCAGATCTCCTGCACGTCGTCGTCGTCCTCCAGCATGTCGATCAGCTTCTGCATGTTGGAGAGATCGTCCTCGTTTTCGATCGAGGTATAGTTCTGCGGGATCATCTGGATGGAGGCGTCGGCGAACTCCACGCCGGCTGCGGCCAGCGCGTCACGGACCGTCTCGAAGTTCTCTTCGCTGGTGATGATCTCAAAGCCGTCCTCGTCCGCGTTGAAATCGTCCGCGCCGGCTTCCAGCGCCTGCATCATGAACTCGTCGTCGTCCTGCCCGTCGCGCTCCACCGCGAGCACGCCTTTCCGGTCGAACTGCCAGGAGACGCAGTTGGAGGCGCCGAGGTTTCCGCCGTATTTGTCGAAATAATGCCGCATGGCCGACGCGGTGCGGTTCCGGTTGTCGGTCATGGTCTCCACGATGACGGCGACGCCGCTGGGGCCGTAGCCCTCATAGGTGATCTTTTCATAATCTTCTCCGGCGCCGGAGGAGTACTTGCTGATGGTGCGCTGAATGTTGTCGGAAGGCACGTTCAGGCTCTTGGCCTTGGCGATGAGGTCGCGCAGAGCGGAATTCGACACAGGGTCGGGGCCTCCCGCGCGCACGCACACGGCGATCTCGCGGCCGATCTTGGTAAACACCTTGGCGCGCTTGGCGTCGGTGGCTTCCTTTTTGCGCTTGATGTTGTTCCACTTGGAATGTCCGGACATAGGTTTCCCCCCTGAATGGTGATCGGTTGATCGAGTGGTCTTTTCTAACTGAAAACTATATCATATTTCCAGCTCTTTTGCAAGCAGGGCCGCGAGACAGGCGCCGAAGAGTTCGGCGATCCGGTCATGCTTTCCGTCCAGATACAGCGCGCCGAACAGGCATTCCAGCCCGGTGGCGTAGGCGTATTCCTCCGGCGTCGCGCCCTTGGGGCAGCCGTGTGCCTTTGCGTTCCGCCCCCGCAGGAAGAGCCGGTGCTCCTCCTCAGTGAACAGGGGAAGGATCGCCTTGACCGCCCGGCACTGCGCCGGGGCGCTGACAAGGCGCACTGCGTCCTCGTGCATGCGGCCGATGGGGTAATCGCCGAGGGAGATGAGATATTCCCGCACGCGAAGTTCATACACGCAGTCGCCGAGATAGGCGAGCTCCAGCGCTCCGCGGGCGGAGGGATCGGGTTCTCTGGGATCCATGGGCGCTCCGTTCCATTTCATCGTTTTTTTTATTATATCACTTCAAAATGAGGGATGCAACGGAAAAGACGCCGTTTTCCGCCTTGCGCGTCGGCGAAAAAAAAGATATAATAAAAGCAGAAAAAAAAGAGGGGGGGCGAAACCGTGAAATACCGGGATTTCGGGACCACCGGGCTGAAGATCTCCGCGCTCGGCTTCGGCTGTATGCGCCTGCCCATGATCGAGCAGGACGGGAAGGAGATCGTCGACGAGGAAAAGGCCATCCCGCTGCTTCGCCGCGCCTATGCGCTCGGCGTCAATTATTTCGATACCGCCTGGGGCTACTGCAACGAGGGCAGCCAGTACACGGTCGGGAAGGCGATCCGCCCGTTCCGTGACCGGGTGATCCTGTCCACCAAACTGCCCATGCCCGACGTGCACTGCACGGCCGATTTCGACCGTCTGCTCGACGAGGCGCTGCGCCGCATGGACTGCGATCATATCGATTTTTATCATTTCCACGCGCTGAACTGGGCATGCTATCAGGAAAAGGTGCTCGGGTACGGCCTGCTCGACCGGGCGGAAAAGGCCCTCTCCGACGGGCGGATCCGCCATCTGAGCTTTTCCTTCCACGACGACCCGAAATACATGCGCGAGATCGCCGACTGCGGTATGTTTTCCTCCGTTCTCTGCCAGTACAATCTCATCGACCGCCGAAATGAGGAGTCCATGGCCTATTGCCGCCGCAAAGGCATGGGCGTGGTGGTCATGGGCCCCCTCGGCGGCGGAAACATCGTTCAGGGCGGCCGCGAGTTTCTGGAGAAGTTCAGCGTCCCGGCGAAGAGCGCCGCGGAGTTGGGGCTGAAATTCGTCTGGGGCAACCCGGACGTGAGCTGCGCGCTCTCCGGCATGCGCGCGATTTCGGATCTGGAAGAGAACGCGGCGCTCGCGGAGAGCGCCGGCACGGTGGACGCGGAGGAATGGCACAGTCTCTGCGGCACCTCCGGAGAACTCGCAAAGCTCGCCGATCTGTACTGCACCGGCTGCCGCTACTGCGACGTCTGCCCGCAGGGCATCAAGCCGTTCGCCGCGCTCGGCGCCTACAACCGCCTGCACGTGTGGGGCCTTGTGAAGGGCGCGCGTGAGCGCTACGCCGCCGCGAAAGCCCGGGGCCAGCTGAACGTGGAGGACTGTGTCGGATGCGGCAGCTGTGCGGAGCGCTGCCCGCAGAAGATCGATATCCCGGCGGAGCTTGCGCGCATCGACCGGGTGTTTGCCGAACTGGAGGGCTGAATATGGGCTTCTACACCTTCTCATGTCTCACCTGCGGAAAGACCTTCGA
>JAEEGL015574049.1_pt1 | contig 28195 bp, 32 predicted proteins | sample 9134231 | NCBI WGS metagenome assembly JAEEGL01 (sample SAMN16246548, study PRJNA631951) | gut metagenome | biome: gut microbiome; feature: rumen; material: fiber-attached | host: Bos | place: Iran: Karaj | collected 2018-10
AGAAAAGCGGATACATAAATATATCCACTTTAACACCATAAAAATATAATCTTTTCTTTGGCATTTGACCTATCGCTATTCGCAGATCAGGTGGATATAAATCTCTTTCCTTTTTTCTCGACTAGATATATTATAGCCACCCATCCTTTATTTGTCAACATTTTTTTACTGATCACTACCAAATTCTTTTTCATATGCTTTTACTAATTTTTCTGGCCAATTATAAGTAGGTTCTAATCTACCAGTAAAGAAGCGTAATGTTTTAGGTTCATGAACAAACTTCAAACCGCCAATCATATCTCTATGATCATATAACCATTTTACTCTATCTATTACATATTCTGTCTGTGAAAGTGTAAATACTCTTCTTGGAAAGGCAAGTCTTACTAATTCCATTGAAGCAAATCGCTCACTTCCATCAGCATTTCTCTCTTCAGATAAAGTCCCTCGCTCCATTCCTCTAATTCCACCACATAAGTATAATGCACAAACTAAGGCTCCAGCAGGATATTCTTCTTGAGGAATATGTTTACAGATTACAGATGCATCTAAATGAGCACCCAAGCCTCCTCCTGGAGTTATTACTGGAACTCCATATTCATCTAATCTCTTAACACAGTAATCAATAAATTCAGGTCCTTGAGATATAACATTCATATCCATTGATTCATCAAAACCAACTCTCATAGCTTCCATTTCTTTTACACTCATTCCACCATAAGTTAAGAATCCTTCAAACATAGGAACCAAATCTTCCATAGAATGGAATAATTCTTCATCTCTTACTAATATTCCTCCACCTCTAGCAAATCCAAACTTACGGGCACTAAAATAAATAATATCAAATAAATCGGCAACCATTCTAGTTATTTCTCTAATACTCTTTTCTTCCATTCCTTTTTCTCTAGTTTTAATAAAATATAAATTATCTTGTAAAAGGGAAGCATCAAGTACTGTAAGTATCTTATGTTTTTTGGCTATTTTACATACTTCTTTCATATTTTCATAACTAACTGGTTGTCCACCAATAAGATTAGTACCAGATTCTATTCTAATAAATGAAATATTATCTCTTCCCTCTTCAATAATACATTTTTTTAATTTATCTATATCCATATCACCTTTAAATGGCAATTTACTTTTAGATATTAATCCTTCATCTTTTACTAATTCTTCTACTCTACCACCTAATCTAGTTATATGAGCTTTAGCAGTAGTAAAATGATAATTCATAATTACACAATTATCTTCTTTAACAAATCTAGTGGCGAGTATATTTTCACAAGCTCTTCCTTGATGTGCTGGAAGAAGATATTTAATACCAAAGATTTCTTCTAATTTATCTCTCATACGATAGAATGTTTCACTACCTGCATAGGCATCATCAGCCTCTAACATAGCAGCTTGCATTTTATCACTCATGGCATTTACACCAGAATCAGTAAGCATATCCAAGAAAATATCGCCATTATGAAGCTGAAATGTATTAAAGTAGGCTTCTTTCATCTTAGCAAGTCTATCTTCTGCTGGTAATAATGTTAGTTGTTGCACAATCTTTACTTTATGCATTTCCATTGGAATTTGTTCATGTTTGTAAAATTTGATTTCTGACATATTTTTCTCCTCCTCCTTATCTTATGTCATGTGTATAAAAACAAAAAAAGTTCATAAATAAGGACGAGAAAAACTCGCGGTACCACCTTAATTTATGAACTGTTTCATACACTCATATTGCTATAACGTAACAACCGCCCAGACTCCTGATCTGTAATTCATATAATTTTACTTGTCAAGTTCCACCCTATACCTTGACTCTCTATATTTAAGTAAAACAATACTACTTTTAATCATTCTTTGTCCAAGTTGTTAAGAGTTTACCACTAAAAAAATATCTATGTCAATACTTTTCCAATAAAAAAAGTGAACATCGTTCACTTTATTTAGCTAATTTATCAATTACATTAAATTCAAAGTCCATATTATGAATTTGATTCTTGAATGTAGGTAGAGTCTTATCATTAAATCTAGTATAAGCATCTGTTAATTTCTTACCATCATATGCTTGATCATTAAGACGCTCAACTGCTCCAATAAGAGTATTAGCTGCTCCACCTTGTTTTCCAACAAGTGCTCTTAATTCATCCATAAGAGAATCAATCTTTTTTAATTTGCTGTTTGCAAACTTCTCATTTATTGATGCATATGTTGCCTTTTTAGCTTTCTTTGCCATTTTACATTCCTCCTATCCTATACATTATTAGCTTGTTGAGCTTCCCACTCAGCTACTATTTTCTTAATACGTGCCCATTCTTCTTTTTGTGCATTTCCAACTTCTTTGCTCAAAGTATTAATAGCAGCATCCATTTCATTATGAATCTTATCAAGTCTCTTTTCAGTATTCTTTAAATAATCTGTAGCAAATTTTCCTGTTTCTTTATGATTTTTAAGCGCTGTTATTTGAGCCTTAATGTCTTTGATTTTTGAATTAACGTTCTTTTGAACCTTCTTAAGATTAGCTAATTCAGTATCAAAGTCAACGTCTAAAGTTGCAGTTGTTTTTGATGCATCACCATCAAGTTTTGCTCTAATTGTTCCATTCCATTTTCCAGGAACATAACTATTTGCCATTCTTTCACACTCCTTATCTTATAAACCTAGAATAACATTTCTTATGTAAAGTGTCAATGTAATTTAAAATAAATTACCAAATTCGACACTTTCATCCTCTTTTATTTCAAAATTTGACACTTCTTCAGTATCTTCTTCGTCATCCTCTGATGACTCAACTCCATCTTCTACATCTGGTACTGGTTCATCTCCAGATATATCAGTATTCATTATTGCATTTAAATTTTCTGTTTGACGATTAAATCTCTCCAATTGAGCTTTTAACTCAGGTGGCATATTTTCGTCTACCTTAAATGTCTCAATACTGTCAAATGGTTGGGAAGCCTCTTCTAAACCCTCAACATAATCATCAACGTTTGGGTCATATGGAGTTGTATCTTCCTCTTCAACCTCTTCAGTACTTTCAACTACTGGTTCTTGAGCTACAGCCGCTTCAACTGCAGGTGCTTGTACAGCATTTTCCTCAACCGCAGGTGTTTGAACTGTAGGTTCTGCTACGTTTTCTTCCATACACTCCTCCTATCCTATTTAAGTATATCAAAACTCAAATAATATTTCCACTATTTAAGTAGCACTTTACATCCATTTTTCAATCCAGAGAACTTTACAGCATTATTTAAATTAATAAGTTTACCTTCAGTAGAACTATATAATTTGGCATCTTCATGAACTACATAGTTTTCTTCACTTAGTTCTCTAATTGTTTCTTGAATTAAATTTAAGCATTCTTTCATATTCATTCCGATAGGTAAAAACATATCATATTCTTCATCTAGTCCCAAGACATAGACTGTAACTAATATTTCATTCATAGACGACTCCTATTCCTAATATATTTAATATTATTCTTACGGCTATCAACTATAGCAACAGCTGTATCTTTAGCATATTTCATTTCTTCATAACTAGATTCAAATTCTATTATCTGTTGATCTTCTATATCAAAACCTAATACAATACCATTTCCACTATCAACATAATCAGCCCATTCACAATTATCAATGCTAGTTAAACTCTTATTATTTATAATAACAAACTTATAATTTTCAGCACCTATAGCCGCTACCATCAAATCATCAATAGTAACAACACTTTCATCTTCTTCTTTTAGTTTTTTCATATGAGCTTGAAGTGTCTTATAACCACTAATCATGAATATTATCTTTTCAGCACTAGGATCATTACTCTTCTTTTCTTCTATATTCTTAAGTAATGCTTCGCATAATCCCTTAAAGTTAGAATTATATAATTGTACTCCATCCACTTTTTCATCATAGCCAATAGTATCTAGTACTATAATCTTTGTATTATCAAGCCTTTTCATAACTTTAACTAAGGCTCCTAGGAAAGTAATACATAATTTATCACTAGAACCAAGTACCATGTTAAATAAATGACTAAAGTCATAAGCAAATGTACAGTTACTAGATAATTCTACTCCTATTGGAACACTATCTATAGTTACCATATCTTCTTTAACTGAATCATAATTAACAATTCTTGGCATAACCGGAATACCTTTTGCTTTAGGAAGAATTCCCGCAAGCTTATTAAGTACATAATTTAAATTATATTCATAACGAGCATCATCAAAAATAAGAGCTGTTTGGAATTCTAATAATTTATCTAATTCAATTAAACCTCGTCCAGCATTACCTTGTGGAATAAGTTTTGAATCACTATTAAATATCATTTGATAATCTGAACTATCAGCATAACGCATAGCAATCTTTTGACTAAAACTACTAGCTATATTTACATTTATATAACTTGTAGAAGTAATAATAAAGTATATTCCTACACGGTTACAATCTCTAACCATCTGTTCAAATATATTATTGAATAAATCATCAAATTGATCTACAAATACTTCCATACCATTTAAGAATACTAACAAGTTAGGGAACGGAGCTTTTCCCTTTTTAGCTTCAGCTAAGAAAACATCTCCAGTCTCAGCAAAATATTTCTTACGACGTTGTATTTCATGTTCTATATAATGGAATATTTTATTTAATTTTTCATGATCAGAACTAGAAACATAATCACCAACTTGTGGAGCTTTATTAAATATACGTAAATTATCTGTTAATAAATCAATAATAAGTATATTAAGTTCTTCAGTACTATGATTAATTATTGAAGAATAAATTAAAGTAGATAATAACGTAGTTTTTCCTGCTCCATAAACACCACTTATCCATAAATTACCATTCTCTGTAATATTAACGGATACTGGTCCTTGAGCTTGACTAGCTGGATCATCATATTCTCCTATTAATGGATTAATAATATGCTTTTTAGCTTTAACAGGATATTTCTTAAATAAATCATATATGTATAAATGATCTGGTACATTATCTAACCATAAATTTTTATTTACATAGTTAATTTCTTTAGCACATTCAATTAAATATTTTATAACATTATTAAGTTCATCACCTAAGTCTTCAGTTTCTAAAACCTCTGTCTTTTTCTTCTTTACACTCTTAACAATATTACCTAAGTCATCAATGAATTCAATATTTTCATTTCCAACTTTATTCAAATTAACTGTATCTAATGGAACATATGGTCCCCCAGAATAAGCTGATTGAGCTTTTACAAATATTTCATCATAACCAACTTGTAAATAGAAACGACCACTTTCCTTAATGTAAGCAGCATCATCTTTTCTTAACATTTCTTTAGAATCTTCTGCTGTTTGTACTTTACAACAAATCTTAAACTTGGCATTTGACCAAATTTGATCATCAACTACACCACTAGGTTTTTGTGTTGCTAGAATCAAGTGAATTCCTAAAGAACGTCCAATACGAGCAGCACTAACTAACTCATCCATAAATTCTGGTTGTTGTTGCTTTAACTCTGCGAACTCATCACAAATAATGAATAAATGAGACATTGGTTCTTCTAAAGCACCTTCACGAACTAACTTCTGATATTTATAAATATCAATTACTCCTGAATTAAGTCTTTCTTTAGCTTCGTTGAATACTTTTTGTCTTCTTTGTAACTCACTCTTAATAGATACTAAAGTACGATTCATAGAAGCTTTATCTAAGTTAGTAATTGTACCAACTAAATGAGGTAATTTAATACCTGTTTTTCTATTTTCAAAAGCTCCTGCTAATCCTCCACCTTTATAATCGATAAGAACAAATTGTACTTCTCTCGGACTATAATTAACAGCTAAAGACAAGATATAAGTAATAATAGTTTCAGATTTACCTGAACCAGTCATACCAGCAATAAGACCATGTGGTCCATGTTTCTTTTCATGTAAATCCAAATTAAGTACATTGTTATTAGCATCTATTCCTATAGGAGCAGCTAAAGAATTAGTAATCTGACTATTCTTCCATCTACTACTAGAGTTTAATTGATTAACATTACCTACATTAAACATTTCTAAGAAACCATATTGTGTAGGTAACAATTGACTAGCTTCACTATTCATCTTAATTGGAATATTAGATAAAGAATTTATACAATCTGTAAAGTTAATATCTGGAGTAATAAACTCAGGTGCAAACTTCATAATATTCTTTTCTTCCATTTCTGATTGGAATAAGGTTGCTTCTTTATCAGTATATTCAACAAAGTAATTACAACCATCTGGTACATCAGTTAGTTTATTACTAAACATCAAAGCACTAAAACCAACATTATGTTTCTTACTATGTAATATTTTTTCTACTATCTTTAAATTTTTAAAACGATCAATATCATCACTAATTATTAAATAGAATGGTGTCTTTATACTATCATCATCACTTACTTCTTCTTCCCTACTATTAAATATACGAACCATTTGACTAGATAAAGTTTCAGCATCTTGCATACTTGTTGCAAAATATCTAACTGATCTATCATCATTAAAACAATGATTAATATTTCTAATATTATTTAATTTAGAATTAGGAGAAGTAAATACTACTAATTTTAAACTATTAAAATCGTGGAAAGTAACCAATTGTAATAACAAAGCCATTAAATAATTACTGAAATTACCACTATCATTGATAAAAGCAATACTATGTTTTAAATCAAATACATATGGAGCATCATCTATATATCTATATTTATCAATCAAAGAATCTATTTCATTTAACAAATTATCCCTATCTTTAACAAAATCAGGTCTACTGTAGTCAAATTCAGATTCTAATCTAACTTTACCAACACCTAATCTAACTTTTAAAAATTGATCTTGTTCAGCATTTAAACTATATAAATTAGCACTTTTCTTTTTAATAATATCTTGACACTCAAGTAAACTAAGATTATTAAATACTAAAGCTAATTTTTGTTCATTAGCAGCTGCTTTTAAAACAGCTTCTTTTTTAGATAAATATTTACGATAAACTTTCTTTCTAACATGTTCTTTAACAATAACTCTAATATTGTCAGCAATTCTCTCAACAAATGGCCATACAATAGAGATAAATAACATAATAACGCACATTGCTACAGTTGTTAATAAAGTTTCTTTATCAGTAGTACCACTAGCAAAGTTTCTAACAGAGAAGAAAGCACTCATAATTGATGTTAAACTCATTAAAGCAGAAGGTACAATAGACATAAGTAGACTAGAATCATCTGCTTTTTCTTTAGCATCAGGAGCTGTAATTGTTAAGTGTACAGGAGTAATCTTTTTCAAGAATACCGGCGATTTAGAAAAATAATCAGAAGAACTATAAAAATCCTTATAAACTTGTCCTGTACTATCATAATTACCTATAAGTAAAGTATCGGCTGTATCATTTAAACTATCACATTTAACAATAACATTATTTAAAGAATTATTAATGAATAAAGTCTTACTACATACAGTAATCTTTAATCCCATAATAAATATCGTATCAAAATCGTCTAAATAATCCCCTACTATTCTAATACCATTCTTATACAATGGAATATTATTATCTAAATTCTTAACAACCCATCTGCCTCCAGCATAAGATAATTGTAATTGTTTTCCAGAAATATTTTCAGATAAAAAAGCAATATCACAACCTCTATCTTTACCAACAATAACAGTGCCATCATTGTTCATAGACTTAGTAATATATTTATCTTCATATCCAGGCATACAATAAACAAGAATTTTTTCGTTTTGGCTAGTGACAAGCATATAGTAATAATAATAATCTAACTTACAATTCTCTACGTACTCATTATTAACCATAATTTTAACATTCATATTAGAGTTAATATACCAAGCACCATCAACACTAGAGACATTTACAAGGTTTCGTTTAAAATCGTTAGAATCAAAATCATGCAAAACGTAATCCCCAAAAACATTTTTTGGTAATCGAAAAGTATAAAATTTATCATTATGCAATATATAAATTAACATACGCTTCACCAACCATACTTTCTACTCTATAATAGTATATCAAATTTATAAAAAAAATAAAAGCAAAAAAAAGATATATCATCCGATATATCCGAGTTTTTTAGTTCAATCAACTTAATTATCAGTTAAGCATCTTCGAACACTTATCAATAGAGTTGTCTTTCTCTAGAAATTACACATATCCTAGTCCCGACATGTTATTTACTTTAAAGTAGAATACCTCTACTCCCTGTTGGTTATAAATAGTTCCCTTAATTCTCTTGAATTCCGGTCTCTAATTTTCTTAGTTTTATCTAAATAATCCGTTATTTAGTAAACTAAATAGTTTCATATTTAGGAACTAATAGATTAGAAGTACTATTTTCATCTAGGATATGTCTATAGTATAATTCCATAATTAATTTTTGTCAACAAAAAAATACAAGCCCAATGAAAACTTGTATCCAAAAAATATAACAAAGGAATCACTATTCCTGCAAAGGCCTATCACAAGATCGATAAGCTTATATTTTTTCAAGATATAACTGTCACTGATATAACCTGTTATATCCTTGGTTTAACAGGGGGCCGCTAGCAAAAGAGCTAACATGGATTTTATCATTGTTAATCCAGCCACAATGTCGTACTACGAGTTATCCTTCTCTAATACAAAAAAGTGTAATTTCGACCTAATAGGCATGATAAGCTTTAATCTGTAATAACAATTATTACAAGATCAATAAAGTTATTACAAGATATATTACCCTATTAGTAACTTAAATATATCATAAATTTTTAAAAAGTCAAGTCTTTTGTAAACAATAAAAAGGTAGTTGTCTACCTTTTTATCCACATCCTACACAATAACAGAATCCTGTATCTCTGTTAGAAATTATATTGTCAAGATTAAAGCTTTCTCCAGCTTAATAATTGTCCTAATCATAAACTGTACAATATGAGTCTCCTTGATAATAAACACTACACATCCAAGAATTACTTATAGCCCATACATAACAGTATCCAGAAGGAATCCTTAAATTTGGAGCGGTACATTGAATATCATCACTAGCATGAGTTGTATCACTGAAAACACAACGATCACTTCCAAACGCTGTCAAAACTGTACTTTTATTTGCATGAAACTCTGGAGGTTCTGGCGTATCACAAACTGCTCCCCTTAGAGCATAAGTTCCAGCTGTCATGCCCGGATTAGCAAGAGCCATTTCCGGTGTTACGATAAAACCAAGATAACTTTCCGTTACGATTCCATCCTGAACAGTATGCTGTAAAAATAATGGGAATTCACTGTCTCCAATTTCTGTTTGTAGGGCAGCAACAGCTTCTTCTGGTGTATCATATTGATTTACTGCCTCAGGAATCGGTTGACCAATATAAACCCTTTTATCTGGTGTAGAACCCCCAAAATAAACATTAGCTGTATACACTGTTTGAGGATGATTAACATCGTTAGATGTCTCATCTTTTTGAATACAATCAGCAATAAAACGGAAATTAAAGTTTGCATCATCTTCTGGATATAAAGTGCTATCACTTCTATATAAATACCTAAATTGCACTTTTATTTTTTCTGTTACTCCAGCGTTTAAAGCATCATTTGGCTGTACTGGCACTCCATCAGCATATGTAACTGTATAACTAAAATACTCTTGTTGTTCAGCTGTGAGTACTGGAGTAATATTTATTTCATCTATTTTAGCATTTAATGTTCCACTATTTACTAAGTCTATTGTAAATTCATAAAAATCCCCAGGATTAGCTAAAGTAGCGCTAAAATTAACTGTCGTTTGATTACTAATTACAGGAGTCTCAGCTTCTACACTTCCACTTGACACTTGGACATTTGCAAAGTGAACATCCCATCTAGCACCTTTAACATTACTTGTTCCATCTATACTTAAATTAGTAGTTAAATATGAATAAACTAATCCAAAACCTCCAAGCAACAGAAAAAGGAACAATACAAAGAATGTTCTTTTGTAATTATATTTTAGTCTTTTCCCAAATTTTCTTTTTAATTTACTCATAGACTACCTCTATTATCATTTTAACACTAAAAACATCAATAAACAACATATACAAAAAAAGCAGATTATAATACATTTACTCTTTACATATATTTATAAAATAATTAATTATCTTTTTAGAGTTTTCATCAAACTTATAACTAATTTCAGGATGCCATTGTATGCCAATTATAAACTTTTTATCAGACATCTCAATACCTTCAATAAAACCATCTTCACTAAAAGCAATATTATTAAAATTTTCATTTTCACTAATATGATATTTATGAAAACTATTTACTTTTAACTTTTCAACTCCAAGTATTCTATATAACAGAGAATCCTTATTAATATTAACTTCATGAGTAAGAATGTCATCTGACTCTTGAAAATGATTAATACTTGAATCTATTTTAAATACTTGAAAGTCTTCTTTGTAGCAACTCATTAATTGCATACCTAGACATATTCCAAGTGTTGGAATATCTCTATCAACACATCTTTCTAATAAATATTTATCAAAAGGAGTTATCTTATTACCACCAGGAAAAACCACTCCATCTACCATATCTAAATACTTCTCAATAGCTTCTTTTTCTAAATCACTTAACTTATCAAATTCATTATACTTAGTATCACAATAATCTACATCCTGCACTTGGACAATTGGTATAATTAATGCTCCTGCAGATTGAAAACACCTACGTATTTTCTCTCCTAAGTATAAAATACATCTACCATCTTTCAAATGACTATATTTTAAAGGAATACCTATTCTTACCATATTACCACCATAGTAATTATATCATATAAATAAAAAAGGTAGAACATTCTACCTTTATACGCATAAATAAGTAAGTTTTTATTCTGTTTTCGGTAAACATGATATTCCTACCCCATCAATATAACACCAACCAAAGTAAACACTTCCTCTTTTGTCAGCATAACCACTATATTCATTATAGTTATTGAGACAAACAATTTGTTTATAATCTTCTTCAATAGTTTCCCTACACTTATCAATACCATAAACATCTATTAAAGTTGCTTTATTTTCTTCATAATAGATACTATCCCAATTATACATATGCGTTTCATTATTATAGGTTGACCCTCCACTTTTAAGATAATAATAGTTATTATTTTTAAATAATCCAATGTCGGCACTTTGAATTTTTCCATCACTGACAGTGTATTTGACAAATACATTACCATTTCCATTCAATGCTGCTTCAGTCAAACTATCAGTATAGCTAATTGATGCAATAGGAGCATTAATACTGGTGCTATGTTGTAAATAGCTGTAATAAGTACCATTTAGTTTTGGAAAACTAGTTTGAACAACCCCAAGTGTTATAGAAAAATTAATATTTACATCTTCTGTTGGATAATATTCTGGAGAAGTTTCTAGATATTCAACTCTCACACAAAGCTTTTTTGTTTCACCAACATATAAATAATTAACCTGCCATTCATCAACTGGATAAATTCTATACTCAAGATATCTGGATTGTTCTTCTGTCAATTGTGGAGAAACATTTATATCATTTATTTGAGAATCTAAAGTTCCTGCATTTACTAAATCTACTGTAAATTCATAAAAGTCTCCTGGATTTTCTAAAATAGCGCTAAAATTAATTGTTGTTTGTTCACTAATTACAGGAGTTTCTGCTTCTACACTTCCACTTGTTACTTGAATATTTTGAAAGTGAACATCCCATCTAGCACTCTTTACATTACTTGTTCCATCTATACTTAAATTAGTAGTTAAATATGAATAAACCAATCCAAAACTTCCAAGTAACAAAAAAAGGAACAATACGAAGAATGTTCTTTTGTAATTATATTTTAGTCTTTTCCCAAATTTTCTTTTTAATTTACTCATAGACTACCTCTATTATCATTTTAACATAACAGATAAAAAAAAGAAACATATGTTTCTTTTATAATATTTCTACTTCTTCTTCCTTCTTTTCTTCCTTTTTTTCTATAGGAGACATTACAGGAACATCAAAGTAATCGCTCTTTGGTTCTTCCTTCTTTTCTTCAACTACAGGCTCTTTTTCTTCTACCACTGGAGTTTCTTCTACTACTGCAGGCTTTTCTTCAACTTGTGGTTCTACTGTTGGAGCAACTTCTGGAGTTTTAGCCTCTTCAGTTTGAAATTCTTGAGCAGCTGCTTGAATATCTTCACGTTGATCTTCTAATTGTTTTTTTCTAATTGGAGAAACTTTATAACTTCTTTGATTAGATAATCTAACAATAGTAGTTCTTTCTATCTCCTTAAGCATTTCTGCATCCATTTCATCTTTATTCTTAACTTTTAATTCGTTTTCTTTAATTTCTATTTCTAATGGAGATAATACATCCATACTTAATTTCATAATATGAATATAAGCTTCTTTTTCATCTAATAAGATAAATGAACAAGATTCACTTTGTTTAACATAACAAATTGGTTTTCTAATTTCTAATTGAGCATCTATTAAATCATCCATAGTTCCTATATATACAATATTTCTACCATCTAATTTAGGAACTTGATTACTTTGAACTAATACTGAATCATATGTATTAAGTACAGATCTAACAGCACTTTCATATGCAACTTTTGGATTACTATTAGTAATAACATAATAAATACCAACAAAACCAACAATAGCAGCAGCAACATAAGCAACAATAGCATAACTACTAAATCTTGTTTTTAACATTACTAGTCCAAATACTAATATTAAAATAGCTATTCCTAATAATATAAACCCCAAAATATTCTTTTTCATAATTCTATCTCCTATCCTTTCCCATTAATCAAATCATTAAACCATAAAGTCGGATATGCAATAAATGGAATTCTTAATTTTACTATACCTTTAATTTGCTTTCTTTTAACACTATCCTTATCAATAGCATTATTAGCATCACCTTTAGTAGCAAAACTTCCATCTTTATTTATTTTATTAATTCTATGTACTATGACTTTCTTACTCTTATAGTAAGCTACTACATCACCTTTTTTAATTTCTGTTTTCTTATTTATTTTCTTAATTATGACAGCATCTCCTCTATTAATTTTAGGAGACATAGAATCAGAACCAACACCCATCATTGTATATGTAAAGTATCCTGATATTAAACATATCATTGTAATTAACAATATTGCGACTGGTATATCAAGAACAGTAAAATTATCTTTATTAAATACTGGTTCTAACTTTTTAGTCCTATCATCAACAAGTCCAAATGAACTCATATAAATAAGTATTGGTAAACTTATAAATATCATTGAATTAAAGTATTCACCTATATTAGGAACAATAGGTACAAAGAATATATAAGTATCAACAACTAATCTATATAACAATGGTACTTTATAACCAACATGGTAACACAAATAAGTAAGTACTATATTCTTAACAGTTACTGGTAATATTATTGATGCAGTTGCATGGAAAAGGCTCTCTAAATCATAAGTCTTTAATATACCAATAGTTGTAATACACTCAAATAAAGTTAATGCAATTACTAATAAGAATATATAACCTTTTTTATCTTTATTGGCCCCAATAAACACATATCTTAACAATTCCATAAATATAATTATTAAAACAGGGGCTGCTATATTATCTATTAATGTAAGTGTCGTTCTAGAATAAGCATTCTTTAAATATCCGGTAAAGAATCCTAAACTAAACATTACAACAAACGTTAAAATCAAATAAAAAATTACAATACGAAAGATGTTATCTCTTAATACAGTCCTTTTATCTTTACGATATCCTAACAAAGCTATAGCTCCACCTAATAAAACAAGTAAGAAGGTAGCACTAATTATCTCAGCTATTTTCATATAATTAGTAAAAATAAAAAATCTATATACGATAACATATACAAATAAAATTAGTAATATACCTATGTTTTTAACATCCCTTTTACTCATATATAATCCCTCTATATTCTTTGTAATTTTATATGTCTACTATCAATTAATAATAAACATATAAAATTACAAAGAAAACTACATAGTAGTTTCTTTATAATTTAATTATTAAGCTTGTTCATAAGTCATTGCAACTGATAAGTTCAATGTTTGAGCAGCACTTGGTAATTGACTTGCTGTAACATTTCTATCGAATTCAACTCTAACTTTGAAGTTTTTAGAAGCTCCAGCAGCTAAAGTTTCTCCAGCAGTAATGGCTGTATTATCTGTATGAGTAAATGTGTAATTTGTATAAACATCTTGAGCTGAACTAACACCGCTAACTGTTGGTAAAGCACTTAATTTAGCAGCTACAGTTCCTGCATTTTTAACGTCAACAGTAAATTCATAGAAGTCTCCTGGCTTAGCCAATGCAACAGCATAAGTAATAGTTAAACCATTAGCACTAATAGATGGTGCAGTTGTTGCAGTTACACTTCCACTTGTAGTTGACAAATTCTCAAAATGTACATCCCATGTTGGTTTGTTGATAGTAGATGTTCCAGAAATAGATAGGTTAGAACTTAAAACAGCATAACCAACAGTAATACCTACTAATAATAATAGTAAAATTACAACACTCAAATATTTTTTACCTTTACCCTTCATAAAAATACTCCTTTCAAAATAGCATTCCTATTCTATAATCAAGTATATAATAATTTATTTAAAAAAACAATCACTTTTTACTCTATTTACACCCTTTACTTTGCCTTTACATATTCAAAAGTTTTTTCTTCTTCCGCAAGTTTCTTGAAAGCTCTATTTATTTCACTTGCTCCATATTCTTTTTTTCTACCATATTCTTGTGCCATGATATCAACAGCATTTCCTAAATCTTCCATATCGAAATACTTTAATAATGGCAAAAACTTAGTATGATTAGTTCCATCTTCAAGAGTTACTTCCTCTTCTGGATCTCTTAAAGTAATAAAAACATTATCATACAAATATTTATCTTCTGCTACGTTTAAGAATAAATACATATAAGTGTCTAAGTATCTTTGCTCTCTTATAAATAGATAATCATTATCACCTATTTCTTCTAAATGTTGTTTAAAAACATGATATTCACTCAACCTATCTAAATCCATCATCTCTTCTTTGCCTTCTACACATCCTGTTGCTCCTAGTGCTAAAGTTGCTGCTCCAATACCCATAGCTTTTACAAAATCTCTTCTACTATAGTCTTTTTTCATTTTATTATCCTCCTAGTTTTAGCTTTTTCTTCATTTTCTACAATCATATTTTCTGTTAATTGTAATAGTTCTTCTTCTATAGATTTATACTTTTCAATTGTTTCTTCTGAAACCAATACATTTCTTTCTTCTTTAGCTGCTAAGGCCTCTTCATAACTATCATATAAGTAAAAAGCTTTGTCTTCATAATTCTTATTAAAGTAATCACTAGGTTCTCCCCTATTATAGCTAGTAATACCATCTGAATTTGCTACAACTACATATGGAAAAAATATTTTATAGTTAGCGTTATAATCACCAGTTTCTCTATAAGCTCTATGTTCTTCCATTACATATGCTTTAGATACAATATAACAATCAGTTATAAAAAAATCTTCCCCATTTTTAGTCTTTCTATGCGTTTTTACAGGAAGTAATGCATACTTCACTGGATAATTAATACTTTTCATTTTCTTTTCTCCTAATCTTAGTTTTTTCTTCTTTTTCAACAACTAAATCTCTAGTTAGTTCTAATATTTCTAATTCAATATCTTCATAAACATTAAGCTTATCGAGAGGAACATATAAATTTATTAAATCAAATTCTTTTTTAGCATCAACATAAGTATCATATAATTTAGAAACAACAAATTCGTTATCTCTTGCCAAAGAAGAATCTGGACTTTTTCTTAAATAATTAATTCTTTTGTCTTTAACAGTATGCGGAAAACATATCTTATAACTAGTAGTTGTCGTTCCATCTTTTTTTAATTGTTTATATTCTTCTTCTACAAATGCCTTTGATACTATAAAGCAAGCCGTTTGATAATAGTCTCTTCCGTTGTCAAAAACCTCTTCTTGTACCGGAAGTAACGCATATTTAATTGGATAATTTTTATCTTTCATACTAAACCTCCTGTTTTTAACATAAAGTTAATAACAATTTCTATTATATCATAAAAAAAGAGAATTAAAAGTTAATTCTCTCTTTTATATAATTTATTACTTCATCTACTTTTAATGTAACTTGTTCCATTGTATCTCTATCTCTTACTGTAACTGTTCCATTATTAATAGTTTCATCATCTACTGTAATACAGAATGGTGTACCAATCGCATCGGCTCTTCTATATCTTTTACCAATAGAACCAGTATCATCATACCCTACCATGAATTCTTTATTTAGTAGTTGATATACTTCTTCAGCTTTCTCACCATGATATTTCTTTGCTAAAGGAAGTACACAAGCTTTATAAGGAGCTAGACTTGGTAATATTTGTAAAACCTCTCTAGTATCTCCACCTTCTAATTCTTCTTCTGTGTAAGCATCACAAAGTACAGCTAGGAATAATCTATCTACACCAACACTTGGTTCTACTACATATGGAACATATTTCTCATTAGTTTCAGGATCTAAATATTTTTGATCTACTTTAGAATGCTCTTGATGAACAGATAAATCATAATCTGTCCTATCAGCTATTCCCCATAATTCTCCCCATCCCATTGGGTATTTGTATTCAATATCAGTAGTTGCTTTACTATAGAATGATAATTCTTCAGGGGAATGATCTCTATATCTCAAGTTTTCTTCTTTTAATCCTAAATCTTCCAAAAATTTTAAACATTTTTCTTTCCAATAAGCATGCCACTCTAAATCAGTATCTGGCTTACAGAAAAATTCATATTCCATTTGTTCAAATTCTCTTGTTCTGAAAATGAAATTTCCTGGAGTTATTTCATTTCTAAAAGCTTTACCAATTTGTCCTATACCAAATGGTATTTTTGCTCTTTGACTTCTTTGAACATTATTAAAATTAACAAAAATTCCTTGAGCAGTTTCTCCTCTTAAATATACCTTAGAAGCTGAATCCTCAGTAACTCCAATATGTGTTTCAAATAATAAATTAAATTGACGAATACCAGTAAAATCACTTTTTCCACATTTTGGACAAGCTATTTTATTATCAGCAATAAACTTTTCTAGTTTTTCATTATCCCAACCATCTCCAGTTTCTTCACCTTTAGTAAAATCTTCAATTAATTTATCAGCTCTATGTCTACTTTTACAACTCTTACAATCAATTAATGGATCTGAGAAACTAGATACATGTCCACTAGCTACCCATACCTCTGGATTCATTATAATAGCAGCATCTAATCCATAACTATTTTTTTCTTCTTGAATGAATTTTTTCCACCAAGCTCTCTTAATATTTTCTTTAATTTCTCTTCCTAATGGTCCATAATCCCATGAGTTAGCAAGACCACCATATATTTCACTTCCTTGAAATATAAACCCATATTGCTTGCAGTAATTTACTACTTTTTCCATAGTTAAATCTTCCATTTTTATCCCTCCTTAAATAAAAAACTTCTAGAATAGTTGTAAGGACGAATAACTCGCGGTTCCACCTTACTTATTCTAGAAGAATCACTCTTAACTATACTGCTCCGAGATTCCACCTCATCATCGCAACATCAAAATAAAATTACAAACATATAATACAACAGAAAAGTAAAAACTTCAACCATTAAGTTAAAAAAAGTATCTAGGCAGATACTTTCTTTAAAGCTTCTTTTTTAATTCTTTTTGTTTTAGTTGCTTTTACTTTACTTAATTCATCTTCCATCTCTTGCCATCCCTTTATAAAAGATACAGCAGCATAAGCTATACAAGCAAGAAATAAGTATCTTTGGTTTGTTTCAACAACAAAGAAAATAAAAGCAAAAACAAACATACCAATAACAGATAATATTATTTGTATAACATCTAATGCTAATAATCCTTTTTTCACATTAACACCCCCAGTTAATGGTTACATATTATACTACAAAACACTAAAAAAAGCAAATACTAAGTCTCTTTTACTATTGATAACTTTTGTATTTGCTTCATAAAATCTTTACTTTTTAAATATAGACCAGTATATCTTTCATAGTAATCGTCTAAAAACTGATTAATCTCTCTCGTTACTTCATCACTTACTTCTAATTTAGTAATTTTACTTAAATCAACATAATAATATAATCTTATCATTTTAATAGTCTTTTCACTGACCATTATTTGATTACTATAACAATTCTTACAAACATATCCGCCATCATCACTACTTAAAGTAACAATAGCTTTATCACTACCGCATATACTACAGCGATCAATACTTGGACTTACTCCTAAATAATCTAATATTTTTAATTCTAAAATATTAGTTAATACTATAGGAGAAAATCCTTCTTCCATTTTTATTAGTGTATCTCTAAGTAATGGAAAAATTGATGCTTCCTCAGTTTGTCTAACTACTTGTAATACTAAATCTAATATAAAAGATGCATAACTTACACTTTCTAAATCACTAAGTATTTTAGAAAAACTATTCTTAACATCAACACTTATCAAAGTAGATAGTCCTTTATCTTTATGATAAATATTAAATGTTCCATAAACTAGTTTTCTACTTACACCACGCAATTTACTTTTAACATTACGACATCCTTTAGACATTATTCCAATAAGTCCAAACTCTTCTGTTAAAACATTAAGTATTTTACTAGATTCACTATAATTAGTTTCACTAAGTACAATACCTTCTACGCTTTCTATTTTCACTTCTCATCATCATCCTTAAGACCCAATTCAACGAAATATTTTTCCTCATCTCGCCAATTCTTTAATGTCTTAACATATGTTTCTAAAAAAACTTTTTTCCCTAAGAACCTTTCCATATCAAGTCTTGCTCTTGTACCTATTTCTTTTAACATCTTGCCTTGTTTGCCAATAATAATTTTCTTTATATTATCTCTATCTACCACCACTAACACTTGAATATGTACTACTTCATCGTCTTCTTCATAATTTTCAACATAGCATGTAACTGTATGAGGTATTTCATCATGAGTAAGTTCTAATATCTTTTCACGTACTAATTCAGCCATAATAAATCTAGTAGATACGTTAGTTAAATCCTCTTCTGAGTATATAGCCTCAGACTCATCCAAATATTTTTTTATACATTTAATTAATACATCTATATTATCCTTTTTAGTTGCACTGATAGGAATAATTTCTTTAAAATCATATTTATCTTTTAAATTATCAATATCTTTTAATAACTTTTCTTTATTCTTAACTTGATCAACTTTATTAAGTAATAAAAATACCGGAATATCTCTATCCTTTATTCTATTAAGGATGAATTCATCTCCTCTACCAAATCCTGAAGCTATATCTACTAAAAATAAAATAACATCTACTCCTTCAGTATTATCATAGGCTCTTTTATTCATTAATGATTCTAGTTTTCTAGTAGGTTTATGAATTCCCGGAGTATCAACAAATATAATTTGAGAATCATCATCATTATAAATACCTTGAATAACATTACGTGTTGTTCCTGAAACATCAGAGGTAATAGCAAGTTTCATTCCTAAGATACTATTAAGTAATGTACTTTTACCAACATTAGGTCTTCCAACTAACGAAACAAATCCACATTTCATACCAAATCATCACTTCCAAAAGGATAAGGACACAATTCAGCTACTGTATGAACTTCTACTTCTCCTTCAGTATTATAAGTATATATTTTAGCATTTTTATCAAAAAATTCTGTGATTACTTGACGACAAACAAAACATGGCATACCAATTTTTCCTGATCCTACCATTACATGTAACTCTTTAAAATCTCCCATTCTATAACCTGTAGTAACAGCACTTAAAATAGCTGTTCTCTCAGCACATATAGTAGCACCATATGAAGCATTTTCTACATTTACTCCACCAAACTCACTACCATCATTCATAACAACAATAGCACTAACAGGATAACGTGAATAAGGGCTATAACTTCTCTCTTGTAATAATTTTAATTTTTCTATCATAAACTAACCTCCGAAAATATGAATAATATCTTGTCCAAATATAGCAATTCCACCAATTAAAGCAACTATACATAGTATTAATGATGCAGCAGATGCACAATCTTTAGCTATTTTAGCTAATGGATGGACATCAGTAGTAATCAAATCAATTGTTGCTTCTATTGCTGAATTAATAAATTCAACTGCTGCGATTAAACCACATATAGTAATTATAAATAACCATTCAAAACCACTAATATTAAATACAAAACCTAATATTATAACAACAATAGTACATAAAAGAATAATAATCATATTATGTTCATACTTTAAACAATATACTAATCCATCTAAAGCATGATTAAAACTCTTCCAATATCTTTGTAATGCATTACCTGTATCTTTATTTCTCTTTGGAGTTCTCTTAAATAATCTATCTAGTAATCTCACAATCCCTTAATACCTCCTCTTGCTTCTCAAACATAACTTTTTCTTCTTCTTCTGTTTCATGATCATAACCTAATAAATGATAAAAACCATGTACAGCTAAAAAGCATATTTCTCTTAAAAACGAATGTCCATATTCTTCTGCTTGTGATTGGGCTTTATCTAAAGAAATATAAATATCTCCAAGTATTCTTTCATCTGATCCAACTATTAAACTATCATCATCTTCTAAAGCAAAAGTAATAACATCTGTTTCTCTATCAATATTTCGATATTTTTTATTTAATTCATGAATATAAGTATTATCAACAATAATAACGTTAAAACTAGTATTAGTAAGTTTCTCTTTTTTCATAGCTTTTTGTAATACTTCTTCTACTACTTTTAATTCTCTTATATCTTCACCTGTTTGATTAAATATTTCTATCTTGTTCATTCTTCCTCCTAAATTAAAATAATAATACCAATTAAAATAATAATACTAAGTACATTTAAGAACCATTCACTCTTAAATGCTTTTGGTAATTTTTCTCCTATCAAAGATAGGCAATGATATACATAAAAACCTAGTACTCCACCTATAACATTTAGAATAATATCATCTACATCAAATACTCTTCCAATCATAGTAAGTTGAACAACCTCAATCGCAATACTAGTAATTACTGTAATAAATAAAGTTAACCAAATCTTTTCATTTTTTAAATAATAACTAACAAAGAATCCGAAAGGTAAAAACATTAACATATTACCTATAACATTTTTCAAAAACAATCTAGAAGTAATATCATACCTAAATATCTCCTGAAAAGGAATAAAATTATTACTAGCCCAACTAGTATCATCTTGGAAAGTAACTACTTGGAACAAACACAAAATATATATTATGAATGATAACATTAATAATTCTTTATATAATACAAATCTCTCTGTTTCCTGATTCTTAACTAAATAACTGATACGAATAGAGATTAATACTACGACACTAATAATAATCATTGGCCAAGTAAAATTAACAACACCCTGAATTGTATTAGTAAGTGGTCCAATCACACTATCCCTCCTCCAGTTACTTCTATTTTACTATTTTTCTACTTCTTTTTCAATAAAAGAAAAAATACACCTAAGTGTATTTATTGTAATCTTTCTCTAATCATAGTAGAAACTTCTTTCATATCAGCTTTACCTTTTAATTTAGCTTGAGCTTCTTTCATGACTTTACCCATATCTTTTTGACTTTCAGGTTTAACTTCTTCAAAAATTTCATCTATGATTTTAACTACTTCTTCACTACTTAATTGTTCAGGTAAATAAGCCATTAAAATATCTATTTCAGCTTGTGTTTGATCTATTAAATCTTGTCTATTACCTTTTTCAAATTCTACAATAGACTCTTTTCTCATTTTAACTTGATGATTAACAACATCAATTAATAATTCATCATTTAATTCTCTCTTATGATCAATCATTTCTTGTTTTAATCCAGCTTTAACACTTCTAATAACAGCAAGTCTTTCTTTCTCATGATTCTTCATAGCTTCAATCATATCTTTATCTAATTTTTCTACCATATTATCACTCCTTGTTCATATTATAACACAATATTATAAAAAAAATAGAGATAATTAATAATCTCTACTTCTTGATCTTTCTCTTTTTCTAGAATTCTTGATTCCTTCTTTTTTAGCAGCCCTTCTTCTTACACCAGGCTTATCATAAGCTTCTCTCTTTTTAAACTCTGAAGGGACACCGTCTCTTGCTACTTTTTGCTTGAATTTTCTTAGAGCTTGATCTAAGTTACCTCTAACAGCTACTTTAGTCGCCAAATTTATCCCTCCCTTCGCACTAACTACAAAAGATTATAACAAATCATTTGTTATTTTTCAACAACTTTTCCACTTTTTTTAACAAATAACGCTGATTTGTTCACATATTTCTAACTTTTTACAAAATCTAATATATCTTCATATACCTTATTTTTCTCTTTTTCATTTAAGATAGCATGTCTCATTCTACTATATAAAATATAATCAATATTTTTATATCCAGCACTCTTCAAATTATTAATACTCTTCATCCATAACTCTTTATTTACAATAACCGGATCATCCTCTCCAGCAATAAATAAAATTTCTAAATCCTTATTATCAACTCTATAATCTTTTTTATAAGTATTAATCATTAAATGCATAAGATTAATAAAACCATTCATAGTAAAAATAAAGCCACACATTTCATCTTTAACATACCTAGAAACATATTCAGTATCATAGCTTAACCAACTACCATTTTTACTAGTTGGAAGTACCATTCTATTTATGAATTTACTACGATGTCTATCCCCTCTTATTAATTTAATACTCTTACATAAGAAAAGTCCAAAACCACTCATTTTATTAATACTAGGAGAACCACATACTATTAATTTATCTATTCCATTATCATACTTTTTTAAATAACACCTAACTATTAAACTACCCATAGAATGCCCAAGTAAAATAACTTTTTTAGTAGGAAATTTCTTTTTTACATATTTAGTAACTTCATATAAATCATCTACTATTGCTTCTCCTGATTCATCATAAAAATATCCTAAATCTTTTTTATTTTTAACACTAAGACCATGCCCACGATGATCATTAATAATAGTAACATAACCATTCTTTGTTAAATATTTCATAAAATCATAATAATATTTTTTATCTTCTACCATACCATGAGCAATTTGAACTATACCTAAAACTTTATCTTTAGGAACAAACATCTTAGTAGATAATTCCAATCCATCATATAATGATTTAATCTTAATATCTTCTTCTCTCATCCTAATTTATCTCCATTCTTAACATCAATATCTGGTTTTATTAATACAACTCCTTGTTCACTATAAGTACCAAGTACTAATACTTCACTCATAAAATCAGCTATCTGTCTTGGAGGAAAATTAACTACTCCTAGGATTTGTTTATTAAGTAAATCTTCTTTTTTATATACATCAGTAATTTGAGCAGAACTTTTCCTTATACCAATTTCTTCTCCAAAATCAATTGTTAATTTATAAGCTGGTCTCTTAGCTTTAGGAAAATCATTTACTTCTATTATTGTTCCTACCCTAATATCAATTTTCATAAAATCATCAAATGTAGCCATATTATCACTCCTATAATTATTATACAAAAAAGATTGTATAAATGCTATAATAATGTAGAGGTGTTTATATGAGTACTTTTAAAAGTTTTTATAAAGAACAAAAAGAAAAAATAGAAGAATCTCTTCTTTCATTTAATAAAGATATTTTAAAAGAAGAAAACATAACTATAAATGATAATTTAAAAGTGTTTAGCGAATTAAATTCTTCAGGTAAAATGATACGTGGAGCATTAATTCAATTAGGTTATAAATTTCATAATAATAACTTAGATTATGCTATACCTTTAGCAACTGCTTATGAAATATTTGAAACTTCTATATTAGTACATGATGATATTATTGATAATGATAATTTTAGACGTGGTAAAGAAACAGTTCATTCTTATAACGAAAATAAATATAAAGATTTATCTGATAATAATCACTTATCTAAATCCATTGCTCTATGTATTGGTGATTATGGTCTTTATAAAGCTAATAAATTAATAATTGATAATTATAAAAAAGATAAAAACTTCCCTAATATTTTGAGTAAATATAATGATATTGTTATTGATACTATTAGAGGTGAAATAATAGATGTAGTTACTCCATATGAAGAAAAGAACCATATTTTTAAAGGTAATACTCTAGATACAACTATGGATATATACCGATTAAAAACATCATATTATACTTTAGTTGGTCCTCTTACTTTAGGTATGATTTTAGGTAATTCTAAAGATAAAGAAATTAAAGATATTGAAGAATTTTCTCTTCCCTTAGGAATTGCTTTTCAAATTCAAGATGATATTTTAGGAATCTTTTCATCTAATGAAGAACTAGGTAAACCAATAGGTTCTGATATTAGAGAATTTAAACAAACTCTTTTATATGCTCATATTAAAGAAACACAATACTATGAAGAATTATTAAAATATTATGGAAAAGATAATTTTGATATTGAAAAAGTAAGACAATTATTTATAGATTCTAAATCATTAGAATATTGCCAAAATAAAATGAATGGCTTATATGAAGAATCTTTAACTAAGTTAAATGAAATAACTTGGTTAAAAGAAGAGGATAAAGAAATTTTACATGATTTAGTAAACTTCTTAAAAGATAGAAAGAAATAATAGTTTCTATCTTTTCTTATGTTATAATTTAAATAGGATGTGATTATATGAACATACTAAGTTGTAATACTAATTTGGGTAATTGTTGTACTGATCCAGGAATGAAAAGTATTATGTCGGTATTAGCAAATATCATTAATATTGTTCAAATTATTGTACCTATACTTTTATTATTAATACTTGCTTATAAGTTAATGCAAATGATGATTAATCCTGAAGAAAAGAAAAACATGAAACAATTAACCAATCTATTTACAGCTGCCGTTGTTGTATTCTTTATACCAATATTAGTTAATTTATTTGTAAATATGACTGATCAATCAATTAATATTTCTGCTTGCTTAAAAGAAAGTAGAAACACCAAGATTTCTACTTCAAGTAGTTATATTTCTCCAAATAAAAAGAAACCATCTAAAATTGTTTCTAGTAGTACTTATGAACAGGGTGATGAAAAGAAAACTGATGATAATGGTACTACTACAAGTTATAACCCAAGTGGTGCTCCCATCTCAACAACCTGTACCCTAGGTGATAGTAATGTCAAATTAAAAGAAAATGACTCTGGTGCTCACGGAAAGATTATTGCTAAAGCTAATGGACAAGATGTTGCTAACTACGCTAAGTCTTGGTTAAATCAAGGATTAACTTATAAACTTGGATCTAGTGGTGAGCTAAGACCTGGTGGTCAATGTGATTGTTCTCACTTTGTTTACCGTGTTTTAAAACATTTTGGTATTATCGATCATCAAATAAAATCAACTGTCTGGGGATCTTGTAATGTAAAAGGAACAATTATGTATTCTGATGTGTCTCGTTTAGTCCCAGGAGATGTTGTATTTATGGGATTTAATTCTCGAGGCGTTGGACATGTAGAAGTCTATATTGGCAATGGTGAAACAATTGGTTGTAATAGTGGTAAAGGTGTAACTCATGGTACTCATGCCAGTAGATATACATCATTTATTCACCTAACTGCCTATGATTAGGAGGTCCTATGAAAAGAAAAAATGAATTAAAAAAATACATGACGTTTATATTTATAATAATAGCTTTGATATTAATATATGGTATATACACCCTAATTAATAACAATAAAAATATTTATATAGATCCTTCTAAAGAAATAGTTTATGTTTCTTATGAAAGTTCTAATTATGAACAAAAAGTTCCTTCACTAAATATTAAAAAAGTTAGTGATGATATAAACAAAGAAATAACTTCTTTTACAACACCTTATTTAGAACAAAAAGATGTCTTAATTGAATATCATTATACAGTTAATGGTAATATATTATCTTTAGTAATTATAATTACTAAATCAAGTATAGAAGGTCCTCCTGATATTGCCTTTAAAACTTATAATATTAATTTAGATAAATTAACTGTTTTAAGTAATCAAAAAGTACTAGAACTATGTGATATAAAACAGGAGCATGTTATTAAAGGAATAAATAATATATTTAATAATTATTATAAAGATGAATTAAAGCAAAAAATTATACCAAGCAATATGACATTTGAACAATACTTAGAAAAAAGAGGATTAAAAGATATTCCTAATAATATAGAATATTATATAGAAAATGGTAATTTAAATGTCTATTTAGACTATAATATATATATCGAAGAAGAAACAGATTTCTATTTAGAAGATGTTGGTTACTCATTCATAATAAAATAAAAAGACTAGCTAAAACTAGTCTTTTATTTGGCACTATATTTAGTAATTTCTTCTTCTAATTCTTCTTCAGCAAACATCTCATCTATTTCTTTTTGTTTCTTAGCTAATTCTTCTGGATTTAAATTCTCAACCTTATCAATTTTATCAGTTAATAATTTTGCTTCTGATGTTAAGGCTTTAGTCTTAGCTTCTTTTGCTTTAATACTACTTATTTTTATATCTATCTTAGCTAATTCCTTACATATGTCATTTCTTAAATTTGCTAAACTATCTGCTTCGGCACGTGAGGTGCGATTATCTTGACCAATAATAGCTGTTTTTCTTTCTATATAGGTATTCAAAAGATTTTTAAGTTCATCTAGAAGAGAAGCTCTGTCTTCAGAATTAATATAGGCAACTTTATCTATAGTCGCATCTATTTCATTCATAATATGATCTTTTAAATCTAATGCTTCAATTGGATCACTTACCTCAATTGTAACAGATTTGGGCATAACCATTTTATCAACATATTTTATTCTTTTTAATTCTTTTTCCTTGGTTTTATTAACTTTAAGCTCATTTATATTTTTCTTTATATCACGTATTAGTTGTTTAGAACTATTAATAGGAAACATTTCCAAAGATGTAGAGTCAGATGCAAACAATTTAATTATTCCTTCAACCATACTTGCTGTTGCTGTTCCTACTAGAGCAGCTAAAACTGTAATAACAAAGGCAGGTCCAGGAGCAAAGCATATAGCACCAGCAAGTAATCCTCCAGCCAATGGAAATCCGGCAACCGCAGTTAGTTGAGCTCCCTTTTTGGCTATTTCTTTAGTATTCCTACTGTCTAATTTTTCTAAATGATCTAAATAAATTCTAGCTTCTAAAGGAGTAAGTTCATTATGACCATTCTCTACTTTAGCTATTATTGCATTTCTTTCGTTTTCCCTTGCTTTTTCTTTAGCCATTAATTTTTCTTTTTCTTCACTTTCTATGCATAAATTATGTAATATTGAAGTATATTTATCATATTTACCAGAGGCATAATCTTTCATTGTCTTTTCATCTATAGCTATCTTAAAGGCTTCTTTTATTTCAATATTCTTTATATAATCGGTACGTTTAACGGAAACTTTACTTACTAAATAAAAACTATTAGTTTTTTTATCATATTTTATAGTATCAGTACCAGAATTAATTCTATTATTAACTTTCTTTATAAAATTCGCAAATGTTGTTTCTTCGTCAATACCCAAAACACTTTTAATACCAGATAATTGACTCAAATCAACAGTTCCATATTTTGAAACAAAAATCTTTCCAGCAATAAAATCATGTTGACTAGTAAAACCAAGTCTTTGGCCTAATGTTTTTTCTTTCTTAACAGTTAATTCGTTCTCACTCATAAGCATCCCTCAATTATAATTATAGCATAGTAATTTTAATAATAATTAAAATATATTAATAGTTTTACACTATATTTTACTATTTCACTTAGAATAAACTATGAATCAATCTACCACAATTAATACCCAGATGATATATAAAATATATAGATAATAGTAATAAGAAGAATCCAACAATACAAATAATTATATTTTTTAATCTAGTGGGCACAAAATTCCTTCTCCTATTCTTCTGGCACCCGAACCTATAGAATAGCCGGCAGATTGAAGTAATTTTATAAGATTAGTTAAAGCATTAATAACAGTAGCTGAAACAGTGTTACCACCATTTATTTTATCTAGCATATCATTATTAATCTTCTTCATCCATTGCACCTTTCCGGATTAGTTATCCCT
>JAEEGL010658230.1_pt1 | contig 28189 bp, 22 predicted proteins | sample 9134231 | NCBI WGS metagenome assembly JAEEGL01 (sample SAMN16246548, study PRJNA631951) | gut metagenome | biome: gut microbiome; feature: rumen; material: fiber-attached | host: Bos | place: Iran: Karaj | collected 2018-10
ATTATCATTTGCATTTATTATAATTTGACTATTTTCAATAAAACTTGTTATTGAAATTAATATATTTTTTATTTCATGTGCACATTTTGCAAGATATAAACTTTTAATTTTATATTCTTCTATAATTTTATCATTCTCAATCACCAAATTATTTTTCTCTATAATTTGATTTGACATTTATAAAAGTTAATTATAATATAAAAAAACAATTCAAAAAATAATTTAACAAATATTAAATATAAATTGGAAAAAAAAGATTAAAAAATTAGAAATTTCAAAACATTCTAAATGTGTTTTTATATAATTGTTGACTTCTCTTTCTAAATCAATGTTCTCTTTTTTAATTAATTCTTTAATTAAATCATCATTAAAATCTAATATTAAATTTTGAATATTTAAATTCATAATATCCTTATTATATTATAAATAAAAAATAAACCTAATTCAAACATGAATAATAATAAAATCATTATTTTAAAAAAAATCCATTTTTCAAATCATTCTAGAAGAATTATATAATTTTTTTTCAACAATTAGAAAAAAAATTTAAAAAAAAAAATATTTTAATGAATTTATAAATTAAATGGAAAAAGAAATTGATGATATTTTTAATTAAATAATAAATAATTAATAATATGTAAAATAAAAAAAGGTATTTTTATGAATAAATAAAATTATAAGTTTATAAATTTAAAAACTAATTATAAATAAATAATATGTAGAAAAATTTATAATCCTTTTGTATTCCTTAAAAAATTAATTTGTCCATCACAAATTTTTTTATTTAATCTAATAATTAAACTTTCAGGTTGTTTTAAATGAAAGAATTCTCCATCAACATTTAAATAAACTTTATTTAAATATTCAATTTCATTAACATTAGGTTCAGACTTAAATTTGAAAATAAAAGGTCCTTGTCCTTGATATAATTTTTGTGCATAACCACCATTAAATCTTTCTAAAGCTAATTTTATTCCACTACCATAAGTAAAAAATTCAATAATTTTATCATCGTATTTTTGTTCTGAATTATATTGTTTTAAAATTTCTTTTTTATATTTTTTATATTCATCACCTTGTAAATCAGCAATTTTAATTGCAATATGTGATGAATTTCCCCATATATTTCTAGTCCCTCCCATATAAAAATTTATATTTTGACATATCATATCAACGGGATTATCTTTTAAAATAACTTCTTTTATTTGTTTTTCACTTAAATCTTCATTTTCTAATACACCAAAAATAATTTTTTTTTTTGCTTGTTCTAAATAATCAATACTATTATTTAAAATATTATTATTATTTAATTTATGATCTAAATTATTATTATTCAGATCATTATCTTCACATTCATCAATAACATAAAAACCTTCTAAAACTTGATTTAAATATATATCACTTTGACAACAAATATATCTTTTAAAAGATTCCCAAAAATAAACAAATTTATTCATACATCTACTATTACTTCTATTTCTTTCAAAATTATATCCAATTTTAGCATCAAATCCAATTGACATATAATTAATAAAACTTTTTTTAAATAATAATAATTTTCTCCCTTGATTATCACATTTAATTCTTTCTCCATAAGAGATAATATCATTAATACTTCCTTCAGGTTTTATTTTTGTTATAATTTCCCAAATATCAATTTTACATTCTTCAGCAATAAAATAAGTATATAATATTCGATGAAGATATTTAATTTTATTTCCAATTTGAACTGTATTTCCAAATCCAGTTGCATTACTTAAATCATTTCCAGTTCCAAGTGGAATAGAACCAAAAATACATTTTGATAAATTTATTTTTTTATTATATAAATCTTCAATTAATCTTAATGTAGTTCCATCTCCTCCTCCAATTAAAATCTTTAAAAAATTATTTTCATAATTATTTAAATAATCAATAATAAAGTTTATACCCTTATCAAAATCTTTTTTATTTAATATATTAAAAATTATAGTTGAAAAAGATGTTTGTGCATTATATGGAGCAGGATGAAAAGAAACTTTAATATCATTACCATTTTCAAATATTTCTGATTGAGTTATTTCATTTTCTAAATCATTAAATGTTATAACATTATAATCAGGTATTGATTTATCTTTGTGTTCTTGAGATAAATTTAATATTGTATTTCCTTCTTGAGAACCCGATAATGGATTTATAAATAATAATAATAAAAAACCATTTGAAGAAAAATGTTCTTTTAATGGATAAGATAAATTATCAAAATCAAATGAGATAGTGTTTGAATCGTCTGTTTTCATTAAATTCAATGATGTAGATATTGAATTGATTTCTTTTTCTAATAAATTATCTTCCATGAACTAAATTAATATTTTATTCATTTTAGAAAATAAAAAAATTAAATTGGAAAAACAGAAAAGTGAAAACTAATTTTTTTAATTAATATTTAATTAAAATTATTTTTTTTCAAAAAAAAAAATAAAATGAAAGGAAAAAATCATAAAAATTCAAAGCAATTAAATCAAGAGGAACAAGCATTATTAAATATATATTTAATTGAATATAACGACATGTTCCAAAATATATATATTCAAACCCCAAAAGAATTCATTAAAAATATAATTAAAAGAGTAGAATTAACTTTAAAAAAGCAATTTAACGACATTCCTGAAAAAATAAGAACAAAAGTAGAAGATTATTTTTCAGAAAATATATATGCAAAAGATTATAAATTAGCATCAATGGCAATTAAAATTGTTCAAAAAAGATTAAATGAACCTAATCATCAATCAAATATTTTTAATGGAAAAATTATTAATCATTGTAATAATGATAAAAAAAATAATAATTATATTCATTCTTGTGGTGAAGTATTTTATACTTTTAAATACAAATTAAATAATTATAATAATAATGAAAATAATAATACAGAATTAAATGATATATTTTTAATTTGTGTTAAATGTGAAGTAATATATAAAAGTAACTTAGTTAAATTTCACTGTAATTTAAAAAAAATAGATTTTTATTCTAAAATTTTAACAGATGATAAAAATAATAATTGTCTCCCTTTTGCAACATGGAAAAAATATCATTGTAATGCAATAATAAATGATACAATGAAATGTAAAAATTGTAATGAAAATTTATATTATAATAAAGAAGAAAATAAATTAATTTGTTTAAAATGTAAATTATCATTAGATCCAAAATCAATAAAATGGAATTGTTTAATATGTAAAAAAGAATTTACATCAGATGTAAAAGAATATAATAATTTAGAATTTAAAAATATGAAAATTTGTGTGAAAGATACTTTATTAAATAAAATAAAAGCCAAACCAGAAAAATTACTTTGTGGTTGTAATGAAGATATAAAAAATTTAAAATTTTATCATAAAAATTCTTGTAAAGGTGATATTTATATTGGAGAAATGAATAAACAAAAAATAATTGTTTGTGCAAAATGTGATTCAATTGGTTTATATAAAACTTATTCTTGGACTTGTCCTTTATGTCAAAAAAGTTTTAAAATAAATGATAATTTTTTATGTACAGAACCATCAAAAGAATTAAAATTTAGAAGTAAACATGATTATAATATAAAGAAATTTGAAAGACCAGAAACTTCAAATAATATAATTAATAATAATATTTCATCTTCGAAAAAAATTATTAAAAGAATACCAACAGAAGGTAAATTTATTAGAAAAAATATGTCAAAAAGTCCATTTTCAAATAATAATATAAATAGAGGAATGATAAGTAGAAGATTATCAAATATTGATCATAATGTAATTAAAAGAATGAAAAATGAAATAGAAAAATTAACAGATAGAGAATATAATAGTAATAATAAAGAAATGAATTCTAATTTAAAAGTAAAATATAAAAATTCAGTATCAACAAATGATTCAGATAAATCTTCTAATTCAAATAATGAAGAAATTAAAAAATTAAAGTTTAATAATATTGAACAGGAATTTGTTAAAATTAAAAATTTTAATGTAGATGATTATTTAGTAAAAAATCAAATAGGTGAAGGTTCCTTTGGAAAAATATTTTTAGTAGAATCAAAAGACCATAAATTATATGCATTGAAAAAAATAATAGCAGTCACTCAAAAAGATATTGAAAATTTACAACATGAATATTCAATTTTATTAGAATTAAATAAATGTAATAATAAAATAAATTTAGTAGAAATTTATGGTATTCAATCAAAAAAATTAGATTCAACTACATATGTTTTATATGTTTTAATGGATTTAGCATCAACTGATTGGGAAAAAGAAATTTTAAAAAGGCAAAAAAAAAAATGTATTATAGTGAATATGAATTAATTAAAATTATAAAAGATTTAGTAAGAACATTTTCATATTTACAAAAAAGAAATATTTCACATAGAGACATTAAACCTCAAAATATATTAATATTTAATGGGGGAGAATATAAATTAGCTGATTTTGGTGAAGCAAAAGAATTATTAAATAATTATAATAATACTAATAAACAAACCTTGAGAGGAACTGAATTATATATGTCACCTATTTTATTTCAAGCTTTGAGAAGTAAAACTTTTTTAAAATATATTAATCATAATTCTTATAAAAGTGATGTTTTTAGTTTTGGTTTATGTTGTTTATTTGCTTCTACTTTATCTTTTCAATCTTTATATGATATTAGAGAATTAAAAAATAATTTTTTAATTAGAGATGTTGTAGAAATCTATTTAAAAAAAAGATATTCTAATAAAATTATTGATATTATTTGCTTAATGCTTGAAATTGATGAAAAATTAAGATGTGATTTTATTGATTTGGAACAAATTATTGAAAATATTTAAAGATATTTTATATTTTTTTAAAGTTTGTTTTATTTTTTTTAATATTATTTTTGTATATAAATTAACAAATATTTTTGTAAAATCTTTTAATTTTTTTTATATTATGAGTGATTATTTTAATAATTTTCAAAAAGGAAATTATAAAAATACTTTTAATAATAAAAGAAATAATTCTCAATTAGATTTTAATAATTTATCAATAAATATAAAAATTGAAAAGAATTATTATAATTTTCTAACATTTTTTCTTGGAGGACTTGGTATAATATTTATTTCTATAATATTACTTCCAAAAATGATTTCAAATATTAAATTATTTATATTAACTTTCTCATTAGGAAGTTTAATAATATTATTCAGTTTTATTTTTTATTATGGACCTAAAGAATACTTTTTCACAATAAGAAAAAAACAATTTATAATTGTATATATAATAATAATATCAATATTAATTGGATTTTACATAAAATTTAATTAAAAAATAATATTGGAGTGAATAATAAATAAAAATGAACAAAAATTTCCTATTAACATTTTTTTTACAAAACTCTTTTTTTAAATATAATAAAATCTTTATATAAAAAATTGAAAATTAAGTAAAAATACAAAGAATAAAAAAAATACATGATTTTAATAAAGAAAGCATGATTCACAACATACTCTTTCATTACAAGGATAGATTTCTTTTTCATAATTATTTAATTTATTAAATGTTTTATAACTTTCAACTTTAATAATTTCTACAATTCCTTCTCCACCATTTTCATAATTTTTTTCTATTTTTTCATCTTCATTTACATTCAAAAAAATTGGATTATCAATAAAACTAATTTTATGTTTTCCTCCTTTTTTAATTTCATTTCCAAAAATATCTTTTCTTACATTATCTCCTTTTTCTAAAATAATTAATTGATGAGCTTCATTTTTAGTTTTTTTATCTTTATCTATTAATGTTATATTTCTATGCTGTTTTCTAATTGAAATATCTTCTGTTGCTGATGAAATATCTGTTACTCCTGTTTTAAAATTTTGATTTGATGACATTTATTTATTTTATCTCAATAATTAATGTTAAATTTATTCATTAATTTGTTTCTTTTTTTTTATATATATTTGAAAAAGGTTTTACAAAAATTGTTATCTAATTAAATTTAAAAAAAAGATAAAAATGTTAGTATTGTAATTAATATTTATAAATATTTATAACTCATCTTTTTTTTTGGAATTTTTTTAATAATTAAATTAAAATTATTTTTGAATAATTTTAAATTTAAATTTTATCTAAATGTTTAATTACATAAAATTAATTCTATGTTTTTTTTACAAAGATCAACAAATAATTTTTTAACCCAAAAATAAAATAGATTTCGATAATATCTCAAAATTGAATTTATATAAATGACACTCACTCTCACTGATAAATTCTAAATTTATTAATCAAAAGAATTTGAAAATAATATAAAAAATAATACTCTATTTATATATAAGGAAATAATATATGTAAAAAAAACAATGAATTAAACTGACTATTAAAAAATAAAACAAGTAGAACAACGACAAAATTCTTTTTTGTCTTTTCCTTCTTTATTTACATAATTATTATTATTAGATTCAACTAGAATAACTTCAGCTATTTTTTCAGAAGAAATTTGATCAATAAAACTAACTCTAAAATTTTTATTTCCCTTTTTATTTATTTCATTTCCATAAGCATCAACTCTTATATTATCAAAATTTTCTTTTATTATTTTCATTTCAGAAGAAAAAATAGAAGGTCTTGATCTTCTACAATTTGAATTTTTTGTACTTGTAATTTCTAAAGAAGAAGACATTTTTGAACTTCTTCTTCTTTCCTCATCTAATAATACTAATGGTTTAGGATTTAATATATTTTCAATTTTAAATGTCACGTTTTTTGAAGAAGACATTTTTGATGGATTTGTATTATTTTTTATTTAAAGTTCTTATTTTTATTTTATTAAAATAATATGTAAAATTATTTAATCAGAAAATGAAGTTCAATTTACTATCTTATTTTTCATTTTAAAATACATCTTTTAAAAATTTAATTAATTTTTGTTAAAAAAATCATTTATAATTTAATGGAAAATAATTCAGAAAATTCAATAAACAAAATTGAATTAGAATTAACAAAATTATATGATTATTTCCATAATGATAATTCAAAATGTAAAGCACATCAAAGTAATTCAATATATTTTTGTTCAGAAGTATCATGTAGTTTAGGATATATATGTTCAGAATGTTTAATTGAAAATTCAGTTCATTTTTCTCAACATTTACATTATTTAGTTCCTATTGATGAAAAAAGAAAATTTTTTAAATATTTAAAATTCCCAATTGATAATATTATCAAAGATCTTTCAATACAAACAAAAAAAAAAGTAGATTTAAATTGTTTTTATGATAGATTAAAAGAAAGAATAATAAATTTAATAGATAAACACAAAGAGCAAAATTTAAATGAAGTTCAAGAAAAATTAAATGAAATAAATAATGATTCTGAAGATGAAAATCCAAATGAAATATTTGAATCAGAAATAACATCATTCATAAATAAAAATAATAAACATGATATACAAACTTTGATAAAGAATTTAGAAGTAAATATAAAAAAAATAAATGACAGAAATAGAAAAGCATCATATGAATTTGATAGTCAATTAGATAATCAAATAAATGAAATTATTGATACAAATATAATAGAATTTTATAATTTAGGAGAACCAAAACAAAATAATAATACAATACAAAAATATCAATTAAATTTTGATTTTACAGATATTGATAATGGAAATGGACAAAGTAGAAAAAAATTACCTACAATTGAAGAAGAAGAATCTGTTGATGATAGTAAATCTTCTATTAATCCTAATATTATTAAATTAAAAGAAGTTTTAGAAACTGATAATCAAAATGATAATAATGAAGATAAATCTAAAATTAAAAGTAGATTAGAAATTCTAAAAGAAAAAATCAATAAATTAACTTTGAAATAAAATAATTATTTATTGTTTTAAAGATTTATTTATTTTTAATTTTGAATATAATTTTTCATATTATTCTGAAATTAAAATTAATTTCCTTTTAAAACAAATTTAAATCCATTATTCATTAATAAATCAAAATTAAAATTAATGATTTCTAATTTTTTTTCCTTTCATTTGTTTTTTTCTTTTAAAATTTCAAATAATTATTTAAATAAATTATATTCAAGATGGGTAATGTCTCTTCAAAAAAGAAAAATATCTATTTCAAAAGAAATATCTAAAAATGAAAATGATGAAGAATCATAAAATGAATTAGAAAAAAAATAATGAAATAAGGAGAATATTAAATGCAATTAATGAGAATAGGATAATATTAATTATCCAAATAAATTAAATGAATATATTAAAAAAGAAAATATTCAAAATTAATTTTTTCCAAAAACTTTTGACAAAAATAAAAAAGAAAACATGATAAAACAAATGTGAACTTACCATAAGATATTTAATATAAATTTAGATAATTTTGAAGATTATTTATGTTTTTTAAATGTTTATTCTTTTCTTAAATAAAATATCAAAAATAGTATAATGGATAAGAATATTGAAGATTGTTTTATTGAATGAAAAATAATATAAATCAATTAAAGAATATAAAAGATAATACTTTAGAAGAAGATTATTATAATATAATTTGTAATGAATTTTATTAATATTTAGAAAAGATATCTAATGATGATAATTCATAAGAAATAATTCAAGAATAAATCATGATAATTATTCATCAACTTTTTCAAGAAAAAGTTCAAGAAATAAAATAATAAAAGTTGAAAGAAATATAAAAGAAATATTATTAGAATCTCAAATAATTATTGATGCAATTACTTTTTTACCTTTAAATTGTTTTTTAAAAATTAAGATGCATGATTTGGTAGTTATTTCCTGTTTTTTAAAGAAAAAAAATAATTGCAAAGGAAGGGTATTTTTTTAATTCAATTTTTTTGTTTTCCAATGAGAAAAGCAAATTTTAGATTTTTAAGCGTGATTTTTTTATTAAAATTTTAATTAGTTGTTATTCAGTGCGATAATTTTTTATAATAAATTTATTTTATTTACTTTTTATTAATATTACATTTTATATATTTAAACCTTTTTATTTATTCGAACAATTTTCATAACTTTAGGTCCATCTTGATTAACATTATTTTCATCTTCAAAATAAATTTCTTCAGTTTTATTTAAAGGAGGTAAATTTTTTCTATTTTTTTCTCTGGAATTAACATTATAAGTAGTTTGATAAGGTTGAATTTTTCTAAAAGGTTCTGTTTCACTTTCAGTATCATTATTAACAATAGCATTACTACTAGTAAGAATGTGATTACCATCATCAATGAATTTTTCTTTTTTATTTTCTTTATGAATATTAACTAAATTTAAAATTCTACTAAATCCATTTCCAACTCTATTAGTTTGATTAAAATGTTCGTATTCTTGAATTTTATTATGATTAAATTCATTATTATCTTTTAATTCTCCAATATAAGCATCACAAGAAGCACAATGATAAGGACCAAAAGGTCTTTTTGCAAGTAACCAATTATCTCCTTGTTCCATTTTATTATATAATTCAATTATATTTTTAACTTGAAGATCTAATTTCTTGAAATTTTTATTCACTTCTATTCTATTTGCATATGTCTTTCCACTTCTATCTCTTAATTCATCTATTAAATTCACTAAATAATCTTCTAAATTCTTTAAAGAATCTTCTTCTGCTTTATTCTTCATTGATTCAGTTAAATCATCATAATTATGTTTTTGACTTTCAATATCTCTTTTTATTCTTTGAATTGATTTTTCTAGTTCTTTCTTATAATCATCATAAACTCCTTTTTTTAAATAACTTTCTAATCGAGAATTTAAAACTGGAATTGTTACTATATTTTCACCTTCTAATAAAAGATTATTTTTCATTGAATATTGAGTAATAAATAATTGTTCTATTGATTTACTATGTTTATTACTTTCATCTTTTATTTTTTTTATTTCTTCGGAATGAATATCTTGATTTTCTTTTAAAGTTTCTAAAATATTTTCTAATGAAGCAACATGTTCACTAATATCATAAATTTCTTGTTGAGAAGGTTTTGAATTTAAAGAATTTTTCATATCTTCTATATCTTTTTTTATTTCTTCATATTTTTTTATTGGTGTATAATCGTTTAATTTTAATTCTAAAGATTGATATTTTTTTAATATACTATCTTTAAATTTCTTAAATTCTTTTGTTTCTATTGTTTTTTTTTCTTCTTCTTGTTTTTGATTTATTATTGACATTTCTTTCTCTGTAAAATCTTCTTTTATTAAATTATCATTTAATTCTGATAAATTTTTTAATTCTTTTCTTATTATTTCTATATCTTCATTATGTCTTTGAATTAAATTATTTATTGCATCTTGTAATTTTTGAAATTTATCTAAAGAATCTTTTTTATTTTCTTCAATTGTCGAATTAATATTTTCTATTTTTTCTTTTAAATTAGTTAAATTTTTAGAAGTTTGATTAGATAAATTTAATGCATTTGAAGTATCATTTTTAATTTTATAAATATCAGATTCATTTTTTTTAAATCTTTCATCTTGTAAAGATAATTTCTTCATTAATTTATTATCTAAATTTTGAATCAATCCAGTTACCATATCAACATTTCCTCCATTTTCATTACTAGTATTTTTAAATATATCATAAATATTAAAATCTGAAACTTTAACTTTTATTTGGTCTAAATCTTCTAAAATTAATTTTATTTTTTCTTCCATTTCATTATTTTTATCTGTTATATTTTTTATTCCATATTGATACTCATCTAAAATTTCTGTTAATGTTTTTCCTTTATCTTCTGGAAATTTTGGTATAAAAGTATTTAATTGAGAAAATTTCTTTTCTAAATCTTTTATTCTTTCATTGTCACCTAAATTTAAATTTGCTAATCCTATTTTTTTTTCTTCTTTTTTTTCTACTTCTTCCTCTGGATTTATTCCATTGTTCTTTAATGCTATATTTATATTATTTATAAATAATGAATTTTGGTTTTCTTTCTTTTCTAATGAATTTAATTTGTCTATTATCATTTTTTGGTTTTTGGAAAATGAACCAAGTAAAGATTTTAATCCTTCAAAATTATATGATAAAGAAAATAAAACATTTGGATCAAAATTTATTGCATCAAAATTTGACATTTTTTAATTTTATAATTAGAGGTTATTTTATTTAATATTTAATTTTAATAAAATTTTCATAACTTAGATTTTTAAATTTTAAATTTTAATTAATATTCAAAAGCTAATTCTAATATCTAAAAATTATATTTAATAGATACAAATCAATAAAAATATATACTAATATCAAAAAAAAAAATTCTTCAATAAAAGAAGTTAATCTTTTAATAATATGAAAAACATTTTCCTAACTTTTCAATCACATAAAACTTCATAATTATTATTGTTATCAACATTAACATTAACTTTTAATTTATAATTAGGATTTTCATTTTCATTTTTTCCTTTAATTTCCTTTTTTTCAATAATTGACTTACTATTATTACAAAAAATATTATAAAAAGTATTATAAGCAAAATTAAATTGTTCAATATATAAATTTAAATGAAATTTATTATATAATTCATTTCTATTAGGAATTAAACCTAATCTTTTTCTTATAATTTGAATTACTCCAAAAGCAATTTGAATTGGAGTCATAATTAAAGTTATATTATTTTCTACTAATTTATTAATATAAACAATACTCATATGATAAATTGAATATATTTTATTTTTTTTCAGAAATAAATTTTCTTCATCTTCAAAAATTATTTCTTGGTTTGTAAGTAAAAACGTCAAAATATCATATGAAGTTGTAATATTTAAATTATAATTTAATAATTGAAGAATATATATTTCATCGTTAATAAAATTAGAAGAAATTTTTTTTAAATATTTTTTTTCTAATTCTATTACTTTGTAAGTTTTATCTTCTATAAATTTAGTGGATAAAATAATACAAAATTTTCCAATGCTTTTTATTTGTAATAAAGCATTTTTATTTTTAATTAAAATTATTGAAATTCTATCTAACAAAGCCAAAGCTAAATGAAAAGTTTTATCACATAAATCAAATTCTTTTGTGATTCTTTTCATCATTAATATTGTTTTTTTTCTTAAATTAAAAAATTCATCTGTATTACTATATAAAATTGAAGTATCAATCATATTAGATAATAAATTTTTAAATATATCATATTGAAAATTAAAGTCATTATTGTTTTTTTTGTTTAAAATTTCATTTAATTCTTGATTCGAACATTTTAATTGATTATTTGGAAAAGTTGAAATTAAGTGATCATGAAAACAAACAGTTTTATTCATTTTTTATTTTATTAATTAATTTAGTTTTATTTATTATATATTAGTATTAAAAAGGCAAATCAATATAAATTAAATTTTTAATGTTTTTTTCAAATTAATTTAAAAAAAGAAATGGACAATAATATTAATTTTAATAATTTACATTGTTTAATTTGTGGTTCTACTCTTATATTTCAATATTTAAAAGAAAATAAACAAATTTTAGTTTGCTCTAATATAAATGTAAATTTGTTTATTTTTTAAATATTTAGTGTACATTTCCATTAGATTCTAAAGATATGAAATATTTTATTTTTGAAAATGATAACATAAAAGTTTTTTATCATAAAATAAAAAAATTAATAAATTCTCATATTTGCATTTAGAAAATAAAAATAAATATATTTTTTATACTTTAATTAAATTTTATACACTTGAATTTGTAATTATCATTTTATTTGAATTTTTATTTTTTAAAAATAAAAATCTTTGAAAATTAAATTGATAATTAAAAAAATTAACTTGATTATTAATAGTTCTAAAATTAATATTATCTTCAACAAATTTTTTGGTTTTACTTTTATTTTTTAATAAAATAAATTCTTCTCTTAAAGAATTAAAATTATTATTTACTTTATTACTTAATAAAATAATTTTATTTTGAAATTGTTCACAAAGTTTAATTTCTTCATAATTTATATTTCCTCTTAATTTAAGGCTTTTTATATATTCACATATTTCTTTTAATAATTTACTTTTTTCTTTTTCAAATTTACTCATTTCTTTAACTCCATTAAATAATTTTTTATTATCATTTTTTATTTTATCTCCACTTAAAGATTTTATATTTAAACTTTCTTTAATTTTTTTTTTTTGATTTATTCTATATAATAATAATTTATTTTCATCATTTAAATCTAAATATTTTTTGTTCCATTTTATATTTTCATCTGAAAAACAATTATTCTCATTATCAATATTTCTTAAACTTTCAGTAAAAATTTTCATTAATTCATCTTCTTTTTTTCTTCTTTTTAATTCTTTCTTTTTACTTTTTTCTTCATCTTCTATTATTTTTTTTTCTATACAAATACATTTTGAAGTATCATTATTATTATTAATTATATATTTTTTTATGTTCATTTTTGATAAATTCTTTTTTAAACGAAAATTTTGAGATAATTTTAATAAATTTTTATCAAATTGTCTTTTTCCTTTTAACATTTTATAATATTCATCCATAAATTTAATTGTTGGGAAAAAAAAAACATTATCGGATTTTTTATCTTTTAATATTTTATTTCCTAATTCAATTAGATCTGATAATTTTTTATTTATTATATTTATAATATCATTTTTTATTATTTCTTCATTTTGAAAATTTATAAAAGCATTTCTATAAAAAATAGAACTAATAATATCATTAAAGAATAATTTTTTAATCAAAGAAATATTTAAAATTCTTTCAATATTACCTGAGAAACTTTTTAAATTATCTTTTTGATTATTTATTTCATTTAAAATAATTTTAGTAATTAAATCAGGAAATTTATTATAAAAATCAATAATATCATTAAAATTTTTATTATTATTATGAAAAAAAGTTTCAATTTTATTTTTATTTTCTTCTAATTTAATTTGAACATAATAATAAATATCTTCATAATTAATTTTATTCTGTTCGTTATTTATAATAATAGATTCATTAGAAAGAGAATTTTTTAAATTTAAATTACTATAATTTATAAATTCTATTATTTTATTTGAATTATTATTTGATGAAGATCTTCTTATAATTAAATTATCATTATTATTATTATATCTTTCTATAATTTGATTTAATTTATTCTGATTTATTTTTTTTTTAAACAACTTTATTTTTCTTGAGTTTTGATTTTCAAAAAATTTTTTTTTCATTTGAGTGCTCTTTGATAAATCAATTGGAGTTAAAGAAGAATTAGAATTATTTAAACATAATATTCCTTTTTTTCTTTTAAATCTCAATAAATTTTTTTCATCAATAGTAATAGGAGATTTTGGAAAGTCCATATTTAAAAAAAAAAATTTAAAATATATTATATAAAAAACTGTGAAAAAAAAGAGAAGAAAAACAAAAAAAAAAAATTATTATTTTTTTTCTCTAACATTAATTCTAATTTTATTATTTTTGGGAGCTGAACTTTGTAAAAATCTTTTTGAATTTTTTCTATTTAAAATCCCAATAGAACTTTTAACAGAAATAGCATTAATAGTATTATTATTTTTATCATCTTTTTTACCTTCAATATTTTTAATAAATTTTTTCTCAAGTTTAGAAGAAGAAGAATCTATATTTTTATATCCAATATCTTTAATAATAGAATTTCTTTTCATTTTCTCAATAAAATCTTTTTTAACAGTCTTAAAATTTTCTAAAACATTTATATTTTCTTTTTTTTCTTCAAGTGATAAATCTGATAATAAATTTTTTTTTTCATTTAAAGAAGAATTTGAAGTTAATTCTAATAATTTTTGATAATTTTCTTTTAATTTAATATTATCTATTTTTAATTGAGATATTTGAGAATCTAATTTTATTTGTAATTCATTTAATTCTAAAGTATGTTGAAATGATATTCTATTTATTTCTTCTCGATATTTTGATTCTATTCTTTCTTTATTTAATTCATAATTTTTTTTCATTTCTAAATTTTTTTTTTCATATTCTTTTTCAATAGTCTTTTTTGTTGTTTCTATTTCTTTTTTTAATTTAATTATTGATTCTTCCTTTTTTTTCATTTCTGTTTCATCTTCTTTTATTCTATTTTTTAATTCTTCATTTTCTAATTTTATTTTTTTTGATTCTTCATTTTTTTTTTCTTCTTCGTTTTTTATAAACTCTTCTTTAAATTTTTTTTTTTCTGTTTCGTTTTCACTTTTTATTTTTTCTATTTTTGAATTGTATTCTTTTTTAATTTCTGATATTTTATTATTTAAATTTAATTGTTCTTCTTCTAATTTTTTATTATTATTTATTTTTTCTTCTTCATATTTAATTTTTATTTCATTTAATTCTTTTAAATATTTTTCTTTCTCAACATTTAATTTACTAAAAGATACTTTATTCTCATTTATTAATTTAGTTTTTTTTTCTATATTCTCTTGTAAATCTTTATTAATTAAATTTAATTTATTAATTATTTCTTCTTTTTTAGAAATTAATTTATTTAAATTATCAATTTCTTTATTTTTTTCTCCTAAATTATTTTGATTTTTTATTTCATTTTCATTATTTTCTTTTAATTTACTTAAAGAATTATTATATTCATTAGTTATATTTTGTAATTGTTTTTCTAATAATAATATTTGATTTTTTAAATTCTTTATTTCAATTTGTAATTTTTCTTTTTCTGAATTTGAATTTGTGAATTCATTATATAATAATTCATATTTTTTATTTAATTCATTCAAATTTCTATTTTTATCATTAATAATAATATCTTTATCACTAATTTTTTTTTTCATTTCTGAATTTGTTTTTTCTAAAATTTTATCGTTTTCTTCTTTTAATTCTAAAACTTTTTTATCATAATTTTTTTTATAATCTTCTAATTCTATAGTTAATTTATTATTTTTATCCTTTTGTTCAAAAACATTTTTAGCATAATCATCTTTTAATTGTTTCAATTGATTTGACATTGAATTAACTTTAATTTCAAATTCATATTTTATATCTTCATTAATATTTTTTTTATTATCTTTAAATTCATTATATTCTTTTTGAATTTTGTTTATAACTCGATTACATTTATATTCAACTTCTAATTTGAAATTTTCATATTTTTCTTCATATAATTTCTTCAAATTTTTAAAATCATTTATTTGTGAATTAATCTTATTGTATAATTTACTAATTTTTTCATTATGTTCTTTTTCTAAATTTGAAATAATAGTTTCAAGCATTAATTCATTTTCTTCATTTTTAGCATTTAATAAATAAATAATCCTAGTTAATTGAGTTAATTTTGAAGAAAATTGAGTTTTTAATTGGTCATTCATAAAATTGAATTTATATTTATTTTTAAATAATAATTAAAAATTTAATGTCTCACTTTACTCCTATAAATATAGTATTGAATTTTTAATAATATTTAATCATATTTTTTTAGAATTTTGATAAATTTTTAGGTAAGAAAAAAAATTATGATTTTGAATCAGAAAGTGAAGAAGAAAATATAATTCAGGAAAAAAAAGAGAAAGAAATTATTAAAAAGAATGAAAAAGAAAATAAACAAATTGAATTAATTATAAATGATAAAAAAGAAATAAGTAAAATGTCAATTATTGAAGAAAAAAAAAATGAAATTGAAAAATTATTAAAAGATATAAAAAATGAAGTTAATAAAGTTGTTATTTGTAGATTATGTAAAAGAAAATTTGGAAATCAAGTTCATTATTTAAGACATTGTAATTTATCAAACATTCATTTAGACAATTTAAAAAAATATGAAAAATAATAAAAATATTTATGAAAAAATAATGTAAAAAAAATTTAATGAAGCCATTTAATTTTTTTATTAATTTTACCTTTTCCTTTTTTACCATATTTAATATAAACAACTCCTCCTTTTTTTTGAATAACAGAAAACGTTTTTAAAAGTTTTTTCTGGAAAATTAAAATATTTTCTTCTTTTATTTTCTCAATTATTATTCTTTGAAAAATTCCAGTTGCTCCAGTAAATTTAGAGTAAACATTACTGAAAAAAGAATGAGAAGATAATTTATTTGATAAACTCATATTTATTTCATTATCATTATAAACTTGACAAACACAAGGATTATCTTTACTAATTTTATTTTTTGAATTTTCTCTTTTAAATAAAATTTTATTTAATTTATATATGTGAATAATATAATTGTTTACTAATAAAATAAAATATTTCGCATTTTCACTGAAAATAAAATTGTTTAATGAAAATAATTGATTTCCTAAATATAAACAAAATTTTAAATTATAATTAAATTTTTCATCTTTTGAATAAATATGAATTTTATTTGAATATTTTGATGTTGCTAAAATATAATTTGTATTTCCACCATCAATAAATATTGTATTAATATAATCAAAACTATTTACTTCAATTTCTTTTTTAATTTCCATTAATTTTTTTTCCTTTTTATCATTTATTGTATAAATATAAACTTCAATTTTATTTTGTGAATTTATTCCAACTTTTCCTAAATAAAAATAATCGTTATCTATATTATAACTTACAATTTCTTTATTATTAGAAGCAATATCATTAATAGTTTTAATATATTCTAATTTTAATAAATCAAATAAAACAATTTTATTAGTAAAAATAAGTATTATTAAATATTTACTAATATAAAAATCATAAATATTTTCTTGGCATTTAATTATTATTTTAGAATCTTTTAAAAAATCATTTGCTAAACAAAGACAATTAGGTTTAAATTTTTCATTATTTTCACTTCCGATAAAAAAAACATATTTAGAAGAATAATAAGTTAACGCATTAATAATATCTCCAATATCATGATGAAAATTATCAAATTGATTTAATAGAGTAAAACTTTCAACATCAAAAATTCTATAACCAATATTTGTTCCAACAATAAATAAATCATTATTTTGATTGATTCTAATTGAATTAATAATAAGATTATCATGAACATTCCAAGGAGTATTTAACAATTTTTCAATTAAAGCTTTTCTCATATATTTATTAATTATTATTATTTTTCAATTAATTTAATTAAATGTCTAAAAATCCTTTGAAGATTAATTCAATTAGAACACAACTTTTAAAAGTTATTGATTCAGAAATAAAAATTAATAAAGTTAAAGAAGAATTACCAAGTTTAAATAAATCTCCATTGGATTTTCACAATAATATTTCAATAGAAATCAAAGATTATTCTCATAGTTTACAAAAAATAATGAGAGGGTTTGATACATTTTTAAAAAGAAATATGATGATTAAATTAAAAAGAAAAGAAAAAATTAAAATTTCAAATTCAATAAAAAATGTTAAAAGTTTTAAAAATTTAAAATATCCTTTTAAATATTTAAGGCATGTTTGTTCTTCGGTTAAAATTCCTGTTAAAGGAAGAAGTAGAACAGAAATAAGTAAAGTTCTTGAAATTGATTCTGATTTTTTAATTGGAAAAAATCGTGGTGATCAAAATATTCATTTTGACAAATTTATTTTGAATTTTTAATTATTTTATTTTTGTTTTGTAAAAATTTCGTTTTTTTGATAAAATATATTTTAGATTTAGTTTTAAATTTAAATTGATTTAGTTATTGGGTATTTTTTCTCGTTTGATGTAAATGTTTTATCAAGTATTAATGGAATTTATTTTTTAAAATTTATCATTCTATATATAATATTTTTTATTATTTCTTCTTTGTGTCATTAGATATAATGTTAATATAATTTTGTAATACTATGAACAATATTATTATAACATAAAAATATTAAAATTATTTAATATATTCATTAAAATTTGAAAAAAATTTTTTTTGTTTTTTTTTAAATTAATTTCTTAAATTGTTTAATTTGAATGAAAAAAAAAAATAAATAATTCTACAATATTAAATATATTATTTCTTATTTTTCTTTGAAATATAAGGTCTAAATGTAATACCTTCTTCTTTATCAATTTTATCAGTTAATTCTCTTCTTTTATTTTGTTTTTGTTTATAATCATTATATAATTTTTCAATTTTATTTCTATCAATAAATTTTCTTGAATTTTGACTATTTCCACTTTGAGAATGAAAATTACTTTCACTTTTAATTCTTTTAACATAATCAACAATTTTTTGATTTCTAATAATTTGTCTTCGATTAGAATCTTCATATAATTTTTGATAAATATTATTATTAGGATCTGAAGAATAATTATTTTGATTTGTAGAAATATTATTATAATTTTTATCAAAAGATTTTTTAGAAATATGAGGAGCAAAAGTACAATTTTTACCAAATTCATCTTCTGATCTTTTCATCAATTTTTCTTTATTTCTTTTTTTATGTTTATTATATTCATCTTGTCTACTTATAAAATCTTGTAATATTGTTCTTGAAGTATTATTACTTTTACTTCTTTTATTTAAAATTTCATTTGAATTTTTCTTATAAAAATTTTTCCTTAAATTTTGATATGATGAACCTCTATAATTTCTAGTATTTTGAAATGTAAATAAATTATTGTCTATATTATTATTCTCTATTTTTATTTCTATATCTTCTTTTTTTTTATGGAAATTAATCATTTTATTCATATCATAATTAAATGTTAATAAATACCATAAATTATAATAATGCTTTTTTTTCCTTGTTTGAAATCTTTCATATATATCAATTATAGTTTTTAATATATTTGTATTTGCTTTTAATTTATGTTCAAAAAATTTATTCACTAATTTTAAACTCATTGATTTTTGATTTATTTCTGGAAGATTTTGAAAAAAAGAAAAAAGAGTATTAATTAAAATTTCTTTTATTTTTTCTGATGAGTTCACACAAGAATTTAAAGTAGTTAAAAATATATTTATTGAATCATCAGTAACTAATCCAATATAACATAAATAATCTAAGAATTCTTTTGCTGTTTGTTCCATGTGTTTTTATTTTCAATTTAATAATTAAATTTTTAAAAAAATTAAAATATAATTTAAAGAATTATTTTCAATAATACCTTTATTATTTTTTAATATTTAAAAAACTTTTAAATAATAAAAATATATTAAATAATAAACTTCAATTATTTCTTAACAGGAGAAAAATTAGCGAAATGTTCAATGACATTTTTATAAAATTTATCATAAAAATTATTTTTAAAACTTTTTGTTAAATCAAATAAATTTTCAAACATAAAATAACATAAACAATTAAAATGATGAAAAGTTCCATCATAACTAGATAAATTAATTTTATAATTAAAATCCTCAAAATTATCATCAATATCATTTAAATCAACATTATTACTATTATAATTATTGAAATTAATTTCATCATTAGTTTCAAGTTCATGATCAGATAAATTATCATCATTCATAATATCATTTGGAAGACTAAAATTAATACTATCATTTATTTCTTGTATAGTTCCAATATTAATTATTTCTGCTTTACTTCCTTTTTTTTTTATTTTAATATTTCCTTCTTTTTCATGTTTTTGAGTATTTTCATATTCATAATACATCATTAATAAATTAAATTTATTTACTCCTAATAATTTCAAACATTGAATATCTTTTTGTAAACTATCTATAAATTCATTATAATTCTTTAATAAAATTTTATTTAAATTTATATCATCTTTTTTAGTTTCTATTTCATATGATCTTTCAAATATTGGATCATTTTTTATTAATAAAGAATCATTTGTATTTTGAGAGGAAGATAAACTTAATACTTTATTTTGATTATTAAATCTTACTAATTGCCAAAAAGAATAAGTATCTTTTTGTCTATTTTCAACTAAAGAATTTTGAGTTATTATAATTAATAATGGTTTAAAATTATTTATTTTTATTTTAAATATTCCTAATATTATTGGTAAAAAAGATGTTGGATTTGTTTCTATATGAAAAAAATATCTTTGTAAATAATTATCAAACTTTTCAGTCAAAGGTTTCATTTCTGAATGGAAAATATCAATATTCAATCCTTTATCTTTTGTTTTTAAAGACATATAATTTAAATATTGAAATGATTGGTCTTGAATATTTAAACTTATTAAACTATCAAAAGAATTTTTATTTTTTGTTTGTAAATGATTTAAAAGAGAATTTGTTATATTTTCAACATTTAATCCCTTTGAATTTAAAATTTGTAAAATATTACTAACATTAAAATACGAGATATCAACATTTAAATTAGAAAAAATTTCACGATTAAAACCATCAATTTTATAATTTAAAATATATTCAAATTTTTTAAAATCATTTTTTTTCTTATTAAGTTTAAAATTAAAAGTATTTGTATCAGTTTGATCAGAAGAATAACTATCATTTGGAATTTCACTAATAGATAAAGTATTACTAACATTAAAAGCTTTTCTCATATTTCTAGTTTGAGCTCTTTTACTAAAATTTTTAGTTTGATAAATATTAAAAATAGAAAATAAAGATATATTAAGAATACAATCATAATAATCAAAAATATAATCTTCAAATATATATCCGTTATTATAACAATTAATTAATTCTTCATCTCCAGGAGAAGGAATTAAAATTTCATTTATTTCTTGAGAAAAAGAACTCAAAGTAAAAGATTCATATGAATAAGATATACTTTCTAAAGGAGTATTTTGTATATTTTCTGTTATTTCTTTTCTTAATTTTTTTCCTATTAATCCTATTATTGTTTTTCTTAATTTATATTGAGAAAATTTTGATATTGATAAATAATAAAATTCTATTAAGGAATCTATGAAAAGTAATAAAAATGATGTTATACTTGATAATATATTTAAATTTTCATAGTTTTTTATTTTGGAATTTCTTTGGCTTATTTTTATTATTGATATTCCTATTCCTTGTTCTATTCCATATATTATATATAAAAATGATAATATTATATTTTTCTTACAAACTGAAATTAATTTTTTTTGAGTTTTAAAAATAAAAGGTTGAACTAATTTAAAAGTATTTAAGTATAATAAAAAAGACATTAAAGAAGTTATTGTTAAAATACTCCATTTATAAAAATCAAATATATAAAAAGGATTTAAATATAATAGATTATTCCCAATTATAATATTTTTATCATTATTATAATAAGTTATATCAAAAAAATAAGAAGTAAAACTAATTAAAATAATAATAATTTCATAATAAAATCGAGATTTATAATTATAAATAATAGAATTAAAAATATAATTTGGTCTTTTGAAAGTCAAATAAAATTCTAAAGACATAAATAATCTTATTAAATAAAAAGCAGGAATAAATAAATTAAAAATATGTAATTGAATTAACGATAAATTTATTGAAGTTGAAGAATTTCCTGAATTTTCATCTAATATATTAAATAAACAAACTATCATATAAAATATATAACATATGAAAGTTATTAAACTTTTTTCAACATATAAATAATCTTCTTTTACTTTTTTATTTTTATAAAGTGAAACATATGAATTCAAAAAAAAAAGTGAATTTATTAAAATAATTATACTCACACATATATTAAATAATGTTTGATAAATTTCCATTTGTTAGTTTTATTTTTTTTTTTAATTATTTTTTTTTATTCTTTTCTTAAATAAAATCAATAATCAATATTTAAAAATTTAATATTTAAAAAAAATTATATTTATGGATTTTTTAATATTTATTTTATTTTTAATGTTCTTTTTCAGATTCAGAATAATTTCTATTTTTTTCCTTATGTTTTTTATCTTTTTTATTCTTTTCTTTACTTTTAATTTTTTCGTTTTTATTTTTTTCAGTTTTTTCTTTCAATTTTTCCTTAGGATTATTTTCTTCATATTTATTAGGTTTTTTCTTTTTAATTCCAATAAATTTATGATATAAGTAAGTGATACTTTTTTTATTCATTATTCTAAAATCATCAGTAATAAATCTTTGATTAATACCATAATCTTCAGAATAAACAATAATTTCATCTTTATCATTTAAAAAATCAGAAATATTATATTCTGGAAGTAATATATATAAATTTTCTTTTAATTCAATTCTTCCTGGTTTGAAAGATAAATGCAATTTAAATAATTTTTCTTTAACAAATCTTAATATTATTCCTACCTGAGCTTTTTTATCAAATAAACCTGCTATTCTAATATTATATGGTAGAATTTGAATAAAAATTCTTATTTTTTCTGCAATATTATTATTTTCTCTATCCATTTGAAATAATATATTAATTTATACTTGATAAATAATTATATTTATTATTAATCAAATTTAATTATTTAAAATGATATTAAAAACATAAAATTTAAGTTGATTTTAATTGACAATTTAAATTCTTTGTTTTAATCAAATATAAAAAATAATTAAAAAATAAAAATAATCTTATAAAAGCTTTTTCAAAGAATAAAATGAATAAATCAAATAATATAAATCAATAAAAGGAAATTTTAAATAAAGATTAATTAAAACAAATAAAATTAGAGATCTAAGCTTAAAATGAGTAATTTTATATTTAAATAAATGCTTTTTGAATATTTTAATTAAAGCAAAAAAAAGAATGCAAAAAAAAAAATAAAAAACAATAAAATAATATATAAAATATCAAGAAAAAAAAAAAAAAAATGTCAGAAGAGACAGAACCAATAAATTTAACACCTTCTCCTTCAGTGGAGTTATCAACATCAACAGAGACCACAAATCAAGAAGAAAAGAAAGAAAAATTTGATTTAGAAAAACAAAATGAATTAAAAATAAAAGAAATACTATATGGAAATGACTACAAAATAAAAAATCCAAAAAAATTAGGAAATTCAATAGTATTTTGGTATATAAATGATTGGCCTTTATTTACAATTGGACCAGATTGTATATATTTATTAAATTTTAATTAGTTAAAAAAAGATCCTTTAGGTTTATGCTTAATAGGAATTATAAGCTTTTTTTATTTCTTAGAATTTTTTACAATTTTTGAAAACAATTATAAAATTGCAAAAACGATTGAAAGTTTATCATATATATTCTTTTTATTATCTTATTTAAGTACTAGTTTAATTAATCCAGGAATTCCAGAATTAAAGTATTATTCTAAAAACTTTAATTTAAATAATAAAGAAAAATTCAAAGATTTTCAAAAATGTAAAAAATGTAATATTATTATTCCTAGAAAATTAAATGTTACTCATTGTAATGTTTGTAATGTATGTGTTAAAGAACAAGATCATCATTGTCCTTGGACTGGAAAATGTATTGGAAAATATAACTTAGTTCAATTTTATTTTTTCCTTTTCTTTTTGTTAATTTTTATATTTTCTACTTTTCTTACTTTTTTATTGTTTATTGTTTATTTACAAGAGGAAAATAAAATCTAAAAAAGTAAAACAAAAAAATTTTTTTTTCTTATTTTTTAAATGTAAAAAAAAATTTATATAATTTTTTATTAGATTAGTTATCTTAAAATTGATTTTTTATCAGTTAAACAGTTTAATAAACTTTCCTAATTGTATTTCTTTGTTTTATTTTAATCTTTTACTTCTCTATTATTTAAATAATCATTATAAAAATTGGATAACATTGATTTTTTTTCATTTTCTTCATTTTCCTTTTTTAACGAAATTGATTTTTTCATTTTATTTTTTGATATTTCTTTACTTTTATTTTCATTTGAATCAACAATAACTTTTATACTTTCATCATCATTTTTTTTTTCATTATTAATTTCTTTAATTGAAAAGGAATTTGATTCAAAATGTAAATTTTCTTCTTTTGTATTTTCATTACAAGAAGAAATATCACTTTTACTTAAATTCGAACTAAATAAATTAAAATCAGATGTTGGTGGAATTTTTTTTTTTATTAAATTGTTTTTTTTTTCTTGGTATATTTTATATTCTTCAAATTTAGTTTTAACGTTATTTAATTCTTCTTCTAAATAATTACATTTTTTATTTAAAGAATCATTTAAATTTTGATATTGTTCCAATTTTTCTTCTAACTGTTTACATTTCAATTCTAAATCATTAATTTTAGGATTAATTATCTTTAATATTTTATTTAATAATATCTCTTCTTTTTCATCTTTTTCATCATTATTTTCTGAATCAATTCTTATATGATTAAAAAATTGATTGTCTTCTTTTTTTTCTAAAAAAATTTCTTTTATTTTGTCTATGTCTTCTATGATAAATGTTTCATACATATTTTCTTGAATTTCTATTGGTAATCCATCAAGATGATAAGTAAATTTTATTTTTTCAATGTCTTCATTCGAGTAATCAAATAAGTTTTGAATATTAACTATAAATTCTTTATATGTTGAAGGTAAATTTATCTTATATCTTTTATTATCGCATATTATTACAAGATAATGGTCCATTTTTTTTCTAAAAAAGTAATTTTTTTGATTTTTATAAAATGAAAAATTAATATTTTAATTATTTTTATTATTTTAGGAATGTAAAAGTTATAGTTAAAGTATTATAAAACCTATTTTTTTTATATATTTTTTTATATTTTGCCTATATTTTAATATTATGGTTACTTAATTAATCCATATATTTATCTTTAAAATTTAATATTAATTTCAATTAATATCATAGAATATATAATATAATTAAAATGAGAAAAAATAAAAAATAAAAATATTAACTTCAAAAAAATGGGATGCATGATAGGAGGATATATAAAAAGTTCAAGTTTAACATTAAATCAAGATATTTTAATAACTTCAAAAAGAACAAAACATACATTAACAACTAATAATTTATATGAAACTCCACCTTCAATTTCTCCATCAATAATAAATAGAATAAATAATAATATGCAAAATAATATTAATAGAAAAAGTTTATTTTATGATAAGAAATTCTCAAACAACAATTTAAATATTTCAAAAACATATTCTTCAACATTATTATTTAATTACTCAATAGAATTAATAATGAAATTTTCAAAAGAATTTAATCCAAATTATGATATTATATCAATATATCAAAATAATTTAAAAAATTTAAAAAATGAAAAAATAAAAATTTCAAAAGAAGATCCCTCACATTCAATTTTTTCTTTTGGAGGGGAAATAAAGGAAAAAATAAAAAATGATAATTCAAGTTCTTTTCAAAGTTCAAATTTAGATGAAATCGAAGAAATTGATTACTATTTTAATGAAGAAAATATTCAACCTCATCAATTTGATATTGAATATGAAGAAGGTAAATATTATATTAAAGGATATGATGATGGAAGTGGTATTTATTTAAAAATTGATAAAAAAATTAATATTGGATTCGAAGAAAAATATATTTTTTTATTCAATAATAAATCTTTTCTTAATTTTCAAATTAAAGAAAATGATAATTTAGTTTTAATTGAATATAATGGAGAAAAAAAAGGAGAATTTAAATATAAAGAAAATAATATTATTTTAATTGGAAGAAGTGAAAATTGTAATATTGTATTAAATAATGAAGAAGGAGTAAGTAGAGTTCAATTTACTTTTTATTACGATAATGTTAATAATGAATTTTATATTTATGATGGTTTGTACAATGAAGATGAAAATAAATGTAAAATTTCAACCAATGGAATTTGGCTTTTAATTAATCAAAAAATTTTAATTAGTAAAAATATGCTATTTAAAACTGGGAAAACTTTGATTTCATGTGAGTTAAAAGAATATTAATATTATTTTCGAGTTTGTATATTGTATTAATATTAATTTTTAAAATTAAGTGTTTTATTGTATCGATAAGTGTGATGAAAAAATGATTTGGGGATTCAATTTTAGTTCTTTGTCGTTTATTAGAATAATAAATAAAAATTGAATTTCTAATTGAAAGTTATATATATAGCTTAAAATAAAATTATAAATGTATCTTTTATTTTAATAATATTTTTCTATATGTGAATTAATGTTTTGTATTGTGAAAGTTTAAGATATTTATAATATATAAATAAATATAATAACATGAAATCTTTTTTTTCAAAAAAATCTTAAAAATATTTAATAAAATTAAAAAAATAAATATAAAAAATGTTTACAAATAATAACTTATATAAAACAACTAAATTTCAACCTTTTTCATTAAATTATTATTCTCAAATATTAGAACAACCGAAAAATCTTTCAAATACAGAATTTAAAAAACCAACAAATTTTCAAGAACTTAAAGAACAAAATTTATTAGCTCAAAAAAGAAATGAAGATTTATTAAAACAAAATCATAAAAGCATTTTAGATTGTTATTTAAATTTAAAAAATACAAAATCAATATTAATGGACTATCCAAAATATAATTTAGGTAAATACTTAAATTCAAAAAATGTAATGATGAATCAAAATAATATAAGTGAAAAAATATTAACTAAACAAAATGAACTTTTAGCTCTTGAATCAATTTTAAAAAATCAATCAGAACAAAATAGATTATTATTTGAAGAAGAAAATGATTATTGTAATACAATGAAACAATTAAATTCAGATTTATTAGAAAAAGTGAAAAAATTAGCAGAAGAAAATGATGAAATTATATATAAAAGAAAGAAATTACATATGGAAAATGAATTAATGGAAAAAGAAATAAATGAAACTTTAATTAAATTAATGAATAGAAAAATTAAAGAACCTCCAGAACCAAAAATAGAATTAAATATTGTTAATGAAGAAGAAGATGAAAAAGAAATTATAAATGAAGTTGAAAATCCAATTTTAAGGGGTAATAAAATAATTCCTGTTGAAGAGGAAGAAGAAGAAGAAGAAGATGAAGAATTAAAAGAAAAAAAAAAACAATATAAATTAATTAAAAACGAAATTTATTATTTAAATATGAATCATAAACCAGGAAAATTAGATGAAATTAGGAAAAAAGAATTAGAAAAAAAATTACAAATTCGAAAAAAAGAATTGGAAGAATTATATAAGAAAAAAAAAATAAAAAATAAATTTGAAGAACCTATTCAAGTCACCACTGAAGTAATTATTGAAAAAAATGAAAATGATGATTTAGATGATAATTCAAAAGTTAAAAATTTTAAAACTTCTATTAGAAAATCAAATAATGTTTTTATTGAAGATAATAATATTAATATTTCTAAATTAGAAGATTTAAATTCTAAAAATATTAAAGTTGAAGATAAACTAAAAGTATTATTAAATATTATTGAAAAAATAGAAAATTATGCTAATTCAACTGGAGAAGATAAAGTAATTTATGAAGAACAAATTTTAGACACTTTCAATCAAAATAAACCTTATTTAAAAAAAATATATTATAATTTATTAGA
>JAEEGL011984490.1_pt1 | contig 28186 bp, 21 predicted proteins | sample 9134231 | NCBI WGS metagenome assembly JAEEGL01 (sample SAMN16246548, study PRJNA631951) | gut metagenome | biome: gut microbiome; feature: rumen; material: fiber-attached | host: Bos | place: Iran: Karaj | collected 2018-10
CAATACATTTATTTTCTCCAGTTTTTCATTCTGACAACACTGTTCGGCGCATATCTATTCTTTTTTTTGACGGAATAAAAATCGATTACTCGAACCGTATGGTCTGCCAGATAAGGCCTTTCTGTATTGTCTTTCTCGATAATATCACCATCAAAGAAAACTGATTCTGAAGAAGTATCTTCATCATTATCTTGATCTTTTATTCCAATCGTATTGGTATCCTCTATCATTTCGGCGTGAGTTGTTTCTTCATTGCAGTCAGACGAATCATTTCTTGGAATCAATGAATCAAAGGCTTCTGAAATTTCCGTATACTCAATTTCTTTCTCACCGCTATTAGGATTGACTCCTTCCGCATTACAAGTGTCATAAGCTATTGTGTTCGGAAGATCAAGATTATCGTTAATGGACTTGTCTGTCTGATTCACAAAACTATTCTCAATATTAACAGGATTGGCTTGCTGAGATTTATCCGATATCTCCCTGAAGGAGTATTCACGAAAAGCCGAGTCTTCTATCGATCCAACTGATGAGGGTTCCACTATTTCAAAATCACTCTTCTCATTTGAGGATGTTTCAACCCTTTCTATTCCCAATCCACTATTGTGCTTACGGCGATCAGATAGAACCGAGTCATTATTTTCTTCGATTCCGTCAGCCTGATGATTATTACGATGAAAATGATATTTTATATCTGCATCGCGATTGTTAAGCAACTGATCTCCTACAAACCGTCTGCTTCTGCGAGGATTATTTGCAGATGTTTTAATCGTAGTTGCCCCATATCGTATTTTTGTAGGTACAGTATAGCCAAGTAGTTCAGCAGGAGAACTGTTCAAGACTTGATCCATTGCAGTCTTTGGGGTCTTTGATTCGGGAACGACGATATTTATCAGACTATCAGAAGGCAATCTCGATTTTAGCCTTTCCTCAAGGAACCAAAGCACCAAGCAGATTGTTGTGCTGAGCATCACAAGAACAAATGTTGCCAAAAAAGCATTTCGAAAAGTTTCAGCAATCTTTGCAGTAAGTTCACTCAAAAATGTATTGGAATGGTATACGATCCTCTGCCCCTCAGGTTTTGAAGCAAGAGAAGCGAGATGATCTAAATCCAAAAGAACGATTTCAGAATTGTATGTCTGTCCTGTCGAATCAGAAGCAGTAACACAAAATTGCAATTGGTCGACACCATCAAGTTGAAAAACAGATGTGTAATATGTCTCACCGCGAAGGAGTTCCCGATATGTTTCAAGCGTACCAAATAATGTAAGTTCTGACAGGACTGCACTTGTAAGTCTTACATCGGAATAATTTCGAATCTCAAGAAGAATCTCACCGCAAAGCTTTCCGTTCTCATCAAAGAATGCATTTTTAAGAGATGCAAGAACGGATAACCGGACTTCATCTGATGTGATATACGGAACACATTCATAACTGTTGACATCCGTATAAGAGAAAGGGTCTCCATAGTAATCGTATCCCGTTATACGGAAACGAACGTTTCTGATAAGGCCTGCGGAATACGCTGATGGAACGTTGAACGTTACCACTTTCTGTTGCTGCGGAGAAAGATCGAATGGGAAGTCAATCGCTGTGTTGATTTCGTCATACAATTGTAATCCGGTAAGCATTCTGTTTCCGGTATTCGTGACAGTAATGGCAAATGTTGAACCCTCTTCATTAGAAGGATACTGTTCCACATCAATCATAATTCCAGTAATTACGGAATCAATGATTACCGGTTCTTCTAGTCTCGACTCAAATTGTCTTTGCGAAGCCACATAACTGACTGCCGGGCAAAACTCCATATCTTCGATTCCCATTACGTAATCAATTGTTATCGAAGTCGAGTCGCCGATGGCAAGTTCAGTAGTTGGAATCGGAATAGCGCCATCGTACACATCGGCATCTGTCAGCATAATGCCTGACACGTCGTATTCTGTATCATTTGAAATTATATATGTAATTGAAAAAGTATCTCCATCACTCGCTGATGACGTAGAAGACTTAACAGAAACCCCCAACACTGGTGGAATAAAACGATCAATTCTAACTGAGGCTTCGATACTTTTGTGAATAAACTCATAATTCTCTTCCCCAGTATCAAGTGAAAGTCCATCTTCCGAATTGTTATCATAATCATAATTAGACAGTGATAGATCTGTTTCTTCGATAGTACTGTCTGTTTCAATATCTGAATCAGATGATAAGTCCTCAGAAACGGAATCAGCAGGATCCGTATTAGAATGCTCTGAAACAACAAGTTCATCCCATGACAGGAGATAGACAATATCTCGATCAAGTTGTTCGTCTGAAACTGAAACATCTGTGAGAGTAAATTCTCGAGTACTGTACGAATCGACTGTTATTTCATCATTTAGAGTCCTGACTTCATTGTCAAAACCACCGGAAAGTTTTGCATGATACAGCGTATACGGATTCTCCGATTCATTAGATATAGTAAAAACCAAAGAATCAACAATACCGGCTGATTCAAGTTTTATATCAGATGGCAAAGTGATTAAGAGGCTGATAGGAACATCGTTTTCAGCATGTGAAATAAACGCTCCGCATGTAAAAGCAGAAGCCAAAAACAATGATAGTATCCATAGAAGCCATCTATTTCGCATGACTATCCTCCGCTATCGGAAAGGGGAAAAAGTCGCTATGCATATATATTGCCTGGATTGATCCATCAGTATCATCTGTAAGTGCCTTTAAGAAGAATGAAGAATTATCCTGATCGACCCAAACAATGATCTGCACATCGGAAAGGAAGATAGTTTTTTCTATTCTTCCAAACCTTAAACATGTAGCCTTAACCGTATCAAAAACAGAATATCCGCATCTTACCGAAAAAGAATCGCACGGAATCATCCGGATTAAGCCAGCAGCCTTGATCGCATCACCAGCAGATTTTGAATATGCGCGAACCAATCCACCAGTACCTAGCAAAATTCCGCCAAAGTACCTCGTAACGATTATCAGCGTATTTGTCAAACCAGCCCTTTTTATTCGTTCAATAATCGGAAGTCCTGCTGTTCCTGAAGGCTCACCATCATCAGCATATCTGGCACTTCCGTCTCTAAGAACGTAAGCATAACAGTTATGCGTTGCGTCCCAGCACTGTTTTCTGATTCTTCCAATTATCGAAACAACATCCTCTTCTGTTTCGATATGCCAGCATCGACCGATAAAACGTGATCGCTTCTCTGTAAACTCACACTCAGCAAAGTGATCAACGGTGATGTACGACTTCAGCGTTCGTAATTCCATACTGTTTCCTTTGTGAAGTCATTCAAAATGCGTAAGATAATACAGAACAGTAGAAAAAGTGAAATGAATCGTTCAATCTCTAGCACATCAGTCAATCAATTAAAATCTACGCGAACTTCGTTGAAGCTGCGATTCAGCCCATAATTAACTGCCCAAGGAGAATTACTTCTCCATCCGGTCTCCCTTGGAAGGAATGAATTCGTAAAGTTAGATACTTTCGTGTATCCAAATTCCTTAGCGACCTGAATTGCAAGATTCTGGACCTTTTCCAATTGATTCATATAATTGATAGATACTGTATTTAGAGAATTTCCGCTTCCTTTCGAAGATTTTTTAGCTTCCGAATCAGCATACTTCTTAATATCATTCAACTCATCAAGTGCCGTCTTGAACTCCTCAAACAATGCCCTTTGTTCCAGCGAATACTTTCGTGTATCTTCGGCTAAGGTTCTGCTGCTGCGGGAGGTGTTTGTTTCATTCTCATCTGATCCCGGCTCTTCTGGAGCTTCTGTCGGATTCGCTTTCACTTCATGTGTAAGCCTTATCGTAAAGCCCTTTGTAGCAGAGCCTTTTATCTCACTGACATAATACTCTTTCAAAGTCGGATATGAATTGTGATCTTTATCAAGAGAAATGCTGTATTCAATCGGTGATCCGTCATCTTCCTTAGGCATTTCACTGAATGTTATTTTCCAGCTGCCGCTTTTCTCTTTAATCGATTTTCGATTGACCACTGAGCCATTTGCTTTCAATACAACGCCAACTTCCTCCGGTCTGACTCCATCTTTGTCTGATTTATCGTTCCAATCAATCTCGACTTTAATATCAATCATTTCCGGTTCTGGTTTCGGGGTGTCAGTAGGTACCGCCGTCGGCTTCTCTGTTGGCTCTTCCGTGGGTTCCTCCGTTGGTTGTTCTGTCGGCTTCTCTGTTGGCTCTTCCGTGGGTTCCTCCGTTGGTTGTTCTGTCGGCTTCGCTGTTGGCACCTCAGTAGGTTCCTGTGTTGGCTCTTTGGTAGGTTTCTCCGTTGGTTGTTCTGTCGGCATTTTAGTCGGTTCTTCTGTCGTCGGAACAAACGGAGTTTCCGTTGGTTCATACGTAGGCGCAGACGTCGGTTCTTTTGATGGTTTCTCCGTAGGAATCACCGTAGGTTCCTTAGAGGGAGTCTCTGTCGTGTCAGGGGTCGGCTCCTTTGTGGGATTTGCGCTTGGAGTCTCCGAGGGATTGCTCGATGGTTCAGGTGTTTCTGTCGGTTCCGGTGTTGAAGTGAATTCCGGAAGAAGATTATCATCATCAATCAGTTCCTGAACATATTTCCGGAGAGGTTCACAAAGATCAATATACTTATCATATAACATGGAACACCAACGATACCGACCATATTTCAAAGTATACTGACGGTATTGCGTTGCTGCGACACCATAAACTTTCTGAATGATGTCAACCCTGTTTGCCTGATCGGTAAAAACGAAGTTCCATTGGAACAATGAAGCCTGCGTTCCGCCCATTGAGTACATACCAATGTTCTCTTTATCAAGGTTGTAGGCAAACAAAGCCAAAGCTGAGGTTTGAGAAAGAGTACAATTTGTAAATAATTCACCCTGAAAAGCTTTTATCACATCCGGTATCTTGGTTATTAAATTGTTCTTCTTCATATGATCAAAGAACGCAATCAGTATCCGTTTCTGGCGATTCACGCGATTCGCATCTCCTTGCTCGTTAGACGGCAATCCATTTCCAGCTTTCCTAACCCGGCAATAGTCAAGAACAGCCTGTCCATCCATATGCTGAAGACCTTTTACATATGAACGCCCTTGGATTCGGAATGAAACATCCAAATCGTAATCAAGTCCCCCGAAAGCGTCTACAAGTGCTTTTAGGGATGTCATAGTAACACAGTAATAATAGTCTACAGGTATCCCTCCAAGCATCCATTCAGCAGCTTCACATACTTTCTCTAAGCCAGCCGGATTGAATGTTCCATCATCATTGTATAGACCTCCTCCGCAATTAATGGAAGCATTCAGCTTATAAATACCGTCAACTCCGGGAATCTTAGCATATGTATCACGAGGCAAAGAGATCAGATCTGCGCGGTTTTCGTCAAAATTAACTGACAGAACCATCATAACGTCGGAATGCCATTCTTTCTTTCCGTTCCATGTCAGCCGCTCTTCCGCATAATCTACTCCAATCAGAAGAATATTGACGATATCCTGCATCATGGATGTATCCGCCATTTCATAAAGCTGTTCAATTGGCAGCGGTGAAGATGTCGGTTCCGGAACAGGAGTTATAACAGGCTCTGGAGTTTGGGTATCAGCCGGCTCTTCTGATGGAGATGGTACCGGAGTCGTTGCAGTTTCGACGATTTCGATAGAATTATCATCTGTAATCTCAGGTTCAGAATCTTCCGCAGTCTTCCTAGGCGCGCATGCCCCTGCCGAACGAAAATCTTCACCAGACCCTCCGAATATAAAGCTTGATACAGGCGATATCAGGAGTGCGAGAAAAATACCCATCAGTACTATCAGCGCTGCTATCATTCCGATGATAAGTGTTCGTTTATTTCGCAATTCCAAAGACCTCCTCTGGACACAAGAATCCATTATGATGTTTATTCTACACGGACACTGCAGAAAAATCTATAAACCGAAGCAAATCGTAACATATTTTTTGCAAAAAACATGAATATACGTCGAAAATGTCAATTCTTTCTTAACATATCATTTTTTACTTTTCAAAACTGGAAAATATGTTATACTCTGTCTAATAGTTGCATTATGCATAAAATAATGGATTATTATGTACGAGAGGGCATTGAATGATAGTTGTTGTCCCGGCATATCAACCGGATGAAAAATTACTTGGCGTTGTTTCTGATTTTAGGCAATCTGCTCCATCCTTTACAATGGTAATTGTAGATGATGGAAGTCGCAAAGAATGCGAGCGCATTTTTGCAGAGCTTGAACAGAAAGAATATGTGACAGTTCTCCATCATTCTCAAAACAAAGGAAAGGGCGCTGCCCTTAAAACAGCATTTCAATATATAAGCAAACACTTTCCTGACTGTGACGGTATTCTTACCGTCGACGCTGACGGACAGCATCTCGTTTCTGATGCTTTAGAGGTCTGCAAAGCTCTTCGTGAACATCCCGATATGTTGATTACTGGATCGAGAAGATTCACCGGTAATGTTCCGCTTAGGAGCAGAATTGGCAATGGTATCACACGGGCAGTCTTCCACATAACAACGGGTAAAAAGCTGTATGATACGCAAACCGGTCTTCGTGCTTTCTCATTTGATCGTATTCCAGAAATGCTCTCACTTCAGGGCGATCGCTATGAATACGAGATCAATCAGCTTCTCTATTGTTGCACTAAGGGCACAGGCGTATTTGAAGTTCCGATAGAAACGATTTATATTGATGAGAACAAGTCCTCTCATTTCAATACAATACGTGATTCGGCTAAGATCTATAAAGTAATTATCCGATATCTTGCTCCGACTTTTCTAAAGTTTATCTCATCTTCATTACTTAGTTTTTTGATTGATCTTGCCGGATTTTGTCTCGTATTCTATGGAATGGTTGCTATTTTCGCTGGATGGGATACTGCTATTAGTCTGTTCTCTTTTTTACGAGAAGCCCCCGTTGAACAGCTCAAAGCTCTTGAATCAATCAATCCGATTGTGTTTGCATCTGCCGGATCATATCTGCGAATCTTCTCTCTTGTAATTGCGAGAATAGTTTCTTCGCTTGCTAATTATTTGATGAACAAGCGCTTCGTTTTTCGCACCAGTACGACTTTTGTACACGGATGCCTTCCACGTTATGCTCTCGCTGCAATAATTGTTCTAGCGTTGAACGCGCTTTTCCTTGAGATTTTCACTCGACTAGGTGTTCCTGCCTGGCTCTCGAATATCTTCGCACAGCTTATTTGTTATCCTGTTTCCTTTTTCTCCCAGCGTGTATTCGTATTTCGCAATAAAGAAAGGTCTTGATCTGAATGTCCCCTACTAAACACAAAAGTCTCAGAGTTCTTGCTCTGATTTTCTCTAATATTACTGCTATTTTGTCTGCCAACTATATCGTTTTCTACATACTGGACCATTACAATTCCGGTCTTCATTTTGTCTTCTATTCGCAGTTCCCGCTCGCAAAGTATCTGCATTGGGGTGTAGCAGTTTTTGCGTTGCTTACTGGACTTCTGTATCTTCTCCTATTCACGGTAGGCGCATTTAATCACTATCATTTCAGCAAAAAACGATTCATCTGCATTCTGATTATTGATACACTAATCGCCGGAATAATTGCAATGGCAATTAATACCTATTCTTTCGATTGGCTTGGATTCCGGCAAGTTAAGCAAGAGCAAATCGTTGCAATTGCAACTCCAACGCCTGCACCTACAGCTGAACCGACGGATATTCCTACTTCGATACCGGTATCTGAAACTCCGTTGGAACAGCCTGACACCTCTCCTGCTTCCAATGAGTTTTCATCGGTTCCAACGGAAACACCTTCTCCTTCTCCCGTTCCGACCAGCACTCCGATTCCTGGTCTTCTCGGAGATCGGTTCGCTGAAAAGTTTACAGAGGGTGATCCAATCAGTTCAGAATCCAGCCAAGTTGAAACCCTCTCAGATGGAACAGTCAAAACAATTATTTATAGTTATTCAAGCGATACCGTGGCTCTCGAAATAGCCCATTATAAGATTGGGAAGCTTGAATACCAAATTGCCGATATCTATACTCGAGATATTAAAAAACTGACTACTGATTATGTAACCAATCAAGGCCAAATACGTATGTGTTATGAATTTGGCAGAAACCTTAATGCAATTGTTTGCGTTAACAGCGATTATTTCTGCACAAACGCACTCGGTGAGGGGCTGATTATCCGAAACGGTAATCTTCTTCAGTCTAAGCCTTGCCGTACTTCCGATTTATGTGTTATCTATCAGGATGGTACTGTCCGCTGTTTTGACTGTAAAAAGGATACCATCAATAACGATGAAATAATCTCTTCATATCCATACCATTCGTTCTACTTCGGTCCTTCACTTCTTGACAGCGACGGGAATGCAAAGACTTCTTTCAACTCAGTGTTAGGAAAACCTAATCCGCGTACAGCTTTTGGATATTATGAACCTGGTCATTACGCTTTTATTAGTGTTCTCGGTACACGAGGAATCAAAACAATCTCTGGTAAAAACCTTGGAAATGGACAGTCTCCCGGTATGACGTTCGAAGAGTTGTCGAAGCTTTGCTACGCATTAGGGATGAAAGCCGCTTACAATTTTGACGGCGGTGGATCCTCAGGTATGTATTGGAATGAGCAACTCTTTGGTCATAATACTCGTGAAACAGGTGACGTACTTGCTCTTATAGATCCTAGATAAGGAGGTGTTTTAAATGAAGAATCCTATTCGTATAGCAGCTATCGTACTTACAGTTCCATGTATCGTGCTTTCATTTTTATATGTTATTCTTTTGATGTTATCTTCCGTAATCGATCTTCCTTTTTTGATTGAAGATAATGTTATGTTTGTCGACTGGTTCTTCTTGGTCATTCCAATTCTTGCTTTCTTATCATCTATTTTGCTTCAAGTATCGTCTGTTAATAAAAGCAGCAGAAAAACTCATAATACCTAATACGTTTTCAGTTAAAAAAGAAACCGCCGGATTGCTTCCTGCGGTTTCTTCGTTTATTATATCAGTTAGCTGAAATGAATATAATCCAATACTTCATTTAACGATTCAAATACCGGTACATGACATTTTGTTAGGACATCTCTTCCCTGATGCCCCCCTGTCAGCAAAATGCATTCACCCCCGATTTCTTTTGCAACTTTATAATCGTGATCCGTATCGCCTATAAACAATACATCTTCCGGATTGATTTTTCTGTTTGAAATAAACGATATTGCCCTTTGAACCTTGGAATACGCATAGTCATCTGGTAGTCCAAGCAGTTCCTCAAAGTATTTACTGACAGCATAATGATCGACCTGTTCAATCAGGCGCTCTTGGTTAGATGCTGATAGAATGATCTGCGGAATTCCCATTGACATAATAGTTGCAAGCGTATTAACAGAATTCTCACGCAATGCACATCTTCTGTATGAATTGGAATACAACTGATGAAACTCTTTTGCCAATTCATCATAAGGATACATATTGAAATCGTATCCAAGTTTAACATAGTAATCTATAATCGGAAAGCCGAAGTGTGATAAGTAAAAATCGCGGCTTGGAATCTGCGTCATTCCTCTTTCGCAAAGCATTATGTTTTCAATCTCATAAGTCAGTTCCATATCATCCAGAAGCGTTCCATTCCAGTCCCACACAAGCAATTTAGGATTCATTCTTCACCTCAGCATTTTTTCATGTAATTATTATATGATACATGCCTTTTCGATGACAATAGGCTTGGCAGATCTTTTTTACTATAGCACCTATAGATCATATAACAAAAATCTGCCATTTTGTTGAATTCATCGTCGTCATAGTTCCTTAACATTTCGCTTGCTTGCCAACTGTGTATGCCCGCTGTATAATATAATAAAGTAATATTGAATTATGGAGGAAACGGAATGGCTCAAAAGTCGTCCGCGAAAAAAACAACTAACAAAAAAAGCTCGTCCAGCAGTAAGACAGCTAATAATAAAAGAACGAAATCCGAACGTCTTGCCATTGAGGTCTTCGGAATCATTTTAGTTTCACTCGGAGCATTATTTGGTGTTTATCTTTATAGTGGCGCAGACGGTTTACTTGGAACCGCAATCAAGTCACTTCTTCTTGGGACAGTTGGTGGATTTGCTTATGCTCTTCCAATCATATTAATAATATTCGGTTTTTTTGTCATCCTCTCCGGTCGTCAGAAACGTTCAAGAGGGACTTATTTGACAGCTGTTGTTGCTGCGTACTCCATCATTTGTATCATTCATCTTGCGACTTCTGAATCACTACGCGCAATTAAACCTTACAGCCAGACAAACAATACCTTTGGTGACTACTTCGTACAGTGGTTTAAGCAGTTCCCGATTGTCTGGAACGAGGCTGTCCTATTCAGTAAAGGCGGCGGTGTTTTGGGCATGTTTTTTATGACCCCACTTTATATATTAGGCGGGTATCCTCTCTGTTACATCGTCGCGATCGCAACTCTTCTGATTTGTATTCTTCTATTAACCGGTATCTCCATTAAAGCATACACGGAAATGTTCGGTACGAAAGTCAAAGACGGTATTGAAAATGTTAAGAACGTCTATTTTACCGATGAAGAAAGCTATGACGATACGGATGAAGAACTCCCCTCCACTCCGAGAGAATGGAATAAGGACCTTTCTTACCGATCAAAATCCAAGTCTAATAATTCCAACAAGAAACAGACTCTTGCTTTTGATGAACTTTTTGAGGTCCCAGATCAGAAACCGAAACAAATGAAATCTGCTTCTGAAGCATATTCCGCAGTCTACGCACCTTCTTATAATCCTGTTAATATGCCATCTTCAGAAAGTGCTGTGATAAAAAGTTCTGCTGAAACGAAAGCAAAGGAAAAACGGCCTGATCCAGATGCTCCTGAGTTCATGCCATCCACGGCAAAAGTTAAGCGCAAAAGCAATTTTCTATTCGATATCGAAGAAACTGATTTGTCTGGGCAAAATGTTGCAAGCGATTCCTCTATCCCTGCATCCAAACCAGAGAACATCAAGAAAAAGCAGAATCCAGGGAATGATTCTCTATCGAATAATAGTAAAGATATTACTCCCACACAAAAGAATGCCTCAAGCAAAGAAGATTCTTCGGATAATCCTAAGCTTCAGATTTCCGATATTCCTTCTTCCATATCGGAGTATACTCCGCCAAGTATCGATTGTCTTAACAAATCTGAACACATTTATTCCCGCAGTTCTGACAGTCCTGAATCCATCGCAAGACTATTGGAAGAAACTCTGGCTAGCTTCAATATTTCAGCACAAGTTGTTAATTATTCAGTAGGTCCCGTTGTAACCAGATATGAACTGAAGCCAGCTCCCGGTATCAGAGTCAGTAAAATTGCTGCGCTCTCTGATGATATTGCGCTTGCTCTTGCTGCAGCACGCGTTCGTATAGAAGCTCCGATTCCAGGTAAGTCTGCCGTTGGAATTGAAGTTCCTAATAAGGAAACTGCTACTGTTCTGCTCAGAGAAATCATAGAAAGTCCTGAATTTGCAAACGCTAAATCGACTAGTACTATGGCTATGGGCAAAGATATATCCGGCAGAATCGTTGTCGCTGATCTTGCGAAAATGCCTCATATGTTGATAGCTGGTTCAACGGGTTCCGGCAAATCTGTTTGCATAAATGATATTATCATATCTATGATATACAAATCATCACCTCAGGAAATTCAGATGATTCTGATTGATCCAAAGGTTGTTGAGCTTTCCGTATTTGCGAATCTACCACATCTGAGAGTTCCAGTCGTCACCGAACCGAAAAAAGCAGCGAGCGCTTTACGTTGGGCAGTTAACGAGATGGATATGCGATACCGCAAATTCAGTGAAGTTGGTTCCCGCGATCTTGCCCGCTATAATACCATTGTCGGGGATCCAAAGAAAAAGATGGCAAAACTTGTTATTATTATCGATGAGCTAGCTGATTTGATGATGGTCGCACCAGAAGATGTTGAAGATTCCATCTGCCGCATCGCACAGCTTGGTCGTGCTGCAGGAATACATCTCATAGTCGCGACACAGCGCCCAAGTGCTGATATTATAACCGGCCTAATCAAAGCTAACATTCCATCAAGATGCGCATTCGCTGTCAGTTCCTCAATAGACAGCCGCATCATCCTTGATGCTACAGGAGCCGAGAAGCTACTTGGGAGAGGAGACATGTTATTCCATCCAAACGGAGCTGGAAAACCAACCAGGTGCCAAGGCGCTTTCGTTTCGGACGAAGAAGTCGAACGCGTAATGTCACATTTCAAAAAAGAAAATGTCCAGTATGACGAAGCAGTTATAAATGAGATCAATAATGACGCAAAGGGCGGCGCTCAAGGTGGTGTCTTTGGAGAAGGAAAACAAGAAGATGATCTTCTTGGAGAAGCTGTTCGTATTGTCATGGAAAACGGTCAGGCTTCCATTTCTATGATTCAACGAAGGCTTCGCGTCGGGTATGCCAGAGCTGCTCGATTAGTCGATATGATGGAACAGGCTCATTACGTATCAGGGTTTGATGGTAGTAAGCCGCGCCAGGTGCTGATTACTCCCGCTGAATATAATCGCGTCTTCGGAGGTTCGGCACTTGAATCTGAAACCAAAGGCGATTCAACTGATGAGCCTCCATTTGATCTTTATGAGGAGAACGCCGAATGAACGTAGGTGTCATTTCGCTCGGATGTGCCAAAAACCAAGTGGATACAGAATATATGCTCGGAATACTAAAAAATGCCGGGTATAGTTTTGTATCTGATCCTGATTTAGCAGACATTCTCATTGTGAACACCTGCGGTTTCATTGTCCCCGCGAAAGAAGAATCCATCAATGCGATTCTGGAGATGGCGCAGCACAAAAAAAGCGGAAGGTGCAGACTTCTTGTTGCTACCGGCTGTCTTACTGAAAGGTATCGTAATGAACTGGCCGCGGAAATGCCGGAAATTGATTTAATTCTCGGTGTCCATGAGTATCAACAGCTTCCATCTCTTCTTGCCGAATGTCTGAATATCCCATGCGTCACTCCTGTCAAAAAAGCGCGACTTCTTGTATCACCTCCCTACCGTGCATATCTGCGCATTTCAGACGGATGCAATAATCGATGCGCTTATTGCGCGATTCCTCTGATTCGTGGCAATTTATCAAGTGTTCCGATCGAAACACTGATCGACGAGGCAAAACGGCTAGCGGACATGGGGGTTACAGAATTATCTGTCATTGCCCAGGATACTTCCGGTTATGGTATGGATCTTTATGGTGCACCACAATTAATACCATTGTTGAAAGCCCTCAACCGTATCACTTCATTAAAATGGATTCGATTATTATATACTTATCCCGATACAGTAACGGAGAATCTGCTGGATACAATGGCTCAATCCGAAAAGCTTGTTCCATATCTCGACATTCCGCTTCAACACTGCAACGATACAGTTTTACGGCGCATGAACCGTCGCGGATCCAAATCACATATACGGAAGATTCTGGATCACCTGTATGCTTCCTATCCGGACTTTACTCTCCGTACCTCAATGATGGTCGGTTTTCCTGGTGAAACAGACGATCAGTTTCAAGAACTTCTTACTTTTTTACGAGATTATCCGTTCGATCGTGTTGGTACATTTATATTTTCGCCGGAAGAAGGCACTCCTGCTGCTGAGATGCCTGATCAAATTGCTGAATCAATCAAAGAAGAACGATATGATTTGCTCATGCAGCAGCAGCAAAGAATCTCCCGAGAAAGAAACAGCCGTTGGATAGGCCGAAATCTTACCTTATTGATTGAAGAAACCGGTTTAGACGGTACTTTTGGGCGTACAGTCCGAGAAGCACCCGATGCTGACGGTCTCGTTAAAATTGCTCCGAGTTACAAGCATGAGCCAGGACAATATATACCGATAAGAATAACAAAAGCAGATAGTTATGATCTTATAGGAGAAGAATTATGAATCTTCCGAACAAGCTAACCTTACTCCGAATACTCGCCGTACCATTACTGGTTCTTGTCATGCTACTTCCGGAGCTTTTATCTTTCTCACCAACTGTTTGCGCATGGATCGCCGCAAGTCTTTTCGCATTGGCCAGCATCACTGATACGATTGATGGAAGAATCGCTCGTGCTCGTAATCTAATAACAGATTTCGGCAAGTTTATGGATCCTATAGCGGACAAGCTTCTAACGTGTTCCTGTATGATCATGTTGACCTATCTCGGAAAACTCCATCCTTTTGCAACTATTCTTTTCATCTCGAGAGAATTCATTATATCCGGCTTTCGCCTTGTCGCTGCCTCTAAAGGTGTTGTTATCGCAGCGGATTCGCTTGGAAAAATCAAAACTCTGCTTCAGATGTTAGTAATCCCTGCTTTGATGCTTAATGATTGTTATCCATTTTCACTGCTTCAGCCCTTTTACAATCTGCTATGCACTTTTGTTGTATGGATTACCGTAATCATTTCTGTTGTGTCCTGTATTCGGTATATTATGATTAACAAAGGAGTAATTGATTTCCATGATTGCTGAATTGATTTGTGTTGGAACTGAGTTGCTGATGGGGCAGATTACTAATACTAATGCCCGCTTTATTTCAGAACACCTAGCTCCTTCTGGCATAGACCTATACTATCAGACTGTTATAGGCGACAACTCTGAAAGGCTGAAGGATATGATCCTCACCTCTCTGTCACGCTCAGATAGCGTGATCCTTACCGGAGGACTTGGTCCTACTGATGATGATTTGACGAAAGAAACCGCCGCAGAGGTGTTTGATTATGAGCTCGTTTTTTTCGACTCAGAATGGGATAAGATTGTATCATACTTTGCGCGCAGCGGACGTACCCCGACTGAAAACAACCGGAAACAAGCTATGTTTCCTAAATCTTCTATCATCCTTCCTAATCCCAATGGTACGGCGCCTGGATGCATAATGGAAAAGAAAGGTAAATCAATAATCCTTCTTCCTGGCCCTCCCCGAGAGTTACAACCGATGTTCGCGAATTATGTAATTCCATATCTAATGAGGGCAACCGATCATAAACTTTTCTCTAAAGAAGTCCGTATCTTTGGTATTGGAGAAAGTCAAGTGACTGAAAAACTTGACGATCTCATAAAATGCCAAAGCAATCCTACAATTGCCTCCTATGCTCTTACTGGCGAATTATATTTACGCATTACCGCTAAATGTACTTCCGAATCTGAAGGTGAAAGAATCATTGCTCCTATTATGAAAACTATCCGAAATCGTCTCGGTGATGTTATATATTCTGAAAACGGATCATCTCTGGCTGAAGTTTGCCATAATGCTTTGCTCGAACGGAATGAAACTGTCGCTGTTGCTGAAAGCTGTACTGGTGGACTACTCGCCTCCGCTTTTGTTGATTTGGCTGGAAGTTCTGATTATTTTATCGAAGGTGCTGTTACTTATTCCAATGATGCCAAAGTGCGCAGGCTCGGCGTTTCGCAGAAGACTCTGAATACAGTTGGTCCTGTCTCTGAACAATGTGCAAAGGAGATGGCCGAAGGTCTTCTTCAACGTGCTGGTACAACCTATGCTCTTGCTACTACAGGCATTGCCGGCCCAGGCGGCGGAACTCAAGAGACTCCTGTCGGCACGGTATATGTTTCATTCGCATCACATCAAAAAACTGTTGTTAAAAGACTAAATCTCAATGGAGATCGTAACCGTATCCGCCATGTTGCAGTTTTAAACATTCTTGATATTTTTAGAAGAAACCTCTGTACTTAATGATAAAAACATGCTATAATTGTATTTGCTTTCTGATATGAGCATAAGAATACAGGATTGTGACTAGAGAAAGGATAAATGAGATGTTAGAAAAAGAGAAAGCATTGGAAATTGCACTAAGCCAGATTGAGAAACAATTCGGAAAAGGTGCTGTCATGAAATTAGGAGACGCACCTAAGGTATCTGTTTCTGTCATCCCCACCGGATGTATTGACTTGGATATCGCGCTTGGTGTTGGCGGAGTTCCGCGCGGACGTATTATCGAAATATATGGGCCTGAATCTACCGGTAAGACTACGATTGCATTGCACATTATCGCTCAAGCGCAGAAAATGGGAGGTCTTGCTGCGTTTATTGATGCCGAACATGCTTTAGATCCTGTATATGCAGCAAATCTCGGCGTGAAAGTTGATGATCTGTATGTTTCACAACCGGATAACGGTGAGCAAGCACTTGATATTACAGAGGCAATCGTCCGTTCTGGGGCTATGGACATTATTGTCGTTGACTCTGTTGCTGCGCTCGTTCCAAAGGCCGAAATAGAAGGAGATATGGGAGATGCTCACGTTGGATTACAAGCGAGGCTTATGTCCCAGGCGCTGCGGAAACTAACCGGCGCCGTAGCTAAATCAAACACAGTAATCATTTTCATAAACCAGTTACGTGAAAAAGTCGGTGTCATGTTCGGAAATCCGGAAACAACAACCGGCGGACGTGCATTAAAGTTCTATGCTTCTATCCGCCTGGATGTTCGTAAGATCGATTCTTTAAAAAATGGAAATGAAGTAGTCGGAAATCGAACACGCGTCAAAGTCGTTAAGAACAAGGTTGCCCCTCCGTTCCGTATCGCCGAATTCGACATGTTATTCGGAGAAGGAATCTCACGCGAAGGAAGTATTCTTGATCGTGCAATTGATCAAAAGATAATCGTTAAATCAGGATCTTGGTTTTCATGCGGTGATCTCCGAATGGCTCAGGGACGTGAGAACGCCCGAACGTTTCTTAAGGATAATCCGGAACTATGTGATGAAATTGAACGTAAGATTCTGGATCAGCTGGAAGAAAGCAGAAAAAAAGCTGAAATGGAGGCCGAAGCAAAACGTCAAGCTCGTGATGCCGCAAAGTCTCTGCAGTTTCCGCTCAATTGAATATCCGTTTTCAGCTACAGACGGCGCAGCATATGCTGCGCCTATTCTTTTATCATAGTATCTCTGTATCTACCGATGAAGGACCATATCAAGGATACGTAAAATCCGAATATCGTTTCCTATCAAGTTTACACCTAATACTCCATCCAGTTGGATTCAGACTGTTTTTTCCGCCCCATCAACATGGATACGGTATCTCTAGGATCTCTTCCATTGTTAACTATATCATTCACTGCTTCAGTGATTGGCATAGAGACATGATATTTATGAGCAAGTTGCATCGTTGCAGGGAGGGCGTTTATTCCTTCGACTACCATTCCTACCTCATTGATGGCTAGATCTGCAGGTACTCCTCTTCCGAGAAGCTGGCCGCATCTGTTATTACGGCTGTGTATGCTAGTTGCTGTCACTACAAGATCTCCAATACCGGCAAGCCCACTGAACGTCTGTTCTCTGCATCCCATTGCAAGCCCCAGTCGGGTAATCTCTGCCATGCCTCTTGTAATCAATGCAGCTTTGGTATTATCTCCGTACCCAAGTCCTTCTGAAATTCCTGCAGCGAGAGCAATGATATTCTTAACTGCACCGCAAAGCTCAACGCCTAGCACATCTGAATTCGTATAGACTCTTAGATATGAATTCATAAACACATCCTGCACCATTTCGGCTATCGATAGATCTGTACAAGCGGAAACGATTGCGGTTGGTAAATCTCTGGCTACTTCCTCAGCATGTGTGGGGCCGGATAACGCAACAGTCCGCACCGGTTTTTGAATCTCGTCCTGGATCACCTGCGTCATGGTCATTAGCGTATTCTTCTCAATACCCTTTGCAACATCAATAATTATCTGGTCATTCGGTATAAACTGTTTAGCCAATTTAGTAGTAGAACGTACGTAAACAGATGGTACGGCGAAAAGTAATAAATCTTTTGAATCGCATACCTCACTGATGCTTTTTGTGAATACTGTTTCCTCCGGTATTGCCATATTCGGAAGATTCTTCTGCCGTCTCGTCAGAGTCAAAGAATCGATTTCATCAGGAAGTGCTGACCAAACAGTTACTACATGACCGCAGTTTGTTAGCTGGCGTGCGAGCGCAATCCCCCATGTTCCCGCGCCCAGGATTCCGATTTTACTCATATCCATATATCCTTTATTCTTTAATAAAGATAGAAAGACCCGGTAAACGGGTCAAAATACGATTAACTATTGCCCGCAGCAGGAAATGCAATCTACTCACCGCTCGGATCATAAGGTTTGTAAGTGGGAACAATTCTTGACACAACCTGGCGAACTTCATTCGAGTTCGCATAGCAGACATTCATCAGTTCTACCATACTGTCAAGGAACATATCATAGTCAAATTCTATTGGATGACCGATATGTATCATCTTGTTTGGAGTCGTTTGTAATCCTTCTTCTGACAAAAGCCATTCTTCGTAAAGTTTTTCGCCAGGCCGTAATCCTGTATATTTGATTTTGATATCGATATCCGGTCGTAAGCCTGATAAACGAATCATATTCCTAGCGAGAGTATCAATTTTTACAGGGCTTCCCATATCAAGCACGAAAATTTCTCCACCTTTTGCATAAGTACCTGCCTGCAGAACAAGGGAAACCGCTTCCGGAATGGTCATGAAATATCGAATGATGTCCGGGTGTGTAACTGTAACAGGTCCACCGTTTTCTATCTGTTTCTTAAATCTCGGAATCACTGAACCGTTACTTCCAAGTACGTTACCAAATCTCACCGCAACGTATTCAGTCTGGGGATGTTCGGGAAGCGGTTTTAATGCTGGCCTCTGGCCTTCCGTATCGAGGTGAGTAAATAAGTTAGGTAATTCGAAGGCTTTTCCGGACTTCACTTTCGCATCAAAAGTCTGAATTATCATTTCACAGATACGTTTACTCGCACCCATAATATTTGTAGGATTGACAGCTTTATCAGTAGAAATCAAGACAAATCGTTTGCATCCAGTCAATAGAGCTGCATATGCAGTTTTGTATGTGCCAATCGTATTATTTTTGATTGCCTCACAAGGACTATCCTCCATGAGTGGAACATGCTTATGCGCCGCGGCATGGAAGACTATATCCGGATGATACTCTTGAAATACAGACATGATCTTCCGGCTGTCACGAACAGATCCGATTAGAGTAACATAGTTTAAATCTGGAAAAGAGTCTTTCAATTCCATCTGGATGTCATAAGCATTATTTTCATAAACATCCAGAATAATCAACTGTTTTGGAGAATGTGAGGCTATCTGCCTACACAATTCACTGCCAATTGATCCTCCTCCACCTGTTACTAATATAACTTTGTCTCTAATAAAATTGAATACTTCAGACATATCGGTTTCGACCGGATCTCTTCCAAGAAGATCCGTAATGGATACTTCTTTCAAGTTACTAACGGTAACTTCGTCATTGACAAGTTGATAGAGACCTGGTAATACCTTCACTTCGCATGCAGTTTCATTGCAAATAGAAAGGATCTCTTTTCTAACGATTCCAGGAGCGCTCGGAATCGCATAGTAAATCGTATCTATCGCATATTTCTTTATGGTGTCTCTAATTTTATCTCTTCCGCCTACTACTTGGACGCCATCCAGTTCCAGTCCCCATTTGTTCGGATTGTCATCGATGATAGCATACACTTTTCCAATCACTCTACCGCCAGATTGAATATCATTTAATATCATTTGACCGGCTGTTCCTCCTCCGATCAAAAGAATCCTTTTTCCTTTGATCGCAGCCGCCTTTGGTCCCTGAATGGCAAGAATAAACCGGTATGACATACGAATTCCTGCGGTAAGTATAAACTGAAGAACAGTTCCAAAGCCATAATATGATAATGGCATGCGTTCAAAGAGCAGAGTAATCCCAAAAATCTGGATGAATGTTGTAATCGCAGTTGCATACATAACACGAAGGAATTCGTTATGGCCAGCGTAACGCCAAATGCTGCGATACATTTTGCAGAAAAAGAATACTGCAATTGACAAAACTGTATAAATAGGAGCAAAATGAACAAATGCCGACAGATACTTCTGAGGAATCTCTAAAAAATGGCAGTCAAAACGGAACCACAATGCAAAAAAATACGCAAAATTGACAGCTACAATATCGTAAATGACCAATCCTGCGACGATTATGTTTTTTCTTAAGTGAAGTCCCTTTAGCATCTGAACACCCTATACGACGAAGATACCTGGAAAGTAAAAAATTATTCCTATACATAATACTTTATAACATCTGCCCGCATTTCTGTCAAGTATTGTACATCCAGGTGAAACAGACATATATCAAGAAGCCGTCATACAGTTATTAAGATTAACTATTGATGAATCCGAAAAGACTTGTCGAAGGAATGGTTCTATGGCATAATAATGATAGCAAGCAAGGAGCTGTATATGAACTGGATTAATCAAGTTGCAAGTGAAGCCGCCGAAGAGCTCGCACGTCTCAATCAAAACGCGAATGACTTCTCTGTCAGTGGATTCGGCCTTAAAGTCAAAGTTGAACGCTTAATTCGCCTTCTTAGATCCGCCCTATATCCTAATATATTCTGTGAGAATGGTATGCCTCTCTCTCAGGTTCAGTCCTATATTTGTCTAAATATAGAAAAAGCAGGTCTTCTCCTTATGGAGATCTGCAGTGATATTCTTAAGAATCCTCGTACCAATCACAAATCTTTTTCCATTTCAGAAATTGAAGACGTCAGCAAAGTATTTCTATCTTCTCTTCCCGACATCGCTGCTCAGTTGCATACGGATGTTATCGCTTCTTATGAAGGTGATCCTGCCGCAAAATCTACCGAAGAAATACTGCTTGCGTATCCATCTTTTGAAGCTATCTCCGTTTTTCGTCTTGCACATCGACTGCAGGAGTTGGGCGTTCCCATGCTTCCGCGTATGATGACAGAGTATGCACACAGTAAAACGGGAATAGATATTCACCCCGGAGCCCGAATCGGCAATTACTTCTTCATCGATCATGGGACCGGTGTTGTTATTGGCGAGACTACCGTCATCGGCGATCATGTCAAGCTGTATCAAGGGGTAACACTAGGCGCAAAATCATTTCCTTCAGACGAAGACGGGAATCCAATTAAAGGCATCCAGCGCCATCCGAGGATTGGAAACAATGTTATTATCTATTCACATGCTACCATCCTAGGCGGAGATACGTTCATAGGTGACAATTGTGTGATTGGAGCCAACGTATGGATTACCCACAGCGTAAAAGCAGGCGAAACGGTATATAACTCGCCCATTAATCATTAGTAAACGATACCATTTGGGGAATTCAAAAGATAAAAAGTCCCGTTTTCAACTGATAAACTCAAAACGGGATCTTTTTTAAATCTCCAAATCAGTCACTATGTCCAAAGTCATCATAAAAAGAATCAGAGATTACCTCTCCTTCTGAATTTCTAAGCATTGCAATAATACGTAGTGATTCGAGATCTAATGGTTCTCCGGCAGTCCCCATGCATGCGGAACAGCTTGAAAAACACTGCGGGCATATGCACTTGCTTTCCAATCCTTTTTCTTCCTGTACCATATAGGTTCCGCAGACTCTACAGCTACACCTCATTTTATTCACCATTACATGTTAAATATATTCTTTTTCATCTACCGGCAATCGTATAACACTATGCAGTAAACAAAATCTATGATAAACTATACCATATGAAACGTAGATTTATCATATGCCTTCTCGCAGTAGTTTTCTGCTTAGCAGGGCATTCTATCGCAGATCAGCCATTCGAGATCATTCGTCAGGGCAGTAAAGGTGAATCCGTCGTTCGAATACAGGAACGGCTGATCGATTTAGGATACTATACCTATAAAACGACCGGCAGTTATCAAACCGTCACTCGTTCCGCCGTAGTCCAATACCAGGCTGAATCAGGTTTAATGAATGATGGAACGATTGGAATGGAGTCCTATGAGACTCTGTTTAAACGGTCTGCTATCCGTGCGCCGTTTCGAGCAACCATATCCCTTACTTATACCATGCCTTCGACTTGCGTGTTACGTGGAACTGCACAACGGTGGGAAATCGTAAAAGACAATCTCATAGAAGGCATATCTTATACTATCAGAAGTGTCGTTACAGGTGAAACCGTTTCGCTTTCCTTCTCCGGTGGAGACAATCATGCAGAGTTTTCCATGCCCTCTCCTAACGGTATTGCAAACTTACAAATATGGAAAACGATGCAAGCTTGGCTCGGCACTACAAACAGTTATTACAAATATCCCGTCATTATCGAAATCGGAGATCAGAATGTTGCCGCTTCCATCCAATGGGATGCTGATTATTCGGTACATTTATTCACGACAGGGAGTACTTCAGGTATCTTCAATCTTCCCGATCCAGATCACGAAGCTATGATCAGAATGGCTTCCGGCGGAAACTGAGTATTCTTCTATATTTCTAAATCTCCGTATTATTTTGCCGTAATCATCAAATCGTGCGCAATTGGTTCATAAAACAAACGTTGGATCTCGTTTGGTTCCCTTGTTATGCCAAGTATCCAAACTAGTTTTCCAAAAACCGCCTCTGTAGTCATGTCAAATGCTTCCAGAATTCCCTGTGATTTCAACGAATGCCCAACTCGATAGACGTTCAAATCACTTCCTTCGCTGAGTACCTGCGTTGTCATGACAATCAGCTTTCCCATAGCTTTTGCACGTTGAATGCTGCTAAAAAATCTCGAATCTGGTGTTTCAGGCAAACCGCCCACGCCAAAGCTTTCAATAATTACCGCGTCATAGCGAGCAATCGCATAATCCAGCATCCCTGCATCCGCCCCAGGAATCAATTTAACCAGGCCGATATTATCATGGATCGTATCGTAGAACAAAGGTTTTCCGTTCTTGGGGAGTGTGATATACTGCAAAACCATTCCATCCTGTAAAACAGCCAGCTCAGGGAAGTTGATACTTGAAAAAGCGGAAAAACTATGAGTTCTAACTTTTTTTGCTCTAGTTCCCAGAATTACGCTTCCATTGAACACGATACAGACTCCTGATGCATGTGAAGAACATGCATAGGCAAACGCATCATAGAGATTCGTCTTAGAATCTGTCACGTCTGAACAGATCGGTTTCTGAGCACCTGTGATAATGATCGGTTTCGGACTGTGCTGTATCAGATAGGATAATGCAGCTGCCGTATATGCCATAGTGTCAGTTCCATGAGATATCACAAACCCGTCATAGGTATCGTAGTTGGACCTGATACATCTCACGATCGTTAGCCAGTCAGACGGTTTTATGTTTGTGCTATCAAGATTCATAATCTGTACGCAGTCCGTACAGCAGAGTTTTCGCACGTCAGGGATATACTGAAGAAGCTGTTCTGTATTCAAAGTTGGCGAAAGCCCTGATTCCGTCATTTCCGAGGCAATGGTGCCTCCTGTTCCTATCATCAATATTCTTCTCATGCTTTCAGTCTTCACAGTCAAAGGACTGCATGTCCCTGAGGGGCTCCTCCTCATTGAATCTTATCATTCGTCTGCATCTTCCTCTGTTTCCTCTTCCCATTCGGGATCGACTTCAACAAGCAGCCGTAAAACTCTCATTCGTTCTTTCTTCAAAATTGTGATCGTAAGATCTTCATATCTAAAACTGTCAAGTCTTTTGGGATATCCGCCGACCATTTCCACTGCCCATCCACCAACTGTTGCGTTATCATCATCCAGATCTTCAGCCTCTTTGTCAAACTCATCCAGAAAGTCTTTAAGGCGCATATCTCCATCGACTTCATAACTGTTTAGGCCTGTTTTTACAAATTCTTCTTCGATCACATCTGATTCATCCCAAATCTCTCCGACAAGCTGTTCCAAAACATCTTCCATGGTAAGAATGCCCATAGTGCCGCCGTACTCATCTGTTACGATAACAAGATGATTCTTCTTTTTACGCATTAAGTTCAAGACATCGGGAAGAGGTGTAGTTTTGTGTATAAAAACCGGAGGCATCATTATTTTCCGGACACTCACGGTAGGCTGGTCAACAAGTGCTTTATAGAGTCTGTTCAGATGCAGAACGCCAACAATATGATCCGGCGTTTCACGATATACAGGTAAACGTGTATAAGGTGATGCAAGCGCTATCTTCAACTGTTTTTCAAATGGATCATCCAGATCGATCGCCACCATATCAACACGTGGTGTAATGATCTCATAGGCGAGCACTTCGTCAAAATCAAAAGCTGATTGAAGGAGATCCGCGACATCTTCATCAACAATCCCTTCATCTTCAACCGTATCCAGAATAGTTTCCAAATCATCTTCTGTAATTATATCATCACTTGTGTTGTCTTTCCACGCGCTTGATAAACGTTTTAAAAAGCGTTGGAGAATCCAAACGAGAGGGAATAACAAAACACGAAGAACCGAGAGTGGGAATGCAACAATTTCAGCAAATCGATAAGGGTTCTGAGAAGCAACGATTTTGGGAAGGACTTCTCCGAAAGTAATGATCAGAACTGTCATAATCACAGTCGCTACCCACGCTCCGCTCTCTCCTAGAAGAGAAATGGCAATCGCTGCAGCAATGGATGATGCGCCGATATTAACAAAGTTGTTGCCGAGTAAAATTGCTATAATTCCTGACTCATAACGTTCATAAAACCGTAGTACTTGCTTTTTTCGACGATTTCCGGCTTCCGCATCATGACGAATCCTGCTTTCATTTAAAGAATTGAATGCAATCTCTGAGCCAGAAAACGCAGCAGAAAGAAGGATGCAAATCAGGATTAGGATAAAACGGATCAGATCACTCATTGTATACCCCTCCGGCATCATCCTCATCATAGATCTCGCCTACCAGTTCCTCCAGGATATCTTCTACTGTCAAGATCCCGACTTCTTCGTTCTTTTCGTTTCGCACAATTGCAATATGCGTTTTAGAAGCGCTCATTCCTGCCAATTGTTCATCGATTGGCGTTCCGAGCTGTACAAAGAAGGGCTTATCCATAACCCGCTGCAACTGAACATGATCGTGAAATTGTAGGTATGCCTTCAAATACTTTCTGATTTGAACAATCCCTATTACTTTACTATCCTTATTAAGCACAGGCAAACGGCTGTGGTTCGTCTTTTCGATTATTGACACAATTTCCTTTGGTTTCATGTTGCTGCGCAGGAAAGTGACTTGATCCCAAGGTGTATAAACCTCCTCAACAGGCGTTTCCGTGAAATCCAAAGCTGACTGGATTAGTTCCGTTGTATCTCGATCTATGTCCCCCTCTTCATCCAAAGTATCAATGATATCATGCAATTCCTCCTCGGTCACAGTAGGCTCTTCGACTTCTTTGAACTGTGACAGCTTCATAATAAAAGAGGTCAAAGCTGTAAAGCCGATGCTGACTGGATGTAGGATCTTCATAATGATTCGAAGTGAAGGTGCAATTACCATCGCAAACCGTTCGTTGCAAGCTTTAGCAATTGTCTTTGGAATCATTTCCGATAAGAAGAAGACCAAGAGTGTTGTAACAAGGGATGCCATGGATACACCAAAGTCTCCCCATCTCATTCTAGTTGCCAGAATAGTAGCTAGGGTTGCCGAACCTATATGCATGATGTTATTGCCGATCAGAATAGCGGAAAGAGCTTCGTCAAAATGATCGAGAAGATACAGAACACGTTTTGCCTGTTTTGAGCCGTTATCCGCATTCGACATCATCCGAATGCGGTTCACAGAAGAAAGGGATGTTTCTGCACCGGCAAAATATGCTCCGCCAAGAAGCAGTAAAAGGAAGAAAAAGACAAATCGGAAGATTCCGATTAAATCAAAGGATTGAAAAGGATTCTCTAATTCGTATAAAAGAGGTCCTATAGGACTACTGTCCACTAAAAAAACCACCTCATCTTTGGTATGGAATACAAATGTAATTATATAGTATCAGGAGGTGGATTGCAATCCTATTCTTCCAATCCACCAGTATCAACAGACATTATATTGAATCAGCAGTTGATCATATTCAATTGAATGCTATTTCGCTGTCAAAGAGAAACTTGTCACGAGCGTATTGAACGAGTTCATTATTGGTCAAAGTCGGAGTGCTCATTACCATATCAGCAGCTTCAATCGCCGCTTCCAGTGTTTCTGTTGTGCACGAATTCAGTAACTCGGACATTGCCCCTTCACCACTCTGTCTTATTCCAAACAGATCCCCGTATCCTCGTTGCTCCATATCCTTTTGTGCAATATAAAAACCATCATTTGATTGGATCATGGTCTGGATTCGTTCTTTTGCTTTGGAATTAATCTTATTACAAAGCAGATAGCATGATGATTCCAAATCATTTCTTCCGATTCGTCCTCTCAGTTGATGCAATGTTGCCAAGCCGAAATGTTCTGCGCCTTCAATTACCATGTAAGTTGCACGCGGAATATCTACCCCAACTTCAATAACTGTCGTGCTGATCAGCATTTTGTATGTCCCATTCTGGAAATTGAGCATAATCATTTTCTTTTCTTCGTCTCTCATCTGGCCATGAATCAGTCCAATCGAGACAGATGGAATCATGTTTATCAGTTCTTCATACACTTCTTCAACGGCGATTCCCTCAAAACCTTCAGTCGGTTCAATTACAGGGCATACAACAAATGCTCGCTCATTTTGTTTGACCTTTTCCGCGATATATTGATACATTGCGATTCTTCTGTCTTTCGGTACATACATCGTTCTAACCGGTTTCCTGCCGGCTGGCATTTCGTTTATAACCGATAAGTGCAGATCCGAATAAAGCAGTAATGCCAGTGTTCTGGGTATCGGAGTCGCAGACATGACCAGAACATCCGGTCTGACAGCCTTTGATTCAAGTTTTGCCCTTTGTGAAACACCAAACCTATGCTGCTCATCTGTTACAATAAGGCCTAAGTCAGAGAACACTACATTGTCCGATAAGACTGCATGCGTGCCAACTATGATAACCGCATCACCGTTTTTGATCTTCTCCCGGGTTTTTCTTTTATCTGAAGCAGAAAGGCTTCCCGAGTACAGTACTACCAAATCTGAGAACCGCTCACGCAGTGTATGATAATGTTGTTCTGCGAGTATTTCGGTTGGCACAAGGAGTACCCCCTGTTTTCCGCATGCAGCGGCAACTGAAAGAGCGTATTCGGCAATTAAAGTCTTTCCGCATCCGACATCTCCTTGTATTAGGCGATTCATGCAGTTCTCCGACCCCATATCGTTTTCTACTTCATGCATCACACGGAGCTGCGCTTCCGTTGGTTCAAACTTCATTTTTGAAAGAAACTTTTCTAAAATCCCCTGCGTTTCAAATGCATATCCTCTGAAACAAGCTGACTCTTCTCTAATTGATTTAATTGCAAGAAAGTAGAAGAAAGCTTGTTCAAGAATGATCCGCCTTTTTGCTTGTTCCAACTGCTCCATCGTTTGAGGAAAATGCAAATAGCACATAGATGTGTGAACTGAAAGCAGATCGTATTTTTCGCGGAGCGATTCCGGAAGCATCTCCTCTAGCTTTATTTTTTCTAATACATCTTCGACAGCTTGACGAAACAGGGATTGTGATATCCCTTTTGCAAGCGAGTATACTGGTACAATTCCTTTATCCTTATACTCTAATGTTGGATTATAAATAACTGTACCGCGCTTCTTTGATACTCGACCATGTACGAAGCACTCTGTTCCACGCTTAACCTGAGATGTACGATATGGCTGATTGATCCATCTGAGCAGAATTTGACCGGTTTTATCTTTAGCACGTACTGTAACTAGGCTTCGTCCTTTATAATAGTAAAAAGATGCATCAGAAATTATATGAACTTTCAGAGTTGCAATATCACCATCCTGAAGATCACTTATCCGATCAGTCTCGCTGTAATTCAAATACTCCCGCGGATAATGTCTGAGTATGTCTTCCGCGGTTCGAATATGCATTTGCTCAAGGAGTTCTATTCTTTTGGGGCCAAATCCTCTAATATCAGATAATTGCATATTGTAAAAAGAGCCGCCTAGCAGCGGCTCACAATTCATCATTCAACAGACAAGTAATAATAGTACAGTGGCTGTTCTCCGGGTGTAAGAATAAACTCGCATTCCGGCATTGTTTCACTGAGAGAATTAAGTAATGAATCCGCATCGTCAGCTTCAACAGATTCGCCGTAATACAGGTTCACAATCGGATCCTCTATCCCTGCCTTCTCTTTCATGCGCTCAATCAAATCCCGAACTGCATCGTCGACATTTCCGCACACAGTCACAATTTCATTGTCCATCAATCCTATGATATCACCTTCGCAGATTTTTGTACCATTAAAGGAGG
>JAEEGL011787985.1_pt1 | contig 28185 bp, 25 predicted proteins | sample 9134231 | NCBI WGS metagenome assembly JAEEGL01 (sample SAMN16246548, study PRJNA631951) | gut metagenome | biome: gut microbiome; feature: rumen; material: fiber-attached | host: Bos | place: Iran: Karaj | collected 2018-10
AGAACATGGGCATCTTTGGCGGCGTCCTCCTTGGCATCGGCCTCGTCCTCTTCGCCTTCGCCCACTCGCCGACGATGCTCTACGTCGCGCGCATCGTCTCGGCCTTCGGAACGGCCCTCAGCTACCTCTGCGTCGTAAAGATATCGCACCTCCTCTTCCCGCCGCGCCAGTTCGGGGCGCTCATCGGCGTCTCGATGGCCATCGGCTTCGCCGGCGGCATCCTGGGGACGCTTCCCACGCAATACATCTCGCAGGTCGCCGGCTGGCGCCCGCTTTTCTTGGCAGTCGGCGCCTGCTGCATCGCCTCGGCCGTCGCAATGGTCTTCGCGCTGGGACCGCTGCACGAGCGGCGGCGCAAGTCCGGCGCCGTGTCATGGCGGACCTTCGCCAGCCTCTTCAACGAACGGGGGCGCTTCTGCTTCACCGTCTATGACTTCTGGGTCTTCCCCTCCTTCTTCGTGCTGCAATCCATCCTCGGCCAGAAGTTCATCCAGGACTGGCTGGGCTACCCGGCGACAACCGCCGCGCGCTTCACGATGCTTCTGACCTTCGGCAGCATCATCACCTGCATCGCCGGCGCGCCGCTCATGCGACTCACAGGCCAGCGGCGGATGCCGATCATGCTCTTTGCAAAGGGTCTGCCCGTCATTACCGCCCTCGTGATGGCGGCGGGCATTTACTGGCGGTTCCCCGCCTGGATCTTCCTGCTCTGCTTCGTCCTGATGTCGATGAACCAGCTCGCCAGCGCCGCCGGGAGCGCCCTCATGAGCGAGATTACAGACACCAAGACCATCGCTTTCACGGCGGCCGTCCGCAACTTCTTCCCCTATGTCGGCTCGGGCATTGTCGGCGGCATCTGCGGTTCGATTCTCGACCACTTCGCCCCTGTCGGAGGCGCCGTTGACGGCATTGTCCACTACCCGCCCGAAGCCTATCTCCGCATCCTCGGCGTCATGATGGCCTTCGGACTCATTGGCTTCATCATGCTTCTCTTCGTCCCCGAGACGCGCGGCAAGCACATCTTCGCGGGCTGACGCCACCTCTCCCTCCACCAGCATTCCCCTCCCGCGCAGGAGACTCACGCCATGCCAGCCCATGTCTTCATCGGACGCTACACCAACAGTCAGTCCGGCATCTGCCATGCCGTCGTCACGGACGACGGTCGCATGGAACCCGCCGGCGCCACGGACGCCGTCGACAACCCCATCTACTTCGCCGTCAACCGCGCCAAGAACCGCCTCTACGCGGCCCAGGGGGACACCGTGGGCGGCAACCGCGCGACGAACGGCGCCGTGGCCGTCTACGCCATCGCCGCCGACAAGTCGCTCGCACTTCTCGACAAACGCGTCCTTCCCTTCTCCGTGCCGTGCTTCATCGCGCTCGACCGCGATGAAACGGCACTCGTCTACGCGGAGTATTCGTGCGCCAACGCGGGCGTCATCGGCCTCCGCGCCGACGGCACCTTCGAAAGGGACTGCGGCGTCCGCGTCCACCACGAGGGCCGCGGCCCCAACCCGGCACGCCAGGAGGCCGCCCACGCCCACTGCGCACGAACTTCGCCCGGGAACGACCTCCTCCTCGTTTGCGACCTCGGCCTCGACACCGTGCTCGCCTATGACTTCGCCGCCTGGCGCGACGGCCTCCGCCGTCGGCCAAAATCGGAAATCCATACCGCCCCCGGTGCGGGACCCCGCCACCTTCTCTTCAACGAGGCCGGCAGCTTCGCCTACCTCGTGAACGAACTTGACAGTACCGTGCAGTCACTCGCCTTCGACGGCGTCCGCTTCACACCGCTCCAGACCCTCTCCCTGCTGCCTCCGGCCTTCCGGGGCGAAAGCAAGGCGGCGGCCATCCGCCTTTCTCCCGACGGCCGCTGGCTCCTCGCCTCAAACCGCGGCCACGACAGCCTTGCCGCCTTCGCCGTCGAGCCGGACGGACGGCTCGCAGAAACGCCTGTCATCTCCCTGCTCACGGGCCGCTTCCCGCGCGACTTCGCCTTCGTGCCCGGCACGGACTTCGTCCTGTGCTGCCACAAGCTCTCCGACGAAATCGCCCTCTACCGCTTCAATGCCGCAACCGGCCTCCTCGCACGCCTCCCGGCAACCCTGCCGATGGAGCGCCCCCTCGCCATCGCCTTCGCCTAGGGTCCAGTCCGAAAAATTCCGATCTCGTTGCGCAGGCATGGTTTCGTCAGGCGCGGACGAGTCGCGAAACGCACTTTCCCGCGTTGAACGACGAGAACGACGCCGGGTGGAATCAAGACGGGCAAATAGGTCCGGACTTTTCGGACGAGACACTGGGACGGAACAGGCCTGACGCCGCAAAAGGCGCCAGCCAAAGATCCGGGAAAGATCCTTTGTGGCATCAGCGTTTACGAAAATGCTTCTCCATCCCGTAGGGGAAGTCATGCGGACGGTAGTTGAGGAGCGAGGCGTGGTGGAGGCTCGCGGAAGTCGCGAAGCTCATGAAAATCCAGGGTGAATCTTCCCGGATAATCGCCTGCATCCTGCCGTAGAGCTCCAGTCGCCTGGCCTCGTCCGCTGTCGCCATGGCCTCGCGGAAAAGGCGATCGAATTCGGGATTGGAGTAGTTGCAGCGGTTCGGCCCCGGCGAGGCGTTGGGCCCGTAGAAGAGCTGGAGGAAGTTTTCGGCATCGGGATAGTCGCCCACCCACGCGATGCGGAAAAGCTGCGAGCGGCGCTGCGAGACCTTCTGCAGGAAGGTCGGCCAGTTGCTGTACTCCGGCACCAGCTCGATGCCGCACCGGTCCAGGAAGGCAACAATGAGTTCCGTAGACTCGCGCATGTCCTGTGTTGTCTTGCCGAGATCGAGGGTGAGGCGCAGGCGGCGCCCCGTTGCGGGATCGCGCCCGCCCGGGTAGCCAGCCTTCTCAAGAAGCCGCGCGGCGACCTCTGTTCCGCGTCCGTAGGGAAGCGTGTTCGTCGTCGCACCCGCGACCTGCGGCGGAACGGGACCGTTCGAGGCGGCGGCGCGCCCCCGGTAGTAGGCCTCCCAGCGGGTCGTGTCGAAGGCGGCGTTGAGCGCCTGGCGGAGGAAGCGGTTCGTCCCGAGGAGGGGATCCTCCATGTTGATGCCGATGTAGGAGACCTCCAGCGTGGGAACGGTGTCGAGGACGATGCCGCATGCGGCGAGTGCCGGATTGAGCGCCCCGTCCGGCATGACGACCTGGTCCCAGTTGTCGCGCGGCACCTCGCCCTGAAGGTCGAGTTCGCCGGAGAGGAAGGCGAGCCATTGCGTGGATGGATCGTCGATGAGCGGGAAGACGATCCTGGCGAGAGTCCCCTCTCCCGCACCGCGCCAGCCGCGCCAGGCATCGTTGCGGCGGTAAGTCATGCAGTAGTTGCGCCGCCATGACTCCAGGGCATAGGGGCCGGTGCCGACGGGATGCTCGCGGAAGCGGTCGCCGTAGAAGGCCACTGCTTCGCGTGGCACGGCGGCAGCATAGGGCATGGCGAGCATCCAGAGGAAGACGGGGCTCGGCGCGGAGAGGCGGATCTGGAGCTTGTCCTCGGAAATGGCGCGGAGACCGGGAACATCGAGGGCGTAGTCCGTCGGCTCCGCCCCCTTCGATGCCTCGTGGAAGGCCTCGATGCCCGCGATGCGGCCATCGATCAGCCAGTAGCCCGAGGATGGCACTTTCGCATCGGCAAGGCGCTTCAGGGCGTAGACGAAGTCCTCCGCCGAGACGCAGCGCGTCCGCGCGGGGCCAAAACAGGGGTCGGCCGCGAAACAGGCGTTGGTGTCGATTGTGAAGGTGTAGGTGCGGCCCTCGTCGGAGACGGCTGGCATGGCCGTCGCGAGGCAGGGCTTCAGGCGGTAGGGGCGCGCCTCGTAGTCGTATTCAAGGAGCGTCTCGTAGGTCAGCGCGACACAGCGGGCCGCGTAGACGGACGCCGCCTCAGCCGGGTCGAGGGAGGTCACGCGTTCGATCACGCGCCGATAGACGGCGCGTGACGGATGGACGGTTGGACAGTTTGTCGGTTCGACTGTTTGGGCAACGGCTCCTGCCGCCGCCGCAATCAGAACCGCCATCCCGGCCGTGAATCCCCTTGCATCAAAACTCATCTTTCACGCGCCTTTCTTCATGCGAAATTGCAAATTATCACCGGAAGCTTGAAGGCGCACCACTTCGGAATGGCCAGAAAGCCTTTCTCGAATCCGACATTGCCGTTCACGCACTTGCTTCCCAAGTGGATGTCCTTGCATGTCGCGTCCGCCATTGGCGTGCGACGGCTCTTAGAACGATTGTTCTCCGTCTTGCCGACCTGGCGTGCACCCCTGCTCATGAGCGGTAGACGATCCTCGCGTGCTTTCCAGCACGGGAGAAACGCCTCGGACTTGCGTCGCTGATCTAAAGCCGGCCTCCGAATCGTCATAATGTTGCAATTGTCGCGGATTATGCAGGTCAACGCAAGTGACGAACATGTTTTTGCGAACTTATCCGGCGTAATAGATGTTTTATGAGCGAACCACGTTGGGCATGAAAGGCTCCATGCGCGAAATTGTCCCTCGGCCTGAAAAACGAAGGCGCCTCCCCGCAGGTGACACCTTCGCCTTATCACGCCAGGCTATGCTGCGGTCGCCTTGTCGAAGATGGCGTCAACCTCCTGACCAGGCTTCTCCGTGAGCAGCGTCGCAACGATGGCGCAGGCACAGCCGGCGAGGAAGCCGGGGACGATTTCGTAGAGGTATGTGCCGCCGAGCCAGCCCGAAAGCTTGTAGAGGCAGACGATGTCGACCACCGCGCCGCCGATGATGCCGGCAAGGGCGCCCGCGTAGTTGAAGCGGCGCCAGAATAGCGAGAGGATCACGACCGGGCCGAAGGCGGCACCGAAGAGACCCCAGGCGTTCTCCACCATGTCCATGATGCTGGAGGCCCAGGAGCCGGGCTTCCCGAGGCCGCTTGCCGCGATGAAGAAGGCGACGAAGGCGACGATCATGACCACGAAACGGCCGACCCAGAGCATTTCGGCGTCCGTCGCCTGGTTCTTGCGGATGACGGGCTGGTAGAAGTCGCTGGAGAAGGCCGAGGAGGCAACAAGGAGCTGCGAGTCGGCGGTGCTCATGGAGGCCGCGATGATCGCGGCGAGCAGGATGCCGGCAATGAAGGCCGGAAAGATGGCGTTCACGATCGCCACGAAGACCATCTGCTGGGTAAGCGTCGGGAAGAGCTTCTCGGCGAGGGCGACGGTTCCGCCAGGGGTCTGGAGCAGGAAGGTGCGGCCGAGGATGGCGACCGCGATGGCGGCGCCGAGAGCGAGGACGACCCAGATGCAGGCGATCCAGGCGGAGGCCTTCACCTGCTTCGGATCCTTGATGCCCATGAAACGGACGAGGATGTGCGGCATGCCAAAGTAGCCGAGGCCCCAGCCGAGACCGGAGACGATGTCGTTCCAGGAAGCGCTCCAGGGGCTGCTGCCGAAGGCCGGAATTTCCTTGACCACTTCGCCGGCGTCATTCGTGATCGTCCATGCCTTCTCGGAGAGGGCGGGGTCGAAGGCGCCGCCGGCCTTCATGGCGATCGGCACGAGAAGAAGTGCGCAGAGCATCATGATGCCCTGGAAGAAGTCCGTCCAGCAGACGGCCTTGTAGCCGCCGAGGAAGGTGTAGCAGAGGATGAGTGCCGCGAAAATCTCCATGGCGAGGAGCTCGTGGCCCCTGAGGGCGGGACAGACGCTGACGAAGACATTGGTGCCGGCGACGAAGCCGCTCGCGACATAGACCGTGAAGGCGACGAGAAAGACGACGGCGCAGGCGATCTTGAGCGCGGGGTTGGAGGAGGCAAAGCGGTTCGTGAGGTACTGCGGGAGGGTGATGGCGTCGCCGGAGGCCTCGGAGAAACGGCGGAGGCGGCCCGCCACGAAGATCCAGTTCAGGATCGTGCCAAGCGCAAGGCCGATTCCGATCCACACCTTGCCCATGCCGAAAGCGAAAATGGAGCCTGGGAAGCCCATCAGGAGCCAGCCCGACATGTCGGAGGCCTGCGCCGACATCGCCGTCACCCATGGGCCCATTGAGCGGCCTCCGAGAAAGTATTCCTTCTCGCCGCCCCCCTTTGTCTTGAGGAAGAAGTAGATGCCGATCGCGAGCACGACGGCGAAATAAAGAATGAAAGCCAGGATTTGCATGGTTCTGCCGTTGTCGGGGTTGATGTTCCACGAGCCTATTGGACTGTTTTTTTAAATTTTACCATGAATCGACGCCTCTGGCAAATTTTCACTGCCGGCAAGGGGTTTTATCGCAGCCGACATTCATTTTGCTATAATTAAATGGTTTTCACCGCGGCCCATGAAGCAACCCGTTACAACATCCGCCTCGCACACCAGGACTCGACACGGACCGGCAGCCGTTGCGACGTGCCTGGCTATCGGCGCCGCATTCATTCTTGCTTTCCTGCTGGCGGACACAATCGTGGCGCGCCGGGATCCCGCCACCTTTCCACTACCCCGCCCCAGCCCAGCTGACGCCGCTGCGGGCAGGCGGACTGAAAGCACCCCGCCCGGCGCAGCAGCGCCTGTTCGCCGCATCCGCTTCTTTCCGACCTCTCGCCTTTTCGCCCAGTCAAGCACGGTGCAAGCCGACGAAGGCGACTCGGCACTTTTACCCTCCCCTGATGCTCCCGAACCGACGCGCGGAGTCTCCTCCGTGCGGGGTCGGACACGCGAACCAGCCATCTTCGACAAACTCCGCAACCACCGTTCCAGCCCCATTCCCGAATCGGTCAAGGCCCTCGCGGCGGAAATCACGAAGAACTGCACGAACAACGTCTCGCGCGCCCGGGCCATCTACGACTGGCTCACCGCCCACATCACCTACGACACCGCCGAGTGGCGCAACATCGTTACGGGTGCCGACAGCTACATCCACTCCCACGACCCCGCTTCCGTCCTCGAACGCGGCTCAACCGTCTGCATCGGCTACGCCTGGCTCTTCGACGACCTCTGCACGGCTGCCGGACTTGAAAGCACTTTCCTCATAGGCGATGTACGGGGCTACCGCGGCACACCCGACGAAGAACTTGTCTCCTCCGTCCGCCACGCCTGGAACGCCGTGCGCGACGACGACGGCGGCTGGGTGCTGCTCGATGCCACCTGGGGCGCGCGCCAGGATGGCGAGACCGAGGCCGATTACCTGGCGCGCGCAGACTACTATTTTGCCACGCCTCCTGGCCAGTTCGTGTTCGACCACCTCCCTGAAGACGACTCCTGGCAGCTCTTGGAGGCCCCCATCCCAAGCGAGTCGGCCTTTTCCGTTCTCCCGAACTTGAAACCGGCTTTCTTCATGGACGGTCTCAAACTAGGAGGAGACTATGCGAGCGTCCTTGGCGCACAGGCGGGCCAACGCCACCGCCTCGCCTTTGGAAAGCCTGCCGGAACGGATGTCGTCTTCACACTCGGCCCCGTCTCCAGTGCGGACGCTTCCGAACAGATACGGTCAGCCACTTCTGCAAGCGGAGAGGCCATCGCCGCCATCCTCCCCGCACTCTCCCGGGGTCAGTACCTTCTCCGCGTCTATTCCCGAACGGGAGGCGGGCCCTATACCTGCGGCGCCGACTTCGTCATTCAGGCCCAGTGACCTTCCCCTCCAAAATCGCGGCCATGAAATTCCACGCCATCCTCCTTCTCCTTGCATCGCTCCCCGCCTTCCTCGCCGCTTCCCCGGCGGCCGCCATCCCTTTCGCCTCAACAACCCTGGGCACGCCCGTCGTCCACGATGGCTACCTCTATCTTTCCGCCGACAGCCTCTCCGGCGGCGGAATGGCCGTCTTCGACCTGGAGAATCCAGCCGCCCCGGACTTCGCCGCCTGCGTCCGGACCGCCGGCCCCGCCGCCGGCGTCCCCGCCCTTCTCGGCGACACCGCCTATCTCCCGACCGAGGCCGGCATCGAGGTCTTTGACGTCACGTGCCCCGAGAAGCCCGTCTCCATCCGCCTTCTCACCCCACACGCACCCTGCAATTCCGCTGCCAGACTCCACGTCCTTGGCGAACGCCTCGTCGCACACCAGGCAGACGGCGTACGGCTCTATGACCTGTCGGATCCCTTTTCACCCCTTCTCACCGATTCCGCCAGCATCCGCGCCAACGGCACTTCGCCTGTTTCGACGTTCTTTCTGTCGGCTTCGCCGTTCGCACAGTCCGAAGACTCCGCCCCCTTGACGAACCATCTCTTCCGCATCGATTCCGGCCGCTTCGTCGACTGCGGTCCTCTTCCCCGAACTGCCGCTTCCGCCACGAACACCCCGGACATGTTCTTCATCACGGACAAAGTCGCCTACCTCGCCGACGGCCCCGACTCCGTCCGCATCGCCGACTTCACCGATCCGCGCCGACCCGAAGTCATCGGATGCACAAACATCCCCTCGACCTTCCTGCCCCTGCCAGGTCCCGGCGGATGTCTTTTTTCCGGGAGGACAAATGTCCTCGGCGTCATCAATCTCTGGAAACCCTTCCAGCCCCATGTTTTGCGATCTGTCATCTTCCCGGCGGATGTCGACGTCTCACGGCTTTCAATTGTGGACAATTTGGCCTATTTCCCCGACAGCGCCTCCGCCAATCTGCGCACATATTCCATTGCCGGTTCAAAGGCCGTCCTCATCTCCGAAACCCATGTCCCTCCCCCCGGCGGCCACTTGCTTCTTGCTGGCAAGGCCCCTCTCGCCCCCCCCATGCGGAACGCGCCGGACCTTGCCGGAATCCCAGCCAGTCCCTGCGGCGAGGCCTTCCGTGAAGACATCGCTCTTGTTGGCGAAGGACACATCGTCTGTTCCTACGGCCTGCCCGCAGCACGGCCGACCGGCATCATGCTTGCCAGCCCGTCCAACAACCTGGCGCGGACATCGGCCATCCATGACCTTGGCGGCATCGTCCACGGTTTTTGCGTCTCGGCCGACACCAACCGCCTTTTTGCCGCAGATTCGCTCGCCATCGTGGTTTTTCGTCTCGTCAACGGTGACCTTGCCGAGGAGGCGCGCTTCCCGCTCTCCCGCAACCCGCTTTACGGCCCGCGCGCCCTCGCCATCGCGGACAACGGCCTTCTGCTCGCCGCCTGCGGTGCCGACGGACTCCGCGCCTACGCCTATGACGGCACGAACCTCGCCCTGCGCGCGACTTGCGAAACGGATGGCTTCGCATGCGATGTCGCCGTCTCAGGCGACCGCATCTTCGTAGCCGACCGTGAACGCGGCATCACCGTATGCCGCTTCGCCAAGGGCAAGCTCGAAAAACTCCGCACCCACGCCCTTCCGCGCGGCACGGCGACCGCCCTCGTTGCAAGGGACGGCATTGCCTATGTGGCGGCGGGCACCGTGCCGCTCGCCATCCTCGCCGACGATCTCCGCCCCCTCCCCCTTGCCAGCCGTGGCAAGGCGCCGTCCGGCGCCTACGCACTCGACATCGCGCTCCTGGAACGCGGCGACAAACTCTTCGCACTCGTCGCGGACGGACGCGCCGGCCTCTCCCTCTTCGACGTCACGGATCCACGGGCCCCCGCCTTTGCTTCCCTCCTCACGGCAGACGAAACGGAACTCTCTTTCTTGCACGCCGTCGACGCCGTGTGCACCGACGGGCGCCTCGTCTACGCGCTCGATGCAGCCAGCGGTCTTCTTTTCGCCCTGGATCCGTTTGCAGCGAAGAAGCCAAGCCGCCCATTCCGGAACCTGTCATCGTGTCCCGTCCGATAAATTCCGGCCTCGTTGCGCAGAATTGGTTTCGGCAGGCGAGGACGAGGCGCGAGGCGCACTTGTCCGCAATGCACGGCAAGGACGAAGCATGGCGAAACCAGGGCTGGCAAACAGGTCGGGACTTTGCGGACGGGACGCCAGCCCTGGGAATTCCCAGGGCTGACGCATTTGAATTTTGTCAGACGGGGTTGAAGAGGACGGCGAAAAGGAAGGCGCATGACCACCTTGTGAACGGCGCGACGCCTCTGCCGAGCCAGCCCGCCGGTCGGCGCGGACGCCGCCACGGGGTCGGCGGCCTGAAACGCCAAGTGCCGATGGCGTGGCGCGCGGGATGGCCGGAAAAATACTTGCAACATCCTTTACATGATGGCCACCGAAAGCAGTTCGTCCGACATCGTCGCCATCCTGATTTTGCATCTGACGCTCATTTTGGCGTCGCCGCAGTTCATCAGTCTGCCGACCGCGGCGCGGCGCACGCGCGGCGGAGGCTCTTGCCGTCCAGGGCCGCGACGTCACCGGCGAGGCGGGGCCTGAACTTTTCGAGGAAGGCGGCCCGGCACCTCCTGAGCGCCGGCGGGGCCGGAACGGACGGCACCCTGCGGAAGGTGTCGTGGCTCGGGATTCCGCCCGGTAGCTCCATGCCGTTCCCCCTGAGCCACGCCGTCCCGGTCCGGCCGAAGTCGGCCATCTCGTAGAAGCTGGTCATGCCGCACATCTGCGCCGCCACGGCGATGAAGATGATTTCGGCCAGAATGTGCTTCCGCCGCCTGTCCATGCGGAAGTCGACCACCCGCCGGGCGCAGGCCTGAAGATGCGGCATGGGCGGCAGCCGCCCATAAAATTTTTTGCCTGCGCTCATGTCCAGAATGCCATATGGCATATGATGCATAGGCAAGGCAAGAGGAATTTCGCAGGACGATGGCGTCCATCAGTCCGATGGCGCGCGGCAAGCTCTGCGCAATGGGCAGGTCAAAGGCGGACCTTCTGCAGCCACCAGACGTGGCGGAACGGGAGGAACGTCACTGCCGGCGTGCCCGCCGCGATGGTCGAGCGCCTCCGCGAGGCCACGCAGGGCTGCGAACGGTTCATGAAGCTCGTCGAGAAGTACGTCGACATCGTGGAGGCCGAGTCGATGTAGCAGCGCGCGGCAAGTCGAGTTGAAAATCTGAAACTCCCCTGCAGCTCAACCTCTGGCTTTCCTTTTCTAATGCGTCAGCCCTGGGGGATCCCTCGCCCGCAGGACACGGACAGACTGGAACATGCTATAATCATTATGGTTCTCCATGCAATGACCACCCCTTCCAACCAACGACGATGAACAATCTCGAATGGCCCGTAAACCTTCCCGCCCGTACCGGTGCCATGCCCCTCTGGCACCCTGGCGAGAACTGCCTCTACTGGTGCGATCCCTCTGGCGGCACGCTTTATCGCTTCAACCCCGCTGACGGCTCCAACACGCTTTGCTTCGCCGACCGGCCAATCGGTGCAATGACCCTTCAGGCTGACGGCTCCCTTGTTCTCTTCCGGGACCAGGCGAATGTCGTCGTCTATCGCGACGGCGCCATCGCCGAGACGATCATCTCCTCGATCTCCGACTTCCGTCTCACGCAGTTCGCCGCCGCCGCCGCCGACTCGCGCGGACGCGTTCTCTGCAGCGTCCTTTCCGACAGCCGCCATACCGGGCGTCTCCTCCGCCTCGACACCGACGGTCGTCTCGAAACCGTGGCGGACGGATTCGGCATCCCCGCCGCCATGGCTTTCGACGAAACAGGCGCACGCCTCTACTTCAACGACGCCCACTCAACCCATCTCCTCACCTGGCGCTACGACTACGACCCCGAAACCGGAGCCATCGGCGACCGTCGCCCCTTCTACCGCGTCCTCGACGAAGACAGCGACGCCTCCGGCGCGCCCATGGGCCTCGCCCTCGACGCCGAAGACAATCTCTGGATTGCCCGCTGGGGCGGCTCCCGCCTCGTCCGCCACGCCCCGGACGGCGTCCTTACCGCCACCGAGTCCCTTCCCGTGCGCAAGCCCTTCGGCATCGCTTTCGGCGGAGACGACCTCGCGGACATCTACGTAACCACCGCCGGCGGCCACCGCCGTTCCATCGAGGGCCTCCACGCGGGCGACCTCGCGCGGATGCGCATCAACGGCGTCCGCGGGCGCCTCCCCTTCCGCTCACGTATCGGACTCGCCTAGGAAAGGATCACCACCATGGCCAAATACATCGTCACAGGCGGGGCCGGCTTCATCGGCTCCAATGTCGTCCAGGCCCTCAACGACCGCGGTGAGACCGACATCCTTGTCGTCGACGATCTCAACAGCCCCCTCAAAGAACGCCATCTCGCCGGACTGAAGTACGCGGAATACCTCGACAAGCGCGAGTTCCGTCCCGCCCTCCGCGCCGGACGCCTTGCCTCGGCCACCGCCGTCTTCCACCTCGGAGCCTGCAGTTCGACGACGGAAAAGGATGCCGCCTATCTTGCTGACAACAACACCGCCTACACCCGCGAACTCGCCGAATGGTGCCTCGCGGGCGGCCGCCGCTTCATCTACGCCTCCAGCGCCTCCACATACGGAGCCGGTGAATGCGGCTATTCCGACGACGAAGCCCTCCTCCCCCGCCTGAAACCGCTCAACCTCTACGGGCAGTCCAAGCACAACTTCGACCTCATGGCGCTCGACATGGGCTGGTTCAGCCAGATTGCCGGGCTAAAGTTCTTCAATGTCTTCGGGCCGAACGAAGACCACAAAGGCTCCATGCGCTCGATGATACACCAGGCCTACGGCCAGATCCTCCGGACCGGAAGCATCCGCCTCTTCAAGTCCTACCACCCCGACTACCCTGACGGCGGCCAGCTTCGCGACTTCGTCTACGTCAAGGATGTCGTCGCCGAAATCCTCTTCTTCTACGACAACCCGGAAAAAAACGGCATTTTCAACTGCGGCACGGGTCACGCCCGCTCCTGGGTAGACCTTGGCAACGCCGTTTTCCGCGCCATGGGCCGCGAGCCGGACATCGAATTCATCGAAATGCCCCCGCAACTCCGCGCGCACTACCAGTACTTTACCGAGGCCGACATGTCAAAGGTCCGGGCCGCCGGCTTCACGCACGCGTTCCTCCCGCTTGAGGATGCCGTCGCCGACTATGTCCGGAACCACCTTGTCAACGAATAGGAACCCGGGACAGCCATGCGGATCTTGCGACATTATGTTCTCCGGGAGTTTCTCACCCCGGTGCTCTATTGCCTTGCCGCATTCGCATTGCTCTACGTCACCATCGAACTCTTCGGCGAATTCGACAAGATCATCCCCGCCAAGCCCCCGGCGCGAATGATCCTGCGCTACCTCGGTGGCTTCCTTTCGAAGGACTTCCAGTGGCTTGTCACGCCATCGCTACTCCTCGGCGGCCTCTACACCATGTGGCAGCTCGCCCGCCATAGCGAGATCACCGCCATGCGCGCAAACGGCGTCAGTTTCATCACGATTACCTCGCCCATGCTCTTCGCCTCGTTTTTTTTCGCTGCGCTCATAGCCGTCAACAGCGAGTTCTACGCTCCGGGAGCAAGCCGCGAGGCCTCGCTGATCAAGGAGGCGGACTTCAAAGGCTACGGTCCCGACTCCTATGCCGATGTTCCATTCAGCAACTTCCTCGACCGCCGAGACTGGCAGATTGGCCGCTTCATGCCGGCACAGCAGGCCGTCGAAGACGTCAAGATCACCTGGAGCGGCGAAAACGGCAAACCCGTGATGACGCTCGAAGCCCCCTCCGGCCGCTATGCGGACGGCACCTGGTGGTTCCAGAATGCCGTTGTCAAGCGCTTCATCACCTCATCGGGCACGGGTGCGCAAGTTCTCATCGGCAAGGACGAGCGCGATCTTCTCGTCCTGCCCGAAGTAAGCGAAACGCCTCACGACTTCCTTCTCGGAATCGTGCAGGGCGGCATCATCGAGGACAGCGTCAACATGTCTGTCCGCGACATGATCCGCTACACCGCCTCGCGCCCAAATCTTGCCCCGGCCGCGCACACGTCCTGGGAGTACGACATCGCCAACCGCTTTGCCGCCCCCTTCGCCTGCGTCGTCATCACCCTCTTCGCCATTCCCGCCGGCGTCGCCACGGGCCGCCAGAGCGTCTTCATGGGCGTCGTCTCCGCCATTCTCATGTTCCTCGTCTTCTACGTCCTCACGATCTCCTGCGGCGTCCTCGCCAAGAAGGCCGTCATCCCCATCTGGGCTGGCATCCTCATCCCAAACGCCGTCTTCCTCACCGCCGGCCTCTACCTCTTCTGGCGCCAGAGGTAGTCCCCAGGCATGTGCCCGCGGATGCGTGCCCGATGGCGGAATTGCAAACAAAAGGGATTGGGGATGACAAGATGGCGGAGGAAGAAATGAGGGGCGAAGCGCGCATGAAGCTCGCCGTCATCTGCTCCCAGACCCCCGAACCGCGCGAGACCTTTCTCCGCCGCGACATCGCCGTTCTACGCGCGTGCTTCGACGTCCGCGTCTTTGGCCTCCGCCGCCGCGCCCCGGATCCGCGCCTTCTCCCGCTTCTCCGCAGCCTTCCCCTCCGCCCGGCCCTCTCCCTCTCCCTCCGGCTCCGCACCGTACGCGAAGTCGCCGGCCATGTGGCGGATGGTGGCGCGATCATTGCCCATTTCGCCTGGACCACGGCCGACATCGCGGCCGCCGCCTCTCGCCTCTCGGGACGCCCCTGGTTCTGCTTCGTCCATGCCTGGGACGTTTTCACGCAAACGCCCGCCGAACTCTGTCGACGAACCGCGACGGCCTTGCGGATCGTCGCCTGTTCCAGAGCCGCCGCCGATGCCTGCGCCGCTGCGGGCATTCCCTCCGCCAAAACCGTCGTCATCCACCACGCAATCCCTTCACTCCTCAATCCCTTCTCCCCTTCCGCAAGCCGCCCCACGGCAATGCGGCCCCTGGCCGTCGTCGCCGTGGGGCGGCTCGTTGAGAAGAAGGGCTTCGACATCCTCCTCCGAGCCTGGCCCGCCGTCCGCGACTCCCTTCCCGGCGCCCGACTCCGGATCATCGGCGCCGGACCCTGCGCCTCCTCGCTCCACCGCCTGGCCGCCGACATGGCCGGCCCCGACGGCTCCGTCGAATTCGCCGGCGCCCTTCCCGAGAACGAGACGCTCCGTGACATCGCCGCATCCGACCTCTTCGTACTGCCATCGCGCCGCCTGGCCAATGGCGACCGCGACGGCATCCCCAACGCCGTCCTCGAGGCCATGGCGCTCGGCGTCCCTGTCGTCACGACGAACGCCGGCGCCGCCGGGGAAGTCGTCACGGACGGAGCGACGGGCATTCTCCTCCCCTCCCCCGTGACGCCGGAAGCGCTTTCGGCCACCATCGTCCGCCTGGCGCGCAACGCCCGCCTCCGCGCCATACTCTCCAATCGAGCCGCCTCCCTTGTCCGCGCTTCCTTTTCTGACGACGCCTATCGCGCCGCCATTCACGACCTCCTCAGCACTGCAACCTGACACATCCATCTCGAACAGCCATGCCGTCCTGCCGAATCACGGTCATTCGGAAAGCCAACTATTCCGACCTCTCCGCCCTCTACGAAAACCCCATCGAGAACCCATGCCCGCTGCGCGAAGGGCAGGTCTTCGTCTCGCACGCCGGCGAACGGCCGGGCGGCCTCTGCGACAGCGCATGGGACACCCTCAGGCCCTTTGTCGCGCATCTCGTCGCGGGAGGCGGCGACTTCTTCTGCGGCTGGATGAAGAACCCCGCCTCGGCCTTGATCTCCTGCAACGACGGATTCCGCCCCGTCAGCTTTCTTCTCGAAGCCATTCCGGATTTATCGTGAATGCTTGCAGTCGGCGAAGACTTAAAGTATCATAGTAGCATGTCTTTTTTACCTTATTTTGCGGCTGCACTTCCCGCCTACCTTCTCGGATCGGTACCGTTCGGGCTGTTGATTGCGCGGTCGCGCGGCATTGACATCCGTTCCGTTGGCAGCCGCAACATTGGCGCGACGAATGTCTTTCGTTGCATTGGAAAGCCCTGGGGTGTTCTTACCTTCTTGCTCGACTTCCTCAAGGGGCTGGCCGCCGCAACACTCGTTCCCGCACTTGCCTCCCGCTTCTTCCCGGGTGGCGTGGCGCAAGCCCTCGCCCTTGTTGGCGGCGCGGCGGCCGTTGCCGGCCATACCTGGCCCGTATTCGCCGGCTTCAAGGGCGGCAAGGGCGTCGCCACGGGCGCCGGCATGCTCGCCGCCCTGACTCCGGCCGCTGTTGGCATCGCCTTCGCCGCCTGGGCTCTGACGATGGCCCTCACGCGCTATGTCTCTCTCGCCTCCGTTGCCGCCGCGGTCGTCCTCGCCGTTCTCGTCTGGTCGCCGCGCTTCTGTCCGTATCCGCCCGCCGCGATCGTGCTGACCCTGCTTGCAGGTGTCGTAATCGTCCGCCACCGGAGCAACATCGCCCGCCTCGTTCGCGGAACCGAGGCGCGCCTTTCCTTCACCGCTGCACAAAAAGCCCGTGACGCGGTCCGTCGCGCAGAAAGGAATCCATGAAGGTCTCCGTCATAGGTGACGGCGGTTGGGGCACTGCGCTTTCCCTCCTGCTCCACGGCTATGGGCACGACGTATCGCTTTGGGGGGCCTTCCCGGACTATATCGCCGAAATGCGCGCCTCCCGCACGAACAGCCGCTATCTTCCCGGCGTTTCGTTGCCGTCCGGCATTCGCCTCACAGCCGATCCAGACGAAGCGGCGACTGGTGCGGACTGCGTCGTCCTCACCGTTCCATCCCGCTTCTTCGCCGATGTCTGCTCGCGCTTCCGGGGACTGCTTCGCGACCACCAGCTGGTCGTGAGCGGAACCAAGGGGTTCGACGAGAAGCGCCATTGCCGAATGAGCGTCCTCGCGCACGAAATTCTACAACTGGATCTGCGCAAGGTCGTCGTTCTCTCCGGCCCCAGCAAAGCCGAGGAAGTCGCGCGTCAACTTCCCACGTCGGTTGTAGCCGCCTGCGACGACCTCGTCCGTGCCGAAGCGGCGCAATCTCTTTTTTCCGGACCGTGCTTTCGCGTCTATGCGTCAACCGATCCCCTGGGAACGGAAATCGGCGGCGCCGTCAAGAATGTCATCGCCGTGGCCGTCGGCGTGAGCGACGGCATGGGCTTCGGCGACAACTCGCGAGCGGCGCTCATCTCCCGCGGCCTCGAGGAAATGACGCGTTTCGGAACCGCGCTTGGCGCACGTCCCGAAACCTTTGCCGGACTAAGCGGCATCGGCGATCTCATCCTGACCTGCTGCAGCCGCCACAGCCGCAACCACATGGTGGGGGAACGCCTTGGACGAGGCGAGCGGATCGGCGACATTCTCGCCAGCATGCAGATGGTCGCCGAGGGCGTTTGGAATTCGCACATCGTCCACTCCATTGCGGAAGGTCTCGACGTCGAAATGCCAATCTCCTCCCTCGTCCACCAATTCTGCGACAAGGGATTGCCGCCTCAGACCGCCCTCGAATCCCTGATGGATTTCAAGACCATGCCCGGAGGGAACCCCTAGCCATGGCCCTTCGGTGCGATGCGTTGCCCGTCGGCCCCTACGAGGCCAACTGCGTGATCCTGGACGACTGCCAGGGCAACGCCTGGATTGCAGACCCCGGCGGCAACGCCGAAATGATCATGGGCCTTCTCCGCCGACGCAGGCTGACGCCGCGGCGGATTCTCCTTACGCACGGTCACCTCGACCACATCGCCGCCCTGGGCGACTTGTTGGCAGCCTGGCCCGCGACACCCGTCCTCGTCCATGCCGCCGATGCGGCCTGGTGCTTTACTGACGCAAACCGCCTTCCCGGCTACGGGGCTCCTCCCCCGCGCCCGGAGACCCTCTCGCTTTGTGCCGAGGGCGACGCCATCGCCGACGGCGCTCTGGCGGCTGAAATCCTTCACACCCCTGGCCATTCTCCGGGCAGCGTCTGCTTTCATATCCTGGGCGGACCGCTTCTTTCAGGCGACACTCTCTTCGCCCGTTCAATCGGCCGCACCGACTTCCCCGGAGGAAACTCGGCCGCGATGGCGAAATCCCTTCAGCGGCTGTCCGCCCTTGACGACGGCCTCTCTGTTATTCCCGGGCATGGACCCGCAACGACAATAGGAGACGAGATAAGATGGAATCCGTATCTTCCGCAAAGCTAGTCCGGCATGCGATCAACCGCCAGCATTCCAGGACAATGCGCCTCGACATCCTCCCCGATGCCGTGGGCTTAGGCGTCAAGCCCGCCCGACAGCGTCACGCAACAGCCCGTGTCGGCTTCCACCTCACGGAGGAGGAACTCCAGTCCCTCTTCCAAAACGGCTACGACGCCACGCTCATCACCGACATGGCCGGCGCCATCCTCCAAGGCAACCACCGCGCCCACGAATTCCTCTGCGCCAACGGCCGCACACTTTCCGGCCTGAACGTGACATCCCTCATTTCCGGTGCCGACCCCTCGCTCGTCGAAAAGCTCGTCCTCGCCCTCGAGACAGAACGCTATGTCCGCATCCACGCCTGGTGCAACAGTGGCGACGGAACCTTTTTCCCCACCGAGATCGCAGTCTACCGCAGTCAGGCCGGCACATCCCGCCACCTCTGCTTCTTCATCCGCGACATCACTTGGCGCAAGGAGGCCGAGGACCGCCTGCAAATGGTCGACACCGCCATGCGCACGGCGCGAGCCGGCATCGCTATGGTCGACGTCGACGGCGTCGTGACATATGCCAACCCCGCGATGAACGCCCTTTGCGGCATCCCCGCCGGAGAAAACCTCACGGGCCGACGCCTTGCCGACTTTTTCGAGCAGCCCGGGCAAATGGACGCCATAACCAACGATGTCTCTGCGGGAAACACATGGGGGGGACAGATCAATCTCGTCCATCGAAACGGACAGACGATCGCCGCCGACTGCGATGCCGCCCCAACTCTCGACTCCGACGGCGACTGCGTCGGCTCCGTCCTTTCCTTCGCCGACATCACCGATACGATCCGCGCGCAGGAAGCAGAGCGCACCATCGAGCGGAACCGCGTCATGATGGAGAGCATCGGATCCGTCTGCCATCACCTTGGCCAGCCCTCCACGGTAATTCTCAACAGCCTCGAAATGCTTCAGCGTCTTGACGAGTCCGCAGTGGAAGATCGCAAAGAGCTCCTTGATCTCTCGCTTTCCGCCGCCGAACAGATCGGCGATCTCCTCCGCGAACTCAACGACCTCCGCACATACCGCAGCGAAGCCTACGCCAACACCGACAGCATCGTTTCGATCAGCGGCCCCGCCGAGACACCCAGGGGAGTCGTCGACGAAGACGGCTTCATCCGCTAGCCTCCCCGCCGCATCCATGGCCGAGCACCCCACATCATACTCCTGCCAGCTTACGGATTCGCAGCGCGACAAGCTCCGGACGCTCCTCGCCCAAGGCAACTACCGGCGGATCTCCGTCCCCTATGCCGACATCGCTGTCAGAGGCCCGGACTTCTCCGCCACTCTCTACACGAGCGGCAAACTCCTCGTTCAAGGTCAAGGCACCGAGGACTTTGTCCTCTACACCCTCGAACCCGGCATTCTCGGCTCTGCAACCCTCGGGTACGAAGAGGTCCTCGACCCTGCGTCGACTTCCCCCCACATGGGCATTGACGAAAGCGGGAAAGGCGATTTCTTCGGCCCCCTCGTCGCATGCGCGGCCTACACCGACCCGACACTCGCCGCCAAAATGCGCGAGATGGGCGTCCGGGACTGCAAAAAGCTGAGCGACGTGCAGGTCCGCGGCATCGGGGCGAAGGTGCGCGCCCTCCTCGGCCCGAACCGCTTCAAGATCGTTTCCATCGGCCCCGAAGCCTACAACCGCCTCTACGCCAGGAACCGAAACGTCAACACGGTTCTATCCTGGGCGCACGCCCGCGCCATCGAGAACCTCCTCGAGACGATGCCCTCATGCCCGCGTGCCGTAGCGGACCAGTTCGGCGCCGAACACCTCATCCGACGGGCGCTGATGCAGAAGGGGCGCGCCATCGTTCTCGAACAGCACCACAAGGCGGAGACCGACATCGCCGTTGCCGCCGCGTCGGTAATTGCCCGCGAGCATTTCCTCCGCTCCCTCGCAGGGCTCTCCGAAGCTTTCGGCATCCTCCTGCCGAAAGGCGCTTCCGAGGCCGTGGTCGTCGCGGGGGCCGCATTTGTCGATCAGCACGGCCCCGCCGAGCTTCCAAAAGTCGCGAAGTGCCACTTCCGCACCACTGACAACATCCTCGACCGGACGGGCCATGCACGCTCGGAAATCGGTCTCCTCGGCCAAGTCGTCTCACGGAGGGTCGAATCCTGATGTTCGCCGTCCTCGTCATAACCGACCTCTTTCTTCTCCTCCTCTTCTCGCGCCTCTTCGCCCGAGAGGATGACCGTGCCTACCTTTTCAACCCGTATCTTCTCTGGGCCGGACGCCTCACGGATCCTGTGGGGCGTTTCGTGACGGATCTTCTTCCCGGCCTTACCATCCGCGCCGCCTACGGCATCGCCTTCCTCTTTCTACTGGCCTTCCGCGGCGCAGTCCTGACCTTTGCCAGCGGAAGCGATTGGAACATCGTCGTCGGTTCGACCCTCGCCTTCCACCCCCGCGCGGGCTGGTTCGGCGCCATCGCCTTCAGCTTTCTGGACTTCATCGTCTTCCTCGTGCGCTTCTGGGGGCTTGCCCTTCTCGTCGCGCACCTCCAGTCGTCCCAAACCGCCGCCCCCCGCATGAGGCAGGCGCTCGACGCCCTTGCCGCGCCACTCGCCAACGGTCCGGCATGGATGCGTCTTCTCGCTATTTTGACCGCAAACATCCTCCTCGCCCCCCTCCTCCGCCATCTCGCGACGGTCAGCCTTGCGTCGCCAGCGAGCCCACGCATCGCGTTTTCCGCACTCTTCCATGCCAGCCCTCCGCCACGCCTCGCGGCCGCCTATGCCGGCGTAGCCCTTCTGTCCCTCGCCGACAACCTGGCCTTCCTGCGCGGCGCACTGATCATCGCCATCTTTTCCTCGTTGCTCGCCGCCATCTTTCGAAACCGCACGCTTGCAACCTTTTTCCTCGAACTCCAGAATCTTCTGCTCGGTCGCTTTTCACGCCGCCAGATCGGCGTCGGAATGTTCGACTTCACGCCGATTCTCTTCTTCATCGCACTGAACTTCCTCTACGGCGGTGCCATCACCATCGTCCTAACGCTGCTCCGGCACTTCGGCATCTTCGCCGCCGGAGCCCTTGCTGCACAAACCTACTGAGGCCCCATGACTGTCGCGAAACCGAACCTCCTGCCCTTTTTTCTTTCCGCCGTCCTTCTCTCCGGCTGCGCCACACGCATGCCGCCCAAGCAGCGGGCCTATGTCTACATAGCTGAAAACACCGCCATAACCTTCAACGGCGAAACCTTCCTCCATGTCAGCGACCTTCCCCGCCGACTGCTCGACGCCGGCGCAACGCCTTCGAACCAAATCGTCATCATCCCGCAGGGGAAGGTGCCCGGCGTGTACATCAAGAGCATCGTCTCGGCCTGCGGCCGCGCCGGCCTGCCAAACGTTCTGATCATGGAGGAGGTTGAACCCGTTGCCTTCACGCAGAAGGCCGGTACCGGAATCGCCAGGCCTTCCGGCTCCAAGCCCCCGCACTTTTCCATGCGGGGCATGAAGAAATCCCCCCGCAAAGCAAAGGTGAAAAAGAACCCGTGACCATTCCCCCCCCCCTGCCTCCCCGATTGATCGGCCGCCTTGCCTCTCACACGGCAATCGTTGCACTTGCGCTTCTCGCGATGGCCGCGGCCGTTCGCGCCGACGCACCGGACGCCGATCTTCCGCGAAAGGCATCAGCCGCCCTCAACGACGGCCTCTACCCGCTCGCCGAACAATACCTCGTCCGCTATCTCGCCGCCAACAGCCAAAATCCGGGCGCTCCGGAATCCCGCCAGGCCCTCGACAACCTCTGCCTCGCCCTCGCAAGGCAGCAGCGATACGCCGACATCATTGGACTTCTGGACAAAAACGCCGACATCGTCGCGCCAGGCGATGATCGCGCCTTCATCTATTGGCGCGCCTACGCGCTCCTTGAAACAAACGAACCCGTGAAGGCTCTCGACCTGATCGATCCTGCCGCACGCCTCGCCGCAAAGACGAACGACATCCCAAACCTCCATCTCCTTCAACTCGCCGCAGAAGCTTATTTCAGACTCGAAACTCCAGATGGAACGACGCATGCTGAAGAATTGGTCGACGCCTTTCTTGCGAGCGCCCCCGCTTCGGCCCCGTCCATGCCGCCCGACGCAGCCCGTCTCCTCAAGGCCCGGATTCTCCTGCGCCGGGACGCCCGCGACGCAGCCTACGCAGCCTTTGCCTCGCTCGCCACCAACGATGCGGCAGCTGCGGCCATCCGCGCCAAGGCCATTGTCAAGCTCATAGATCTCTGCGAGGCCGATCCTTCCGCGGCCCTCGGCTTTGCAGACCTCCTTGCGCGCCTTCCCCTCGGCAAGTCTGCCACGGACTTCCTCCTTCCCTGCGGCCAGCGTCTCGCCTCACGCCCCGCCACGCTCGTCGCGGGTGCGCACTACTTGAAAAAGGCCATCCGTGAAAATCCAACTTCACCCGCCGCTCCGGAAGCCCAGTTCGCCCTCGCCGAAGCCTGGCTTTCCGCACAATCCAACGATTTGGCGGCGACCGAGTTCAGAACCTATCTCGAAACCTACGGCACGACACCCCTTCAGACGGCCCGGGCCACAGCCGGTCGCGCCGAGGCCCTCTATCGCCTTGGCGATTTCAACAATGCGTCCACCCTCTTTCAGAAGGCGGCGCAGACCACGGCAAGCGTCTCCGTTGCCACCGTGCTTGAAATGCGCGCCGCAGACGCCCTCTATGCGGACGGCAACTATGAATCGGCCGCCGTCCTTTACCGAGCGGCCCGGGAACGCCTAAAGACGGACATCCCCGCGTTCGATATCGATTCCCGCGCCCTCATTCTCCGCCTCTACCACGACGCGGCCCCTGGCGAGGAGCCCGTCTTCTACGCGAACCGCGCCCGCTTTCTCGAAGCCGACTGCCTTGAACGGTGCGGGCAAGGTGAAGCCGCGCAGGAACTCTTCTCCACTCTGGCCGCATCAACCGGTCCCTTCGCCGAGTGCTCCCTCTACCGCTCTGCGCTCCTGAACGAGCGACAGGGAGGCGACATCGAATCTGCGGACGCCGCCATCGCGGGCTACACGCGCCTTATCGCCACCACGACGAACGAAGAGCTCAAATGCCAAGCCTTTCTCGGACGCGGCCGCTGCCACTACCGCCGCAAATCCCTCCACCTTGCCATCGGCGACTTTTCCAATGCGGAAAAAGGAGGATTCGATTCCGCAGACGAGGCCGAACTCTACCATGTCTACGCCCTCTACGCCCTCGGGCAGGACGAAAAGGCCATCCAGCGCGCGGAGGAATTCACCGCACATTCCAGTGCGTCCAACGTCATCCCCACCCTGTCCCTCTGGCTTGCCCAGTACCGCTATAACGAACGCGAATTCGACAAGTCACGCGCGCTCTTCCTCGCCTTCGCCTCCCGCTGGCCCAACGACTCCCGTACGCCCCTCGCCATGCTTTGGGCGTCAAAGGCCTCCCTGCGACTGAGCGACAACCAGGGAGCCGTAGAAATCCTCGCCGCCCTTAGCAAGCGAAGCGACGCCGATTCCGTTCTGCCGGAAGCGCGCTACATCCAGGCGACCGCCCTCTGCAACCTCGCGCGATTCGAGGATGCCGTCCTCGTCCTCGACGATGCGACAGCCAAGTATCCCGCAAGCGACTTTGTCACCCGCTCCCTCATTCTCAAGGGCGACGCCATCTTCTCCCTCTTCGGAAGCGCAAAGTCCAGCTACGGCGCCACAAACGCCATGGCAGCCTATGACATCGCCGCCACGCGTGCCGATGCAACAACGGAAACACGTCTCGAATGCTACTTCAAGCGCGCGCGCTGCCTGGAGAAGGCCGGGGACCAAACCGCTGCAGATCACTACTACGACGATGTGATCGCGCCCTTCTACGCTCTTGCGGAAAGTGGTGAAGTCTCGCCGGCCAGCATTTCCTTTTACGAGCGCGCCGTCTTTGCCTGCGCCCAGCTCAAGGAACGGCAGGGCCATCCCGAAGGGGCCATCGGCATTCTCCGCCGCCTTGTCAAATATGGAACGCCCGAACGGGAGCTCGCCTTGCGAGAAATCGAAAGGCTTCAAAACGCGAGGAAATAAAACATGTCACTCAACCTCCTCCATGACGGCGGCCCCGTCTTTCCGGTCATTTGCCTCACGGGTGTTGCAGCCGTCGCAATCTTCGCCGAGCGCATTGTCCGCCTGCGGCAGGCCAGCATCCGCTACCAGGATTTCCTCGGCGGCGTCTTCAACATTCTGGAAAAAGGCAAGATCCGCGAAGCGACAGCTCTGTGCGACGATTCGCCGGGCCCAGTCGTGAAACTCATGCGCGCAGCCATCGTCCACCGAGATGAACCGCGCGAATCGCTGCGGCAAATACTGGAGAACACGGGCCGGGCCGAAATAGCCCGCATGGAACGACGTCTCGCAGCCCTCGCGACCATCATCCAGGCCGCGCCCCTGCTTGGTCTGCTCGGAAGCCTGCTTGGCGTCCTCGAGACCGTGCTGGCGATGCGCAGCGAGCTTCCACTAGTCCAGACCCTGGACCTAACCGACGGTCTCGTCCGCGCCCTGATCACCTCCATCGCCGGACTCGCCGTCGCCATTCCGGCCTATGCCCTGTACAACATTCTCGTCGTCCGCATCGACCGCATCGTCCTCGACATGGAGCAGGCCTCGGGCGACATTCTCGCCTTCATGGCGCGCTGGAACCGCCGCCTCCCAGATTCCGGAAAGGGCGGCCATGCAAACTAGCGGCATGCATACCCAGCAGTGGATTTCGTGGCGCGGGGTCGGCATACGGCCGCGTCTGCGGCGTGGCGGCCGCTTTGGCTGGGCTTTCCTCCATGTCGTGCCCTGGCTGAACGTCGCCGTCGTGGCCGCTCTCGCTTCGACTCTCTCCCGCCAGCTCACCATCGCCCCAGGTGTTCGGTTCGAGCTTCCAGAAGCCCCTTTCACCGAGGGCGCCCGTTCCGGCGCCGGCCTCGTCCTTTTCCAAACGGCCGAGTCGGAGCCGACAACCCTCGCTTTCTTCGACGACGTCCGCTACATCATCGGCTCGGAAGACGAAGCGAACCTTGCCAGGGAAATAGCCAAGTATGCGCACCGGATCGGAGGCGGCCAGATTCTTCTCCTTGCGGACGAAAACGTCCGCCACGGCGATGTCATGCATGTCGTGAACCTCGTTCGCGATGCGGGTGTCAAACGCGTCAATGTCGCCCTTAAGCCGAAATGAAATGAAGCCGTCGGACGGAAAAGTCCCCTATGACAAGGCGCTCCGCCCCGTGCGAACGCCCGGACAGCTTGGCGATTGGGCTACCATCGCCGTTCTGGCCCTCGCCGCCTCACTCTGGGGGCTCTGGCCGTCCCAGCCGCCGCGCCGCCGGAACAACTGGCAGCTTCCCGAGCCCTCCTGCGCCTATGGCGTCCTCTCGCCTAGCTCAGCCGCAGGCAATGTCCTCGGTCGTTTCGCCGCCCCGACCGGCAAGGCCGACGCCCTCGCCCCCTTCGCTCGGCTTCCCACCATCGAAGCCCCGCCCATTCCCGAGCCCGTCACGTCGCACCATGCGACCATTTCACCTCCTGCCTATGCAGGCAGCCCCTGGCAGGAAAGCGCCTTCCTCGTCCCGCCGCCGGCCTTTCCCTATCGGATTCCCACTGCCGCCGCAACCGGCGTCGTCGTAAATGCATCCGCCCCACTTCGCGCCGCCGCTTTCACCTTTGACATCCCTCCCGTGACAAATGCCGCCCCCTTCTCTCTTCGGGCCATTCTCGCCTTCGACCTGCAAGGCAACGTTGAGACCCTCTTGATCGACGCTTTTTCCGGCCACGATTCCCTTCTCGTTCCCTGGCGCACCGCCCTCCAGTTCGCCCACGCCGCAACCAACGCCGTCGGCACCGTTGAAATCTCTTTCCTCGCCCAGCCAGTCGGACAAAATACGGGGGACCCCATTCCCGAGGCTATCAAAAGACATGAAGTCATCATGACGGACAAACCGCAGTGGCAACCTCTCCCATCGCTATGAACTTCGCAGTTGCCAAAAACGTGCACTTCCTATACAATCACCTTGGAAAATGAACGCGTCCGATACCGTCGCCATCTTCGGCCAGCCTGGAAGCCGCGCCCGCGCGAGCGGACTCTTCCAAGCCGCCTTGCCTCTCTGCGTCCTGCTCCTTCTGAGCGGGTACGCCATCGGCGTCCTTTTCCCATGGTCCTCCGCCTCTCTCGCGGTGAAATGCAGCCTTGTTGTCTTCGCGGCATTCGCCATCTTCGCCGCTACCGCCTACTCCCGGCACCGCATCGACGCCTTCTTCAAGGGCGCGAGCGGCGAGGTCGCCGTCGCCCATGTCCTCGCCCGGCTCCCGGGCGGCTACTCGGTCTTTCACGGCGTGGATATCGCAAAGGGAGGCGGCCCTTTCTCCACCCACGACTTCGACCATGTCGTTCTCACCCCCGCCGGCCTCGTCGTCGTCGAAACGAAGAACTGGCGTGGCCGTCTCACCTTCGAAGGGGGCGCCATCCGGATTGACGGCATCACGCCTAAGCGTCCGCCTGTTGAACAAGTGGCCGCCGAGACCGCCGCACTTGCCAGCTGGCTGGCGGACAAAACGCCCGAAAGCATCCCTGTCCGCCCCCTCCTCTGCTTTGCCGGCGCGCCCCTGCCTCCCACCGCTCCGACCGAACTCGCAGGTGTTCGCCTCTGCGACTCCGGAACCCTTGTCGAAGCCATCGCCGCCGACGCCGCCAAAGCCTCTCCCCTTCCACCCGCCACGCTTGAACGGATATCCCGTGCGCTCCGCGCGCAAGTCTAAACAGAAAGGAACAACATGAACGCCATCGCCAAGGCTCTCTCGACAACCTGCATCGCTTTCCTCGCAGCCTCCGCGTACGCCAAGTCCCCGGACACGAATGGCGCCCGCGTCGGCATCTGGACCCAAGACTACGATGCCGCCGTCACCCTTGCCAGGACAAACAACCTTCCTCTGCTGATCAACTTCACCGGCAGCGACTGGTGCGGTTGGTGCAAGCTCATGGACAAACAGGTCTTCTCCTCGGACGAGTGGCGCAAATGGGCCGCCAAGAACATCGTTCTTGCCTTCATTGACTTCCCGAAAGATGCATCCCTTGTCCCCGGGAAATACGTTGCCCGGAATAAGAAACTCGCCAAGACCTACGATGTGCAAGGCTACCCCACGTATGTCATTGCCGACCCTGCCGATGGCACTCGGATCGGCACGCTCGGCGCCTCGCGTGACGCAACCCCCGACGGCTTCATCGAAGATCTTGAAAACCTGCTCTTCTTCTCTCCGGGATCCAGGTTCGCAAAGGATCTCGCAAAACTCCTATCCCCCGACGAAGCAAGGAGCCTTGAAAACCTCCGTTCCCAGCAGGCCGATGCCGAATCAGCGATCAACGCCTTGCGCAGTAAGTTCGCGGCAGAACTGTCCCAATTTGAAAATGCCAGAGACAACGCGCCCGACAACGAGGCAAAAGGTGCCGCAGAAATTGCCTTCAAGTCACGTATCAACGCCCTGGACAAGGAATTCCAGACCCTCATGGAAAAGTCCAGGGCGACCGATGAAAAGCTCTCGGCCCTGCTTAAGAAGGCGCGCGGCAAGCTGGACAAGTGATTGTTCGCCATCCCCTTTGGCATCGCCTCCCAGGCTAAGCCTGCCGGGGGGCTTGCCGTCGTTGCCGACGCTTTCATCCGCCAAATAACCGATCGCGACCGTGTCGGCGATCCGGCGGCCAATTTTCTTGGCACCCCGCAGACAACTTCGGCAATCTCCCCGCACATGCCTGTCTCCATGGTCTGGTCCTTCCGTCAGTCAAGCACCGGATTAGATGCCTAAAGAACCGTTCTTTTCCCAAACCCGCCTCCCTCCCGGGACGTTGGCAGGCGCTTGACCCGCCGAGGTTGGATTTCGGGCCCTTTCATCGCACGAAAGTGCTATAATTGACAAAGTAACCTTTTCGTGTATCAGGGACATCACCATGCATCCATTCCGCACCCACACCTGCAACGCGCTTCGCGCCGAGCATGCAGGCCAGACCGTCCGCCTCGGAGGCTGGGTCTACCACAAGCGCGACCACGGCGGCATCCTCTTCATCGACCTCCGCGACCACTATGGCCGAACCCAGGTCGTCATCCACCCGAGCCGCCCCTTCGTCCAGCAGTGTGCCGACATTCGCCTCGAGAGCGTAATCATCGTCACGGGCAAGGTCGTCAAGCGCGAAGAGGCGATGATCAACCATGGGATCCCCACGGGCGCGGTCGAACTCGTCGCGGACGAAGTCCTTTTCGAGTCGCCCGCCGAGCAGACGCCCATCTACCTC
>JAEEGL013823029.1_pt1 | contig 28185 bp, 26 predicted proteins | sample 9134231 | NCBI WGS metagenome assembly JAEEGL01 (sample SAMN16246548, study PRJNA631951) | gut metagenome | biome: gut microbiome; feature: rumen; material: fiber-attached | host: Bos | place: Iran: Karaj | collected 2018-10
GTCCGATACCCCCGCTTGTTATTTTTCAATCAATTCTATTTCGTACAGTCTCTTCCAGTTCTTTCCAGTAAAATAAATCTTCCCCTCACCGCTTTCATATGCAATCCCGTTAAGGACATCGGTGTCCTTGTCGCGGAGCTTCCGCGGCAACAGTCCCCTACAGTCAATAGTTGCCTCCACCTGACCGTTTGAGGGATTGATTATAACTATCATATCCGTAAGATAGATGTTCGCCCACACCTTCCCGTCAATCCATTCCAGCTCGTTCAGGTTGTTCACAGGCTTGCCTTCCAGCTTAACGGAAACTTTCTTCTTGACAGAGAGGTCCTTGTCAAGGAAATACAATACGGACGACCCGTCGCTGGCTATGAGGCTGGATCCGTCTGTAGTAAGCCCCCATCCCTCCCGAGGATAGGAGACCGTCCTGATGTACTCAAGCGTGGCCGCATCATATATGAAGGCCACACGGTTCGTCCAGGTCAGTATATAGAGGTTCCCGTCCAGCATGACAGAACCCTCAATAAAGTATTTCTTGTTGAAATCCAGACGCTTTAGAGGTTTTCCGGTCTCGAGGTCCACCTTCCTGAAAGTAGAGTTGCCCCACTGCCCTGTACTCTCGTACATCTGCTTGCCGTCGAAGAAAAGTCCCTGGGTATAGGAAGTCTGGTCATGCTCATATTCCTTCACCACCTTTACACGATACTCCTTCACCTTCCCGCTGCATGAGACAGGAAGCATCAGAAGAGCCATAAGGCACGGCAGGATTATATGACGGTATGCTTTCATATGTCCATTCTTCGCAATACAAATATAGGCCAAAAAAAAGGGATGACCAAATAGTTCGGTCATCCCTGAAAGAAATGGAGGGCGCATAAGCCGGTTTCTGTTATTATATCCGCCATTTATCTGACGCAGCCTACCCCCTGGCATCGGGCGGGCAGCCCTCATCTGCCAGTATATTTGGCCTTGCAGGCCTTCGGACCGTGCTCCCGCGGACATCGCTGCCCGGGGCCGTGGGCTCTTACCCCGCGTTTTCACCCTTGCCATCCCGGAGGACGGCGGTTGTTTTCTGTCACGGCTCCCGCAAGATCACTCCTGCCTGTGATTTCCACAGGAAGGTGCCCTTTCCTGTCCGGACTTTCCTCACCGGGCATATGACCGGCGCGGCGGACTGTCCCTCCAAAACAATAATCTGTCCCCGCATAAAACGGGGCTGCAAAGATAATTCAAATAATCCTCAAAACCTACTTTGATGCCAGGGAATCAGCCATATGCCTGTACAGCCTGTACACTGAATCCAGGGCATGACGGTTTTCAGGCAATATGGGATCCGCAGAAGGCGACTCCATCGAGAGAGGATTGACAGGGGTCCCGTTTTTCCAAACCCTGAAATCCAGGTGCGGCCCCGTAGAAACACCTGTGGACCCGACATATCCTATCACTTCTCCCTGCTTGACGCGGGCGCCCGCCTTTATTCCTTTAGCGAATCGGGAAAGATGGAGATATGCAGTCTGCCAGACGGAATTATGCCTGATCTTGACCTGGTTTCCACCACCGCCGGCCCATCCTGCGCTGATAACGGTCCCGTCTCCGATGCTCTTCACCGGGGTCCCCGTCGGAGCGGCATAATCGACACCGGTATGGGCCTTGACACGGCCTGTAACCGGATGCCTCCTGTGATAGGAAAAGCCCGAAGATATCCTTGAGAAGTTCAGGGGGGCCTTCAGGAATGCCTTCCTCAAGCTCTCCCCATCCTCTTTCCAGTAGATGTTCCCTCCGTCATGCTGGTCGAACATTATTGCCGGGACAGTCTTTCCCCCGCCGGTGAAAACCGAATAGTATATCGTATCTATGGCAACAACCTCCCCGTCAACTACCGACTGGCCGTACAGCACCTTGAAAGAATCTCCTTCCTGAAGCGCAAAGAAATCCAGTGTCCAGGCATATATATCTTCCAGGCTGACAATCAACATAGGAGAGACGTCAGCCCGGATCATGTCATTCCAAAGAGACTGTGTGATAGTCACTTCCGAGACCCTGACCTGATAATCGACAGGCTTGCTCACGCTTTTCACACCCAGCGAGTCCGCACAGCTGAAAACAGTCATCCTGATCTTGTCATTGTGGTAAACGACGTATTTCAGGACTTCAGGGGTAGTTCCCGGCTGATAAAATGCCTCATATCTGTTGCCTGCCCTCATCCTGCGTACGTCGAAAACACCTCCGCATTTCCCGGAAAGTACATATGCAGAGTCAGACTGCATTCCAAGCCTTGTCATGAGTCCGGCAAAGGTTTCACCGCTTCCTACGGTCCCCTCAACCATTTTCAATGAATCCTCCCAGAATCCTAGAGGGGGGATACTGTCGTTCCTGGCCTCCTCCACTTCCTCCGGAGCACGGTGACGGCCACAAGAGAGTGGCATGAACATCAATATCGCCCCGGCGGAAAGTGCCGCCAACAAATAGATCATCCTTTTCATCTGTCGCAAATTTAACTATTTTTGCCGACATGGAAATATCAACCATCGCATATTACAGAGGGCCTTTCGGTTCCAAGTTCGGAATTCCAAGGCAAAGTTCTGTCATCCAAGACATTGAGGGAAGCATCGTTTTCGAACCCGCCTTCCGCAGTCCTGATGCAGTCAGAGGACTCGAGGGATTCGACTGGCTGTGGCTGGTCTGGGGCTTCTCTGCAAATGACGTTAACGAGCCCTTCCACGCAACCGTCAGGCCACCGAGACTTGGAGGTAACCGGACCATCGGAGTCTTCGCCTCACGCTCCCCTTTCAGGCCTAATTCCCTCGGCCTGTCTTCCGTACGGCTTTCATCAATAGAATTTGACGCCCCGTCAGGACCTGTCCTCCACATTATGGGAGCAGACCTCATGGACGGGACGCCAATCTATGACATCAAACCTTACATACGGTTTTCCGATTCACATCCCGATGCGAGGGATGGATTCGTCGGGGACAACAACTGGGAAAACCTTGAAGTTGTCTTCCCGGATAATGCCGGCTCATTTTTCTCGGACCGGGAACTTGAAGTCCTCCGACAGACGCTCTCCCTCGATCCCAGGCCAAGGGTACAGCACGATGCCTCAAAGGTTTACGGTTTTCCCTTCGCCGGGCACGAGGTCCGTTTCACAGTCTCGGGAAACACCCTTGAGGTCACCTCTATAGACTAATGCAGGGTGTAATGGGCAGCGTAGCCTCCGCCGGGAGCGAGGTGGACAGTGACTTTGCGTGACCCCGGGACACTGCCGGTAACTTTCTTGTAATCCCTGGCGGCCCTGTGGGCATTTACTCCGTCCTGGAATGCCTCGAAATTATAAAGCCTGTTCTCAAGGAAACTCAGATCAAGGGTAATGTCCCTGGCATCCCATCCGTTGAGGGCTCCGAGCCACCAGCTGCCGTCAGCGGCCTGATGGGCGATGACTACGTATTCCCCTACCTTTCCGTCCAAGGCTACAGTCTTGTTCCACACTGTAGGCACGGCGGCGATGAAATCGGTGCACTCCTTCTCCTGGATGTAATTGGAAGGAGAGTCGCACAGCATTGTAAGCGGAGCATCGAAGATCATGTATTCCGCGAGCTGATGGCACCTCGTACCGGGGCTCATAGGCTCGGAGTTGACAGGCTTGTAATTCCTTCTTGTAGCATTCCTCATGGCTCCCTGCGTGTAATCCGCAGGACCTGCAGCGTACCTGATGAAAGGAATCGTCACATCATATGTAACCTGGTCACCGGTGCCCCATTTCATCTGCTCCAAGCCGTTGACTCCTTCACAGTTGATCACATTCGGCCAGGTGCGCATCAGGCCGGCAGGCTTGAAAGCCCCATGGAAGTCCAGGATCAGATGGTATTTGGCGGCTATTTCAGCGGATTTGGTGTAGAATGCCACCATGGCCTGGTCGTCACGGTTCATGAAATCGACCTTGAAGCCCTTGATTCCCATCTGCGAATAATGACGGCAGACACCTTCGATGTCCCTGTTGAAGGCCCAGTAACCAGCCCAGAGAATGAGGCCGACATTCTTGGATTCTGCATATGCACAGAGCCCCTTCATGTCGATCTCGGGTACTATCTGGAAAAGATCGGCAGCACGGTTGACCGCCCAGCCTTCGTCAAGGATCACGTATTCGATTCCGTGCTCGGAAGCGAAGTCGATATAGTACTTGTAAGTGTCATTGTTGATTCCGGACTTGAAATCCACGCCGTAGAGATTCCAGTCATTCCACCAGTCCCATGCAACCTTTCCGGGCTTCACCCAGCTCCAGTCCCTGTTGTCAGGAGCGGCTGCAAGCTTGTAAACCAGGTCGATGTCGGCGAGCTGCCTGTCTTCGGGAGCCACCATAACCACCCTCCAAGGAAGGGCCTCTCCGGCGCCTATCTTGGCGATGTAGTCTTCTGCGGTCTCCACAAAGCCTTCCAGCATATTGTGTCCTCCCTGCTTCTCACTGCGCGGAGCCGGTGCCATAACCCCCTTGAGAGTATTGCCGCCCTGTCCGTTGAGATAGAGTCCCGGATAATTGAGAAGGTCGGACTCGGTAATGCAGACATTCACTCCTTCCGGAGACTGGACAAGCAGCGGGAGGAATGCAAGCCTCTTGGAATCCCACCCTGAAAGGGTCGTGACGGTGTAATAGTTCTCGAAACTGTTATGGAACTGGCTCTTGAAACCCTTGTCATCAAAATCCCTGACATACGGGATCCATGTCTTCCAGTCGCCCGGGAAACTGAATTCCACCTGCTCCGACTCAACATATGCGACATCCGTGTTGCCCGGAACGAATCTCCAAGCCACACCTTCGTCATATGCACGGAATTTCAGGGTGAAAGTCTTGAAATCAACCGTGAGTTCATTGTAGGTATTGTCCAGTACCGACTTGTCGAGTACGACCGGCTTGATGGTCTCGCTTACACGGGCGGTCTTGGCTTTCCTGGCCTTGGCCCCTGCCCCATAGACCGTTCCGTCAGTAAACTTGACAGATATCTCGGAATCATTGATAAGCTGTTTCCCCGCATATGCGACTGAATAGGTCAGTTTCTGCCCGCTGGCTACGCGGACTGACAGTTTCCCATCAGGAGAAGTGACGGTCCATGCAGAGGGAGCTGCGAAGGCGGTCATGCCGGCAGCCATCATGACTGCGGCAAAACTAAGGATCAATTTCTTCATTTGCATAAATATATGTGGTTTTTATTTCTCGTTAGCCATGCGGGTCTTTTCCAAATCCAGGGCCTCCCTCAACAGGACAATAGGATTGAGGACCTTGTAACCCGTCGACATCTCTATCTGCCACTTGCACGTTTCGCACTCGCTCACCACGAAACCGGGATCCTCCGCGCGGATCGCGTCGAAGAGCGGCTGCCCGATAGCCTGTGCATATGCATAGTTCTCTTTCTTGAAACCATATGTCCCGGCAATGCCGCAACATCCCGATTCCAGGACCGTAAGATCCAGTCCAGGAATCATTTCCAGAAGACGGCGGGTAAATATGCTCCAGCCGAGTTTTTCCATATGGCAGGGAATATGGTAAGCCGCTTTCGCCTTATAGTCCTGCCGGAAAACAAGCTTCACCTTCCCCTCATCCACCATGTCATAGAGAAATTTCTCGACAATGACGATATTATCCCTGAGGTCATCGTTTCTCAGTCCGAGAATGTTAGGATACTCGTCCCTCAAGGTCAAAGTACAAGTAGATGATGCAGTTACTACCGGAAGGCCTGTTTTGCGGAACTCCGCGAGATTATGTACGGCATTCTTGCGGGCCTCAGGCCACATGGCATTGGATATCATCGCTACGCCGCAGCATTTTTCATCCATCAGCCTGACTCCGACTCCTATGGCATTCATCACCTCCACGAAGGCCTTCCCTACCTCAGGGTGCTGGAATTCAGTGGAGCATCCGCGGAAGAACGCCACCTGTGAAGCGAACCTGTCCTGAAGTGCTGCTTTTTCCTTCCTGAACCAGCGGTTGAAACCATGCGCAGCATATTTCGGGAAGGACCTCCTGCGGTCGATCCTGAGCACCTTGTCCATCATGAACTTCCCGGCCTTGGACCCGGCGACAGCATTCACTACCGGAGCAAATGGCCTGGCAAGGGTTCCCATCATGTCTGTCCCGGCGAGGATCCTCTCCCTGAAATGAGGAGTGACAGTGCCGTAATCCATCCTCGCCGAATGGATTATGTCAGCTATCTTCACCCCCGACGGACATGCCGTTTCGCAGCGCTTGCAATTCATGCAATATTTGAGGTTCTCATCGAAGAAGAACGAATTCTTCAGACGGAACCTCTCTCCGTCCGGACCAGCCTGCTTAGGACCCGGGAACAGTGGATTGACTTCGATTACAGGGCAAAACTCAGTGCATATGGTACACTTGATGCATTCCTCGAAGTTGCTCGATCTAATATGCTCGTTATGAATCATATGCGACCTAAAATACTATCTGCAGCCATGAAGGCTGACATTATGGCTATGCCTGCACCTGAGCCTTCTTCCAGAGGATTGGCCCCACCGCATTCTGCTCCGATCACACGGAGATTGGACACTGTTTTTCCTCCTTTGAGAGCCCTGAAAGACTCGTCAGTGACGACTCCGAATCCGGTAAAGGCCTGTCTCCTGAAGAAGTCGGAATCATACCATTCCTTCCTTTCCAGAGGCGAATCCACATCCAGGGAGAACAGGGGCTCTGTAACTGAATCATAGCTGGCTTCAAGCCCCTTCCCCCAGAGCCCGCCGCTCGCCAGGATGAATTCTCCTGCCTCAAGAGGTGTATTCCCAAGATTCGCAGTATATACTGAGGACACACGCCCTGTTGAGTCAAATCCTGCTTTTACAGCCGTGTCACCGGGAAGGAATGTTCCTCCGGCAGCCTGGAACGCGGACTTCAGGCACATCTGGCTCCTGATTCCCGGTACAGACGGAATCATGGTTCCCACGAAATGGACATGGGCAGGCAGCCTAGACCGTATTGCGGCCAGAGGAGAAGTGTCCTTCAATCCGAAAACCTGCGGAAGCACTACGGTATCTTCATCCTTAAGTTTGCTGCGGACTCCTGAGATGAAACGGTCGAGAGCCTGCTGCCCCTCCAGGACACGCGCGATGTTGACCGAGCGCATCTCCGTCGGGTTTTTCCTCAGCCTGGCGATCTCCTCCATCTCAACCTCCACGCACCTGCAGGCATATCCCATCTTCGTGAACGCGGATGAGATGAACGGGACGTTGAAATCAGTGAAGCCTTTCAGCGTGACGACAAGGGCCTTCCCTCCCGAAGGAGCCTCTCCGGGAGCGAAAAGAGAAACATCTTCCATCGCCAGCCAGGCAGGCTTGCATATGCCTGAGGCTGTCATCCTGTAAGAATTATGAGTCGGGGCTCCATGAAGCAGGATACCGGCTGATTCGAAGAAACCTATGGTCTGCCCTGCATATGTACGAAGCCTGTCGGGACCGATTTTCCGGTATGGATGGACTTCCGGAAGGTTTATCACGGAATCAATCAGATCATCCGGAACGCTCCCGTCAGGAAGCCGCCCCAGGAAACCGAATGAGCCAGAGGAAAAGTGCATGGCATTCTGCCCCGAGGAGACCAGCAGGACTGATTTCCCGCTACGCTGAAGCCTAGTCCCGCACACCAGGGCGGAAAGGCCGCCTCCGATTATCACTACATCATATCTCATACGCCATCCTCCTCAAGTCCAAGTACTTCCTTAGATACCCACTGGGTAAATGCAGCCTCGCGAAGGGTCTCTCCCCAGGCTATGGGGAACATTCCCTTCCACCTCTCGTTCATGAAATCGCACAGGTCCCTGCGGGCCGCAGGCGCGTCTCCTGTCTTTTTTGCCAGGACTCCGGCAGCCCTGTATCCGCACAGTTCCCCCTGGCAGGTTCCCATTCCGAAGCGGGTCCTGCGCCTCAGGTCAGTGAGGGTGCGAACATCCAGGTTATCGACAGCCGAAGCAATCTCCCCGCATGACACCTCTTCACATTCGCATATGATTCCCTGCCCTTCGTCTGAATTAAGTCCTATTTGAGAAGCCCTGGAGCCTGCCCTGCCTACAGCAGCTTTCTGAACTGTTGTCGGCACTGCCCATATCTTCCGTGCAGTCTCTTCAAGACCGCCGATCTCTGAACCCGGAAGAGGAGTCTGGGCTGTAGTACACTTGACACTCACCCCAAGACGGGCACACACGGCATCGGCAGCCTGTTCGGCCATGAGCCTGTAAGTCATCAGCTTGCCGCCTGTAATGGTGATAAAGTCCTTCAGACCGTCCCGCTGTTCGTGGTCTATGCACACGATCCCGCGGCTGATGCTTCTTCCCGAAGGATCGTCTCCGGATGCTACCAGAGGCCTTACCCCCGCATATGCACGGAGTATCCTGGTAGATGAAAGACTGGGAGACAAGAGAGATCCCTCTCTAAGAAGCAGGTCAACCTCATCAGGAGTCACCCTGACGTCGTCGCATTCTTCGTAAGGTATCCTGGTAGAGGTGGTTCCAATTATGCTGACAGTGTCTCCGGGGACCAGGATATCTGCATTCGCCGGCTTCCTGCAGCGGTTGAGTACGAGTTTGGCTACCCTGTGAGCGAAGATCAGCAGGGCTCCCTTCGCAGGAAACATGCCCACATTGACACCGGCGAGAGAAGCGATGTGATGTCCCCAGATACCGCCGGCATTTACCGTAACGCTGCCATAATATTCTTTCACATCACCGTGCACCTTGTCCAGGACCCGCACTCCAATGACACGGCCGTTTTCACTCAGCACTTCGACTACTTCATGGTAAACCAGCACATCCGCTCCCCTGGCCTTGGCGTCGATCACGTTGGCCAGGCAGAGCCTGAAGGGATCCACAGAACCGTCCGGGACGACTACAGCACCGGTAAGTGACGGATTGACCGAAGGTTCCATGGCAAGAGCCTCTTTCGGATCGATTATCCTGGCATCTATGCCTGCGGCTTTACATGCCTCGACAAATGTGGCCTGATAGCCGAGGTCATCTTCAGGAAGGCTTATGAAGAGTCCGGAAGTGTCTTCTACGCAATTACGGGCTATGCGCTTAAGGATAAGGTTTTCACTGATGCACTCGGCGGCAGACTCCCGGTCTGTGACCGCATATCGTGCTCCGCTGTGGAGGAGACCGTGGTTACGGCCCGTCGCACCGGTAGCGATGTCATTACGCTCTATTAACAAGACTTTGAGACCGCGCATGGCGCAGTCTCTTGCAGTCCCGGCTCCGGTAATTCCCCCGCCGATTATTATGACATCATATCCGTCTTTCATCTGAGCTTTTCCTGCAAGCGTTTGTGAAGGACGTCAGACAATGACGACATCCTCGAATCCTTGTCCGACAAGGCGAGCCACTTTGATGCGAGCTCATATTCACCTGCCAGATAACATGCGTTTGCTATGTTGTATTCAGCTGCGGAACGCTTGCGTACAGATTTGGTGCCCAGAAGTTTCTCCCAGGTTGAAATGGCCTTGCCCCACTCAGAGGCTGCAACGTGTTCGATGCCTTCAAGCCATTCCTTTTCGAGGTTGTCCATGAAAGTAAATGTAAAAGCCTCAGGTTTCCAGGTACTTACGAATGACTCAGCGACATTCTTTCCCGCCATGGTAGCCGCGCCGGAAATGTCTTTCATGACCCTTCCGAGGATCTGCCCGCGGGATTCATCCCCGCGGCCCAGTATATGGGCCGAAAAAGTGTCCTTCCCATGGAACGACCTGACAGTGTCGGCCTTGTTCATGGAATCATATGCATAGAGTTTCACCTCATATGGCATGCTGACATTATAGACATATTTCTCATCCTCTTTCTTGCCGGCTGAATTCGGCTTCGGCTCTGATACCGTCGGAGTCCCGAAGGTAGGAGTATCGAACAGGAAGACAACGTCGCACTCGGTGTCCATTATCAGGTTGACGAGACTGTCCCTTGATGCATATTCCCCTCCGGGGAGTTTCACGAGCCTGTACTGGAGGATTTCCGGTGTTCCGTCCTCTTCGAGGGCCTGGGCGAATCCATCGCTGATGTTGCTGTTGAAAACGGTATCCACTCCCGAAGGACTGGCGAGATAGGCCACGGCTACGGTCTTTCCGACAAGATTGACTCCCGACTTGGAAGGCTGCCGGGCTTCCAGACCTAAGGTGTAGGTCTCAATGGAACATGATGACAAAGCCAGCATTATAGCCGGAATCGTCAGATATATCAAGTTTCTCATCTTCATAAGAGTTTTGCAGTCAAATCATATTCATCTGCACCCGTTATCCTTACCTTGACCAGTTTACCTCTTAAAACCTCCGGATCCGGCCCCATGGTCGAAGGATCATATTCCAGGTGGATCTCCCCGTCAACCTCAGGGCTTTCGAACTCAGAGCGGCAGACATATGTCCCTCCTGCATAATCGTCCACAAGCACTTCGGCAATTTCACCCACACGGGAAAGGTTGTATGCAAGAGATATGCCTCTCTGTTCTTCCATGAGGATCCCGAGCCTTTCCTTTTTCACTTCCTCCGGTACGGAGTCCGGGAAATTGGCTGCATCGAATGTGCCTTCTTCCTCGGAATAGGTAAAGGCGCCAAGCCTTTCGAAACCGGTTTCCCTCACAAAATCAAGCAGTTCCGCAAATTCCTCTTCTCCTTCGCCCGGATGGCCCACTATCATGGTAGTCCTCAGGGCGACCCCGGGCACCCTTTCCCTCATCTTCCTGACCAGGGCACGGGTAGTCGCACCGTCCACGTGACGGTGCATCATGCCCAGGACCTTGTCAGAAATATGCTGGAGCGGGATGTCGATGTAGCGGCAGACTTTCGGATTTGAGGCCATTATGTCCAGCACATCGTCCGGGAAGTCCTGTGGATAAGAGTAATGGATCCTTATCCAGTGCAGTCCTTCTATCACTGACAGGCATGTGAGAAGGTCGCCCAGAGCCCTGCGTCCGTAAAGGTCCAGGCCGTAATAAGTAGTGTCCTGGGCGATAAGGATCAATTCCTTCACCCCACCGCGTACGAGCCCTTCCGCCTCTTTGACAACGGTCTCAATGGGCACTGACCTGTGCGCTCCGCGGATAAGTGGAATAGCGCAATACGAGCAACGCCTGTCACAGCCTTCGGATATTTTCAGGAAAGCATATGGAAGGGGCGGTCCCTGGATGAATCTTTCTGTCTCGCGGAGGGGTGAAGGACGGACTCCCAAGACCCTGACAACGGGACCGAGGTCCCTGGCCCCGTACCATCCGTCCACCTCGGGAATCAGTTCAGGCAGGCTGTCCGCATAGCGCTGGGACAGACAGCCGAAAACTATCAGTTTCCCGGCACGGCCGGCCTTTTTCCGGCCGGCACATTCCAGGATAGTGTTCACAGACTCTTCTTTAGCGTCCCCGATAAAGCCGCAGGTGTTGACCAGCAGATAGTCGACAGGGGCATCCATCCCTTCCGGAACAATCTGGAAATCGTCCCGGACCTGCGCCAGCAGGTGCTGGGTGTCCACTGTGTTCTTGGAACAGCCCAGCGTTATGACCTGAAGAGTCCGCAAAGCCTATTCGTTAGTCTTGTCCTCAGCAGGTTCCTCGGTTTCAGCTTCTTCGCCAAAGTCGAGGGAGGCATTGGCCTTGAGGTCATTGTACCAGTCCACGACTTTTTTCATATGCGAAACGTAGAACCGGCTGTCATCATAATCCGGCACAGCCTTCTCGAAAAGGGCCTTGATGTCCTCTACGGGAGCCTTGGATGAAGGCGCGTCCGCATCTCCGAGGACGTCCTTGAGCTTGAGGAAGACATCCTGAAGCTTCATTTCACCCTCTGAAGTGTATATGCTGATGTCGGACAGGGAGCTGATCTTGCTCCTGAGTCCGAACATGGTCCTGTGCTTATCCGCAAGATGCTCGGCGATTGCTCCGTTACGTGCCTGCCCTACAAACCTGTAAAGCCCGCTCTGTCCTCCAACGGACATGATTTTAGAAAGATCTGTTTTCATGATAACTTATTGCTTTGTCATTTTATCTGTTAAATATACGAATAATTCCTCCGCCTGTGACGCCAGATGCTCCAGGTCCGAGTCATTTCTTACGATCCTGTCCACCAGCGACAGGTCGAAATGCTGCCTGGACATCCTTTCCAGGACTTTTTCAGGGGATGAGCCATCCCTCAGGCAAGCCCTCCTGAGGCGTACTTCAGGCGGAGCATCAACCAGTACAACATAGTCCCTGATTCCGTTGAAAAGCTGTTTCTCAAGGACAATGGCCGATTCGAAAACCACGAATGGGGCTTCGCTTGGCGCGAAGGCCTTCCATCTCCTGAAATCCTCCAGCACGGCAGGGTGCACGATATCCTCGACTTTCTGCATCTTGGAGGGATCTGAGAATATGGCCGAGGCAAGTTTAGCCTTGTCAAGGCTTCCGTCTTCCGCTCTCAGGCTGCATCCAAGGGAATCTTCCATATCGTCCACAAGACCGGGCTGCTCATCATAGAGCGCCTTTGCCCTGAAATCCGAATCATATACCGGGATCCCCTTCTGGCCGAGCAGCCTGCAGAACTCAGACTTGCCGCTTCCGATTCCTCCTGTGACAACTACCGTTTTCATCGTCTCAGACTCTCCACGCATTCAAATACTTCCGGATAGATCTGATAATCAATGACCCCATCCGGGACACGGTTTATCCTGGCGACACACCGCCCGTTAATGGAATTCTGGAACTCCTTGTAATCAACATGGAAACCCGTTTCGAAAGTCGGATCTTCGGTCATGGGGAAAGCACAGCGGAAGACAACCTGGGCTGAAGAGGGATAAATGGAAAAATCCCTCCCGGCAGGGACTCCCCTGGCGGCGACCTTCACTTGAGACCTCACCTCCACATAACGGGTGACAGGCAGGGAATAGTTGACTTCGTCATCGGAATAGCGGACTCCAGCAGCCTTTTCCAGTTTCACGGCTCCGTGGAGGCTCGATTTCACATTCTCGTGCTCTATGGCCCTGGTAAGTACGCGATCTATCTTTTCGAGACGGAAGGGCTCTCCGTAAACGGTAACAGAATCCGGAACGGTGGCCACAGAGCCTGATGCCATGTACTGGGGACTGTAGCCTATCATGACAACCGGCTGGACGGGAACTTTCTTGTGGTTCTCATATGGGAACCTGAAAAGGATGTTCTGGGTGACGAATGACTCCAAGGAGACATCATCGCCGAAGATCTCCTTGAAATAAGTATTCAGGCTGTTAGCCGAAATGGAAAATTCCTCACCGCCCTCGCTGACCAGGTCTGCCTGATTGAAAAAGACTGTCTTAACCTTGTAGGAATAGTGGTTCCTGATCAGGTTGAATCCGGTAGTGCGGCATCTGGCCACTACCAGACACGAATTGGATGAAAAAGCCGAATGGCCCTCGATGTTACTCTGGGCTGTAACCGGGATACTGACCAGGTCGGAATAATTGAGGGAAAGATTGTGGAGGAGCCATACGCTGAATGCAAGCAGGAGGGAAAGCAGAAAGACTGTCAAGTCCCTGCCATTGATATGCAGGCTTTCAAGCAACCTGCGGTACATGTCCCTGAGCATCAGCGCAGCCCTCCGGGAAAAGTCCTGCTATTGCTGCTGTGAGTCAGAATAGTCCCTGACTATAGAGTTCTTGTCAACACGGAGTTTGACCTCGCCGTCAACCTTGATGAGGACGCTCCTGTCCTTGATTTCGTCAACAACTCCGTAGATGCCTACTGCAGTGACGACCCTGTCGCCTTTCTTGAGCTCACTGCGGAATTTCTCGAGTTCTTTCTGCTGCTTGCGCTGAGGACGGATCATAAAGAGATACATTACTCCGAAAAGGAGGATGATCATGACCCAGAAGCTGCCCATTCCAGTCTGGGATGCGGCCTGAGCACCAGCCGCCTGCAAAAAAACCATATTCATTTCGAATGATAGATTGATGTCTTACAAAGATAAGAAAAAAAACGGCTTTACAGAAGTCCCCTGCCATCCTTGACAACCGAGCCCTCTTCCTTCAATTTCTGTATAAGCCTGTCAAGCAGGCCGTTGACGAATGCCCGGCTCTTTGGGGTAGAATAATACTTGGAGATCTCGACATACTCATTGATAGTCACCTTTACCGGGATCTCCGGGAAACTGACCGCCTCTGCGAGTCCCATGGCTATCAGCACCAGGTCAGTTGTATAGAGACGGGATTCATCCCACTTGGGCACCGAATCAGCAACCATCTGGACGTAGCGCTGCCACCCTGCATATGAACGGTCCAGAAGTTTCAGCGCGAATTTCTCGTCACTGTCCACATCCGGATTCTTTTCGCTTAGGATATCGCTCTGCCAAAGGGGAGGAAGCCTCCAGCCCTTTCCTGCAGAGAGGGATTTGAGGGTCTTGCAGCACCATGTCAGGGCATATGGAAGGTCATCCGTCCACATCAGGGAGATATCCTGCAGGATCGCCTCAAGTTCCGGATTGAGAGAGAAGGCTTCATCATCCTCGAAGAACTTCGTCCAAAGTGAGGCATCCGCTGCGATGGAATCCTGTTCCTTCTGCATATAGTCCTGATAGAAAGGTTCTTCCCTCAGGCGGGCGTACAGCCAGCGCAAAAAGACGTCGTACTGGTCCCAGGAGAATTTTTTCTTCTCGATTATCTTGGTGAAATCCACGTCCGATTCCAGAAGCGCCGCCAACGGACTGTCAGCGAACTTCATGTTCGGATGGAGGTCTTCTTCAGTTGGATTGAATTTCCCCATCGCCGCCTCCGCCTCCTGCCTTGCCTGACGGGAAAGGGCCGGGATCAACAACAGCATGAACAAGTACAGATCCCGTGTGGCCTCACACGAATCCCGGAATGTCTTTTGAGCCTCTTTAAGCGTCATAGACTGGTCCTCTGCATAGGCATAAATCACTTTGAAGACCTTGATCCTCAGAATTCTACGATTCAACATTTTTACTGTATTCTGACAATTTTTTACAAAGATAAGCGATAAATTAAGATTTTTTCCTAAATTTGTAAGAATTACAACCAAAAGTCACTACCATGTACAGAGAAGATTTTGGCAGGAGCTATGCTTCACAGCGCGATTCCGAGGACGTTTATTCCATTCCGGTCAGAGCTGGAAAACGCACTTATTTTTTTGATGTAAAGGCCACTAAAGGCAATAACGACTATTATCTCACGATAACTGAAAGCAAGCGCAGACAGGAGAGGGACGGAAGTTTTTCATATGACAAACATAAGATTTTCCTTTACAAAGAGGATTTCGACAAGTTTGAAGAAGGACTGAACCAGGTAATCGAGTACATCAAGGGAAAGATCGCCGAGCTTCCGAATCCGGCACCTTCCTATGCCCCGCCTGCTGAAGACGAGGCCCCTGAAGCAGCATCAGAAGATGTTGACACCTCAGCGCCCGACAGAGGAGATGAGTCTCCCAAAGACGAAGAATTCTTTTAGGGAGACGTCGGGCAGATCAATCAAACCAGCCGGTCTGCCACAGGCCGGCTGAATTCATGAAAAGATATGAGCCAGATACTGACACGAATAACCGATTCCACTAGGTACATCAAGAAAATCCTGAAAGGCTCCTCACTCAAACCGCGCATCGCTATCATCCTCGGCAGCGGACTTGGAAGCCTGGCCGACAGCATAACCGACGCGGTCAAAGTTCCATATACGGAAATCCCCGGTTTCCCGGTCAGCAGCACGATAGGCCATCAGGGCAACCTGATCCTCGGCAGGCTAGGAGGGAAAGACGTCATCGCAATGCAGGGACGGGTCCATTTCTACGAAGGCCTTTCCATGTCAGAGGTCACTCTTCCTGTCCGAGTATTCAAAGCCCTGGGAATCAAGTACCTGCTGGTGTCCAACGCCGCCGGCGGGATCAACTTCGACTATCGTATCGGAGACCTGATGATCCTCAAGGACCACATCAACATGATTCCCAACCCGCTCATAGGCCCCAACCTGGATGACTTCGGTCCCCGCTTCCCGGACATGACCCATCCATATGATCCGGCCCTGAGGGAAACAGCAAAGGAAATCGCTGACAGGCTGGACATAAAACTCAGGGAAGGTGTCTATATCGCCGTCACAGGCCCCAGTTATGAGACCCCGGCCGAATGGCACTTCTTCCGCACGGTGGGAGCGGATGCCATAGGTATGAGCACCGTTCCGGAAGTAATCGTGGCAAGGCACTCCGGCATAAAGGTCTTCGGCATGTCGGTAATCACCAACGCGGCACAGAAAGAATTCGCTTCCGATTACAAGAACGACGGCGCGGACGTGGTCGAAACAGCCCAGGCTGCCGCCTCAAAGATGTGCCGTATTTTCGAAGAATTAATCAAAACAATCAAAGTCCGATGAAATATCTAGATATACTTTACTATCTCGTGGCTCTGATGGCGCTGGCATATGGGATCGCCGGCATCATCAATGGAATAGACAAGCCGCTGATAAGCTGGATAATAGTTGGTCTCGGCCTGTATTTCACATGGCGCGGCACCCAGATTACCAGAGCCCGCAGGGCACAGCGCAAATACCATTCAGATGATCCTGTAAACGACTGACATTTAACAATCTACGAATTATGAAACTCGACGGAAGAAGGGAATCCTCAAATGTAGAGGACAGAAGAAGGATGAGCGGAGGCGCAAAGGCCGGCCTCGGAATCGGAGGTATAGCACTGATCGCCCTTATCACAATGCTTTCAGGTGGTGACCTGGGAGACATTATAAATGTAGTCAACTCCAATGGAGGGATTGTCACCGAACAGACTGCAGGCGGGGCTGAGTTCACCGCACAGGAGCAGGAACTGGCGACATTCTCCAGCAAAATCCTCGCTGGCACAGAGGACGTATGGTCCACCCTATTCAAACAGCACGGACTTACCTACACTCCCCCGAAGATGGTGCTCTACACCAACAGCGTACAGACTGCCTGCGGAGGCGCGACCTCGGCTGTCGGCCCGTTCTATTGCTCAGGCGACCAGACGCTGTACATCGACCTCAGTTTCTTCTCGTCAATGAAGAAAGAGCTGGGCGCTGACGGAGACTTCGCATATGCATATGTAATCGCACATGAAGTCGGCCATCATGTTGAATACCTTCTCGGCACCCTGCAGAAAGTCAACAGGGCCATGCAGGGGGTCAGCAAAACTGAGGCTAACCGGCTCAGCGTGAGGCTGGAACTCCTGGCAGACTACTATGCCGGAGTCTGGGCCAACAATGACAACCGGCTGTTCTCGTCAATCGAGGAAGGCGACATAAAGGAAGCCATCAGGTGCTCGGAAGTCATCGGAGACGACTATCTCCAGGAAAAATCATATGGCCGCAGCATGCCTGACACCTTCACCCATGGCACCTCGGAGCAGCGTGAGCGCTGGCTCGCCCTCGGCCTGAAATACGGGGACATGACAAAATACAGTCCCTTCAATTACTCCGACGAGCAGCTCTAGCCATATGTCTGATTACGGATTCTTTCGGGTTGCAGCAGCCACTCCCGTAGTGAAAGTAGCGGATCCGGATGCGAATGCCGCACGGATCATCGACCTCATAGACCAGGCAGAGGCCTCAAAGGCCTCGCTGGTTGTTTTTCCAGAGCTCAGCATAACCGGATACACATGCGCAGACCTGTTCGGACAGCAGCTGCTGCTTGACTCCGCCGATGAGGCAGTCCGCCGGATTGCCGACCACACCCGCGGGATGAAGGCCACGGTGGTAGTCGGGACCCCCGTACGCATAGCAGGCAGGCTGTACAATTGTGCGGCAGTTATCAGGTGCGGAGAGATCAAAGGCCTGGTACCCAAGACATTCATCCCGGGATATGCGGAGTTCTACGAAGGCCGCTGGTTCTCTTCCGGGACCGATTTCCTAGGCCAGGACGGGCTTGCAACCATTGGGAAGCACAAGGTCACAGTCTCCCCTAACCTTCTTTTCAAGGCCGGAAAGGCCACTTTCGCAGTCGAGATATGCGAGGACCTGTGGTCTCCCATCCCGCCGTCAAGCTGGCATGCAGTACAGGGCGCCGAGGTTATCGTAAACCTGTCCGCCAGCAACGAAGTGATAATGAAGCATATGTACCGCAGGAACCTCGTCAGCGGACAATCCGCCAGGACGGTTTCAGCATATGTTTACAGTTCCTGCGGGTACGGCGAGTCCACCCAGGACCTCGTCTTCGGAGGCTCATCGCTCATATGCGAGAACGGGACCTTCATGGCTGAAAGCGAGAGGTTCTCCACGTCTCCGTCGATAATATATGCTGACGTAGATATTGAGAAACTGCAGATACTCAGGCAGAAAGACAACACCTTCCACGCTGTCTCACCTGACGGGTCTCATTCCAAGGACTATGCTCCGCTCTATTCCAGAATAGAACTCGGGGCCGGACCGGATACGGATTTCGAAAAGGAACTTCTGCGATATGTGGAACCCCATCCCTTCGTCCCCGGCGGGAACGCAGCCGAATTGGACAGGCGCGCTCGCGAAATCACCTCGATGCAGGTGCTCGCCCTTGCCACCAGGCTGTCACATATCGGATGCAAGAAGGCTGTCCTGGGTATCTCCGGCGGTCTGGACAGCACCCTCGCCCTTCTTGTCACAGTGCTTGCATTCGACAAGCTGGGACTTCCCAGGGATGGAGTTATCGGAATCACCATGCCTGGATTCGGGACGACGGGACGCACCCATGGCAATGCATGCGGCCTTATGGATGCTCTGGGAATCACTTCCAGGGAGATCCCGATAGGACCTTCCGTTACAAGGCATTTCCAGGACATCGGACAAGATCCCGGGAAGCATGACGTGACATATGAAAACAGCCAGGCACGGGAGCGTACGCAGATACTCATGGACATCGCGAACATGGAGAACGGAATTGTAGTCGGTACCGGAGACCTGTCAGAACTGGCTCTCGGATGGGCGACCTACAACGGAGACCATATGTCCATGTACGGAGTAAATGCCTCCATACCGAAGACGCTGGTGAAGCATCTGGTGAAGTGGGCTGCCGTAAATTATTTCAGCACAACCACTTCAACTGGAGTTAACATAAAAGATATCCTGCTGGACATAGCCGATACTCCCATCAGTCCGGAACTCACTCCGGCAGATGAGAACGGCAACATAGCTCAGAAGACAGAAGACATCGTAGGGCCATATGAACTCCATGATTTCTTCCTCTACAATTTCTTCCGCTTCGGCTATTCTCCGCAGAAAATCCTGTTCCTCGCCAAGAAGGCATTCCTGGGGCAGGATGGAGACAATGCTTTCATCGGTCCTGAAGGGAAACAGAACACCTACACCGAAGCAGACCTGTCAAAGTGGCTGGACGTTTTCTGCAGGCGATTCTTCAGCCAGCAGTTCAAACGCTCATGCATGCCGGACGGCCCCAAGGTCGGAAGTGTCAGCCTCTCTCCAAGAGGCGACTGGAGAATGCCGTCGGATGTGTCTGCGACCTTGTTTATGAAGAAATAATGTTTTAATTTTGCAGAACAGGTTAAATAGGCAGCATTATGCTTGAGGACATCAAAAAAGACATCGTCAAACTTATTGCGAAGTATGAGGCCGAGAAGGAGGAGAACATCTCCTTGCGCAAGGCCCTTGCCGAGAGCCGTGCTGTCAATGAGACCTGCAAAAGGCAGATAACAGAGTTGGAACAACAGATAGACAATCTGAAACTGAGTGCGGCTTTCATGGGACAGGCAGGGAGCGACATAGGAGCGAAAGAGAAGATTGACAAGCTCATCAGGGAGATTGACAAATGCATCCGCTTGATGGAGAGTTAGCCGAAGATGGACCAGAGCATCAAGATCAGAATCGCAGGCCAGGAGTATTCGCTCAAGGCCGGGTCGCCCGAAATCGAGCGGCTCATGCGTCTTGCTGCTGAAAGCGTGTCCAAGAAGGTGGAGGTGTACGACAGCAAATTCTCCGACAGGTCGATGGTTGACAAACTTGCATTCGCAGCCCTGAACGAGGCGATCGGAAGGCTTTCATGTCAGAGCAAGCTGAATGCGGCCCTGGAAGAAACCCGGAAGCTACACGAAGAAACGGAGCGCTATCTCGAGAATAATGAAGAAATTTAGCCGTTAGTCCTTCTTGCTGAAATCAACAGTACACAACGTACCGAGCTTTCTCGCGTGAGGACGGCTGGCCTGGGTTACCCCATGAGGGGGATTCGGCAGTAATGCCGGACGAAGGATTCCCGAACCATTGCGGAGCTCAAATCTTATTCATTAAGATTCTCTGTCAACCGACTGACGGCTTTTTTTGATGAGCCACTGGTCTGCCAACAAGGGAGACCGGTGGTTTTTTGTTTGGAAATGAATTGATTATATACATAACTATTAACGTGTAAAAAAACTTAATATATGCCACAGATTATAATTGGATTGGTTTCGGCCATCGTGGGAGCAGTACTGGCCTTGGTCCTCTCGGCATCTATCCGGAGGTCGATTCTCAAAGGCAGGAGGGATGAAATACTCGAGAAGGCTGAAATGGAGGCTGAGAAGATCAAGAATGACAAGATTCTCCAGGCCAAGGAGAAGTTCCTCGCCCTGAAGGGAGAACACGACAAATGGGCCGCTGAGAAGACCGGACAGATACGTGACGCCGAAAACCGGGTGAAGCAGAAAGAGAATGCCCTGAACCAGCAGAACGCTGAACTTGCCAGAAGGATTAAAGAAAACGAAAGCATAAAATCCAGCCTTGAGGCCCAGAAAGAGGTTCTCGCCAAAAAGACCGCTGAGAGCGAAACTCTCAGGCAGCAGGCCAACAAACAGCTCGAGACCATTGCAGGCATGAGTGCCCAGGAGGCCAAGAATGTCTTGATGGAGAACATGAAGGCAGAGGCCCGCACCGAAGCCGCTGCATATATCAACGACTGCCTGGACGAGGCCCGCCTGAATGCCGCGAAAGAGGCAAAGAGGATTGTCATAACTTCCATCCAGAGAACTGCCACTGAAACCGCTATCGAGAATGCCGTCACCACCTTCCCCATCGACAGTGATGAGATCAAGGGACGCGTTATCGGACGTGAAGGACGCAACATCAGGGCCCTCGAGGCAGCTACGGGAGTTGAGCTCGTCGTGGATGACACTCCTGATGCAATTCTCATTTCAGCTTTCGACCCCGTCCGCAGGGAGGTTGCCAGGCTCGCCCTGCATCAGCTAGTCGCTGACGGACGAATCCATCCCGCCCGCATCGAAGAAGTAGTGACCAAGGTCCAGAAACAGCTTGAAGAAGAAATACTTGAGACCGGAAAGCGCACATGTATCGACCTGGGTATCCATGGAATGAACATAGAACTGGTCAAGCTCATCGGAAGGATGAAATACCGCTCATCATATGGCCAGAACCTCCTGCAGCACTCCCGTGAGGTTGCAAACATATGCGCTATTATGGCTTCCGAACTCGGGTTGAATGTCAAGATGGCGAAACGCGCCGGCCTTCTCCACGACATCGGAAAGGTCTCCGAAGATGACCCGGAGCTTCCGCACGCCCTCCTCGGAATGAAACTCGCCGAGCAGTACAAGGAAAAGCCTGAGATCTGCAACGCCATCGGAGCCCACCACGAAGAGACCGAGATGACTTCTATCATAGCTCCCATCATCATGGTCGGAGACGCCATCTCAGGTGCCCGCCCGGGTGCCCGCCGCGAGGTTATCGAGTCTTACATAAAGAGGCTCAAGGGAATGGAAGACCTGGCAGCATCTTATCCCGGTGTTACCAAGTCATATGCGATCCAGGCAGGCCGCGAACTCCGCGTTATAGTCGGGGCCGAGCAGGTCACCGACGAACAGGCAGCTACCCTCTCCAACGACATAGCCCAGAAGATACAGAATGAAATGACGTATCCGGGCCAGGTCAAGATCACGGTCATCCGCGAGACCAGGTCCGTAGCATATGCCAAATAACCACCAGAGCCTGCGAGAGTATTCCATATGTCATTCAGATATACACTGACAGTCCTCTGTGCGGCCCTGATCGGATGTGTCGCAGCTTCGGCCCTGCCCTTCAACGAGCAGCCTACCGTCCGCTGGAAGGCATCCGTCACAAAAACCGCAGAAAAGACTTTCGATGTACTGTTTGAAGGCACCATACAGGAAGGTTTCCACATCTACGATCCTTCGGATGAGTTCTCAGCCCCATACCTGACTCCAGGGGAAAACCAGTCCTGCACACTGACAGGAGACCTCCGTTCCCTAGACTCCCCTTCCGACTATAAGGGATCGAAGGCCTATTTCGGCAAGGCCAGGCTCGTCCAGACCATAACTGCGGCCACTACTCCTGCCGAGTTCTCCGGGACCCTGACCTGGTACGCCTGCGAGAAAGACGCCTGCCACTCCCCTGAAGATTTCGATTTCACGGTTACACTGTCAGACGAAGTCCAGGATCCCGCAGTAACGGTCTCACAGGGCAGCGCAGGGAATCCCAATCAGACAGCAATCGCCGATCCGGAAAGCGGAAAGACGGGGCGCACAAGCCTGTGGGCCCTCATCCTCGAGGCCATACTCTGGGGATTCGCAATGTTGCTGACACCATGTGTCTTCCCAATGGTTCCGATGACTGTCTCGTATTTCCTCAAGAACGGAAGCAAGGCCAGGGGCAAGTTCAACGCCGCCATGTACGGACTTTTCATTGTCCTGCTGTACACCGTTCCGATCTGTATCATCATAGGCCTCACCTGGCTTATGGGAGGAGAGACGGTCACCGCCGACATTTTCAACTGGATGGCGACACACTGGCTGCCGAACATCATATTCTTCATAGTCTTCATGGTCTTTGCGGCCTCATTCTTCGGGGCTTTCGAGATCACCTTGCCCTCCTCCCTTGTAAACAAGAGCGACTCTAAGTCCTCCGGGAAAGGACTGGCGGGTATTTTCTTCATGGCCCTGACCCTGGTCCTGGTCTCCTTCTCATGCACCGGTCCGATTGTAGGCTCGGTCCTTATCAAATCCACTGAAGGAGAGTTCTGGAGCCCGATGGTCACCATGCTGGCTTTTTCAGTTGCATTCGCCCTTCCTTTCACGTTCCTGGCACTCTTCCCCTCCCTGCTAAAAGCACTTCCGAAGAGCGGAGGATGGCTAAACAGCGTCAAGGTAGTGCTGGGATTCATTGAAGTCGCCCTCGGGCTTAAATTCCTGAGCGTAGCCGACCAGACTTACCACTGGGGAATTCTCGACCGCGAGATCTACCTGGCCATATGGATAGTAGTCTTCACTCTCCTGGGATTTTACCTGCTGGGCAAGATACGTTTCTCCCACGATGACGAAGTCAAGCACATAGGAGTCGGGAGACTAGCCTTGGCAATAATAGATTTCACATTCGTCGTGTATATGTTACCCGGGATGGTCGGAGCTCCCCTGAAGGCCCTCTCCGGCTACCTGCCTCCGATGGAAACCCAGGACTTCGTCATATGGAACAACACTGCGGCCGTTCCCCCGGTTTCCACACGCTCTCAAAATGACGGACAGAACGGGCTGAAACTCCCTCTGGGCCTTAGGGGATACTTTTCCCTGGAAGAAGGGCTGGAGGCTGCCAGAGCCGCGGGAAAGCCCCTTTTTGTCGACATTACGGGACATGGATGCGTTAACTGCCGTGAGATGGAAAGCAGGGTCTGGAGCGATCCAAAGGTCCTTGACCTCCTTTCAAATGCATATGTAATTACTGCGCTATACACCGATGACAAGACCAAGCTCGATGAGAGCCAATGGATAGTCACTCCGTCCGGGAAGGTCCTCAAAGATCTGGGGCGGAAGAATTCCTACATAGTACGAGAGCGTTTTTCCGTCAATGCACAACCGAATTATGCCCTCCTTTCTCCTGATGGAGAACTCCTGGTCCCGATCAGGGGCTACAATCTGGACATCGACAGTTTCGTAGCATTCCTGGAATCCGGCATAGAAAAGTTCAATGCATTAACAAACAAATAGTTCCTCATGACTTTTTACGATTTTGATTATCCCGTCGACCGCACAGGAAGTGGTGATTTCAAGCACTGCGCACTGGACAGGCTTTTCGGACGGGATGATTTGATTCCGCTGTGGGTTGCTGACATGGATTTTCTTACCCCACAGTTCATTACCGATGCTCTTCGCCGCCGTCTTGACCACTCTCTCTTCGGTTACACTATGACTCCCCCTGAATTATGGGAGAGAATCATAGCATGGGAGAAGGACAGGCATGGATGGGATGTAAAAAGGGAATGGCTCGATTTCGTGGCCGGTATAGTCAAAGGGATTGGAATGGTTGTGAATGTCTTCGTAAAAGAAGACGAAAAAGTATTGATCCAGCCGCCGGTCTACCACCCCTTCCGCCTTGTACCTGAAGCCCTTCACAGGGAAGTGGTTTTCAACCCGCTGATAGAGGACGGGAACGGCTCCTACCGGATGGATTTCGAAGAGCTGGACAAGCTCACATCAGATCCCAAGACAGTCCTTATGATCCTCTGCAACCCCCACAACCCCGTCGGGATCACATGGTCCCCTGAAACCCTCAAGGAAGTTGCACGCATATGCACAAAGAACCATGTCCTGGTAATCTCGGACGAAATCCATTGCGACATGGCCATTTTCGGGAATAAGCATCACCCCTTTGCCTCGGTCAGTGAAGAGGCGGCCAACTGCTCTATCACTTTCCAGGCCCCCTCAAAGACTTTCAACATAGCCGGAATAGTTTCCTCATTCGCAATCGTCCCCAATCCCGAAATCCGTTCCCGCTTCTTCGGATGGCTGGAAGCCAGCGAATTCGATGAGCCGCAGCTGTTCGCTCCGATTGCAACCATCGCCGCCTACACTCCTGAAGGAGACGAGTGGAGACGCCAGATGCTCAAATACATAGAAGGCAACATCCTCTTTACGGAACAGTGGTTCAAGGACAATCTTCCCCAGATTAAGCCCATACGTCCTCAGGCATCATTCCTGGTATGGCTTGACTGCCGTTCACTTGGACTGAGCCATAAACAACTAGTAGACCTTTTCGTAAACAAGGCACGGCTCGCCCTCAACGACGGTGCAATCTTCGGCCCGAATGGAAGCGGTTTCATGCGTCTGAATGTCGGCACCCAGAGAGCAGTACTGCAGCATGCATTCAACTCACTTAAAGAGGCGCTGGAAAAACAGGAATCATAAAACAACCACATATCATGGATAATCTAAATGAAATAGCCTCAAGATTTGCCTTAGAAGGCAAAGTATTGGAAGTCAAGCCTCTCGGCAACGGACTTATCAATGACACCTACAGGGTCAAGACCGACGGCCCCCACGACTACGTGCTCCAGCACATCAACAACGCGGTTTTCCAGGACGTTGACATGCTCCAGGACAACATCCTCGCCGTCACCCGTCACATCCGCAAGAAACTCGAGGCGGCAGGGACTCCGGACATAGACCGCAAAGTCCTCACCTTCACCCATCTGAAAGACTCTGACAAGACATATGCTATCTCTGAGGACGGGAAGTATTGGAGGAGCTACATTTTCATCGACAACGCCAAGACATATGAAACTGTAAATCCGGAATACTCCAGGTATGCCGGAAAGGCATTCGGTGAGTTCGAGGCCATGCTGGCCGACCTTCCTGACAAGATCGGAGAAGTGATTCCCAACTTCCACAACATCGAGTTCAGGCTCCAGCAGCTCGTAGATGCCGTCAAGGAAGACAGGGTAGGCAGGATGGCCGAGCCTGAAGTCAAGGAGATTCTGGCTGACATCGACAATTTCGGCATAGAAATGTGCAAGTCCGAAAGGATGTACAGGGAAGGCAGCCTGCCAAAGAGGATATGCCACTGTGACACGAAGGTCAACAACATGCTCTTCGATGATAACGGCGAAGTCCTCTGCGTCATCGACCTTGACACTGTCATGCCGAGCTATGTCTTTTCCGATTTCGGAGATTTCCTGAGGTACGCCGCCAACCCGGTAATGGAAGATTCTCCCGAACTGGACAAGATTGACTTTAGGATGGATATTTTCAAGGCATTCACAGAAGGCTACATAGAGGGCACAAGATCATTCCTCACCCCTGTGGAGAAGTCCAACCTTCCGTATGCTGCATGCCTTTTCCCCTACATGCAGACAGTACGTTTCTTCGCCGACTACATCAACGGAGACACCTACTACAAGATCAAGTATCCGGAACACAACCTTGTCAGGACACGCAACCAGTTGCGCCTCTTCCACAGCGCCTTTGACAAGATTCCGGAAATGACCTATTTCATTGACAGCCTGAAATAGGTAACCAGCTTCAGCTCAGGTACTTACCGTGACAGTTCCGATATCTCAGCCCGCTCCCGCAGGGACAGGGCTCATCGGGATCTGCATGCCTGACAAAAAGGCCCATCAATGACGACGCTTCCTTAAGGAGGTCGACAGTTGAGGAGTCAGACTTCAATACTACCCTGAGGGTACCGGCTTCTTCGGAAGAACGGCCGCGGAGTTTCCATTTTGGAAGACTGTTGACATAATCCGCAACTATCTGCATGCAGGCCTGGTATTCCTCGAACGTGGAAAAACTGTCCTGCTTGTCAGAAACTGCCGAGAAAACCGCCTCGGCCTCCTCTTCCACATCCACGAACTGCGAATCCATCCACATGTCATGCAGCTTGCGGCGGATTACGATATCGTCATACCCTATGTCCGAAAGAGCCTGAGACAGGGCTTTGCACTGTGGAGAACCTGCGTTAAGTACGAAGAAGGGAGCGTCGCTGCCCGCCTCCACGGCCTGGGCGTAACTTATCTTGCGGTAGCGCCTGTTCTTGGAAAGACGTCCCCTTGCCTGAAGGATTTCTTCAGGTTTTTCAACGCACGGAGAGAACACATATCCGTCATGCCGGTATACCATCACAAGCGGAGACTGACGAAGCGTCAGGAAAAAGCCGCGCAGGTCCCCGTTCCCTCCTTGTTCAAAAAGAGATATGGCAGTTCGCATGAAATCGCCATATGACATAACTCCGTATATGTTCAGGATGCCCAGCAGGAGACGCTCATGCTCAAATCTTCCGGAACTCTCCCCTTCCATTATGGCTTTATCCAGGTGACCGGAGACAATCTCGGCGAACTCCTGGTCGATCCACACCTTGCGGAAATGTTCATCCTCGTCGGACCAATGAATCAGTCCGATGGCTTCAAGGATCGTGGGATACTCTGCATATTCCAGCCACACCGGTTTGCCGGTCGGGAAAGCCATCAAAGCTTTAAGGAAATTCAGGTCCCTCTCCAGCATCAGGGAAAGCCATTTACCGGGCTCGTTCTGGATATAGTCGGACAGCCTGTCGAGGATGTCATCCTTTCGGCTGGAGGACCTGACATCAAAGCCGAAAATGGCCCCCACATCAAGAAGGTCATTCTTCCGGAAAGACTTGAGTATGTCGTAGATGTACGGCATCAGCCCTTATATCTGAGTACCGGATGCCTGGCCGCCGCAGTTTCGTCAGGACGCCCGATCGGGGTATTGTGAGGTGCCCCCTGCAGGATTGCAGGATCCTCTGCAGCCTCGGCGGCAATCTTCCTCATTGTCTCGATAAAGAGATCTATGGTTTCCTTTGACTCGGTTTCGGTAGGCTCTATCATTATAGCCTGATGGAAGAGCAGCGGGAAATAGATCGTAGGAGCATGGAAACCATAATCCAGCAGACGCTTGGCAACATCCAGGGTAGTGGCTCCGGATCTCGCCGGAGTGGCTCCTTCTTCTTTCCGGCTACCGTCAACCAGAAGCCCGTCGAAGTCGAATTCATGTTTGCATATGGACGGAATGGGAAGCTTGTAGCAATCCTTCAGGCTCTCCTTTATGTAGTTGGCGTTAAGAGTGGCCAGCGGACCTACCTGCTTGACATTTTCCCTGCCGAGCATCAGGATGTAGGCATATGCCCTGAGCATGACGCCGAAATTCCCCCTGAAACCGCTCACGACTCCCGCACTGCGCTCATCAACGTCCTCTTCCATGGAAGGAACAGGAAGGAAAGGCAGAAGGGACTTGGCTACTCCGACCGGCCCTGAACCAGGCCCACCGCCTCCGTGAGGAGTCGAGAATGTCTTGTGAAGGTTCAGGTGAAGGATATCGAAGCCCATGTCACCGGGACGGGCCACACCTACGAGAGGATTCATGTTAGCTCCGTCATAGTAGAGGAGGCCACCGCAGTCATGTACCAGTTTAGCAATCTCCCCGATCTCTTTCTCGAAGAGTCCGAGAGTATTGGGATTGGTCATCATGATTCCGGCTATCGTA
>JAEEGL012873155.1_pt1 | contig 28184 bp, 23 predicted proteins | sample 9134231 | NCBI WGS metagenome assembly JAEEGL01 (sample SAMN16246548, study PRJNA631951) | gut metagenome | biome: gut microbiome; feature: rumen; material: fiber-attached | host: Bos | place: Iran: Karaj | collected 2018-10
ATCAATGGTCACCTTGATAACCTGCGGTGTGAGGAAGGAAAACACCGTAGAAAGCAGCGTGGCCGCCAGCGCCGTGATAAAACGGATGCGATACCCCTTGGAATAGCAGAAAAGAAACCGAACCTTCTCTCCCCTTTTCCCCCGCTGTTGTTCCGCCATGTCGTTCTGCATGAAATTCCCCCTCAATCAAGCCGATTGCAGACCATAAGAAAGACGGCCTTCGCCGTCTCATCTTTTTCATTTTCTTTTCTTATTTTACACGCTTTCTTCTCTTGAAACAAGAGCAGAAAAACACCTTCGTTCAGAGAAGAAAAAACAGCCCCACAGGAAGCGCACGGACCACATACGGCAAGGTCCTTTCGTTCCTGCGGGGCTGCGGGAAGACACCGACAGAGTGATTCCAGGCAAAGCCAAAACCTGTCATGCCGGCATCCCCTTCTGCCACAAAGCAGAAGGGTCAGCGTCCCTCACGCCATTCTGAAACCGTGATCTTCGAGCAGGCAAGCGGCTCGCCGTGAGAGGGGCAGAGAAGATCAAAGGTCGCCTGTTCATCCACCTTCTCGATCGCCTCCCAGCTTTGCTCGCGATCTCGGATATATTGCAGCGCCATTTCCTTGATGACGCCGTTTTCGGTGCAGATGAGATCCCCTGCAAAAAGAACTCCCTCGAACAGGTAACAGACATGTCCGTAGGTGTGTCCGTAGGCGGGGATGACCTTGATCCCTGCGATCTCGTTCCCCTCCAGCACGGTGAGTTCCGGCTTCTCCACCTTTTCGAAGGGATCTCCCTTTCCTCTTTTGGTCTTTACAGGATCTGTCGTCGATTCAAACTCCCGCGCAGAGAGATAGACCTTGCATCCGTATTTGCGCTGGAAAAAGGCAGCGTTCCCGGTGTGATCCATATCAACATGGGTGAAAAGAATCCGACTGACAGGCGTCAATCCCGCTTTTGTCAGCTCTGCATCGATTTCCTCAGCTTTTCCCGGGAAATGAGAGTCGATCAAAGTGACGCCCTCTTGGTTTTGGATTGCAAAAACATAAGAACCGTCTGTGCACTCCACCTTGTAGATGTTGGGTCTGACAAACATGGCAACGTCCTCCTTTTCAAAATCTACCCAGTCTGCGCCGGGCCGTAGCGGCAATCAGAGGCGAGTCTCGCCGTATGATCGTATCTGGATCCGAACTGTGTTCCAGCCCTGTTATACAGGCGTTTTGATTGCCCGCGGATGATACTTGGAATAGGTCGAATGAAAGCGTTGCTTCAGAAGTTGGGAATAGAACTGGGTCGACGAAATATCCGTGTGCCCCAGCAGTTCCTGAAGCATTTTGAGATCGGCGCCGTTTTCAAGCAGATGCGCTGCAAAAGAATGCCGCAAGGTCTGCGGTGTGATTTTTGTGGAGATCTGAGCCTGCTGCTGGTATTTTCGCAGGATCTTCCAGAATCCCTGGCGGCTGAGTCTGTCCCCGTTCAGGTTGAGAAAGAGGGCCGTGCCGGAATCCTTCGAGCAGAGGATGCCGCGTGCAGTGCAGAGATACTCTGAGAGATACTTCGCAGCTGCGGGATAGAGGGGCATCATCCGTTCACGGCCAGATGTTCCTTCAGCGCGAAGTCGGATAAATCCGACGCTGAGATTGACATCTTCCACATTCAGCTCTAAAAGCTCTGAAACCCGCGCGCCCGTGGCATAGAGAACCTCCAACATGGCGCGGTCCCGTAAACCCTTGCAGTCAAGCAGATTGGGCTGCGCAAAGAGCAGCTCCATCTCCTCATTGGTGAGGATCTGCGGGATCTGACGGATCGACCTATCAGCTTTCACTTCTCGAAACGGGTTTTCCAAAACCCCTTCAAACTGCATCAAATACTTATAAAAGGAGTGCAACGCCGCAGCATTTCTGGAAAGCGTGGCGGCAGATTTTCCCTGCTCATGAAGATACTCAAAATACTCGGTTGCAGATTGCGGCGTCAACTGGTCAAAAGAGGACAACCCCTTATTCTGAAGATAAGAGAGAAGGGAAAGAGTATCGTGACGATAGGATTGCACCGTGTTTTTTGAGGCTTTCTTCACGGTGGAAAAATAGGTTAAAAACCGCTCAATCTGACTGAACATGTGACACTCCTAATTACGATAAATCCGGTTTGGCCGCAAAAGCGATCAAGCCAAAGAGAAAAGAATTCTGCAGAAGAACAAAGCGCAGCCCGCCGCAGCAAGACAGAGAAAGAGGCGGCGAGCAAGCGCCCGAAACTGCGTATCATGCTCTGTCATAGCAAGGTGGCGAATCAAAAACAGGCTGGAGCCGTTTGCCGCAACAGCCAACAGCAGAAAACAAGGCGCCAGCAAGAAGGCCAAGGGAAACAGCAAAAGGAAGTGCGAGAAGCTGAAACTCTGAAAAAGGTAGATAAAACAACCGCCAGAAAGGTAGCCGAAGGCCAACATTGCACAGGAACTGAGAAAAACCCCAAAAAGAGAAAAGGCCGCGTAAAAAAGAATCGCAAGCAAAAAGACAAAGGGAAGAAGGGCCGGAAGCCGGTTCGAAGGAGTGTTTGCTCCCAGCAGTGTGCCGGCCAGGTAGCAGAGAAGAGGAAGGACAAACATGAGAATGTGCTGCGGAAGCTGTGACAAGCGATATTGATTCCTTCGCATTTCTTTCCTCCCCAACGCGTCATTTTGACTTGTCCATATCTATGACGGGCTGGGAAGGAATATGCGCCTGTGCCTGAAAAAGCGGTTGCAAAATGCGCTTGATCTCAAAAGCAATGCGCAACCAATGAATATGCATGTATAGCGCCATGCTGTCCGCGATCGGCGGACGATATGAATATGGCCTTGTATATCTATGCGCCCTGCTGTATTCCCTACAGAATCAGGCCCCCAACAGCTGGGTGTGAGTATAACTATACTGCATTTTTCAACGAAAATCAATGGCAGGCGCACCAAAAAGGTGCCCAAATTTTCCTTCAAATAATTGTTATGTCTATTTTGTTATGTAAACTAAATTCTTCTCTGCATGCCGGCGATGCAGAAGAATTCCTCCCCTTCCCTACGTTTGTTTGAACGATGCATTTTTCCCCTTCAAACTATCAATAGCTCGAAACCGCGTTCCCTTCTTTTTCTCTTCTTCTCTTTCTCTCTTTCTCTCTTTCCCCTTTCCCTCTCCCACCTTTTCCGACTACAGTTTTATTTCCTTCTTTTCTCATTCCCTACGTCAGCTTTTCTCCATCTCTTTTATTTCATCACAACCTCCTCATTTTGCTTATCTCCGGCGTTTCGGTCTTCTTCTCTCCCCAAGCAGTGCGCCGATTTCACTGCCGACCAGCAGTGTACAGCCGGTTCTTATGCAAGCTTTTAGTCCCGGTGCTTTTCCAAACGCGGCAAACGCACTGACCGCCAAGATCAGCAGTATTCCGAAAGCTATTAAAAAACCGACCCATAACCCACTTCCCTTGCTCTCTTTTGACAGTATATACCCTGCTATGTACGCCGGTAAAATCAGCGCCCCTATCAACAGCACACTTTCCATTCCCACGTTGCTGATCTGCATTCCAATCACGCTTACCGCAAAAAGCGAACTCACAAACAACAGCAGACACCAGAAAATACTCCTTTGTATTCTAAGCTCGATCCCCTTTTCTCGATTCTTTCCTACCATCCAATCCCTCCTTTCCCTCAAGTCTATGTCTTTGCTTCTTCCAATATGAATCCAACGAAAAAAACAGCCTCTGCTCAAAATGAGCAGAGGCTGTTTGACCTTCTTCACTGGGAAAGCATTCACTGCGAAGACTTATTTGTTGTTGTAGAGGCCGCGAGCGACATACTTGGTGTGCAGGATGTGGTGAGCCTTCTCGCTGCCAGGCTGGCCGAGATAGGTGTCGTACAGCTCTTTGACAACGGGGTTCTCATGGCTCTTACGCAGAGTCATGGCAGCATCCTCAGAGTAAAGGGCCTTGGCACGCTCGGCACGCAGGTCGACAAAGTTTCTGACCTGGCCGGGCTGATGGGGCTGACCGCCGCCGTTGACACAGCCGCCGGGGCAAGCCATAACTTCGACAAAGTGGTAGTCGGCTTCACCGGCTCTGATCTTGTCGAGCAGCTTGGAGGCGTTCTCCAAACCGGAGGTGACCGCAACGCGCACCTTGGTGCCGGCGAGGTCATACTCGGCTTCCTTGACATTGGCGATACCGCGGACATCATGGAAGTCGGGGTTGGCAAGGGTCTTGCCGGTCACGATCTCGGCAACGGTACGCAGAGCAGCTTCCATAACGCCGCCGGTGGCGCCGAAGATATGGGCAGCACCCGAAGCGATACCAAAGATAGGATCGGCAACCTCGTCCTTGAGCTGGGTGAACTCAATACCAGCGCGGCGGATCATGGCGGCCAGCTCTCTGGTGGTCAGAGAAACATCCACATCGGGAACGCCGGCGGCGCTCATATGATCTCTCGTGACCTCAAACTTCTTCGCCGTACAGGGCATGATGGAGACAACGAAGATATCCTTGGGGTCGATGCCGGCCTTCTCGGCATAGTAGGTCTTGACAAGTGCGCCAAACATCTGCTGCGGCGACTTGCAGGAGGAGACGTTCTCGAGCAGATCCGGATAGTAATGCTCGCAGAACTTGATCCAGCCGGGGGAGCAGGAGGTGATCAGAGGCAGCTTGCCGCCGTTCTTAAGGCGCTCAAGCAGCTCGGTGCCCTCTTCCATGATGGTGACGTCGGCAGCGGTGTCGACATCGAACACTTTGTCAAATCCCAGGCGCTTGAGCGCTGCAATCAGCTTGCCTTCCACATTGGTTCCGATGGGCATGCCGAAGCACTCGCCCAGCTGAGCACGGACGGAAGGAGCGGGGCCGACAACGACATGCTTGGTGGGATCGTTCAGAGCCGCCCAAACCTTGTCGGTATCGTCGCGCTCGGTCAGAGCACCGGTCGGGCAGACCGCGATGCACTGTCCGCAGTAAACGCAGGAGGTCTCAACCAGAGGCATGTCAAAGGCAGAGGCGATGTGGGTCTTGTAGCCACGCTCGTTGGTGCCGATGACGGCGGCATGCTGGTTGTTCTTGCAAACCGCAACACAGCGGCGGCAGAGGATGCACTTGGAATTGTCGCGAACGAGATGGGGAGCAGAGGCTTCGATATCGGGCTCCAGTTTGGTGTTGGAGGCGAAGCGGTACTGATCCACTTTGTACTCGTTGGCAAGAGCCTGAAGCTCGCAGTCGAGGCTTCTCGGGCAGGACAGGCAGTCCATTCTGTGGTTGGAGAGAATCAGCTCCAAAGTGCCCTTACGAGCGGCGACAACCTTGGGAGTGTTGGTGAACACTTCCATACCCTCGGCTACGGGGAAAACGCAGGCGGCTGCGAAAGCGCGAGCGCCCTTCACTTCAACAAGGCACATACGGCAGGCGCCGATCGCATTGATATCCTTGAGGTAGCACAGCGTGGGGATACGGATTCCAACAGATTGAGCGGCTTCCAGGATGGTGGCATTCTTCGGAGCCTCGACGTCAATGCCGTTGATCTTGAGTCTAACAGTATCCATAATCGAGTCTTCCTTTTCTATTATTTTTTAGAGATGGCACCAAACTTGCAAGTTGCCATACAGGCACCGCACTTGATGCACTTGCTGCTGTCAATGACATGAGGCTGCTTCACGGTACCGGAGATCGCGCCGACCGGGCACTGACGTGCGCAGGCAGTACAGCCCTTGCACTTCTCAGGATCGATCACATACTGGAGCAGGCTCTTGCAGACGCCGGCGGGGCACTTCTTGTCGACGACGTGTGCGATGTACTCGTCTCTGAAGTAGTTCAGCGTGGACAGGACGGGGTTGGGAGCGGTCTGACCAAGAGCGCAGAGAGAAGCGCTCTTCACATGGTAGCACAGCTCTTCCAGCTTGTCGATGTCCTCAAGGGTTCCGTTGCCGGAGGTGATTTTCTCGAGCATCTCATAAATGCGCTTGGTACCGATACGGCAGGGGGCGCATTTGCCGCAGCTCTCGTCGACCGTGAAGTCGAGGAAGAACTTGGCGATATCGACCATGCAGTTGTCCTCGTCCATGACGATCAGACCGCCGGAGCCGACGATGGAGCCGATGGCTGCCATGCTCTCGTAATCCAGAGGAGTGTCGATCAGGGAAGCGGGGATGCAGCCGCCGGAAGGACCGCCGGTCTGGGCAGCCTTGAACTTCTTGCCGTTCGGGCAGCCGCCGCCGATCTCTTCGATGACGGTGCGCAGGGGGGTGCCCATGGGGATCTCAACCAGGCCGGTATTGACGACCTTGCCGCCCAGAGCGAAGACCTTGGTGCCCTTGCTCTTCTCGGTACCCATGGAAGCAAACCACTCGGCGCCATTGTTGATGATCTGGGTAATATTGGCATAGGTCTCAACGTTGTTGAGCAGAGTGGGCTTTGCAAAGAGTCCCTTGTTCGCGGGGAACGGAGGACGCGGTCTGGGTTCGCCTCTGTTGCCCTCGATGGAGGTCATGAGAGCGGTCTCTTCGCCGCACACAAACGCGCCGGCGCCCAGACGGATCTCAATATCAAACTTGAATCCGGTGCCCATGATGTTGTCGCCCAGCAGGCCATACTCTCTGGCCTGGGCCAGAGCGATTCTCAGTCTCTGGACAGCGATCGGATATTCGGCACGGACATAGACATAACCCTGGCTTCCGCCGATGGCATAGGCCGCAATGGTCATGGCCTCGATCACGCAGTGGGGATCGCCTTCCAGAACGGAACGATCCATAAATGCGCCGGGGTCGCCTTCGTCAGCGTTGCAGCAGACATACTTGACGTCGCCTTCCGCGCTGGCGGTGAACTGCCACTTCATACCGGTGGAGAAGCCTGCGCCGCCGCGGCCACGAAGTCCGGAAGCTTTCACAACTTCGATGACTTCCTGGGGCTGCATATGGAACAGAACCTTCTCAAGCGCGGTATAGCCGCCGCGGGCGATGTATTCATCGATATCCTCGGCCGCGATCACGCCGCAGTTGTGCAGAGCAATACGGGTCTGCTTCTCATAGAATCTGGTGTGCATCAGGTTCTTGATGTTATCGCCATCAATGGTCTCCTGATACAGATACTTCTTGACGATTCTGCCCTTGAGCAGATGCTCGTCGACGATTTCCTTGATCCATTCGGGCTTCACACGGCTGTAGAACACGCCCTCAGGATAGACGATCATGATCGGGCCAAGTGCGCACAGACCGAAGCAACCGGTTTTGACAACCTTCACTTCATCCTGCAGACCAACGGCCTTGATCTCATTTTCAAGAGCCTCGATAACCTTGGGCGAATTGGAGGACGTACAGCCCGTTCCGCCGCAAACGAGAACGTAGGATCTGAACATAGACTTCTTCCTCCCTTACTTCGTATAGTCGGTGACGACTTTGTTGTTGACGATGTGCTCCGCGACAACGCGGGCAGCCTTTGCGGCATCCATCTTCACATAGGTAACCTTCTCGGCGCCGGGCACCTCAACGGTAACCATGGGTTCGAGAGAGCAATCGCCCATGCAGCCGGACAGAACCACAATCGCCTTCTCATCAAGGCCAGCCTTAAAAATCTCTTCCACAAAGGCGTTGGAAACGGCGCGGGCTCCGGCGGCGATCCCGCAGGTTCCCATGCCAACGGTAACTCTGACTGCGTTCATATTGTCATGGCGCGACGCAACAAGATGTTTCTTTGCGACGCGGATGGCAGCCAGATCAGCTGGGGTTTTCATAAAACGCTTCCTCCTCGTTGCTGTTTTTCGTAGCGCGGTTTAGGTGAAATGAAATTGAAACGTCTCTTCCTCTAATCGGCGATCCGCTCAAAGCAACCGTCAAACAGGGCCCTCAGCGAATACGGCTCTTGTCCAATTCCAAGCCGCAAGTCCCGGGCGTACATCACGGGCAGCAAGCTGCCTGGCCTGAGCCGTGGAATACAGCAGGATACGACTGCCGTCCCTGTGACGATATACCACATCCACATCAGGATGGGCTGTGAGCAGAACCGCCATCGTCTCTGCAACATCTCCGATGGGAAGCGCATTCACATGCGCGCTGGGGTACCAAATCCGCACCTCGGTGCCTCCTCCGGCAGCCGACCAAAGCGAGATTCCTCCTCCGGCCGATTGCACAGCATCGTGAAGCAGCGGAAGGCCGTTCCCTCCCCTTCCGGTTTCCCTGGTCGTAAACCCCGGCTCCAAAGCCCTCCGAAGCGTTTCGGGATCCATCCCCGCTCCATCGTCTTCCACAGACAGACGGAGCAAACCCTCCGGCCCGTTCGTCTCCAGCGAGATCAAAACGTGACAGGCCCCTGCCGCAACGGCGTTTTCCGCCAGATCAAGAATATGCAAAGACAGTTCTTTCATTCAAATCCATCGATTTGGTCCCGAAGGCCAATCCCAGTTTCTCTTAAAGATCCTTATACTTCTCGAAAACTTCAGCGACGTTTTCGGGTGTCAGACGGCCGTACACATCGTCATTGATCATCATGACGGGCGCCAGACCGCAGCAGCCGAGGCAACGGGTCGCATCCAGAGAAAACTTTCCGTCGGGAGTGCAGCCGCCGTTGTCGATACCGAGGATCTCCTTGATCTTCTCAAGGACATTCGCCGAATTCTTCACGTAGCAGGCGGTTCCCAGGCAGACGCCAACACGGTAGCGTCCCTTGGGATTCAGGTTGAACTGCGCATAGAAGGTGGAAACACCATAGATGTGCTCCAGGGGCACATTCAGCCCCTCAGCCAGCATCTGCTGGACTTCCTCGGGAAGATAGCCATAGATGTCCTGCGCTTCCTGCATGGCAGGCATAACGCAACCCTGCTGGCCCTTATAACGGGCGATGACAGCATCCAGAGCTTCTTTTTGCTCCTTTGTTCCGTTGAACGGAACAGAAGAGACCACTTTCGCGCTCATTTACGAACTCCTCCTTAATAATATTAGACCTGATCCGGTCTGAGTTGAATATGATTGCCGGTGCATGACGCAATCGCACAAATGCTCAAAGTCATACATGCTCATTATAGCAGAGCAAGAATCAAAATGGAATGGCATATATTTGGAAAAACAGAAAATTTTTTTCTAAAGTTGATGCAATTTTTCCATGTGTCATCCTTCCATTTTGTATCATTTCACCAATCTCAGGGTACAATTTCCCTCTTTTTCACCAAACAGAAATCAACAACTGTGTTTTTTTGTTCTTTCCTTTGTTATTTTGCATGAAAGGGCGTTCTCTGACTTCAAGGGAAACTGACCGCATTTCCAAAACTTTTTTGCAAAAGGCATTCCAATTCAAAAACAGATGCCATATAATATAAGATATGCGATCGACTTTGTTTTCAGGCCTGATTGTCTGAAATCTCTTGTCATTTCCCACTGTTTGTCTTTCACGCTGGAAGTTTTGCCCGACAGGGCGTTTCGAGGTGCTGTTGTGAACAGGAGTAACGATCAAACCATGGAATATCAGCAGATTCATTTTGTCGGGATCGGCGGCGTCAGTATGTCGGCGCTGGCCGAGATTATGCATTTGCGCGGAACCAAGGTGACCGGTTCCGACAACAGCGAATCCCCCGCCGTGGCACACCTGCGGGAGATCGGAATTCCCGTTTGGCACGGCCATCGCGCTTCCCAAGTGGAGGGGGCGGATCTGGTCGTCTATACCGCTGCTATCCCTCAGAACAACGTGGAACTTGCGGCAGCCCGCGAGAAAGGCATCCCCGTCGTCGAGCGGGCGGTTTTCCTCGGCTGGCTGCTCAAGGGCTATGCCTATCCCATCGGCGTATCCGGAACCCATGGAAAAACCACCTGCACGTCTATGATTTCCCAGATCCTGCTGCAGGCCGCGCTCGACCCCACGATCCTGATCGGCGGCACCTTCCCTCTGATCGGCGGCAATTATCAAGTGGGCAGCTCCCCTTACGTGGTCTATGAAGCCTGCGAATATGTGGATTCCTTCCTGAATTTCACATCCTTTGTCACGGTGATCCTCAACATTGAAGAGGATCATCTCGACTACTTCTCCGGGATCGATGCAATCCGAAGCTCCTTCCTCTCCTACGCCAGACTGACCCTGCCGGGCGGCTGTCTCATCGCAAACGGCGACGATCCCAATGTCACCCTCCTTTTAAAGGAATATGAAGGGAAGCGCCTTGTCTACTCGCTGAAGAATTCCTCAGCCGATTACTATGCGCGGCCGCTCCCTTCCTCGGACGGTGTCTTCTCCTTTGAGATCATGGAAGCCGGCCGGTCGGTTGGGACCTGCCGCCTGAACGTACCCGGCAGGCACAATATGATGAACGCGCTTGCCGCCTCTGCCGCCGCACGGGCGGTCGGCGTGTCGTGGGATGTAATTCTCACCGCGCTTGCCGCCTTCGGCGGAGCCAAACGGCGCTTTGAAGCAAAGGGAACCCTGCATGGGGTGCCCGTGTTCGACGACTACGCCCACCATCCCAGCGAGATCGCAGCCACGCTGCGCGCTGCGCGGGAACGCAACCCCAAGCGGCTGATCTGCCTGTTCCAGCCCCACACCTATTCCCGCACCAAAGCGCTGTGGAAGGAATTTGCCGCATCGCTTGCGCTTGCCGATCTTCCCGTGCTTCTCGACGTCTATGCGGCGCGCGAGGCGCCGGATCCCGAGGTCTCTTCCGAGGCCCTGGCAAAGGAGATTCCCAATGCTCACTACGCGCCCTCCTTTGAAGAGGCAAAGGCATTCTTGTCCCATTCCCTGCAGGAAGGCGATCTCCTGATTACCATGGGGGCAGGCGACGTCTACAAGGTCGGAGAGCTGTTGCTGGCAGAAGAGGCCCCCAACGTGTAACCTGGGTTCTCCGATTCTGAACCCACAGTTTTTTGGTTGATTCGGTCGAGTTTTAGCGTAAAGCTGTTTTCCTTGACATGGATATCCCCAGGCGCATCCACGAAATCGATGCGCCTGGGGATTTTCTTTTTCCGCTATTCACCGGGTTCTGCTGATGTGCTTCCAGTCTGCTCGTATGCCTGAGTTCTCGCCTGAAGCACAAGGACATGTCCCTCTCCAAAATCATAGACATGGCGCGATTTCGGCAGAGGAAGAAGGTATACCTGACCGTCTCCCGCGCCGCTCGGCAGGTAGACGGTGCCGTCCTCCCCTACCGCCTGCGCCGCCCTTCGAAAGCTTCCATAGTAATAGACCGACTCTTTTCCGAAGGTTACTCCCACCGTGTTGCGCGGATGCGGCGAATCCTGTACCCAGGCACCAATCCGCTTGACAAAAGCATACAGCACTTCACCTTGTTCTTCCTGAACAGTATAGAGCTGGAATTCCTCCGTCTGAAATCCGGGTTTCACACTCTCAAAGCGGTTTTCCAAATAGCTCTGAGGAGAGAAGGTCACGGCCGATCTTGCTCCTGTAGGAAAGAGCTGTGCATAGAAGAACAGAAGCAGCGGGATCATCATCAGCCCCATCGTTGTGGAGTTCTTGCGGGCTTTTTCCGACCTGCTCTTAATCTCTCGATTGACACGCTGCATGCTTCTCACCTCTCGCCTACAGTATAGCATCGAAGCATGCTCCTGAACAGCCCTTTTTCTGCCATATGAGGGAGTTTTTTGACGGTTGCACATAGGCGATTTCCTCTCTTTTCACAGCATCAAAACGCTGCTTCTATAAAAAATCACCCGAGGGAAACCCCTCGGGTGATAAGCTGTTTTACAGATTACGCGATATCCGCATACATGAAGTACCAGTATCCGTAAGCAGAGTGCCACATACCGCTGATCGACGGGCTCTGCAGCCAGAAGTCATTGTAGTATGCAACCGGGATGCAGGCGGCCTGCTCCATCAGGATATCCTCTGCGGCGTGGAGCGCAGCAGAACGCTCGGTGGGATCCACCGTGGTGCGGGAGATATCCATGTTGGCGTCGAAATCCGCATTCTTGAAGTTGCCGTCGTTGTTGCCGTTGGTGCTATAGAGCAGATCCAGCATGTTGGAGGGATCGCTGTAGTCGCCGACCCAACCGTTGCGGCTGATCTCATAGTCGCCGGCACGGCGCATGGGTGTGAAGCTGGCCCACTCCACGATATCGACCTTGAGCTGAACGCCGATCTGTGCCCAGGCGTCCTGCAGGTACTCGGCAACCACCTTGTGGTAGCCGGCGTCGTTGGTGGAATAGGTGATCTGGAGATCGGGATTCTCGGGATCTCCGGCGTAACCGGCCTTCTTCATCAGCTCGCGGGCCTCGGCCAGATTGGCCTCGTAGTCGGAACCGATATAGACCTCTCCGCCATTGGCCTTATCCATGAACTCGCCGCCCAGAGGATCGATCCAGCCCGGGCCCATGAAGTTCCAAGCGGGGCTGTAGGTTCCCTGCATCAGCGTGTCGGCCACATACTGACGGTCGATCGCCAGGCTCAGAGCCTTGCGGACATCGGCATTGTCAAAGGGAGAAACCTCGGTATTGAGGCTGATATAGTAGGTGCCGATAATCGGCTCAACATGGAACTCGCCGTTGCCGCGCAGGCTGGGGATCTCCTCGGTGGGAACGTCCTTGATGAAGAGAGCCTCGCCGGTCTGGTAAGCGCTGTAAGCGGCGTTGGAATCCTCGATGAGCAGCCACTTGATGCTGTCGAGCTTGATCGCGTCGGCATTCCAGTAGTTGGGGTTCTTCGCAGTGAGGATATGGCTGCCGGGGACCCACTCGGTGATATAGAAGGGGCCGTTGCAGACATAGGTCTCGGGAGAAACCGCCCAGCCGTCGCCATTGGCTTCAATAGTGGCCTTCTGAACGGGGCTCAGGGTTGCAAAGGCGGCAAGGCTGCCGAAATAGGTGCAGGGAGCGCTGAGCTCAACCACAAAGGTCTTGGCATCGGGAGCGGAAATCGCAAGCGCATCCACGTCGCCGGCCGCAGCGGCTTCAAAGCCCTTCACGTTCTGCAGAACCGTCTCGGCATAGGGAGCGGCGGTAGCGGGATCGACAACGCGCTTCCAGCTGTAGACAAAGTCTTCCGCGGTGAGGTCGGAACCGTCGGACCACTTGAGTCCATCACGGAGATGGAAGGTCCAGGTCAGTCCGTCTTCGCTGGTTTCCCAAGTCTCGGCTGCGCCGGGGGCCAGTTCGCCGGCCTGATCCACAGTCAGCAGACACTCATAGAGATGGAGCAGCATGTTGCCGCCATCCACAGCACTGTTCAGCGCGGGGTCGATGGTCTCGGGGTCGGGGCCGACCTGAACAGCAAGCTGCTTTTCAGCAGGCTCCTGCGCTCCGTCATCCTCTGTCTTCTTGTTGCATCCGGCCAGCACGCCGAACAGCATCACAAAGACGAGAAACAGGGCAAGTTTTCTTTTCATGTTTCATCCTCCTAAGATATTCACCTTATTTTTACCACTTTACACAATAAAGTGTCGTGGCCAGTGTAACAGTTATTGCAAGAAAAATCAATGATTTCCACATAAAATCAGCAAATTGCTGTGTTTCATACCATTTTATCGTGAAAACTGCATCTTCAAATTGGCCATTTTTATATCACATTTGAATCGTCGACACGATCGATGTGATGGCAGGCCACATAGTGGCCGGATGAAACCTCTTCCCATTTTGGCGGCTCCTGCGCGCACCGCTCGTCCGCATAGGGACAGCGCGTGCGGAACCGGCATCCGCTTGGCGGATTGACAGGGCTCGGCACATCGCCCTGGAGCACGATCCGCTTAGTCGATCGACTGACCTTGGGGTCTGCAATGGGAATCGCTGAGATCAAGCTGCGGGTATAGGGGTGCAGACTGTGGAAGGTCAGCTCATAGCTGTCTGCCAGCTCGACCAGTCCGCCCAGGTACATGACGCCGATGCGATTTGAGATGTGCTTCACGATACTCAAATCATGTGCAATAAACAGATAGGTCAGCCCCATATTCTGCTGCAGGTCTTCAAACATATTGATCACCTGCGCCTGAATCGAGACATCGAGCGCCGAAACAGGTTCGTCGCAGACAATGAATTCCGGATCCACCGCGAGCGCTCTTGCGATTCCCACCCGCTGACGCTGTCCGCCGGAAAACTCATGGGGGTAGCGGTTGGCGTGTTCGGAGTTGAGTCCCACCCGCTCGAGCATCTGGATAATACGGTCCCTGCGCTCCTGCTTGCTCGCAGCGAGGCGGTGGATATCGATTGCCTCGCCCACGATATCCCCCACCGTCATACGGGGATCGAGGCTGGCATAGGGATCCTGAAAAACGATTTGCATCTTGCGGCGATAGGGAAGCATGTCCACCGCTGTTTTTTTGCCGTAAACCGGTCTGCCGGCCTCGTCGGTCTTGATACTGCCGTCTTCCTCTTCCAGCGGTAGGTCGCCGGAATCGAAGATGACTTCGCCGTCGTACAGAATCCTTCCGCCGGTCGGCTCATGGAGCCGGAGCAGGGTTCTGCCCGTTGTGGTCTTCCCACAGCCGGACTCTCCCACCAACCCTAGGGTTTCTCCCTTGTAAATCGAGAAGGAGACGTCGTCCACCGCTTTGACAAACTTCTTTGTGAAAAATTCTCCGGAAACGGGGAAGTACTGCTTGAGATGCTGCACTTCAATCAGTTTCTGCCGTTCCATCACATGCTCTCCCCTCTCCCATCGGATTCAAATTGTTCTTTTTGCAGGAGCCAGCATGCACTGTAGTGCTGGTCGTCAAGATAGGTATAGGGAGGCATCTCCCGCAGGCAGATCCTCATGCAGGCGTTGCAGCGCGGCGCAAAGGGACAACCGGCAGGGGGATTGAGCATGTCTACCGGAGTGCCCTCGATCGGCACGAGGCGGGTGTGGTCTTTTTCATCCAAACGCGGAACGCTGCGCAGCAGACCTTTTGTATATTCGTGCTTGGGACGATAGAAGATATCGTCTGTGGTGCCGCATTCCACCACTTTTCCCGCATACATGACCACGATGCGGTCGCACATGCTGGAGACCACACCGAGATCATGCGTGATCATGATGACCGCCATGCCGAGCTTTTGTTTGAGCTCCATGATGAGTTCGATGATCTGCGCCTGAATCGTAACGTCGAGCGCCGTAGTGGGCTCGTCTGCAATCAGCAGCTTGGGCTCGCAGGCAAGCGCAATTGCGATCATCACCCGCTGACGCATTCCGCCGGACAACTCATGCGGATACTGCTTCAGCCTCTTTTCCGGTTCGTTGATCCCCACCAGCGTCAGCAACTCCTTGGCCCGCTCTTTGGCCTCCTGACGGCTTTTATTGGTATGGAGCAGGATGACCTCGCAGATCTGATTGCCGATGGTATAGACCGGATTGAGCGAGGTCATGGGGTCCTGAAAAATGATCGAGACCTCGTTGCCGCGCATGCTGCGCATTTCCTTTTCGGTCATAGCATTGATATAGTGGCCGTTGAAAAAGAGATCTCCTCCGATGATCCTGCCGGGATAGGCCGTCAGCCCCATGAGGCTATATGCCGTGACCGACTTGCCGGAGCCGCTTTCTCCCACGATGCCCAGCACCTCTCCCTCTTCGAGGTGAAGCGATACGTCGTTGAGAGCCTTGACCTCACCAGCGGGTGTGAAAAAAGAGAGACGCTCGTGTTCGATCTTTACCAGCTTATCGTGTTCGTTCATATTCACGCGCCCTCCTTTCCTCAATTCTTCATCTTGGGATCAAAGGCGTCCCGCAGTCCATCGCCAAACAGGTTGAAGCTCAGAATGATCAGACTGATCAAAAAGCCGGGCGCCATCAGGAGATAGGGATAGGTCGTCATGCCGTTGATCGCAGAGCTGGCAAGGCTGCCGAGACTCGGCAGAGGAACCGCGACGCCCAGCCCCAGAAACGAGAGGAAACTCTCTGTGAAGATCGAGGAGGGAATCTGCAGGGTGGTCGTGACGATCAAAGTGCCGATACAGTTGGTGAGCAAATGCTTTCGAATGATACGACTGTTGGTCGCGCCAAGCGCCCGCGCCGCCGTGACGTATTCGCTTTCCTTGAGAACCAGGATCTGACTGCGCACAATTCGCGCCATCCCCACCCAGTACAACAGGGCGAACACGAGGAAAATGCTGATGAGGTTTGCACCGATCGTATTGATCCAGCGAAACGCAGGCGTGTTGGCAAGATTGTCGATGGGCTCTTTCAGGGCAAACGAAATCAAAACGATCAGCAGCACGTCGGGCACTGTGTATATGATATCCACGAGGCGCATCATGATCGTGTCCACCCAGCCGCCGAAAAATGCCGCGACCGCACCGTAGATCGAGCCGATCAGCAAAATGATGGCTGCCGCGACAAGTCCCACAAGAAGAGAGATCCGACTGCCCATCATCACGCGGACGGCATAGTCCCGCCCGAGCTTGTCGGTGCCTAAAATATGGGGAAACACCTTTTCTCCGGCTGCGATTCGCTGCTGCTCTGCCGCAGAATAGGTCATGGGAGAGAGATTTTCACTGCCGCGCACCTGCTCTTTGTAAGTATAGGGATAGAAACTCGGCAGCACAAAGGAGAAGAACATAATCAGCACGATGACGACCAGGCTTGCCATCGCCACCTTATTCTTGAGCAGCCGACGCATCCCGTCTTTCCAGAAACTGACGCTCTCTCGCAGGACGACCAGGCTTTCCTTTTCAGCGTCGCTGGCGGGGAGAAAATCATCGACCTGCAGCTGAAGGCTGAGGAAATTGTTGTTTGACATATTCTCGTTCCTCCTACTTCAGGTTGATTCTCGGGTCGACAAATTTATAGATGATATCCACGATCACATTCATCACAATGACCAGCGTCGCCAGGAAAATCGTTGTTCCCATGATCATCATATAATCGCGATTTGAAATGCTGCTGATGAATTCGCCGCCAAGGCCGGGAATGGTGAAAATTCTCTCCACAATAAACGACCCTGTGAGCGTATAGGCCAGCATGGGTCCCACATAGGTGAGCACCGGCAAAATGGCGTTGCGCAGGGCATGCTTAAAGAGGGACACCGTCTGCGACAGCCCTTTGGCTTTGGCTGTGCGCATATAATCCTGTCCCAAAACGTCGAGCATGGAGGAACGCATCAGTCGGGCGATGTAGGCGGTTGGATAAAAGCTCAGGGCGAACACCGGCATGATAAAGTGCTTCCAGGTGCTGATCCCCACTGTGGGAAGCAGCCTCAGCTTGACCCCGAAGAAATACATACAGACCGAACATATGACAAAGCTCGGAACGGCGATCCCGCAGGTGGCGATCACAATGATGGTATTGTCGATCGCGGTTCCCCTGTTGAGGGCTGAGATGCAGCCAAGCGGGATTCCCACGCATAGCGCCATCAAAACGGAAATCCCGCCGATTCTGGCCGAGACGGGGAACTTGGAAAAGATGATATCCTTCACTTCTCTTCCCCGCTGCTTGAGAGAGGGGCCGAAATCTCCGTGAAGAAGATTCTTCATATAGGTGACATACTGCACACCCAGAGGCTGATCCAGCCCGAATTTTGCCTCAAGCGCCGCTCTGGCCTGCGGGCTGATCGCCTTCTCCGCCTCATAGGGGCCGCCCGGCACGGCATTCATCAGAAAAAAAGTGAGCGTTGCGACGAGGAAGATGGTCAGCGCCGCCAGAAGCAGTCGCTTGATGATATACTTACCCACGATCGTCTTTCCTTTCTTTTTGAGGGATCCTCGCTGCGCAACAAACTCTTCATTCCGGAATGGATGAATCAGGTCTTTCCCGCCGAAACGGCAAAAACAATGCAAAAAAAGAAGCGCTGCGGAACCCCATCATACATTGGCATTTAATTTTATCAAGATTTACAGATTAAGTCAAGATTTTAACTTGGTCTTTCCCTTTTCTTTCATTTTTCTATATAAGAGAAAAGCCGGAACTGTCCGCCTTTTTTCACAAATATAGGTCTGCTTCAATTGGATTGTTTTGGTTCTATTTCAAAAAATTACCTTTTTTGCGGAAGAATCTTTAGCTTTCTTTCTTCACAAACCAAGCTTTTCTCCCGAGGGCCCACATCCTTCCCTTTCCCTCTCACCACGGCTTTTTTCCCTCTTTAGATCCTTTCTCTTGAATTGACAAGCTTTTCTCCCCGTCGTATACTAAAAGGTAATCTAAGGGACGGAGTTTTCCTGCTATGACCCACTCCCATCAAACTTCCTTCCCTGAAGAATCAACGGAGTGATCCTCGCAACAGATGCCGCTTTTCTCACCTTCACGGGCTTTGCCCATCTGCCCCGTCGACATTCCGAATCTACATTTTCAGGAGGCTATCATGGATCTTTTCAAGCTGTCTTCGCAGGTGGAGCAATATGTGATCGACCTGCGCCGCGAATTCCACCAGAACCCTGAAATCTCTTTTCAGGAAGTCCGCACCACAACCCGTATCAAGGAAGAGCTTGACAAGGTGGGGATTCCCTATGAAACGGTGGGCAGCGGAAACGTTGTCGCTCTCTTTGACACCGGCCGTCCCGGTAAAACGCTTGCCATTCGCGCTGATATCGACGCCCTTCCCATGGAAGAAAACGACAAATCCCGCCCCTACTGCAGCAAGATTCCCGGCGCGATGCACTCCTGCGGACACGACGGGCACACGGCAATGCTGCTCGGCACCGCCAAGGTCCTCTCTCAGATCAAAGACGAACTGACCGGCAAGATCTATCTCTGCTTCCAGGTTGCCGAAGAGGTCGGCGGCGGCGCCGGTGAGATCGTGGCCTATCTCAAGGAAAAGGGCGGCGTGGACTGTGTGATCGGAACCCATCTGGACGGCGGCAGCGACGCCGGTGTGATTCACCTGCCCGACGGTCCCCTTATGGCAGGCGCATACCTCTATGAAATCGAAGTCAAAGGCGTCGGCGGCCATGGCTCCCGTCCCGACAGAGCGGTCGACCCCATCAAGCCCGCCTGCGATATCCTGCTCAAAATCGCCAGCATCCCCGCGCAGTATCACAACCCCTTCGACACCTGTGTGGTCAGCTCCTGTCAGATCCACGGCGGCAGTGCCAGCAACATCATCCCCGAGAGCGTGAAGATCGGCGGGAATATCCGCTTCTTCAAATACGGCGACGCCGACCGTCTTTTCGAACGCATCCGTCTTGTTGCGGAAAATACCGCCAAGGCCTATGGTACCACCGCCACGGTGACTGCGCTCCCCGCAAGTCCGCTTCCTGTGATCAACAATCCCGAAATCGCAGCGATCGGCCGCGAGGTTGCGGCTTCGGTCGGCTTTACCTTCGCGCCTCCGCACGATCCCACCTGCGGTTCCGACAACTACGCGGAATTCCTGGCCGCTTTCCCGGGCTTCTACTGCGATACCGGCGCCAACTGCAAGAATCCCGGCGCCAGCGGCAACCACCACAACCCCACCTTTGACCTCGATGAGAGCGCCTTCCGCCGCATTGTGGAGTTCTTCGCGGCCTTTGCGGTCCGTTTCCTCGGAAAGTAAGCTCCGTTTCCCTTTCACTTGACTGTTTCAAAGCAAAACCCCGGTTACTCTGTCCTATCAAAGCATATCGTTTGGGTCCCCCGATCTGCACCTGCCAGGCGCAGATCGGGGCATCCCTGCGACTTGGCTTTTGCCTGCTCCTTTTTGACGCAAGTCACATTCTATTACCAGGAGGCGATCGAATTCTATGCTGAAGGAATATGAGCATGTAAACGACGGAATGACGAAGGAAGAGCACAAGAAAAAAACCAAAGCCATGCAGAAGCTTCTGACCGTTCAGCAGCAAAGGATTGCCGAAGCAAAGCTCCCAATCATCGTCATGATCGAAGGATGGTCGGCCGCCGGAAAGGGTTGGCTCCTCAACGAGCTGATCAGCGAACTCGATCCCCGATTCTACAGTGTCTTTGCTCTCAGCGAATCGCACCTGAAGGAGAAGGTCTTCCCCTTTCTTGCGCCCTTCTTTAAAGTGATCCCTGAGAACGGGCAGATGCTGTTTATGGATGCGGGTTGGATGGAACACTGTGTGAGAAGCTACCGAAGCGGAGAGATCGACGCTCACGAGTATGAACGCAGGATGCGCTCGGTTCAGCATTTTGAAAAAACCTTGGTCGACAATGGGTATCTCCTTGTCAAGCTCTTCCTCCACATCGGAGAAAAGCAGCAGAAAAAACGTCTTGAAGAACTCAAGAGCGATCCTGAGACCTCATGGCGCGTTTCGGAGGCCGACCTGAAGCAAAACCGCAATTACGATCGCTATCTCGACCTCTACAACGACTTTATGGAAAAAACCGAGCAGTATGCGCATTGGAACATCCTCGACGGCAGCACCCACACTTCCCTCCTCTGTGAAGCCTTCACGGTGATTACGGAAACCGTCGAGCGTGCTCTGGCGGCGGGAAAATACAACGCGCCTCCTTATACGATGGCCTTTCCCATGGGTGAACTGCCTCGCCTTACTGATGCACAGCTCTCCTTCACCCTCGACGAAGAGACCTATAAGACCGAGTTGAAGGACCTGCAGGAAAAGCTGCGCCGGCTCCACACCGCAATTTATCTGAAGAAAATCCCCGTTGTGATCTGCTATGAGGGTTGGGACGCAGCCGGAAAAGGCGGAAATATCCGTAGACTGACCTATCCGCTCGATCCCCGCGGATTTGACGTCCATCCCATCGCCACGCCGGAACCCCATGAACTTGCACGGCACTACCTCTGGCGTTTCTGGACGCGTTTGCCGAAATTCGGCCATATCGCCATCTTTGACCGAACCTGGTACGGACGCGTCATGGTGGAGCGCATTGAAGGCTTTTGCACCGAAAACGATTGGAAGCGCGCCTACTGTGAAATCAACGAATTCGAAAGAGAGCTCGTGGAATCCGGCGCCGTAGTTCTCAAATTCTGGATCGACATTGACAGCGACACTCAGCTTGAACGCTTCCAAGCACGTCAGAACAATCCCGAGAAACAGTGGAAAATCACCGAGGAAGACTGGCGAAACCGGGAAAAACGGCCGCAATATGAGGCGGCTGTCAACGAGATGTTTGAAAAAACCTCTACGCAATACGCCCCTTGGCATGTCATTGAATCGTTTGACAAGAAATATGCTCGTATCAAGGTGCTTCGCATCGTGGTCGATACCCTGGAACGGGCGTTAAAAAAGAGTTGACCTCTATGAAAAAGCAGCATCTAGCGTCTACCCGTAAAAACCCTCTTCAATCAGAGCGTCAATGCTACCTTGACAGGGAGTTGAGCTGGCTTCAGTTCAACCTTCGGGTTCTGATGGAAGCGGCGGATGAATCCATCCCCATTTTGGAACGTTTGAAGTTTCTCTCGATCTATTTTTCCAATTTGGATGAATTCTTCATGGTTCGCGTGGGACGGCTGATCCATCAAAATCTTCTCTTCCCCGACAGCACGGATATCAAAACAGGCTGGAACCCCTCGCTCCAGCTCAAGCGCATTGCCCGTGAGGTGCGCCGCCAGCAAACCATTGCCGAGGAACTCTTCCGCACCCTCTGCTTTGATTTGGCCCAGCACGGGATCGATGTTTTGAACTTCGAGAAAACCTCAAAAGTGGAAGAGACGATGGCAAAAAAGCTCTTTGTCGACATGCGCGACCTGCTCTCTCCACGGATCTTGAGTCTCCGTCAGGCCGTCCCCTTTTTGGGAAACAGAGAAGACTATGTGGTCTGCGCGCTTGCCAGGGGTGACAATCAGTCGTTTGGCCTGATCTCCCTCTACCGGCTTCCCAAATTCTGTGTCTTTGAGCTGGAAGGACGCCAGAAGCTCGTGATCGTTTCAGAGCTCGTCCGCCGCTTTTCCGGCATGCTTTTTAAAAACTACGAGGTGAAGAGTACCTGCGCCATCCGCGTTACCCGCAATGCGGATGTGCTGATGGAAGAGGTTCCTTACACCTCCGAGGAACACAGGGACGATATGGAGCGCATGCTTCGGAAACGCAAGCGCCAGCAGCCGGTTCGAATCCAAGTTGCCGGAAAGCCCTCGAGCAATCTGCTCTCTTTCATCCTTCGCGGCATCCAGGTCCCAGAGCGATCGGTCTTTGTCTCCTCGTCGCTCCCCTTCAACGTCAGCTTTGCCTCGTTCCTGCATGCGACTCCCGACATGAAATACCCCGAGCGAAGACCGGTGCGCACCGTGAAGCTGAGCAAGGGCGAGTACTTCAAATACCTGGAGCAAAAGGATATCCTTCTCAGCTTTCCTTATCAGAGCATGACGCCTTTCATCGAGATGCTCTATGAAGCGGCCGACGACCCGGAAGTGGTCTCCATCCGTATCAGTCTCTATCGTCTGGCAGCCAGCAGCAAGCTGGCGGCGGCCCTGGCCTATGCTGCAGAGCGCGGCAAGGATGTTTTATGTCTGTTGGAACTGCGGGCGCGATTTGATGAGCGCAACAACATCGACTACAGCGAAGTTTTGTCTGACGCAGGATGCACGGTGATCTATGGCCTTCCCGGAAAGAAAGTGCACTGCAAACTCTGCGTCATTGCCCGTCGTCATGGGGAAAAGTTCAGCTACATCACCCAGGTTGGCACCGGAAATTACAACGAGGTCACCAGTGAACAATACTGCGACCTCTCTCTGATCACCTCGGACTATCAGGTCGGACTCGATGCAATGGCGATCTTCGATATGCTGGCCGTGGGCCAAACGCCAAATGAGACGCAAAAGCTGTGGGTCGCTCCCTCCTGTTATGAAACGCAGTTTATGGACTGTCTCGAGCAGGAGCGTCAGAAGGGTTCGCTTGGCTACATTGCAATTAAGGTGAACTCTCTCAACGATATCAATGTGATGCGGAAACTCATTGAATGCTCGCAGGCCGGCAATGAGGTGCACCTCTTTGTCCGCGGAATCTGCTGCATTCGCCCCGGCATTCCCGCCTACACCGAGAATATCCGGGTAAAGAGCGTCGTCGGGCGGTATCTGGAGCATTCCCGCATTTTTGTCTTCGGACGGGATCCGGATCGGCGCATTTTCATCGGTTCGGGCGACCTCCTCACCCGCAACACCCAGCACAGGGTGGAGACCTTTATCGAGGTGGAGCGCGAGGCCATCCGTGCACAGGTGCTCGAAACCATGGAGGCCTTCCGGGCCGACAATGAGAAGGGCTGGCTTATGCAGTCGGACGGAAGCTATCTCAACCGGCCGCACCGTGTGGGCACCTCCTCTCAGGAGCGGTTGTTCCATTATTTCGTCTCGCAAAGCATTGAGCTTGCAGAGGAAAAACAGTCGGGCTTCTTCTCCCGGATCTTCGGTTCCTTCTTAAAGCGAAATCCCTGAACTTCAAAGGCCTCAGCGAAATCCGCTGAGGCCTTTTTGCGCCATCCTTCTTCTACATATGGTCGACGGATGAGAATCCCCTCTCCCAAAAGAGAGAAGGCGGAAGGAGTCACTTCGTAAGGAAGCGACTCCTTTCACCTTCTAAAGCATAACTATTACATATTCTGATGGAATTGATTATGCCGAATAAAGATGGTATAATTGTCTCAACAACCCGAGATTTGTGCGGATTATGAAAAGAGGAAAATCTTATGCTCTCATTTCAGCAGATAAGGAATGCAACGATAAAGCTGAAATACCCCGGCGTTTCTTTCATGATCGACCCCTGGCTGATAGACGCATGTACGCCGGAAGAACGGGATCGGGCTGTGGCAACACGCAGTTTTATTCCCAAACCGATCTGTCCGCTTCCCGCGCCTGCGGAGGAACTGATCGAAGACGTGGATTTCTTTCTTTTGACCCACATCCATCCGGATCATTTTTCCGTGGACTACTTGTCTGCAGATGCTCCATTCGTTTGTCAGAATGAGCAAGACGCCCTGCAGCTGGAGGATATGGGGTTCTCCAATGTGCGGTGTTTTTATGACAGATCCTTGAGTCTCGGCGGCGTAACGATTTATCGCGTGGACGCCCTGCACGGTGAAAACGATGAGACTGCGGCGAGAATGGGACCAGGTTCCGGTTTTGTGTTTGTCTGTAACGGCGAGAAGACCATCTACGTGGCGGGAGACACGGTATATTATGAGGGCGTCAACTCTGTGATCCGTCGCTTTAAGCCGGATATCATGATCGTGAACGCCTGCGATGCCCGCCTCAAAGTCGGTCGGCTGATCATGAACACGGAAGACGTTATGAAGACCTGCGAATGCAAGCGGGACAGCATGGTCATCGCCAGCCATATGGATGCGGTAAGCCATGCCCATCTGACCAGAAAGCAACTGAAAGAAGCGCTTACCGGAAGCAGCTATGCCGAGCAGGTTCTGATCCCCGAAGACGGGGAAAGCATCGAGATCTAAACACCAAAAGAAGATTTGCAGGAGGCCGCAATGCAGCACGAATGTAAAATCACAGTTCTGGAAACGAAGTGCTCCCCGGAGCTTCAGGAAAAATATCTGGCCGATCCCAAGTCCGGCCCGTGTCCATTCTTCAAATCGGGCGATATCTTTCTGCTGAAGCGCACGCCTCAGCAGGACGATTTCTACCATCTCATGGACGGAAAGTTCTGCGGCGAGGCGTGGGATGCCGTCAGTCGCTATGTCTATACGGCGCTCCAAGGCGGTTCCATCATGAAAGGCTGGACCAACGACGACCGCATGATGATTGCCTGCTGCAATGACGGGACAAGGCCGGTCATCTTCAGAATCGAGCGCATCGATATCCCGGAGAATGACGAAGAGCGGGATTGGCTGGCGAAGCATGATTTTTCAAACTCTGTTGAAGACGCTTATACAGGTTGATCGTACAAACTTCAGTTCGTTGAGGTGTTTTCCCTTGTCCACAGGTATAACACGCATCGGGTTTTGCCACGAAACCCAAACCAAACAGAGAACACCGGCGGACCGCAACGGTCCGCCGGTGTTTTATTCTTTCATTCCGGAAATTGCAGCCTCAAGCAGCTTCCTTATGAAGCGCTGCCCGACGCTTCTCTCTTTTGCTCTTTTTACTCTTTTTGCACTTTTCTCTGTTTCCTATCGATGCATGCCGTCTCTAGGTAATCCATGGGCCTCGGCAAACCAAAATGCACGCAGTCTCTCCTTCTTCCCCGCATCAGGATTCCTGAATCGATTTGAGGGCTTTGCGATACTCCTCTTCCTCGACCAAACGGTTCACTGCATCAAGCAGAGCCGATGCGGAGAGCCGCTGCGGCAGGCCTAACGCTTTTGCAAGCTTTCTGCGCAGCTCGCTGCTGTTTGCCCCGCCCAAAAGCCCGTCTTCATAAAGGTCTGTCCTTGTCAAATAAGGAGGCGAACCATCCTGTTCCCCAAATTGGGAGACGGCCTTCTTGAGCGCGTCCAGAATCAGGTGCGCCTCCACTCCCTCAACTCCCACCTTCCCCTCTTTGCCGGGGGAAGGCTTTCTTTTCTCCTTCCCATACACGTCCGGAATGTAGGCCTGCACGATTTTCCCGCCCCGCATAGCCTCTGTAAGTCGGGTGCGGATCCGGAAACCTGCTCCGTCGCTGTCGGTCAGGATGATCACACCCTGCTGCGCTGCGGCACGGGCGAGATACTCCAGCTTTTTCTTGTCCTTGTAGATGCGAAACCCCTCGGTCGTGACGATCACACCGTCGATCAGCGAAGAGAGCTTCGCCTTGTCGTATCGTCCTTCCACCACAACAACCTGTGAAATCTTCAACCTTTCCACTTACGAATCCTCTCAATCCCCTGCTCCAGCAGAAGCCACGGGTCTGCCGCGCTGCTCTTTTGCAGAATATCCACCTCGGAAAGCACCTTGACCGCCATCTCCGGATATCCGTGCGGAATACGGGGCGCATCGCGCAGATACTGCCGAATAAAATAACGCTTACTGGGACGAATGCGGAAGGCGGAAAGCAGCGCATCAACTTCGGTTTTCCCAGCTTCTGCCGCTGCTTTTGCGAAGAGGAGCTCACAAAACGCGCCGCCCAGCGCCGCCGTTACGGCGGTGGGCGCTTCTCTGTTCTTCCTGCAGGCGTCGAGCTTTGTCAGCGCCTTATCGTAATCATGGGCAGTCATACAGGAGACCACTTCGTACATGTCCGATTCAGAGCTGGGCATGACGATTTCCGCCACATTCGCTTTGGTCACCCTTCGGGTCTGCGCACAAAGGGCTACGAGCTTTTCCAGTTCCTTGATCAGCGCAGTCATGCGGTTGTCGCATAAAAAGAGCAGGTAGTCGAGTGCATCCTGATCGGCCACGATCCCCTGCGCAGCAAGCCGTCTGCCCGCCCAGTTTGTCAGTGCGGCAGGGCTCTGCAAGGGGAATTCCACCGAAAAACAGAGCTTCGCAAGCTCTTTGATGCGGGCTTCTCTCCTTTTGCTCCGGTCGATGGGGCCCTCCAAGAAATCGTCTCCGTAGCAAATCACCACGGTGACCTCTTCCGGCAAATCGCCCAGCAGCGCTTTGAAGGCAGCAAGGTCTTCCTTTGGCAGCAGGGCAGGCTCCACCTCTTCCAAAAGAATCAGCCTGCTTCCCGCGCCGAAGGGGGGTGTCTCCACTGCGTCGGCAAAGGCGTCCGCTGAAAAATCCTCCCGGAAGGAGACAGTATCATGCGAGCCGAAGCGGATCTGCAAAAGAGTGCGGATTTCGCCGATATAGTGACGCTTGAGGTATTCCTCTTCCCCATAGAACAGATAGGGCGAGCGCAGGATCCCTGCTTTCAAATCTCTTCGCAAAACGGCAACATTGTCTTCTTTTTTCATGTTTTCTCCTCTTTCAATCCGCTCTGCGGACCGTGTGAACCGCAAACCGTCCGTCTCCCGTTGTGGTCAGCTCCACTGTGCCCTGCTCTCTCGTGAGTAAAACATAGGGACTGAGCGTATACAGGCGCTCGAGCACCGAAGGCGCCGGATGTCCGTAGTCATTTTGCCCTACCGATATTACCGAGATAGCGGGACGGACTGCGAGCAAAAAAGCCGGCGTGCTGGAGGTGTCGGCTCCGTGGTGGGCAACCGAGAGCACATCCGCGTCGAGCAGCAGAGCACAGGCGTCGCTGGACAGAGCATCCGTCTCGGCACTGCGCTCCATATCTCCTGTGATCAAAACGCTGCTCTCTCCACGGTCGATCCTGATCAGCAGCGAACAGTCGTTCAAACCCCGCTCCGGCAGATCCAAAATATGCTCGGCACAGACGGTCAGAACCGTTTTCCCAAGCTGCATGCGGCGCAGAGAATCAACCCGCTCAATGGGGATATCATGGGTTATTCCTGTTTCATAGATCGAAAACAGAGGTTCCTCCGGCCGTGTCACCTGGCTGAGGATCAGCCTGCCGATGGGGATCTCTTTTGCAAGCCCTTCGAGGGCCGACATATGGTCTATATGCGCATGGGTGATAATCACCGCATCGAGATCAAATACTCCGCGGGCATGCAGAGCCTGCAGAATCGTCTCTTCCGGCTGAAGCAGGGATTTACTTCCACAGTCGATCAAAACGTTCTTTCCTCCGTCATGCACCAACACGCTCGCCCCCTGCCCTACATCGAAAAAAGCGATGCAAAGCGCGTCTTGTCCGGGAGGAGCAGCCACGAGCGCAGCGGCAACGATTCCAAGCGCGCAGAAAAAGGCCGGCCGAAAATCGGTACGCTGCTCCCGATAAAAGAAGCAGACGGCAAGCAAAGCAAGTAAACTGAGATAGACGATCCACACGCCTATTGCATCGGCATAAAGCGTTCCGCTTTGGAAGTTACTCAGCCATGTGAGAATGCCCATGCAGAACTGCTCGAGCGCCCCCAGCATCGCAGCAACAGGCGGCAAAGGGAAAACCAGATCCAGCACGCCCAGCGCCATCAGAAGCATGATCGGATAATAGGTGAGCAGGTTGGCGGGCAGAGCAAGCACGGTGAGCTCGCCAAAAGCGCCCATCAGGACCGGCATTGTTGCAAAGAGCGCCGAGATCGTGAGCGCGCTCATAGCGCAGATCCCATACAACAATCTACTCTTTGCGTGCAGGAGCGAAGCAAACAGCTCGGTCAGAGGCTGCGCAAGAAGCAGGATGCCGAACACCGAGAAAAAACCCAGGAGAAAGCCGGTGGATTCAACCAGATAGGGGTGACCGAAACAGATCAGAAAACCGGCGACCGCAAGAGAGGTGAGCCCGTCCGCCTGACGGAACAGCAGGGTCGCCAGACAGGACATCAGCAGCATCACGCCCGCCCTGCTGACCGAGGGGGTGAATCCCATCAGGGCCATGAGAAACAGAGTCACAGCCATGAGAACCCATGCCGTCTGCCTTTTGTGAAATCCAAACAGAGAGAGCAGCAAAAGAAGCGCCGCAGCTATGGAAGAAAAGTGCATCCCCGAGAAGGTCAGCACATGTGACATACCGGTTCGCTCAAACACCGTTTGC